>Ga0194130_10000865_pt1 | contig 53236 bp, 42 predicted proteins | sample TA2KigsurfametaG_FD_160084 | JGI IMG/M metagenome (GOLD analysis project Ga0194130, IMG submission 160084) | Freshwater microbial communities from Lake Tanganyika, Tanzania - TA2015050 Kigoma 12 surface | ecosystem: Environmental > Aquatic > Freshwater > Lake | place: Tanzania: Lake Tanganyika...
GGTGAGGCCTACCTGAGCTACAGCCTCGGCGCCCTGAGCTTCATGAGCTTCATCGCCTCGGCCTACATCTGGTTCAACAACACCGCCTACCCCTCGGAGTTCTACGGCCCCACCAACGCCGAAGCCTCCCAGGCCCAGAGCTTCACCTTCCTGGTGCGTGACCAGCGCATGGGCGCCAACATCGGTTCCGCCATGGGCCCCACCGGCCTGGGCAAATACCTGATGCGCTCCCCCACCGGCGAGATCATCTTCGGTGGCGAAACGATGCGCTTCTGGGACTTCCGCGGTCCCTGGCTAGAGCCACTGCGCGGCCCCAACGGTCTGAGCCTCGACAAGCTCCAGAACGACATCCAGCCCTGGCAGGTGCGTCGGGCGGCTGAGTACATGACCCACGCCCCCAACGCCTCCCTCAACTCGGTGGGCGGCATCATCACCGAGCCCAACTCGGTGAATTTCGTCAACATCCGCCAGTGGTTGGCCTCCACCCAGTTCGTGCTGGCCTTCTTCTTCCTAGTGGGTCACCTGTGGCATGCGGGCCGGGCCCGCGCCGCCGCCGCCGGTTTCGAGAAGGGCATCGACCGTCAGGCCGAGCCCACCCTGGCCATGCCGGACCTCGACTGATGGCAATCCGGGGTCCGCACTCCGGATCCCCTCCCATCACCCCTTGCCTCCGCCCCCGGGCGGGGGCTTTTTGCTGCCGTATCTTGAGTTCCGCCGCCGCCGTTGGGAGATCCGATGGGTGATCCTTCCCCCACGGACGCGGCGAGCTTGTGGCGGAGGCTGGGCGGCAAGGTCCGGCGATCGCCTCGCACCCTCCGAGTCTTGCTTGGCCCCCGGATCCGGCGTCGCACCCAGGCCATCGAAGGGCTCCTCAACCGGCGTCGGTTCTCCGCGACCCGTCGCACCCTGCGCCGCCGCAACCCGGATGGGCACGGCCTGGTGCTCAACACGCGGCTGGTGGAGCCCACGATCCCCTCGATCGCCCACTGGGCCGACTGGAGCCTGACCCGCCATGGCTTCTTCGGCAACCTGCGCGCCCAGCCCCAACTCCTGTTCGTCAAGGCGGTGCCGGAGTGCCTGGAGCTGTTTCTGGGGCGCTATCTCCCCCGGATCGCGGCGACGACGCGCTTCGTTCTGATCACGGGCGATGCCGACACCACCCTGCCCCGGCAGGTGGATCGGCGCTTTCCCGACTATCTCGGCTCCGGCCTGCAGCAACGTCTGCTCGGCCTCCTGGACGACCCCCGACTGCTCCACTGGTACGCGGAGAATCTGGACACCCCGCTGAACGGTGTCACCCCGATTCCGCTGGGCTGCATCAACAGTGATGGCCACGTCATCTACCGGCAGACCCTGGCCGAGGACGCTCCGGTCGCCATCCGGGAGCGGCCCCTGAAGGCCTTCTGCGCCCATTACGTCCGCGAAGGTCCGCAATGGGAGAACCGGCGAACGGTGATGCGGCTGGCGACCGGCGACTGGCGGGCGTTCGTCGAGGTGCACGAGCAGATTCCCTACGACGATTTCTTCCCGACCCTCCAGCGCTATCCCTTCGTGATCTGCGCCGGCGGCGGCGGCCTCGATCCCTGCCCGAAGGCGTTCACGGCCCTGCTGGCCGGCGCCATTCCGATCATCGAGCGCAATCCCACCACCGTGGCCTTCGGCGATCTGCCGGTGGCCTATGTCGACCAGTGGGACAGCCACAGCCTCTCCCCCGCCCGGCTGGAGGCCTGGCGGGACGAGCTACATCCCCGGTTCGAGGATCCGGCCCAGCGCCGCGCCGTGCTCGAGACCATGTCGATGGCCCACTGGCTGCGGCGGATCCGCGCCCATCACCCGGGCGCCTGAGCCAGGGTCCCGGGGCCGAGCCAGCGCCGCAGCAGGGGCAGGCTGAGGCCGATCACGTTGCTGAAGCAGCCCTCCAGCCGCTCCACCACCAGGCCGCCGCGGCCCTCGAGGGCGAAGCCGCCGGCACAGGCCAGGGGTTCACCGCTGGCCACATAGGCCTGGATGGCCGTCTCGTCGAGGGCGGCGAAGTGCACCCGCGTGGTCACCACCGCCTGCAGGGTCTCCTCCGGCTCCCCGGGGGCGGGGCGCCGCAGCAGGCCATGGCCGGTGTGCAGATCCCCCCAGCCGCCGGCCATGCGGCGCCAGCGGGCCACCGCCTCAGCGGCGTCCCTGGGCTTGCCCCAGGTCTCCCCCTGCACCTCCAGCAGGGAATCACAGCCCAGCACACCAAAGGGCAGCCAGTCCGCCGGCGACGGGAGCGTGGCGGCCACGGCCCGGGCCTTGGCCAGCGCCAGCGCCTGCACCAGCCGCCGGGGATCCGCCTCCCGGATCCCGTCCTCATCCACGCCGCTCACCTGGATGCGGTGGGGGATGCCGGCCTGCTCCAGCAGGCGGCGGCGGGCCGGGGAAGCGGAAGCCAGCAGCAGCAAGGGGGTCTCCAGCGAGGTCTCCAGCCTGCCCGTCGATTGGGGAGAATGGGGGGATGGCACAGGCCGACACCGAGTCCCGTTCGCTGGCGCGGGCCGCCCTTTCCCTCCGCTGCCTCCCCTTCCGCCGCCGCTTCTACGAGGCGGTGGGGGAGCAGCCCCTGAGCAGCACGGAACTGGCCGGCCGCACCGAGGTTCCTGCCCCGTTCACCTTCCTTCCCCTCAGCAGCGACCGGACCGAGGACCATTTCCTCTGGCTGATCCGGTTGGGGGTGTTGCGGCGGGAAGTCGATGGCCAGGGGCTCACCGAGCGGGTGCGGCTGACGCCGATGGGCCGCCAACTGCTGCGGCGCTGGCCCGGTGAGATCCCCCGGGCGGGCCGGCGGGAGCGGATCCTGGAGGCGCTGCGCCGCCACCGCCCCCGCCTTTGAACCGCCCCCACCCCGCCTCCCCGCGGCCACTGATGGTGCTGGGCACCAGCAGCGGCGCCGGCAAGTCCCTGATGACCGCCGCCCTCTGCCGGGTGCTGCGGCGCCGGGGGGAGCAGCCCCTGCCCTTCAAGGGGCAGAACATGAGCCTCAACGCCTGGGTCGACCCGCAGGGCGGGGAGATGGCCTACTCCCAGGCCCTGCAGGCCTGGGCCGCGGGCCTGGAGCCACGGGTGGCGATGAACCCGGTGCTGCTCAAGCCCCGGGGCGACAGCACCAGTGAGGTGATCCATCTGGGGCGCTCGGTGGGCACCGCCCGGGCGGAGCACTACTACCGCGACTGGTTCCGGCCCGGCTGGGCGGCGATCCGGACAGGCCTGGCGGAGCTGCAGGCCGCCCACCCCGGCGGCCGGCTGGTGCTGGAGGGGGCCGGCAGCCCGGTGGAGGTGAATCTGCAGGCCAGGGACCTCACCAACCTGCGGCTGGCCCAGTACCTGCGGGCCCGCTGCCTGCTGGTGGCGGACATCGAGCGGGGCGGTGTCTTCGCCCAGATCGTTGGCACCTTGGCCCTGCTGCGGCCGGTGGAGCGGCCCCTGATCGGCGGGCTGCTGATCAACCGCTTCCGCGGCCGCCGTTCCCTGTTCGATGCCGGCCGCGACTGGCTGGAGCAGCAGACCGGCGTGCCCGTGCTGGGGGTGATGCCCTGGCTCGATGAGCTGTTCCCCCCCGAGGACTCCCTCGACCTGCTGGAGCGGGGGAGCCGCAAGCCCCGCGCCGAGCTCAACCTGGTGGTGGTGCGCCTGCCCTCCCTGAGCAACTTCTCCGACCTCGACCCGCTCGAGGCGGAGCCCAGCGTGCGGCTGCTGTGGCAGCGGCCGGGGGAGCCCCTGGAGCAACCCGATGCCGTGATCCTGCCGGGCAGCAAGCAGACCCTGCGGGACCTGGCGTCGCTGCGCAGCAGCGGGCTGGCGGAGCAGCTGCGGGCCTATGTGGCCCGGGGGGGACAGGTGTTCGCCCTCTGCGGCGGCCTGCAGATGCTGGGCAAGGAGCTGCACGACCCCGAAGGCCTGGAAGGGGGCCAGCCCGGGGAGCGGGTGGGCGGGCTTGGCCTGCTGCCCCTGCGCACCGTCTTCCAGGGTGACAAGGCGCTGCGACAGCGACAGAGCCGGGCCGTCTGGCCCCCCGGTCCGGGGGACCTCCCGGTGGTGGAGGGCTTCGAGCTGCACCACGGCCGCAGCGAGCGGACCGACCCCGCGGGTTGCGCGCCCCTGGCGCAGGACGGGGCCCTGGGCTGGTGGGCGGAGTCCGGCGACCAGGGGGGTCTGGTGGCCGGCACCTACCTGCACGGCATCTTCGAGAACGGCCCCTGGCGGCGCCGCTGGCTCAACCAGCTGCGGCGGCGGCGCCAGCTGCCGCCCCTGGAGGAGAACCAGCCCCACCACGGCCGCCAGCGGGACGCCCTGCTCGATCGGCTGGCCGACGCCTTCGAGACCCACATCGACCTGGCGCCCCTGCTGGCCCCGGGTCCTCCCCCCCAGGGGCTGCGGGCCTGAGCGGCCGGCACCCCCTAGATTTCCGCCAGAGCACCCCTCTCCCGATCGCCATCTCCCGCCCTGCCATCACCATCGCGTGGCCGGACGGACGCACCACGACGGCCCTCCCTGGCCAGGACTGGCTGGAGGCCGCCCGTCAGGCGGCGGTGTTGATTCCCACCGGCTGCCTGGGGGGCAGCTGCGGCGCCTGCGAGATCGAAGTCAACGGACGGGTGGTGCGGGCCTGTGTGGCCACCGTGCCCTCCAGTCCGAGCGGCCGGCTGACCGTCAGCCTGGCCAGCGATCCCCACTGGTAGGTCGTGTGAGTTCCCCCCCCCGGTTCCACATCCTCTCGATCGATTTCCAGGATCTCGACGTGATCTGGAACGTGCGGTTGTTCTATCGGGCCGCGGGCTACGGGTTCGCCCCAGGCGGTGTCGATCCGGATCTCGACCTGCTGGTCATCCTGCGCGGCGATCCTGGCCACGCCTATCAGGACCACCGGGGAATCGTGCATGTGTACGACTACGTCAAGGAGCTCCAGGTGAACTGGCCCGAGCGCTTCCCCCGCGCCCGTGAGATCCGCCTCATCTCCCTGTTCCGGCCAGACCAGGTGCCCGAAGGGCTGCGCTGGGTGCCGGGGTATCTGCCGGTGGTGCCCGAGTTCTGGCAACAGAGCCCGTTCCGCAAACGGGCCGGCAGGCCCCTGCACATCGCCAATTTCAAGCCGATGGGCGACGACCGCTACCAGCAGGATCTGGCCCGGCTGGCACGCCATGGGCTGGTGCGGGTGTACGGCGGCCGCTGGGACCGGCTGGGTCTGGCCACCCACGGCCTCAGCTACCTGGAAGCGAATCGACGGCTGGCGAGCGCCTGGTGCTGCTACGGCCTGATGTACCCCTACCAGCGGGGCATCACCCTCTCCGGCCGCATGTGGCAGGCGCCCCTGCATGGCTGTCTGGTGATCAGCGAACAGGGCACCAACCCCCTGGGACTGCCCGGGATCCTCGAGGTGGAGCGCTTCTCCGCCGAGACGCTGCTGAGCGTGGGCTCGATCCGGGAGTGCTGGCAGATCCGACAGGAGGCCACCCGGTACTGGCGCGAGGCCACCGAACGGCTGGCCCTGCAGCTGGACCTGCCGGCCTACCGGGGTCCTTCGGCCGCCCAGCTGGCCAGCTGCCGCCGGGAGCGGCTGGCCCAGCACCTGCGCGTGGCCTGGGGCCGGCGCCTGGGGCGGCTGGCAGGCTGGCTGGCCCCGCCGCCGCTCAGCTGCTGGTGGCGACGGCGCCAACGGACGCTGCAGGGGCTGGGGCGACGCCTGCAGGGGGCCTCCGGGCCAGGCGGGCAGACAACGAACCGCTGAGATGCCGCCTCTGCCAGAACGATGCGGCGTCATCGTCGAATCGAAACCACCAGACCTTCGATGTCAGCGGGCAGGGGCTACGATGCGGTGACGCATGACGTTTTTGTAGGAATCTAGATGGCGCTGCCAACAGTCCTGAAGCGTGCCGTACCAGAAAACGTGCAATCGGCTGTCAAGCGTTTTCTATGGCCTGAATACTCCCCTAAGCCCCCGGGTCAGAAGGTCATTGAATTCTGGGTGGATGTGGTGAGTGGCTGCAATCTCCGCTGCACGGCGTGCCCCGTCGGCATGCCCGAGTACACCAACAGCATCGGCCAGAAGCTGACGGAGATGCCGATCGAGCTGTTCGAGAAGATCTGCCTGAAGGCCAAGGCCGACACCAATGGCAACTGCCGCTTTGGCTTGTACAACTGGACCGAACCCACGCTCCATTCCAAGCTCCATGAACTGATCGCCTGCGCCGAGAGCCATGGCGTTCCCTGCGGCATCTCCTCCAACCTCAATTACGACTACGACTGGTCCCTGCTCAAGCCCCTGCGTCTCTGGAACTTCACGATCACGGTGTCGGGCTTCACCCAGCGCACCTACCAGATCAACCACAAGGGCGGCCGGATTGAACCGGTGCTCGCCAACCTGATTCGCATCTCGGAAACCCTCGGCGACTGGGAATGCTTCAAGAACATTGACGTGCGGTATCTGGTTCACAAGCAGAACCTGCATGAAGTGCATCTGTTCAAACACTTCTGCGACAAGCTGGGGATGAAATTCAGCCCCTACCACGCCTATTACATGCCCATCGACAAGATGTTCGACGGGCTCGAGACGATTCCCCCGGAACTCGAGTACATCTACTACAGCCCCCAGCTGGTGCAGCAGGCCATCGGTAATCATCGATCACAGAACTGCTTCATGCGCGAGTCCCAAGTCTGCCTCGACCACGAAGGCAACTTCTCGGTCTGCTGCGTGCAATCCCCCTCCGCCCCATCGATCGCCAACTACCTGGACACCCCCTACCAGGTGATGCAGGCCAAGCGCTACGGCAGCGAACTCTGCAAGAAGTGCACCAGCACCGGCATCAACATCTTCGCCACCTATGGGATGCAGGAGCCGCCGGAGATCCAACAATCGATCGAAAACCTTCTGCCCGTCGACCTGAAGGATTTTCGCTGATCAGTGACATCCAATGATGCAGCCTCGCGCAGCGAGACCGACACGCCCGCCTACGACTATCTGATCGTCGGCTGCGGGCTCTTCGGTGCCACCTTTGCCCGACTCGCCACCGACGCCGGCAAGCGTTGTCTCATCGTCGAGCGCCGCCCCCACATCGGTGGCAATTGCTATACAGAAAAGCTGGAAGGCATCAACGTCCATCGCTACGGTGCCCACATCTTTCACACCAGCAACAAGGCCGTCTGGGCCTTCGTGAACAGGTTCGCTGAATTCAATAACTACATCAACTCGCCCAAGGCGATCTCCGGAGACAAGCTATATTCCCTGCCCTTCAACATGAATACCTTCTACGAGCTCTGGCAGACGCGCACGCCCGAAGAAGCCCGCCAGAAGATCGCCTCGCAGCGCTTCACCGGCGAACCCACCAACCTGGAGGAGCAGGCCCTGTCGCTGGTGGGGAAGGACATCTACGAGACCCTGATCCGCGACTACACCCGTAAGCAGTGGGGCAAGGACCCCCGTGAGCTGCCCGCCTTCATCATCAAGCGGCTGCCGCTGCGTTTCACCTACGACAACAACTATTTCTCCGACCGCTACCAGGGCATTCCGATCGGCGGTTACACCGCCCTGTTCGACGCCTTGCTGGAGGGCATCGAGGTCCGCCTCAACGTCGATTACTTCGCCGATCGCACCGCTTTGGGGCGCCTGGCCCACAAGGTGGTCTACACCGGCTGCATCGACCAGTACTTCGACTACGCGCTGGGGCGGCTGGAGTACCGCTCCCTGGAGTTCGACAACGCCGTGGTGGAGACCGACAACTTCCAGGGGAATGCCGTGATCAACTACTGCGACACCCGCGAGCCCTTCACCCGCATCATCGAGCACAAGCATTTCGAAGGCTCCAGCTCCCCCGTCACCGTGATCACCAGGGAGTACCCCCGGCCCTGCAGCGGTGACGCCATCCCCTACTACCCGGTCAACGATGCCCACAACCAGGGGCTGTACCGGCGCTATCAGGAGCTCTCCCAGGGCACGGAGAAGGTGATCTTCGGCGGTCGTCTCTCCGAATACAAGTACATGGACATGCACGTGGTGATCGAATCGGCGATGAACCGGTTCCGCAGCGAGAGCCGTCAGGCGTCGGCCTGAATCAGCCCGCCACCGAGGAGCACGTCGCCGCTGTAGGCCACCGCCGCCTGCCCAGGAGCCACCGAGAACTGGGGCTCGGCGAAGTCGAGCCGGGCCCGATGGGGCCGTCCGGCGGCGTGGTCGGCGGCCGTTTCGGGCAGGGGCGTCAGCAGGGCCCGCTCCGGCAGGCTCCGGTAGCGCACCTGCACCTCCACCTCGATCGGCCCGCTGGGAGGCGCGATCGACACCCAGTTGATGGCGCCCACCACACAGGACTGGCGGGTCGCCTCCCGCCGGGGGGCCACCACCACCCGGTTCATGGCCCCATCCAGCCGCACCACATGGAGAGGCTCGCTCCAGGCCACACCCAGACCCTTGCGCTGTCCGATGGTGAAGTGCTCGATCCCGTCGTGCTGCCCGAGCACCGTGCCGTCCGCCAGCACGATCTCTCCCTGGCGGGGCGCCAGGTAGGCATCCAGGAACGCCCGCATCGACCCGTGGTGGTCGGCGAGACAGAGGTCCTGGCTTTCGGGCTTGGCGGCGGTGCGCAGGCCGAGGCGTGCGGCCTCGGCGCGGGTGGCCTCCTTGGTGAGTTCACCGAGGGGGAAGACCAGCCGCCCCAGCACCGACTGGGGCAGGTCGTAGAGGAAGTAGCTCTGGTCCTTGTGGGAATCCAGGCCCCGCAGCAGCTGGTGGCGGCCGTCGTGCCGCAGGCGGGCGTAGTGGCCCGTGGCGAGGCGGCCGATGCCGCGCTCCGCCTCGGCCCACTCCAGCATCGGAGCGAACTTCACCGCCCGGTTGCAGCGGGAGCAGGGCAGGGGGGTAAGGCCCTCGCCATACCCCTCCACCAGGAAATCGACGATCTGCTCCTGGAACCGGGTCCGGGAATCGACCACATGGTGGGGAACCCCCAGCTGGTCGCAGATGCCGGCCGCATCCACCAGACCCTCGGCGCAGCAGGCGCCCTTGCCGCTCATCAGCCACAGGGTGAGACCCTCCACCTCCCAGCCGGCCGCCACCAGCAGGGCCGCGGTCAGGGAACTGTCGACGCCGCCGGAGAGGCCCACCGCCACCCGCCGCTCCCCCGGCCAGTCGCCAAGGCGTGCGAGCACCTCGGCCACCTCGGGGATGATCCCGGGGGGCTGGGAAGGGGACTCAGACGGAACGGAGACCGTGGCGGCGGTGGGGCTCAAGGATCCCGATGGGTGGAACGGGCGGACAGCTCCATCATGGGAGAGCACTGCTCGGGCCGCCGTGAACCTCGGGCCGATGCCCACCGCCTGGCCGCCGGCGGATGCCGACCACGTCCTGGTGAGCGGCGCCGCCATGGCCGCCATCGAGGAGGAGCTGTTCGCCAGCGGCCTGCCGGTGGAGGCCCTGATGGAGAAGGCCGCCCTGGCGGTGAGCCGCCGCCTGGCGGAACGGCCGGGCCGAGAACGGCACGATGGCCTGCTGGTGCTCGTGGGACCGGGCCACAACGGCGGCGATGGGCTGGTGGTGGCCAGGGAATGGCACCTGGCCGGAGGCCAGGTGCGGATCTGGTGCCCCTTCGAGCGCCGCCGCCCCCTCACCGAGGCCCACCTGCGCCACGCCCGCTGGCTCGGCATCCCCCTGCTGGAGGTCCCGCCCGATCCTGCCGATCCGGCCCTCTGGGTGGATGCCCTCTTCGGCATCGGCCAGCAGCGGCCGGCCGGTCCCCTGATCGAAGCCCTGCTGGAGGACCGGCAGCGGCGGCGGCCCGGCGCCCTGGTGGCCATCGATGTCCCCACCGGGCTGGACGCCGATGACGGTGCCCTGCTCGGCGGCGTGGCTGCCACGGCCGCCACCACCTACAGCATCGGCCTGATCAAACGGGGGCTGGTTCAGGACACGGCCCTGCGCTGGGTGGGGCAGCTGGAACGGATCGACCTCGGACTGCCGGCCGCCCTCCTGGGCCGAGACGACGGCAAGCCGCTGCTGGGACTGGGGGGCGCCGATCAGGCCTCCGCCCCCTGGCCCGTCCCGGATCCGGCCGCCGGGAAGTACGCCCGCGGTCGCCTGCTGGTCGTCGCCGGCAGCCGCGGCTTCCGGGGGGCCGCCCACCTGGCCCTGGCCGGCGCCACGTCGTCCGGGTGCGGCAGCCTGCGGGCCGCCCCACCCCTGGAGATCAGCTCCGACCTCTGGCAGATCCATCCCCACGTGGTGCTGGAGCCCGGGCTGGGGGCCACCCCGGCCGGGGGCCTGGCCCTGGCGGATCTGGCCGCGGGCTGGCTGGATCGGCTGGATGCGGTGCTGCTGGGTCCTGGCCTGGGCGGAGTCGTCCCCGCCGGTGAGCAGCCGGCGGCGGCGATCGCAGGCCCGGAACAGCAGCGCTGGCAGGAGCTGGCCGGCTTCGACGGCCTGCTGGTGCTCGATGCCGATGGCCTCAACCGCCTGGCGGCCATGGGCAACGACTGGCTCCAGACACGCCGGGGCCCCACCTGGATCACCCCCCACGCGGAGGAGTTCCGCAGGCTCTTCCCCGACCTGGCCCCGCTGCCTGCGCCGGAGGCGGCGGCGGCGGCGGCCCGCCGCACGGGCGCCAGCGTGCTGCTCAAGGGGGCCCGCAGCGTCGTGGCGGCCCCCGACGGACGCTGCTGGCAGCTGCTGGCGGCCTGCCCGGAGGCGGCCAGGGCCGGACTGGGGGATGTGCTCGCCGGCTACGCGGCGGGGCGGGGGGCCCTGGCGCTGGCCGCCAGGGGGGGGGCGCAGGCCGAGGTGCCAGGGGCTGATGCCGCCTGGCTGGCGGCCGCCGCCCTCGACCATGCGCTGGCGGGAGTCCGGGGCCATCGCCGGCACGGGGCCGGCGGGGTCACCCCCCTGGTGGTGGCCGAGGCGCTGGCGCGGGGAGCGGCGGGACAGGAGCGGGAGTCGCTGGGCTGAAGAACACAACCGCTCGGATTAGGCCAGCGAAGGCCACTTCACCATCTGGCGACACTGGTGGCGCTTCGTACAGGTCCACGGAAGATTTAGCCCTTTGCTCATCCAACCGGAGCCCATCACTAAAGAAATCCGATTGTGTGTGGGTTCACATGTAAATCCTTAAAAGTTGTTCCAGACACTTTCTGCCCCTGAGAGTGGGTGGATAATCCACTCACACTTTCGAAGGCGCCATTACGCCCCCTCCTATGACCGTCTCCGCCGTTGCGACGCGAAGGGAGGGCTCCACCCGCAGAGGGAGTGATTCCATCACGTGGTATCTCACCTCCATCGGCAGAGAGCCTCTGTTGACCCCGGCCGAGGAGATCGAGCTCGGCAACCAGGTGCAGGCGATGATGCATCTGGTGGAGGAATCGAAAGACGGCTACTCCGTCCAGGAGAACAAGACGATCAAGGTCGGCCGCCGCTCCAAGGAGCGGATGATGCGCGCCAATCTTCGGCTCGTGGTGAGCGTCGCCAAGAAGTATCAGGGCAAGGGCCTCGAACTGCTCGATCTGATCCAGGAGGGTTCCCTCGGCCTCGAGCGCGCCGTCGAGAAGTTCGATCCCACCCGGGGCTACAAGTTCTCCACCTATGCTTTCTGGTGGATCCGCCAGAGTATGACCCGGGCGATCGCCTGCCAGTCCCGGGCCATCCGCCTGCCGGTGCACCTCAGCGAACGGCTGACGACGGTCCGCAAGGTGAGCCTGGAGCTGGCCCACAAGCTGGGCGCCATGCCCAGTCGCCGGGAGATCTCCGAAGCCATGGCCATCCCCGTCGAGGAGCTCGATTCCCTGCTGCGCCAGGCGCTCACCATCTCCAGCCTGGATGCCCCCATTCATGCGGAGGACGGCCGCAGCTTCCTGGGGGATCTGATCGCCGATGGTTCCGCCGAGGAGCCGCTGGATCGCATCGAGCGGGGCATGCACCAGGAGCAACTGGCCGAGCTGATGGGCCACCTCTCGGCCCAGGAGAAGGAGGTGCTGGCGCTCCGCTTCGGCCTCAGCGGCATGGAGCGCCATACCCTGGCCGAAATCGGCCGGCAGCTGGATGTGTCCCGGGAGCGGGTGCGGCAGATCGAACTCAAGGCCCTGCGCAAGCTGCGCACCCTCTCGACCCGGTCGGCCGTCCCCCTTCCCTGAACGGCCGAGCCCTCAGCGGCGGCCCCCTCCGACCAGAACCCGCTTCAACCAGCCCTTGGCCTTGAGCCCGGCGATCTTCAGCCGGCTCTCCCCCTTGAGGCCCCGGTCGCGGCGGATCTGGATCGGAGCCTCGCCCACCCTTTCCCAGTCCGGCAGCCAGCAGTTGTCGGCCCGCGGAAACCAGAACTCGAACACGGATGTGGTCGAGATGGGCAGCAACTTACCGAGAATGGAATAGATCGACTGATCATGGCGGTGCTCCTTGAACCCCTCCAGATTGGGGGAACGGGACGGGCGGTCGTCGATCATCGAGAAATCCTCGCTGAACACCTTGATCCAGTGCCGCATGAAGTCCATGGAGGCAGGGCACTTGCGCACGAAGAAGGTGGTCGCCCCGAGCTGCTGGGTGCCTGTGATCTCCGGCCGGTCGCGCACCGCCAGCCGGTCGAGCAGATCACCTTTGGTCCACCGGGCCTCCAGCTGATCGGGGAACTGGCGGCCCTCGTAAACGAGGGATCCGTTGGGAGGCAGGCATTCGAAACCCTGCAGGCCTGAAGGGGCCGCCGTGGCCATGGAGAACAGCTCCAGCAGGCGCTCCCGTCCGGCTGGGTTGAGGTGGCAGCCGGAATCGACCCAGTGCACCAGGTCGCCGTCCTGCAGGCGCTCGAGGGTCTGAAGAACGATCTGGGGTTTCCAGGCGTAGTAGCCGAAACCCCGGTGCTCCGGTGTCAGATAGTCCTTGAAGCGCTGGCGGAACGAAGGATCGAGATCGAACTCGGAAGCGCCCACGATATCCGTGTACACCCCCATCTCTTTGGCCTGGCGGCATAGGCGGCGGCGGGCCACTTTCATGCGGTGATCTGTGAATGTGACGAGTACACGCTTGGCCATCAGACCCGCTGCCGTCCAGGCGATTTCAGCGATTCTAACATCGACTCAAATCAAGAAGATCCCCCGGTCTTCATGGCTGAAGGCAGGGAAAAAGCCAGACGACGCATTGATCACAGGCGCGAGAATCGCGTCCCATTTCGGCTGTTCCTGCCACACCCGGGACCTACCGCCAGCACTCCGGCGGTTCAGTCGTCGGCCCAGATGTAGCGGGTGAGTTCACTGCCATCGGGCTCGGGGGCCGCGAGGGCGAACTCGACGCAATCGGCCACCACGGCGTCGATCTCCCTGTCGATCTCCTTGAGCTCCTCGGCCGCGGCCAGTCCCTCCTCGATCAGGCGGCTGGCCAGTTGCTTGATGGGATCACGCTTGGCCCAGAACTCCTTCTCGGCCGCTTCGCGGAGTTCATCAGGATCCGCCAGGGAATGGCCCCGGAAGCGGTAGGTGAGGCATTCCAGCAGGGTGGGCCCTTCTCCGGCCCTGGCCCGGGCGATCGCCCGCTGGGCCGCCGCCCGCACCGCCAGCACGTCCATGCCGTCGACTTCCTCGCCGACCATGCCGAAGCCGGCCGCCTTGCGCCAGATTTCCGGCTCGCTGGTGGCCCGGTTGTGGTCCATGCCGATGGCCCAGCGGTTGTTCTCGACCACGAACAGGATCGGCAGTTTCCACAGCGCTGCCATGTTCAGGCACTCGTAGAACTGACCGATGTTGCAGGTGCCGTCGCCGAAGAACGCCGCCGTGACCGCATCGCTGTCGGCCTGGCCGAGGGCGTCACGCTTGTAGCGGCTGGTGAAGGCCGCCCCCAGGGCCACGGGGATGCCTTCGCCGATGAACGCATAGCCGCCGAGGAGATGGTGCTCCCGGGAGAACAGGTGCATCGAGCCGCCCCGCCCCTTGCTGCAGCCGGTGGCCTTGCCGAACAGCTCGCTCATCACCTCCCGGGCCGGCACACCGCAGCTCAGGGCATGGACATGGTCGCGGTAAGTGCTGCAGAACCAGTCGTGCTGGAGGCGCATCGCCCGGATCACCCCGGTGGAGACGGCCTCCTGACCGTTGTACAGATGCACGAAACCGAACATCTTGCCTCGGTAGTACATCTCCGCGCACTTGTCCTCGAAGCGGCGCCCCAGGGTCATGTCGCGGTAGAGCATCAGGCCCTCCTCCCGGCTGACGCTGGCTCGCTCGGCCGGGTACAGGCCCTCGAGCCGCACCGCATGGCTGCCGGCCTCCTCGGTCGAGGAGCTTGCCCCGACGATGCCGGGCTGCGCTGCCCGCGCCGCGGTCAGTTCCTGAGTCATGGCAGGAAGGCGATGCGATTCGTGGCCACGACTGTACGGGTTCCGTTCCCTGATGACAGTCAAAACCACTGCCTCTGACTACAGTCGCGCCCCAGCGGCCTCATCGGATTGGACCTGCCGATCGATCACTTCCGGTTGCTGGGCGTCTCCCCGTCCGCCGACGCCCAGGGGGTCCTGCGCACCCTCCAGTCGCGGCTGGACCGGGTGCCCCACGGGGGCTTCACCCAGGAAACCCTGCAGGCACGGGCCGACCTGCTCCGCGCCAGTGCCGACCTGCTCTGTGACCACGACCGGCGCGCCGCCTACGAAGCGGAACTGACGGGCCTGGCCGACACCGCCGGCTCCCTGCAGCCCGCCCTGGAGATCGCCACCACCCGCCAGGTGGGGGGTCTCCTGCTGCTGATGGAGGGGGGGCAGCCCCTGGACGCCTTCGAGCTGGCCAGCCGCTGCCTGCAGCTGCCCCAGGCCCCCACCCTGGGCAGCGGCCGCGAAACCGATCTGACCCTCCTGGCGGGACTGTCCTGCCTCGAGGCCGCCAAGGAGCTGGAGGAGCAGCGGCGCTTCGAAGCCGCCGCCCGCACCCTGCGGCAGGGCCTGCAACTGCTGCAGCGCCTGGGCAGGCAACCCGAGCTCAGGGAGACCATGAACACCCGGCTGGATCGGCTCACCCCCTACCGCGTCCTCGATCTGCTCAGCCGGGATCTGGCCGCCGGCGCCGAACGGCGCGAGGGACTGGCGCTGCTGGAGCAGCTGGTCCAGCGGCGCGGGGGCCTCGAAGGGGACGGCGATCCCCATTTCCCCCGCCAGGACTTCCAGACCTTCTTCCACCAGATCCGCTCCTTCCTCACCGTCCAGGAACAGGTGGATCTGTTCAGCCACTGGGCCGCCAGCGGCTCCGAGGCGGCCGACTTCCTGGCCACCATCGCCCTCACCGCCTCCGGCTTCGCCCAGCGCAAGCCCGAACGCATCGCCGAGGCCAGAAACCGCCTGCAGCGCAGCGGACGGGAGGGCGTCGAACCGCTGCTCGCCAACCTGCACCTGCTGCTGGGGGAAGCCGACACGGCGCGGACCTGTTTCGACAGCGGCGCCAGCGAGGACCTCAAGGCCTGGGCGGCCGCCAAGAGTGACGATCCCCTCGGCCAGCTCTGCGCCTACTGCAGTGACTGGCTGGTGCGGGACGTGCTGCCCGGCTACCGGGACCTGGAAGCCGAACCGGACCTGGTGGCCTACTTCAGCGACCGGGACGTGGTGGCCTATGTGGAACGGGAGGACCAGCGCCGGGGCCGCGCCTACCTCTCGGCGCCCGCGGCGCCGGCCGCTGCCGCCCCTCCCCCTTTCCCGAGCTTCGAGACCCCTGGGTTTCCCCCCGCGGAATCCTTCTCTCCTGCCGCTTCGGCTCCTGAGGGCTTCGCCCTTCCTTCGGCTACAGGCTCCGAAGCGGATCCCGACGACGACGGGGATCTGGATGACGACGTGCCCCTGCGCTGGCCCGTGCCCCCCCGGCCCTGGCTGCTGGCGGGCGGCGCCGCCCTGCTGCTGCTCCTCGCCGGCGCCTGGGTGGTGCGGCAGCGCCAGAGCGCGCCCCCGCCGCCGCCACCGGCTCCGCTGCCGGCTCCCCCCGCCAAGCCCCCAGCCGCCAACCCCCCGGCCGCCCCGGCGCCCACCCCAGGTCCGGCGATCGGCCAGAGCCTGACGCCCCTCACCAGCCCCCGTCCGGATGCGGCCCAGGTCCGCCGGCTGCTGGAGAACTGGCTCACGGTCAAGGGCGACGTCCTGGCCGGCGAGCCCATGCCCGAGGGCCTGGATCGCATCGCCCGGGAAGGGCCGGTGGAGCTGCTCGCCAGGGAGCGCCGCACGGATGCCGCCAAGGGCCAGACCCAGCGGCTGGACGTGCGGATCACCGACCTGACCCTCTCGGAAAGCGGGCCGCGGCGGATCGTCGCCGTCGTCCGGCTCCGCTACAGCGACCGGCGCCTCGATGACAAGGGATCGGTGGTGGAGACCACGGCGCCCATGGAGCTGCGCAATGGTTATGTATTCGGGCGCGACGGCGACAGCTGGCGCCTGGTGGCCACCCAATCCCTCAACTGATGTTCGACGAACTCTCCCAGCGCTTTGAAGACGCGGTCAAGGGACTGCGGGGCCAGGCGGCCATCTCGGAGACGAACGTCGATGGTGCCCTCCGCGATGTGAGGCGGGCCCTGCTGGAGGCCGACGTCAGCCTGCCGGTGGTGAAGGAGTTCATCGAGGAGGTGCGGCGCAAGGCCGTCGGCGCCGAGGTGGTGCGCGGGGTGAGCCCGGATCAGCAGTTCATCCAGCTGGTGCACGGCCAGCTCGTGGAGACCATGGGCGGCGCCAATGCCCCCCTGGCCCGGGCCGCGGAAGGGCCCACCGTGATCCTGATGGCCGGCCTGCAGGGGGCCGGCAAGACCACCGCCACCGCCAAGCTGGGCCTGCACCTCAAGGAGCAGGGCCGCCGCCCCCTGCTGGTGGCCGCCGACGTCTACCGGCCGGCCGCCATCGACCAGCTCCAGACCCTGGGCCGCCAGATCGGCGTGGAGGTGTTCAGCCTGGGCAGCGACGCCGCCCCGGAGGCCATCGCCGCCGCCGGCGTGGCCAAGGGACGGGACGAGGGCTTCGACACCGTTCTGGTGGACACCGCCGGCCGCCTCCAGATCGACTCCTCGATGATGGAGGAGATGGTCCGGATCCGGGAGGCGGCGGCCCCGGATGAGGTGCTGCTGGTGGTGGATTCGATGATCGGCCAGGAGGCGGCCGATCTGACGAGGGCTTTCCACGAGCAGGTGGGCATCACCGGCGCCGTGCTCACCAAACTGGACGGCGATTCCCGCGGCGGGGCGGCGCTCTCGATCCGCAAGGTGAGCGGCGCCCCGATCAAGTTCATCGGCACCGGCGAGAAGGTGGAGGCCCTGCAGCCGTTCCACCCGGAGCGGATGGCCAGCCGGATCCTGGGCATGGGCGATGTGCTCACCCTGGTGGAGAAGGCCACCAAGGAGGTGGAGCTGGCCGATGTGGAGAAGATGCAGCGCAAGCTGCAGGAAGCCAGCTTCGATTTCTCCGATTTCGTGCAGCAGATGCGCCTGATCAAGCGCATGGGCTCCCTCGGCGGGCTGATGAAGCTGATCCCCGGCATGAACAAGATCGATGACGGCATGCTCCGCCAGGGGGAGAGCCAGCTGAAGCGCATCGAGGCCATGATCGGCTCGATGACCGAGGCCGAACGCCGCCAGCCCGAACTGCTCGCCGCCCAGCCCTCCCGCCGTCGCCGCATCGCCGCCGGCAGCGGCCACACCCCGGCGGATGTGGACAAGGTGCTCCAGGACTTCCAGAAGATGCGCGGCTTCATGCAGCAGATGACCCGGGGCGGGATGCCGGGGATGCCAGGGATGCCGGGCATGGGCGGCATGCCCGGGATGGGCGGGATGCCGGGGATGGGTGGCATGCCGGGGATGGGTGGCATGCCGGGGATGGGCGGCCCCGGTGGCCGCGGCGGCGGCCAGCCCCGCAAACCCCCCAAGCCGGCCAAGAAGCGCAAGGGATTTGGCCAGCTCTGAGCCGGCCTGTAGGATTGGGAGCTGCATTTCGAGCACCCTTTTCCAGATGATCAAGCTCCGGCTGAAGCGGTTCGGCAAGAAACGGGAAGCGAGTTTCCGTCTGGTGGCCACCAACAGCACCTCCCGCCGCGACGGCCGTCCGCTCGAGGAACTGGGCTTCTACAACCCCCGCACCAAGGAAACCCGCCTCGATGCCGAGGCCATCCGTGTCCGCCTGGGCCAGGGAGCCCAGCCCACCGACACCGTGCGCAGCCTGCTCCAGAAGGGCGGCCTGATCGAGAAGACCACCCGCCCGGCCGAAACCGTGGGCAAGCTCCAGCAGGCCGCCGCCCGTGACGCCGCCGCTGCCGCCGCCGTCAAGGAGGCGGCCGCCGCCGCCGAGGCCGCCAAGGAAGCCGCCGGCAAGGAGGCAGCTGAGGCTGCCGCCGCCGCCGAAGCGGCCGCTGCCGCCGACGCCGAACCTGCCACCGCCGAGGCCTGAGCGAACTCTCCTCTACGTTCGCCCTGCCCGACAGCGCCGCCGCCATCGCCCTGGCCGGCACGGACGGCACCTCCCTGCGGCGGCTGGAAGCCCTGACGGGTGCCCAGATCGTCCTGAGGGGCCTCGATCTTCAGATCCAGGGCCGCAGCTCCCAGGTGGAGCGGCTGCAGTCCCTGATCCAGCTGCTGGAACCCCTCTGGCAACGGGGGGAGCCCATCGGTCCGGTGGATATCCAGGCGGCCCTGACGGCCCTGGACACCGGTCGCTCCGACCAGCACCGCAGCATGGGGCTGCAGGTGCTGGCCACCAGCGTCACGGGTCGGCCCCTGCGTCCCCGCACCCTGCGGCAGAACAGCTATGTCGAGGCGATCGAACGCCACGACCTGACCCTGGCGATCGGCCCCGCCGGCACCGGCAAGACCTTCCTGGCCACGATCCTGGCGGTGCGGATGCTGCAGGAGCGCAAGGTGGAGCGGCTCGTCCTGACGCGGCCGGCGGTGGAAGCCGGCGAGCGGCTCGGCTTCCTGCCCGGTGATCTGCAGCAGAAGGTGGATCCCTATCTGCGTCCCCTCTACGACGCCCTGCACGGGCTGCTGGGACAGGAGCGCACCGGCCAGCTGCTCGAGAAGGGGGTGATCGAGGTGGCCCCTTTGGCCTTCATGCGCGGCCGCACCCTGGCCGATGCCTTCGTGATCCTCGACGAGGCCCAGAACACCACCTGCGCCCAGATGCGCATGGTGCTCACCCGGCTGGGGGAGAACTCCCGCATGGTCGTGACCGGTGACACCACCCAGATCGACCTGCCTCCGGGCCAGCTGAGCGGCCTGGTGGAGGCGGAGCAGGTGCTGGCCGGGGTCGAAGGGGTGGCGATCTGCCGCTTCTCCGATGCGGACGTGGTGCGCCATCCGCTGGTGCAGCGTCTGGTGCAGGCCTACGCCCGCCGCGATGCCCGCCCGTCGCCCCCCCCAGCCCGGAAGCGGACGGACGCCCCCCCTGCCTGATCGGAACCATGAACAGCGCTGAACGACTGCGCATCCCGGCCCAGATCGCGGTGGCCGCCCTGGTGGCCTACTCCCTGGGCTTCTGGTTCACGAGCCTGTTTCCCGGCTACCTGCCCAAGATCGGCGGGCTCTGGTCAGCGATCTCCGCCGTCGTCGTCACCCAGGTCACCCGCAAGGATGCGGCCTCCTCGGCCTCGCTGCGGATTCTGGGGTCGGCGATCGGCGCCATCATCAGTGCGGTGTACCTGACGCTGCTGCCCTTTCACCCCCTGGGCATGGCGGCGGCGATCTTCGCCACGGTGATGATCTGCGCGGCCATCAACGTGCCCAGCCACGGCCGTCTGGCGGCGATCACGGTGATCGTCGTGATGGTCACCGGCAGCCTGGATCCGGCCCTGAGCCCGGGTGTGAATGCCCTGCTGCGCTTCCTGGAATCCTGCATCGGCACGGGTGTGGCCCTGCTGGCGGTATGGCTGTGGCCCGGATCGCGGCGCCAGCCTCTGGACGAGGCCTGAAGCCTGTCCGCACAAGGGGGCCCGCATGGGGAGATCCGAACCGGAGCCCCCACCGCAACCCTGGGGCCGCTGGCAAAATGGATTCAGTTTGAAATGCCAGCGCCATGCCGGCCCGCAGCAACTTTCAGGAAGCGATTCGCGAAGCGCAGTCCAGCGCCCTGGTCGGACCCAACGTGGTCAACAAGGCCCTCCCCTATGTGGGCGGCGGCATGGTGCTCACCGCCGTCGGTGTGGTCGGCGGCCTCTCGATGATCGGCAGCCCGATCTTCATGCCGCTGTTCTGGGTGTCGCTGATCGGCAACTTCATCCTCTTCTTCGTGGCCCAGAACGCTGCCATGAAGGGCAACAACGGCACCGCCCTGCCGATCCTGGCCACCTACAGCCTGATCACCGGCTTCACCCTCAGCGGCATCGTGGCGATGGCCATCGGCACCGCCGGCATCGGAGCGATCGGCACTGCGGCCCTGGCCACCGGCATCACGTTCGTGATCGCCTCGGTGGTGGGCCGCAACATGAGCGACAACCTCGGTCAGGCCCTCAGCGGGGTGGTGGGCCTCGGCATCGTCGGCCTGCTGATCGCCATGGTGGTTCAGCTGGTGGGTGGGATCTTCATCCCCGGCTTCGGCGGCAACGGCTTCGAGCTGATGATCGCCGGCTTCGGCACCGTCCTGTTCGTTGGAGCCGCCTTCGTCGACTTCTACACCATGCCCCGTACCTACAACGACGACCAGTATCTGGCCGGCGCCCTGGGCATGTACCTCACCTACATCAACCTCTTCATCTTCATCCTGCGCCTGATCATCGCCCTGCAGGGTGGCGACCGCCGCGACTGAGGCCATCCCAGGCATTGATCGTTCTCCTCAGCCAAGCCTTTCCCATGGGCCTGTCCGTTCTGGATGGGTCCATCTTTTTTTGTCGCCATCCATCGGCGCCGCTCAGCACGATCTCCCGCCCCACCACCGTCAGTCACGGCGTCCGTCACCGTCGCCCTGCCACGGGCGCCGCTGTGGCGACCTGTCGGCGGACGGCCCACGACGGCCCGGCTAAGCTCCCACCGACTCCAGCCGGACCCGCCAGGCATGGCCCAGCACCAGGGGCAACCTGCACGCCTGCCCGGCAGGCGCGGCCCCATCACCTTCTGAACACTACGGAAACCCCATGACCAAAACGGCTCTGATCACCGGGATCACCGGCCAGGACGGTTCCTACCTGGCGGAGTTGCTCCTGGAGAAAGGGTATGTGGTGCATGGGATCAAACGGCGGGCCAGCAGCTTCAACACCGACAGGATCGACCACCTCTACCAGGATCCCCACGAGCAGAATCCCCGCCTGGTTCTGCACTACGGCGATCTCACGGATTCCACCAATCTGATCAGGATTGTCCAGCAGATTCAGCCGGACGAGATCTACAACCTCGGGGCCCAGAGCCACGTGGCCGTGAGTTTCGAAAGTCCCGAATACACCGCCAACTCCGATGCCCTCGGCACCCTGCGGATTCTGGAGGCCGTCCGCATCCTGGGGTTGACCGACAAGACCCGCATCTACCAGGCCAGCACCAGCGAACTCTATGGACTGGTGCAGGAGATTCCCCAGAAGGAAACCACCCCCTTCTATCCGCGCAGTCCCTATGGCGTGGCCAAGCTCTACGCCTACTGGATCACGGTCAACTACCGGGAGGCCTACGGCATGTATGCCTGCAACGGCATCCTTTTCAACCACGAAAGCCCCCGGCGGGGGGAGACCTTCGTCACCCGCAAGATCACCCGGGGCCTGGCCCGCATCGATGCCGGTCTGGATCAAGGCCTGTTCATGGGCAACCTCGACTCCCTGCGGGACTGGGGCCACGCCCGGGATTACGTGGAGATGCAGTGGCGGATGCTGCAGCAGGAGCAACCCGAGGACTTCGTGATCGCCACGGGGCGGCAGGAGTCGGTGCGCCGTTTCATCGAGCTGACCGCCGAGGAACTCGGCTGGGGAGGCATCGTCTGGAGCGGCAGCGGCGTTGATGAGACGGGAGCCCGGCGCGACAACGGCGCCACCGTGGTGCGCATCGACCGGCGCTACTTCCGGCCGGCGGAGGTGGAGACCCTGCTGGGGGACCCCACCCGGGCCCGGGAACGGCTGGGCTGGACCCCCACCACCACCCTGGAGGAACTGGTGGCGGAGATGGTCGCCACCGACAAGGAGGAGGCCGCCAAGGAGGCCACCCTGCGGCGCGAGGGGTTCACCGTCGTCGGCTCGATGGAGAATCCCCCCCAGGTCGGGGTGACGGCCGCCCCGTGAATCGGCCCGCGAATCGCCGCTATGGTCAGGGCCGTGACCCGTTCTCGTCGAAGCGGACCTTCGCTGGAACGACGCCTTCTCCCGTGGTCCGCAACCCCGCCCGGCAGCGCGGGGGCCTGACGATTTCCCCATGCTGATCTCAACGTACGATCGGATCTTCATCGCCGGCCATCGCGGCATGGCCGGCTCGGCCATCGCCCGGCGCCTGGAGGCCGAGGGCCATGGGCAGCTGCTCACGGTCAGCCGTTCGGACCTCGACCTCATGGACGGCCCCGCCGTGGCGGCCTGGTTCGCCGACCAGCGGCCCGATGTGGTGGTGCTGGCGGCGGCGCGGGTGGGGGGCATCCTCGCCAACGCCACCTATCCGGCCGACTTCCTGCTCGACAACCTCAAGATCCAGCAGAACGTGATCGAGAGCGCCTGGCGGCAGGGCACCCGGCGCCTGCTGTTCCTGGGCAGCAGCTGCATCTACCCCAAGCTGGCCGAGCAGCCGATCCGGGAGGAGGCCCTGCTCGGCGGGCCCCTGGAGCCCACCAACGAGTGGTACGCCATCGCCAAGATCACCGGCATCCAGCTGTGTCGCGCCCTGCGGCTGCAGCACGGCTTCGATGCCATCAGCCTGATGCCCACCAATCTCTATGGCCCGGGCGACAACTACCACCCCACCAACAGCCATGTGCTGCCCGGCCTGATCCGCCGTTTCCAGGAGGCCCGGGAGACCGGCGCCGAGGAGGTCGTCTGCTGGGGCAGCGGCAGCCCGCGGCGGGAGTTCCTCCACGTCGATGATCTGGCGGATGCGGCCCTGTACTGCCTGCGCCACTGGCAACCGGGCGCCGAAGAACTCCAGCACATCAACGTGGGAACCGGAACGGACGTGAGCATCAAGGAGCTGGCCACCATGGTCTCCGAGGCGGTCGGGTTCCGCGGACGGATCGCCTGGGACACCTCCAAACCGGACGGCACCCCCCGCAAGCTCCTGGATGTGGGCCGCCTGGCCGCCCTGGGCTGGCGGGCGACGATTCCCCTGCCGGATGGACTCCGCCGCACCGTGGCGGAGTTCGTCAGCGAGCGGGCCAGCGGCGCCGAGGTGCGGCTGTGAGGATCCTCGTCACCGGGGGCGCCGGCTACATCGGCAGCCATGCCGTCCGGGCCCTCACCAGGGCGGGGCACCAGCCCGTGGTGCTCGACAACCTGGTCTACGGCCATGCCGACATCGTCGAGAAGACCCTCAAGGTGCCGCTGGTGCTGGGCCAGGTGGGCGACCGTGAGGTGCTCGAACCCCTGCTGCGCGGCCGCCATCCCGCCCTGGACGGCACCGCTCTGGAGGGCAAGCCGATCGAGGCGGTGCTCCACTTCGCCGCCTACGCCTATGTGGGTGAATCGGTGACCGATCCCGCCAAGTACTACCGCAACAACCTGGGCGACACCCTCACCCTGCTCGAGGCCCTGGTGGCCACCGAGCGGCCGCTGCCGATCGTGTTCTCCTCCACCTGCGCCACCTACGGCATTCCCCAGCAGGTGCCGATCACCGAGGACCACCCCCAGGCCCCGATCAATCCCTACGGCCGCAGCAAGTGGATGGTGGAGCAGCTGCTCACCGACTTCGCGGCGGCCTACGGCCTGCCCAGCGTGATCTTCCGCTACTTCAATGCCGCCGGTGCCGACCCCGACGGCGACCTGGGGGAGGACCACAACCCGGAGACCCACCTGATCCCCAGGGTGCTCGACACCATGAGCGGTCGGGAACCCTATCTGCAGATCTTCGGCGACGACTACCCCACCCCGGACGGCACCTGCATCCGCGATTACATCCACGTGGCCGACCTGGCCGATGCCCACGTCCTGGGGCTGGAACGGCTGCTGCGGCTGCGGGAACGGGAGGAGAGCGAGCGCCGACCGCTGATCTACAACCTCGGCAACGGCACCGGCTACTCGGTCCAGCAGGTGATCGAGACCGCCAAGGCCGTCACCGGTCGGGGCCTGCTGGCCCATGTGGCCAAGCGCCGCGACGGTGACCCTCCCCAGCTGGTGGCCGGTGCCACCCGCGCCCACCAGGAGCTCGGCTGGCGACCCCGCTTCCCGGAGCTGGAAACGATCATCGAACACGCCTGGGCCTGGCACCAGCGGCGTCACCAGGGCTGAGGCCACCGGCCGCCGGCCAGGGCCTGGCCAGGGGCTCGCCGATGAAGACCCCCTGACCGGGCATGGCCACGCTGCGCCAGTAGCTCTCGATCAGGGTGTCACCACGGAGGTAGTAGGTGAGCAGCAGGCCGGGGTCGGGAAACTTGGCCGGGAAACTGCACGGTTCCACCACGGTGCCGTAACTGCCGGTGGCGCCGGCCTCGAGCCAGCGGAGCGCACTCATCTGCGAGCTGTCGGTCAGCTGCCCCCCGAAGGAGGTGAGATGGTCGGCGACGGCACCGGGCCGGAAGCGGTTGGTGCGCAGGCCCACGGGAAAGGCCAGCCCCGTGACGTAGGCCATCACGTCCTGGGCGCCCACCAGGGTGTCGCTCTCGATGATCCGCACCCGCAGGCGGGAGCCGATGGCCGCCATGACCCGGTCGTAGCCGGCCGCCCGTCGGTTGCGCCTGGCATCGCTGGTGCTCAGCAGATAGGCCGTCCCCGGCGGCGCGGTCCCATCAGAAGCCACCCCCTGCTGGATCAGGCGCCGGGCCGCCGCCGCGTCGGTGGCCGCCAGCATCATGCTGGGGCGCACCCGCAGCTGATCCCAGGGGCGGCGCACATCTCCGCGGGCGAACAGGGGGCTCAGGGCGGTGGTGCGGCAACCGCTGGCGCAGAAGCGTCCATCGAGGCCGAAGCTGAAGGCGCTGGTGATCGACTGGCAGCCGACCCGGTACGGGGCCGCCCAGGCCAGCGCATAGACCTGGACATGGGCCGGGGTCTGCCGGTCGACGCTGGCCTTGATGCGGCGGAACAGCCCGGGGCTGAGCGACGCCTCCCCGGGGGGGAAGCGCACCCGGATCACCTGGTCCTGGGGGATCAGCCGTGCCGTCTGGTAGAGCCGCCCGATGGTCTCACTGAGGGGATCGGCGGCGTTGACGATGATCGCCAGATGGCGATGGTCGAGGGGGCCGCGGGAGGGCGGCCCTGTGCCGGCGGAGCGTCTCGCGCCCCAGGGGCTGCCACTGGCCACCAAGGCCAGGGGCAGCAGCAGCGCCACCCCCATGGCCAGGCGGCGGCGCCACCCACGTGGCGGACGGCGACCCAGACGTCATCCTTCAATGTGCCGAGGCTGATCGTAGGACCAGCCCAACGTCGTGCAGGACTCCGGTAGCGGCCTAGATTTGAGTCCGCCGGCGTTCCAGATCGTTGCCATCCCGATCCCCTGGTCCGCCGGGCTGATGCAAGCCTCAGATCCGGGTTCCCGTCGTGTGACCAGGAGGCGGCACCCCGACCGGAATCGGCACCCCGCCGCAGCCCCGATTCCCCAGCCTCCGATTCCAGATCCCTTTCCGCCTCGCCGTTGATGCCGCTTCTCCACCGCATCGCCAGACGACTCCCCAGCCCCCTGCTCGCCCCCCTGACCGACCAGAGACCCGCAGCCCGTCTGATCCGGCATTCGGCCAAGAAATACTGGAAGCTTCTGGCGCTCAACTTCTCCACCAGCCTCGTCGCCAGCCTCAGTGAGGGCGCCACCCTCGGGATCATCTTTCTTTCGGTCAGCCTGATCAGTGCTCCGGAGAACAGTGACTGGAGCAAGATTTCCGTCCTCGGATCCCTGAACCAGCTTCCCTGGCTGCAGGACTGGCTCAACAGCACCCTCAGCTCCCGCTCCGGGCGCGACGGCATCTTCATGCTGCTCCTGGCCACCGCCGTGGGCCTGCAGGCCCTGATGGCGGCCACAAGTTACGTCAACAGCGTCAGCACCGCCGTGATGGGGGCCCGGATGGGCACCGAAATCACCGCCAAGCTGAACGATCGGATCCTCTCCCTGACCTTCGGCTGTGCCAGCCGGTACCGGGTCGGCGACCTGCTGAATTATGTCGGCTCCGGCGGCAGCACCGTTCAGAAGGAGATCAACCTGGCCAACGGACTGTTGATGAACAGCCTGCAGCTGATCATCTACCTGGCCATCCTGGTGGCCATCTCCCCATGGCTTCTGCTGGTGGCGTTCGCCATGGCCAGCGTCATGCAGACCATCCAGAAAGTGCTGCTGCCGCGGATCCGCAGGAATTCACGCGAGCAGCAGAAGGTGGGCGTCGAACTGTCGAGCCATCAGAACGAGCAGATCCAGGGCCTGCGGCTGCTGCACAGCACGGGCCAGCTGGAAAGTTCCCGGAAGAAACACAAGGCACTGCTGGGCGAAAGCAAACGTCTGTCGATCCGACAGAGCAAGCTTTCGAACGTCGTGCAGCCGATTTCCAACATGCTGCCGATCATCTCGATCGCGATCATCGCAGCGCTCAGTCTGCTGGTGTTCAAGGACCGCAGCAGCGGCATCCTGCCGAGCCTGGTGACCTTCATCATCGCCCTCCAGAGACTCAACCAGCGGGTCGGCACGCTCACAGGCCTGGCCACCGGCTATGCGGCCAACAGTGCCAATGTGGAACGTCTCAACCAGATTCTGCGCGATGACGACAAGGAATTCGTCCGCACCGGCGGCGTGCCATTCACGGCGCTCCGCGATCAGATTCAGCTGGACGACGTTACCTTGCGCTACAGCCCCAATCTGCCGGAAGCCCTCTCCTCCATCCAGCTGACCATCGGCCGCGGCCAGACGGTGGCCCTGGTCGGCTCCAGTGGCGCCGGCAAAAGCTCCATCGCCGATCTGCTGGTGGGCCTCTACGAACCCACCGGCGGCAAGATCCTGATTGACGGCGTCGATGTCCGCACGCTCAATCTGGCCAGCTGGCAGCAGCGGCTTGGGGTCGTCAGCCAGGACACCTTCCTGTTCAACGCCAGCATCGCCAGCAACATCGGTTTCGGCGTCGAGAACGCCTCCATGGACGACATCATGGCAGCGGCCGCCAAGGCCCAGGCCTGCCGCTTCATCGCCGATCTTCCCGAGGGCTACGACACCAAGATCGGAGAACGGGGCTACCGACTCAGCGGCGGCCAACGCCAGAGAATCTCCCTGGCCAGGGCGATTCTGCGCCGACCTGAACTGCTGATCCTGGACGAGGCCACCAGTGCCCTCGACAGCCAGAGCGAGCGGCTGGTGCAACAGGCGATCGAACAGTTTGAGCGCCAGCACACCGTTCTGGTGATTGCCCACCGTCTCAGTACGATCGTCAATGCTGACGTGATCTGTGTGCTTTCCGAGGGAAGAATCATAGAGCGGGGCCGCCACCATGAGCTGCTGGCCCAGGACGGTCTCTACGCCAGGCTCTGGCATGACCAATCCAAACACCCCCAGCAGGCGCCCCTGTCGGCAGCCCCCGTCTGATGGCTTTCCCACTTCCAGGGCCGACCTTGCAGGACCACGAATCTTTCTCATGATCATTGCCTGCACGATCGACAACAACTACATCCGGCACTGCGCCGTGATGCTGAAGTCCCTGCAGCTCTCCAATCCAACCGAAAGCCTCAGTGTTTATATCCTCCACGGTGTGATTGATGCCGAGGAACGGGCACGGCTGGCGGCCTATCTCGGTGAGTTTCTCCCTTCGGTCTCCTTCCTGCAGCTCGATGAACAGTTGCTCGCGGGTTTTCCGGTCTTCGGTCACATCAGCCTGGCCACCTATTTCCGGCTGCTGTTGCCGGCGGCCCTTCCCCATGCGGTTGAGAAGGTTCTCTACCTGGATTCCGACCTGATCGTGGTCGACACACTGCGGGACCTCTGGGAGTCGCCCCTGAAAGGGAACAGCATCGGTGCGGTGGAGGAACACAACCAGGACTTCGACCGCAACCGCCTCGGCCTGGCGGAGGGCTCCCTGGTCTTCAATGCCGGGGCGATGCTCATCGATCTGGGCCGCTGGCGCCGGGAGAACATCCTGGCCAACGGACTGGAGTTCGCCCGCACCCATCCCGAGCGGATCAAGCACTGGGACCAGGACGTGCTCAACTCCCTGCTCGAGGCCCGCTGGCTTCCCCTCGACTGGCGCTTCAACGCCTTGCCCCACCTCTGGATGCATCCGGACTACACCGCTGCCGACACCCCCCTGGGCCGGCAGGCGGAACTGGCCCGGGCGAACCCCGCCGTGATCCACTTCGCGGGCTCGGGCGTGGCCAAGCCCTGGCACCATCGCTGCACCCATCCCTGGCGCCAGCGCTATCTGGAGATCCGCCAGCAGACCCCCTGGGGCCACCTGCCCCTGGAGGGCACCCCCAGCACCTCCCAGGGCGACGGATTCGGACGCCTGGGCTCCCGGGTCAGGCGGGCCGGCAAGGCGATGCTCGGCAGGCTGGTCCCGCGCAACCGATGACCATCCAGATCGGCGACCACCGGCTCACCTGCATCGGCTATGCCGACAGCACCGAGGCGGATCTGCTCGGACGCTTCCTGCGCCAGGGAAGCCGCGCCCTGGCCGAGACCCAGGGGGAGTACGCACTGGTGATCGAGACCGACGCCGGGGACGTGACCGTGGTCACCTCACCGGTGGGGGCGACGCATTACTACGTCCTGGAACAGGACGGCCGCCTCTTCCACGGCGACCGGGTGGCCGAGATCCTGCGCCGCAGCGGCCTCGCCTGGCGCTGGAACTGGCAGGCCCTCGGCGATCTCTGCCAGCTGGAGAACCTCACCGACAACCAGACCCTCCACCCGGCGATCCGCCGGGTTCCCCCCGGCAGCATCCTGCACTTCACCGAGGGAAGGGTCTCGCTCCACTCCGTCGCGGTCCTCGACCACATCCCGCCGGCCCCCGCCGACCCTGACGCCGCCGTCGATGCACTCAACGCCGCGGTCCTGCGGCTGGCGGGCGACAACCCCTATCTGTCCCTGTCGGGCGGGTTCGATTCGCGAGTGATCCTGGCGTCGATGCTGCGCCAGGGCCTGCGGCCCCATCTGATCACGATGGGGAGGGAGGAGGCGACCGACGTCCAGGTGGCCCGCCGCATGGCCGAGCGCTTCGATCTGCCCCACCAGCTGATCAGCCTGGAGCTCGACGACATCTTCGCCCACGCGCCCAGCATCTCCAGCGTCACCAACGGCACCAAGACCGCCTGGCACTGGCACACCTTCCTCTATCCCCTCAAGGCCGCGATCCCCGCCGAGGCCACGTTCTTCGTCGGCACTCTGGGGGAATTCGCCCGTTCCTACTACTTCGACCGCGGCTGGCTGGGCCGCTTCGCCTCCCTCGCCCCCGACGTCGCCCTGGGCCGGTTCTGGAGGATGAAACTGAACCGGCACCCCAGTTTCTCCGCCGAGGAACTGAACCACCTGGCGCCGCCACTGGCCGCCGAGCTGGTGGCCGAGGGCCGCGAGCGGCGGGCCGCACGCCTGGCGGGCTTCTGCCGTGGTGGCTTCCTGGAGGGCCTCACCCGTTACTACTTCGAACAGCGGGTGCCGAACTTCTACGCCAACGGCATCCGCATGTACCGGGCCTCCAGTGCCTGGCGCTCCCCGTTCCACGACCGCCGCTGGATCGAAGCGATCTGGAACCTCCCCGATGGCTGGAAGCTGGGCTCCAACTGGCACCGCCATGCCATCGCCCGCAACTGCCCCGAGCTGCTGACGTTTCCGGAGGAGAACGGCTTCGACCGGCGCCGCATGCTGCCCAAGGCCCCTCCCCTGTACTGGACCCCGCCGATGCGGCGGGCCCGCTACGTGAGCTACGACCTCAGCGCCGACTGGTACCGCGACCCGCGGATGCATGCCTTCCTGCTCGAACACGCCGGCCGGATCGACGATCTGGTGGATCCCGAGCTGGTCGGGCGGATTCTGGAGGCCCACCGCAGCGGCACCGACCGGACCAGGACCCTGGCCTTCCTGCTCACCCTGATCGTCTGGAAGCAGGTGATCGCCCCATGAGGGTGCTGTTCGTCTCCCACATGGCCACCCGCAGTGGTGCCCCGCTGCTGCTGCTCTGGCTGCTGCGCTGGCTGATGGCGCAGAAGCGCGGCATCGAACCGGCGGTGGTGCTGCTCAGCGATGGTCCCCTGCGCCCCGATTTCGAAGCCCTGGCGCCCACCGAGGCCTGGAGCCGGCCGCTGTTCCAGCCCCTGCGCGAGCGCGTCGCCGCCCGGCTGGGGCGGGGACGGGCGGGAGGCCCTGCCGAGCTGCTGGAGGCGGCGGTGCAGCGTCACCGCCCGGAACTCATCTACCTCAACACCCTGGTATTGGGCCAGCACCTCCGGGGCCTGGCCGCCGATCCGGCCCGCCCGGCCTGCCTCAGCCATGTCCATGAACTCGAAACGACCCTGGCCACCATGAGCAGCCCGGAGGCCGTGGCCCGCCAGCTGTCCGTCTCCAGCGTCGTGGTGGCCTGCGCCGAGGGGGTGAAGCAATCCCTGCACATCCACCACGGACTGCCCCTCCAGCGCTGCACCGTGATTCCGGGCTTCGTGCCCTTCTCCGCCCCCGGGCCGGGCCAGCCCGCGCCGGAGCCGCCGCAGGCGGAGCCCGCTCTCGAGCCACTGGACGCCGCCCTGGCGGCGGGCAGCTTCGTGTTCGGCTTCGCGGGCCAGGCGATCACCCGCAAGGGTTTTGACCTCTTCCCCCTGCTGGTGAAGGAATGTGAGCGGGTCTTCGCCGGCCAGCCCTTCCTGGCCGTCTGGCTCGGGGCCTCCCCCGGGCAGGAGCAAGTGATGATGGCCCGGCGCGACCTGGAGCTGCTGGGGCTCCAGCACCGGGTCCTGCTGCTGCCACCGATGCCCTCCGCCATCGGCGTCATCGGCCGCTTCGCCGTCCATGGTCTGCTGTCGCGGGAGGACCCCTATCCCCTGGTGGCCCTTGAGGCCGCCGCCTCGGCCGTGCCCACCATCTGCTTCGAGGGCGGGGGCGGCATCGTCGACTTCGTGGCCGACGGCTGCGGACTGGCCGTGCCCTACCTCGACCTGGCGGCCTTCGCCGCCGCCCTGCACCGGCTCAGCACCGACCCGGACAGCCGGCGCCGCCTGGGGGAGCGCAGCCGGGCCAGGGTGTGGCGGGAGTCCGGCATCGACGACGTGGCGCCCCGTCTGCTGGCCTCCATGGAACGGGCCGTCGCGGCCGGACCCCACCATGGCTGAGGTGCCCCTGCCCGAAAGCCGTCCCCTCTACGGCTGGTCCGGAGCCGCGTCCATTGCCGTGCCCGATCGGTTCTGCAGCGACCCGGACCGGCCGCTCTTCTCCATCGTCATCCCCACCCTCAACCAGGGGGCCTACATCGAGGACACCCTGCTCTCGATCCTCTGGCAGGGCTACGACAACGTCGAGATCATCGTGGTGGACGGCGGCAGCACCGACGACACCCCGGCGGTGCTGGAGCGCTACCGCCCCTGGATCTCGGTGCTGATCAGCGAGCCCGACCGGGGCCAGTCGGACGCGATCAACAAGGGCTTCCGCCGGGCCAGCGGTTCGATCCTGGCCTGGCTCAACTCCGACGACTTCTATCTGCCCGGTGCCTTCCACACCGTGCTGGGCTGCTTCGCCACCCAGCCCGGCCGCCGCTGGGTGATCGGCAGCGGCGACATCATCAGCGCCGACCAGCAGTTCCTGCGCCATGTGCCGGGCCGGGAGGGATCCGAGGACACCCTGCTGGCGATCGAGAATGGCTGCTTCCTGCTGCAGCAGAGCTGCTTCTGGAGCGCTTCCCTCTGGCAGGAGGCCGGAGGGCAGGTGGATGAGTCCCTCAGCCTGCTGATGGACTACGACCTCTGGTGGCGCTTCTCGCAGCGCTGCTCGGGGAGCATCACCCAGGAGAAACTGGGGGCGATGCGCTACTACCCCACCGTGAAGACCCGGCGCCAGGGGGAACGCTTTCCGGCCGAACTGGCCACCATCTACGCCCGCTACGGGGCCAGCGCTTCACTCGATCGCCTGGTGCAGCGGCTGCTGGCGGAGAAGTCCGCCCTCGGCGAGCGGCTCTCGGCCCTGGAGCGCCAGCTGCCGGTGCGGCTGCTGCGCCGCCTGCGGCTCCTCCCCCGACCATGACGACCCCCGAACTCTTCGTCGGCATCACCAGCTGGAACAGCGAGCTGTTTCTGCCCCACTGCCTGGAGGCGCTCCAGAGCACCACCCGGGGCGTGGACACCCACGTCTGCGTGCTGGACAACGGCTCCACCGACCGCTCCGCGGCGATCGCCAGCGAGCGCGGGGCCGAGGTGGTGCAGCGCCGCTGCAGCCAGCCGGACGCGCTCAATGCCCTGCTGAACCGTTCCCGTTCGCCGTACACGCTGCTGCTGCATGCGGACGTGATCCTGCTGGCACCGGACTGGTTCCAGCTCTGCCGTTCGCGTTTCAGCGAGGGGGTGGCGCTGGTGTCACCGCAGGACATCGGCTGCGGACCGCTCACCCGCCCCTTCGGTGCCGGCATGCCGGAGAGCTCCTTCCTGCTGATGCACACCCGGCGGTTCCGCCGCTGCCGGCGTCTCCACTGGCGGCGCAAGGGGCGGTTGCCGCGGCCGCGCTACGAGGTCGACTTCCAGGGCCCCCACATCACCCACCACCTGCCGCGGGAGCTCCAGCGCCAGAAGCTCGGCTGGGTGCCCATGGACGTCTATGTGTCCAACCGGGCCAGCGAGCCGTTGTTCACGCCCGCCTCCCCACCGGCGATCTGGAGCGACGAACTGGCCTACCTGCGCTACGGCCTGGGCAACTTCTACGGGCTCGACGGCACGATCACCCATTACCACAACTGGTACGACCGGATCGCCGCCCGGGAGAAGACCGAAACGGCGCCGAACCCCTCGCGCAAGGATTTCCCGGTGGACTTCATCCGCTCCTACACCCACCGGCTGCTGGAGGACTACAGCGCCGGCAGGCTGGAGCTTCCCACCGACCTCAGCACCACCCGCACCCCCAGGGCGCTCTAGCCCATCGTTTCCTCCATGACCGGTCCCTCGTCGCCACGGCCGATCGCCGCCCACTTCCTGTTGGTGCCGGAGCTGCTGCACTCGCCCCCCAACGAGGCGATCATCTCCGCCCTGCTGGAGAACGGCTACGACGTCCACGTCTTCGCCCCCGGGCCCTGCGGCAGCACCGCCCCCTACGGCGACCGGGTCAGCACCCACCCGGTGGCCTACTCGATGCGCTGGCTGCTGGCCCAGGCCTGGCGTCCCCGCTGGCGCCGCTACGCCTGCTTCTCGGGCACCACCGAGGATCCGATCGCCGTGGTGGGGGTGCTGGCCCGCCTGCACCGCCGTCCCTCCTTCGTCCTGGGGGACGAGATCCGCGCCGGCAGCTACCGGGGGCCCCGGTCGGAACGCTGGAAACGGCTCTGCCTGCAGGCCTACCGGCGGGCGCGCTTCACCATCGTCAACGACACCCACCGGGTGGATCTGGTGCGCGACTATGCCGGCCTGCCGCCGGCCCAGCCCGTTCTGGTCTACCCCGGCTGTTTCCGGGAGCCCCCACAGCGGGATCCGGTCCTGCGCCGGGAGCTCCGCCAGCGCTGGGGCCTGCCACCGGACGCCCTCACCCTGGCCATCTCCGGGGGCTTCAACCTCACCGCCGGCGCCGACTGGCTGCTCGACGCCCTGCACGAGGATCCGGCGCTCTGCGCCGTGGTCCAGCCCCTGGGGGTGGATCCCCTGGCCCTCTACCTGCTGCGGCGCCTGAGCCTGGGAGGCCGGCTCCACATCGAGACCGGCCGGCTGTCCTGGCAGGAGGCCTGGCGATCGGCCGTGGGCTACGACATCGGCCTGGCCGTCTACACCAATCCAGCGCCCCAGTTCCAGGCCATGGGGGTGAGCTCGAACCGGCTGTGCATGTACCTGGCCATGGGGGTGCCGGTGATCTGCAGCCGCCAGCCCAGCTTCCAGTTCGTCGAAGACTTCGGCTGCGGCGTGATGGTGGACGATGGCGCCGGCTTCCTGGCGGCGGCCCACCACCTGGGGGCCGATCTGGACGCCCGGCGCCAGGACTGTGCCCGCTGCTTCCGCGACCACATCCGCCCCCAGGAGCGTTACCGCGCCCTGGTGGAGGCGATCGACGCCCTGGGGCGCGCCTGAGGGAGCACCCACCACCGCCGCCATGAACCGCTCCTCCCTCAACCTGCGCCTCTACCTCGCCGCCCGGGCCGTGGTCCACGGCAGCCGCCGCCGCATCCCCAGGGTCCTGCTGCCGCCGCGGCTACCGCTAGGGGAGCGCTTCAGCTTCGCGATCACCACCTTCGAGGCCCGCTACGAGACCTACTTCCGTCCCCTCTACCGCTCCCTGCGGCGCAGCTTTCCCGAGGTGCCGATCCTGGTGGTGGTCAACGGCCACGGCGATGGGGCCAGCCAGAGCCGCTACCTGGAGCGGCTGTGCCGCGAGCTGGCCGACGGCGAGCCGCCCCATCGCCGCTTCCTGCTGCATGAGCGGGTGGTCGGGCTCTGCCAGATGTGGAACGAGCTGCTCCAGGCCAGCCCCACCGCCACCACCCTGGTGCTCAACGACGATCTGCGCATCGACCCCTACCTGCGGCGCTGGTCCGAAGCGATGGACTGGGAGTCGGTGGACCTCAGCCTGCTGAACAACACCTGGTCCCACTTCGCCATCGCCCGCCGCTGCTGGGAGCGGATCGGCGCCTTCGACCAGAGCTTCAGCGGCATCGGCTTCGAGGACATGGACTACACCGCCCGCGCTTCGCTGGCGGGGGTGCGGATCGGGGGCGTGGCCTGTCCCTATCTGCACCATGCGAACGACCAGCCGGCCACCACCTCCTTCGACGGCCAGTCGGAGCGCGTCTGGGGCAAGTACACCTCCGCCAACCAGGAGGTGTTCGTCCGCAAGTGGGAACGCTGCCCGGAGCCTGAGGGGACCTACATCCGCCAGATCGGCCACCACGTGCGGCCCGTCGCCCCGCTGCCGCACCTGCCGGTGCCGCCCCTGAACGCGGCGGGACCGGGGATCGTGCACCTGGATCGGGCGCCATGAGGGTGCTGGTGCTCGCCCCGTCCGCCTACCTGCTCGGCGGTGTCCAGGACTGGCTGGCGAACCTGGTGCCGGGCCTGCGGGAGGGGGGGCTGGAGGTGACCGTGGCGGTGCCCGACGGGGACCATCACCGCCATGGCCCCTACGCCCGGGCCTATCCGGCTCTGGCGGCAGAACCGATCGCCAACCCCAGCGGCAGCGCCGAAGGCCGGATCCACGCCATCGCCACCCTGCTCGGACGGCTCGACCCGGAGCTGGTGCTCGGCGTCAACCTGGTCGACCTCTACCCCGCGGCCCAGCGGGCCCGCCGCCAGGGCCGGTTCCACGGACGGGTGGTGATGACCCTGCATGCGCTGCAGGCGGACTACTTCGGCGACCTGCGCGTTCACGGCGCCGGTATCGACGCGGTGATCGCCACCAACCGCCTGGCCTGCCGGCTGGCGAGCGGGCGGAGCGGGATGGATCCGACCCGGGTGCTCTACGCCCCCTACGGCGTGCCGGTGCCGGCCTGGCAGCCCCCCGGCGGCGATCCGGCCACCACCCTGCGGCTGGCCTGGGTGGGGCGGCTGGAGCAGCCCCAGAAGCGGGTCCACGATCTGCCGCCGTTGCTGGAGGCGCTGCAGGCCCGGGGCCTCGACGTCCAGCTCAGCATCGCCGGCGACGGCAGGGAGCGTCCGGCCCTGGAGGCCTCCCTGGCCCCCTGGATCGAACGCGGCCATGTGCGGATGCTCGGCCATGTCGACCAGGGCCGGCTGGCGGCGGAGATCTACGGCCATCACCATGCCCTGGTGATCACCTCCTCCTGGGAGACGGGCCCGATCGTGGCCTGGCAGGCCATGGCCAGTGGCATGGCGGTGGTGAGCAGCCGCTATGTGGGAGCGGGCCTGGAGGGGGCCCTGGTGCAGGACGCCACGGCCCTGCTGTTCCCCTGCGGAGACACGGATGCCGCGGCCGACGAGCTGGCGCGGCTGCGGGATCCGGCCCTGCTGGAGCACCTGTCGAGGGCCGGGAACGCCCTGGTGGCGGGGCGCTACAGCCAGGCGGCCTCCCTGGCCGCCTGGCGGCGCGCCCTCGATCAGGTGATGGAACTGCCCCCCCTGTCGGACGCCCCCTCCGAGCCGACGCCGGCCCCCGCCGGACGGCTGGATCGCTGGCTGGGCCGCCGGCGGGGCGAGGGGCTGCGCCGGCTGCTGGGGCTCCGCTTCCGCCACGCCAGCGCCGGCAGCGAGTGGCCCCACTCCGGCGGCGCCTGGGCCGGCCGTGCCGCAGGCGGGGCGGTGGCGGCCAAGGACTCGCTGGAGGACCTGCTGACGGAAGCGGCCCGCCTCGACGATCCCGGTGCCTCCCATGGCTGAAGCGGCGCGGCCCACCCGGCGGGAGCAGCTGGGGGTGTGGCTGAAGGATCGGCTCCGCTACGAGGGGCTGCTGCGCCGTCCGGCCCCGGCCCAGCTCCGGATCGCCAACCGCCGCGAGCGGCTGGAGGCCGCCCCCGACGGATGGGGGCAGGCCTGCCTGTGGCGCTACACCTCCCGCCTGCACGCGCCGGCCATCCAGCCGGAGCTGGGCCGACGCCTGCTGCGCCGCTGCCTGGAGGCGGCGCCGATCCGGCGCCGCGCCAGCCCCGGCTGGGCCGATGGGCCGCCGGAGCTGAGCGTGCTGATCGGCCACCGGGGCAGCGAGCGGCTGCCCCTGCTGCTGGCCACCCTGGAGTCCTTCGCCGCCCAGGAGGGCGTGCGGCTCGAATGCCTGGTGATCGAGCAGGACAGCGAGCCCCGCATCGCCGACCGGCTTCCCCCCTGGGTGCGCCACATCCATGGGCCCCTGCCGGACCCGGCCGCCCCCTACAACCGCTCCCACACTTTCAATCTCGGCGCCGGCGAGGCCCGAGCCCCGGTGCTGCTCCTGCACGACAACGACATGCTCGTGCCCACCGGCTACGCCCGCCGCCTGCTGGAGCGGATCGCCCGCGGCTACGCGGTGGTGAACCCAAAGCGGTTCGTCTACTACCTCGACGAGACCCACAGCGCGGCCGTGCTGGCCGGCTCCGACGCCTACGACGCACGGCCGGCGGAGGCGATCGTGCAGAACCTGGAGGCAGGCGGCTCGATGGCCATCACCGCCGAGGCCTATGCCGCCATCGGCGGCATGGATGAGGGCTTCGTCGGCTGGGGGGGCGAGGACAACGAGTTCTGGGACCGCTGCCTCACTCGGCCCACCTGGATCTGGGGCTACGAGCCGATCGTCCACCTCTGGCACCGCGGCCAGCCCCTGAAGCACCGCAAGGACAACCCCAACCTGGAACGGGCCCGGGCCGTGATGCGGCGCCCCGCCCTCGAGCGCATCGCCGCCCTGCGGCCCGCCCCGGTGCCCAGCCTGGTCAGCACAATCATCCCGGTGCACAACCGCGCCGCCCTGCTGCGCGAAGCGGTGGCCAGCGTGCTCCAGCAGGACCACCGGCCGATCGAGATCGTCATCGTCGACGACGGCTCCAGCGACGACACCGCCGCGGTGGCCGACGGGCTGGCCGCCACCCATCCGGACCTCATCCGGGTGATCCACCAGCCCAACGGCGGGCCGGGCGCCGCCCGCCAGCGGGGCCTGGACCACAGCCGCGGCGAATTCGTCCAGTACCTCGACAGCGACGATCTGCTTCTGGCCGGCAAGTTCAGCGCCCAGGTGGGGGCGCTGCAGCGCTCTCCCGGGGCCGGGATCGCCTACGGCCCCAGCCTGGAGGAGGACCATTCCCGGCAGCCTGTCGAACGGCGCGGCCCGATGCGGGCCACCGGCCAGCCCCTGGAGCGGCTGTTCCCCCGGCTGCTGCTGGAGCGCTGGTGGACCACCAGCTGTCCCCTCTACCGGCGCGATCTGCTCGACCGCATCGGCCCCTGGCAGCCCTGGATCAACGAGGAGGACTGGGAGTACGACGGCCGGGCCGGGGCGACCGGAACGCCCCTGGTGTGGGTGCCTGGCGCGGTGTCGGTGCGGCGGATCCACATGGGCGACGACCACCTCAGCGACCGGGGCCACCTCGACCCCCGCAAGCTGGCGGACCGGGCCCGGGCCCAGGAATCGCTGCTGCGCAGCGCCCTGGCCGCCGGCGTCGACCGCGGCGGCCCCGAGATGGCCCGCTTCAGCCGCTCCGCCTTCCTGCTCAGCCGCCAGTGCGGCGCCGCCGGCGCCGAGCACGCCTCCCGCCGGCTGTTCCAGCTGGCCCGGCGCCATGGAGCCCGGTGGCCGCGGCGGCAGCTGGAGTTCCTGCTCTACGGCCTGCTGGCCACGGCCCTGGGCTGGGGCCGGGCGGCCCGGCTGAGCATGGGAGTCCGGACACGGCTGCAGCCAGGACCCCGCCGAGAGGGGAACATGACCTGAGGTGATGCAGGAGCCTGTGGAGCACGAATCCGGCACGGCCCCGCTGGTGTCGGTGGTGATGGGGGTTCGCAACGGCGCCGCCAGCCTCGCCGCCGGGCTCGATTCCCTCGCCAGCCAGGAGGGGGTGAGCCTGGAGGTGGTGGTCGTCAACGACGGCTCCAGCGACGACACCGGCGCCCTGCTGGCGGCGCGGGCCGCCGCCGACCCGCGGCTGCGGGTGCTGGAGCGGCCGGGCCGGGGCCTGACCCGCTCCCTGATCGAGGGCTGCCAGCTGGCCCGCGGCCCCTTCATCGCCCGCCAGGACGCCGGCGACATCTCCCTGCCGGGGCGGCTGCTGCGGCAGGTCCGCTGCCTCGAGGAGAACCCGGACGCCAGCCTCTGCTCCACCCATGTGCGCCTGGTGGTGCCGGAAGGGGCGACCGTGCGGGTGAACGCCCCGGAGCCGGGGGAGCTGGCCGACGGGCTGACCGGTCCGGCCATCCACGGCTCGGTGATGATGCGGCGCAGCGCCTATGAGCGTGCCGGAGGTTATCGGCCGATGTTCTATTTCGCCCAGGACATCGATCTCTGGAGCCGCATGGTGGAGCTGGGCAGCCACCTGGTGGTGCCGGAGGTGCTCTACGAGGCCACCCTCTCCCCCGGATCGATCAGCGGCTCCCGGCGCCGGGAGCAGGAGGCCTTCCATGCCCTGATCGTGGCGGCCACCCGGGCCCGCCGCGGCGGGCAGCCGGAGGCTCCCGTCCTGGAGGAGGCCGAGGCCCTGAGCGAGCGTTGCCGCGGCCTGCGGGCCCAGCCGCGACGGCAGGCCGATGGGGCCTACTTCATCGGCGCCTGCCTCAGCCGCGAGCGTCCGGACCTGGCCCGTCAGTACCTGCGCCAGGCCCTGGCCCTCAACCCCTGGCACCTCAAGGCCCGGCTCAAGCTGGCCGCCCTGCCATGACCCTCAGCGTCGCCATTCCCACCTTCGGCCGCGATCACGTGCTGATCGACAGCGTCGCCGCCCTGCTGGCGCTGGATCCACCCCCGTTCGAGCTGCTGGTGGTCGACCAGACGCCCCGCCACGACCCGGACAGCGAAGCACGCCTGGGCGCCTGGCAGGCGGAGGGACGGATCCGCTGGCTGCGGCTGCCGACCCCTTCGATCACCGGTGCCATGAACGTGGCCCTCCAGGAGGCCCGGGGCGATCGGGTGCTGTTCCTCGACGACGACATCCTGCCGGACCCGGAGCTGCTCAACGCCCATGAACGGGCCGGCGGGGCCGACCCCGACGCCATGCTGGCCGGGCGGGTGCTGCAGCCCTGGCACCGGGGCGAGAGCGACCCGGAGGAGGGGCCGTTCCTGTTCAACAGCCTGCGGCCCCGCTCCGTGGAGGAATTCATGGGGGGCAACGTGGCGATCCCGCGGCGGCTGGCCCTGGAGCTGGGGGGTTTCGACCAGAACTTCGTGCGGGTGGCCTACCGCTTCGAGGCGGAATTCGCCTTCCGCTGGCGCCAGGCCGGCCATCCGATCCAGTACGTGCCCGGTGCCCTGATCCACCACCTCCGGGCCGAGCGGGGCGGCACCCGCAGCTACGGCAAGCACCTCACCACCGTCAAGCCCGACCATGCCGTGGGGCGCTACTACTTCCAGCTGCGCACCCAGCCGCTGCCGGCGGCCCTGGCGGGGTGCCTGGGCGGCTGGCTGGGGTCGGTGCGCAGCCGCCACCACCTGCGCCATCCCTGGTGGATCCCCCCCACCCTCATCGCCGAAGGGCGCGGCCTGCTCTGGGCCCTGCGCCTGCAGAAGCGCGGGCCGGCCCTGCTGCCCAGCCGCCGGCGGCGGCTGCTGATCGCCGGCAGCCACCCGGTGCAGTACCAGACGCCCCTGTTCCAGACCCTGGCCGCCGCCCCCGACGTGGCCACTGACGTGCTCTACCTCACCCTTCCGGATGCCCGCACCCAGGGGCTGGGATTCGGCGTCTCCTTCGAGTGGGATGTGCCGCTGCTGGAGGGCTACCCCTGGCACCGGGCCACCAGTGGCCGGGGTCGCGGCATCACCTCCGGCTACCGGGGCGTCTGGCTCACCCGGCCCCTGGGGGAACTGGGGTTCGGGCCGGCCCGTCAGCGGCCCGATGCCCTGCTGCTCACCGGCTGGCACTTCCTGGGCATGGTGCAGCTGTTCATCGCCGCCCGGCTGCAGGGCCTGCCGGTGCTGCTGCGGATGGACTCCAATGCCTTCCGGCCCAGGCCCTGGCCCCTCAACCTCACCTACTGGATCCTGTTCCGGGGGGTGTCAGTGGGCCTTCCCGTGGGCACGGCCAATGCCCGCTGGTACCGCCAGTTCGGGGTGCCCCAGAACCGGCTGGTGCCCTCGCCCCACTTCGTCGACAACGCCTACTTCGGCGAGCGGGCCGCGGCCCTGCGCCCCCGCCGGGACGCCCTGCGCCAGGACTGGGCCATCCCCCGGGAGGCCTTCTGTTTTCTGTTCGCCGGCAAGCTCCAGCCCAAGAAACGTCCCCTCGACCTGCTCGAAGCGCTGCGGCAGCTGGTGATGGAAGCCCCGGCGCCCGCGGTGCATCTGCTGATCGTGGGCACCGGTCCCCTGGAGGAGGACTGCAGGGCCCTGGTCAGCCGGCACGGCCTGCCGGTGAGTTTCGCCGGCTTCCTGAACCAGTCGGGCATGCCCTCGGCCTACGCGGTGGCCGACGCCCTGGTGCTGCCTTCTGACCACGGCGAGACCTGGGGGCTGGTGGTGAACGAGGCCATGGCCTGCGGGCTGCCGGCGATCGTCAGCGACCAGGTGGGCTGCGCCGAGGACCTGGTGCTCGAGGGCCAGACGGGCCTGGTGAGCCCCGTCCGCCAGCCGGCGGCCCTGGCGGCGGCCATGGGGCGGATAGCCGCCGATCCGGCCGCCGCCGCCCGGATGGGGGAGACGGCGCGGGAGCTCGTCAACAGCCGCTTCGGTGTGCGGAACGCCGCCGAGGGGATTCTGGAGGGGCTGGCCCTGCTGGAGCGCCGCTGAGATGGCCAGGGCCCTGATCCTCTCGCTCCAGCCTCCGGGGGGCGGCGGCGTCCAGGCCCGCCGTTACGCCAAGCTCCTGCCCCATCTGCCGGCGGCCGGCTGGGAGTTCCATGTCGTCGGCCCCGACCCCCGGCTCGATGCGGTCAGCCCGGAACCCTTCCCCGACCAGGGGCGCTTCTGCCACTACAGCCGCTGGGTCTCCCGCTCCCAGCGCTGCGCCATCCGCAAGAACCGGCGCCGGCCGGGCAGCCCGCTCCACCTGTGGTTCGGCCTGCGCCAGCTGATCCACCGGCGGCTGGAGCGGCTGGTCCGCCACGACCCCCAGGCCCATGCCCTCGAGGGCCTCAGGGCCACCGCCCTGGCGACGGCGGCGCGGCTCCCCTGCGATGTGGTGGCGGGCATCTGCCCCGATTTCCGTGTGCTCGAGGTGGCCCGGGAGGTGGCCGGGAAGCTCGGCAAACCCTTCATCGCCATCTACGACGATCCCTTCGGCCACCGGGAGAAGGGCCACTTCCACCCGGCCCACCCCGAACGCCAGCGGGCCGTGCTGGCCGCCGCCGCCGGGGCCGTGTTCGCCTCGCCCCTCACCCTGGAGCGCTACCGGGAGCAGGGGCTGCTGGGGGCCACGCCGGCCCGGTTCCTGCCCGACTGCTTCGAGCCTGGCGAGGCTCCCGCGGCCCCAACTGCCGGAGTCAGCGGCGGACCGGCCAGCGGGGAGACGCCGGCGCGACCCCTGGCGCCGCTAACGCTGTTCCACCCCGGCAACCTCGGGCCCTGGCGGCCGATCGAGCCGCTGCTCGAGGCCGCGCGGCGCTGGCGGCCCGAGGAGCAGGGTGGGCTCCAGATCCAGCTCTACGGCTATCTCTACACAGCGGCGCGCGCGGCCATCCGCAGCGACCCCCGCCTGCGCCAGATCGTGCAGGTCCATGCCGCGGTGAGCAACGAGCGCTCCCACCAGCTGGCGGAGGCGGCCGATGGCCTGCTGGTGCTGATCGGCCCCCGCCACAACGACAACCTGCCCTCGAAGTTCTTCGAATACCTGCCCCACGCCACGCCTGTGCTGGTGGCCGGACCGGCGGGCAACCCGCTGCAGGGGATCGTCGAGGACCTGGAGAAGGGGATCTACTGCGACATCGAGAGCAGCGCGGCCATCTTCAACGCCCTGGTGGAGCTGCGGCGCCGGGCCGGCTGGTTCCGGGAGCGCCATTGGCACAACCTGGACGCCATCGCCGCCTATGCCGCCCCGGCGGTGGCCGCGGCCTGGGGGGCGGCCTTCGAGGGCTTCCTGGCGACTCGGCCGGCGCCATGAAGGTTCTGCATGTCATCCCCTCGATCAGCCCGCTGCGGGGCGGCCCCAGCCGGGCCGTGATCGACATGGTGGCGGCCCTGCGACTCCGGGAGGTGGACGCGGCCATCCTCACCACCAACGACCATGGCCCCGGGCTGCACCCCGATCTGGTCACCGGCCGCTGGCAGCAGCACCAGGGGGTGCCGGTGCTGGCCTTTCCCCGCTGGAGTCCCCCGGTCGGCGCCCTGCGGGAGTTCGCCGTCAGTCCCGGTCTCAGCCTCTGGCTGGCCCGCCACCTGAAGGACTACGACCTGCTCCATATCCATGCCCTGTTCTCCTACCCGTCCACCAGTGCCATGGCCCAGGCCCGCTGGGCCGGCGTTCCCTACATCCTGCGCAGCATCGGCCAGCTGAGCCCGTGGAGCCTGGCCCAGAGCCGCGGCCGCAAACGTCTGATGCTGGGGCTGATCGAACGGCGCAACCTGCAGCGGGCGGCCGCCCTGCACTTCACCACCGGCGCCGAACGGGACGAGGCCGCCGCCCTCGGCCTGGCTCCCCCCACCCTGGTGCTCCCCCTGGGGGTGCGCGGCCCCGACCCGGCGGCCGCAGCGTCGGCCATCGGAGACGACACCGCACCGGTCCGCTTCCTGTTCCTGTCGCGACTGCACCCCAAGAAGCGCCTGGAGAACCTGCTGGACGCCCTGGCCCTGCTGCAGCGACGTCGGCCCGACGCCCCGTGGGAGCTGGCCATCGCTGGCGACGGCGAGCCGAGCTACGTCGCCGGCCTGCAGGAGCGCAGCCGTCGGCTCGGCCTCGAGACCCGCTGCCGCTGGCTGGGGTTCGTGGAGGGGGAGGCCAAGTGGCGGGCGCTGCAGGCGGCCGACTGGTACGTGCTGCCGTCGGCGGCGGAGAACTTCGGCATCGCCGCCGTGGAGGCCCTCGCCGCCGGCACCCCGGTGATCCTGTCCCCGGAGGTGGCCGTGGCCGCCGATGTGGAGCGCTGCGGCGCCGGCCTGGTCTGCGGCAGCGACCCCGAAGCCCTCGCCCAGGCCCTGGCCACCGCCCTGGTGCGGCCGTCCCTGTCAATGCGGGCGTCCGCCCTTAACCTGGCTCAGATGGAATTTTCCTGGAGCACGATCGCCCTTCAGCTGCGTGACGCTTACCGCCAGGTGCTGACCTCTTCCGCCGGCCGATGACCATCCTGCTGCTGATCGTGCTCTTCGGCGCCCTGGCCGCCGTGCTGCTCGACGGCGACTGGCGGGCCGGCCTGATGGTCACCCTGCTGATCGGCTTCGTGCAGGATCCCCTGCGCAAGATCACCCCGGACCAGCCCGGCTACATGGTCGGCCTGGTGCTGATCGGCTTCGCCCTGTGCGGCGTGGTGCTGTTCGAGCGGGCCGGTCGCTTCAATCTGCGGGCCATGTTCTGGACGGTGCCGCAGTTCGACGGCTGGGTGACCGTCTACTTCACCCTGATCGCCCTGCAGAGCCTCAACAGCTTCGCCCGCTTCTCCGACATCCGCCTCACCGCCATCGGGGCCGCCTTCTTCCTGGCCCCGGCCTTCGGTCTCTGGGTGGGCTTCCAGGTGGGCTGCTCCCTGCCGTTCCTCAAGCGCCTGCTGACGCTCTACCTGATCGGCTCGACGGTGATGGCCTTCACCGTCTATCTCAGCTTCCAGGGGGTCGACCATCCCACCCTCCAGGAGGTGGGCGAGGGCCTGCTGATCACGTTCCGCGTCGGTTTCTCCGCCCAGGGGGCCTCCGGCTTCTGGCGCACCAGTGAGATCGCCTCCTGGCAGCTGTCGGCGGCGGCCTGCATCGCCGCGTCGATGGGCATCGCCAGCCAGAAATCCGCCAACCAGTTCGGGCTGCTCCTGCTGGCGGCCGGCTTCGCCTTCCTGACGATCCTCACCGGCCGCCGCAAGGCCCAGGTGCTGATCCTGGCCTTCGTGGCCATCTATCTGCTTCTCTTCAGCCGCCGGGCCAGCCCAGCCTCCAAGGAGCGGGTGATCTCCAGTGTGCTCGGGGTGGCCGGGATCGCCTATCCCCTCTATGCCTTCATCCTCTCGGAGAATCTCGGCGAGAACTTCGGCGAGTACACCAACCGCTCCCTGACCATCCAGCAGGACCTGGTCGAGCGCTTCGATTCCCAGGGCATCGGCGCCACCCTGAGGGCCATCGAGATCTCCGACGGCATCGGCATGGGGGTGGGGGCCGGCGCCAGCACCGGCGGCCTGGTCAGGAACGCCGCCCGCGATGCCATCCAGAGCGTGGGCTTCGTCTCGGAAGGGGGCGGCGGCCGCCTCATCCTCGAACTGGGCATCCCGGGCATCGTGGTGCTCGGGGTGATCCTCGTGCTGCTGGCCCTGGTGCTGCTGCGCAACTTCCGCCTGCTGAAGCAACTGCCCCAGTCCACCTCCGCCCTGCTGATGGGGCTGATGTCCTTCGCCCTGGCCAACGTGCCGGCGTTCTTCTCGGCGGCCCAGCTCTACGGCGACCCCTTCGTGCTCATCCTGATGAGCCTCTGCCTGGGTTCCTTCCTGGCCATTCCCACCCTCGTGTCCCAGCAGCAGGAACAATGGGCCCTGTGGCAGGAGCAGCAGCGTCAGCAGCGGATCCTCCTGGAGCAGCGCTCCCAGCCCCAGGCATGAGTCGGACCGAGCCCCCTGCCGCGCTCCTCACCGCCCTGATCCTGACCCACAACGAAGAGGCCAACATCGGCCGCACCCTCGACCATCTGGGCTGGCTGGACTCCATCCTGGTGATCGACAGCGGCAGCAGCGACGCCACCCTCGCGATCCTCGCCGGCCATCCGTCGGTGCGGGTGCTGCACCGGCCGTTCGACAGCTTCGCCGACCAGTGCAACTTCGGCCTCGACCAGATCGGCTCCCCCTGGGTGCTGAGCCTGGATGCGGACTACCTGATCCCACCGCCGCTGGCCGCCGAAATCCAGGCGGTGATCAAGGATCCGGCCGCCGCCGCAATGGCCGGCTATGCCATCCCGTTCCGCTACTGCATCGGCGGCCGGCCCCTGCGCAGCGGCATGCTGCCCCCGCGCACCAGCCTCTATCGCCGTGGCCTGGGCCGCTACCGCAACGACGGCCATGGCCACAGGATCGTCCTGACAGGGCCCGTGGGGCGGCTGCGGCATCCGATCTTCCACGACGACCGCAAGCCCCTGCAGCGCTGGCTGGCCTCCCAGGGCTCCTACCTGGCGATCGAGGCGGCCAAGCTGCGGGCCACCCCCTGGCGCCAGCTTTCCCTGGCGGATCGGCTGCGCAAGCACACCCCCCTGGCCCCCTATGCGGCCCTGCTGTTCTGCCTGGTCTGGAAGGGGGGGATGCTGGAGGGCTGGCGCGGCTGGGCCTACGCCCAGCAGCGCATGTATGCCGAACTGCTGCTCCATCTGATGCTTCTGGAAGACCGCTGCAGCCTCTCGACTCCCCCTTGAATGCCCACAGGACCCTGCAGGATCTGGAGGTTGCATTAAGGTCCGCCCTGACCGCCGGTCTGCCCCCTTCGAGTCACCCGTCGATTCCCCCGTCTCGCTCTTCTCGATGCCCTCGATCCTGATCACCGGCGGCGCCGGTTTCATCGGCGTCAACGCCGCCCAGCATTTCGCCTCCCTGGGGTGGGAGGTGGCGATCCTCGACAACCTCTCCCGCCGGGGCACCGAGGACAACCTCCGCTGGCTGCTCGATCAGCATCCGGCCATCGCCTTCCATCGGGTCGACATCCGCCAGGCCGACGCCCTCGCCGAGGTGGTGGCGGCGGTCCGTCCATCGATGCTGCTGCATCTGGCCGCCCAGGTGGCGGTCACCACCTCTTACACCAACCCCCGGGAGGATTTCGAGATCAACGCCCTGGGCACGTTCAACGTGATGGAGGCCGTGCGGCTCCATTCGCCCGGGAGTTTCGTGCTTTATGCCTCCACCAACAAGGTCTACGGCGGCATGGAATCGGTGCCGGTGGAGATAACCCCCCACGGCTATCGCTTCCGCGATCTCCCCTCCGGCGTGCCGGAAACCCAGCCCCTGGATTTCCACTCCCCCTACGGCTGCTCCAAGGGGGTCGCCGACCAGTACACGATCGACTACGCCCGCATCTACGACCTGCACACCTGCGCCTTCCGCCAGTCCTGCATCTACGGCACCCGCCAGTTCGGCATCGAGGACCAGGGCTGGGTGGCCTGGTTCAGCATCGCCGCCCTGCTGGAGCGGCCGATCACCCTCTACGGCGACGGCTGGCAGACCCGGGATGTGCTCGACGTGCGCGACCTGGCCCGGGCCTACGAGGCGGCCTGGAACAGCCGCGACCGCATCAGCGGCCAGGCCTTCAACATCGGCGGCGGCCCCGTCAACACCCTCTGCCTGCGGGATCTGCTGCGCTTCCTGGAGGAGGAGCTGGCCATCACGCTCTCGCCCCTCAGCGGTCAGTCAAGGCCCGGCGACCAGCCGGTGTTCATCTGTGACGTCTCCAAGGCCGCCGAGCAGCTGGGCTGGGCACCGGAGATCAGCGTCGATGCCGGCGTGCGGCACCTGATCCGCTGGGTCCGTGACAACCGCGATCTGTTCGGCTGGCTCAGGCAATGAGGCGGCCCCGGGCCCTGGTCAGCACCATCGAACCGGTGGACGGCGGCGTGCCCGCCATGACCACCGCGGTCACCCGGATGCTCGAGGAGCTCGACATCGAGCCGGTCTTCGCCTGGTACGCCCCCTGGAGCACCCATCCGCGCCTGTCGGTGCCGCTGCATGCGCTCCCCTGCGGCCGAAAGCCGGGCCAGATGCAGCGCCGGGTCTACGGCGACCATGAGGGCCATGGCCTGGGGGCCTGGCTGCCGGAGCTGGAGTTCACCCATTACCTGCCGCGGCGGGCCTGGCGGGAGCTGGTGGCCGGCTGCGACCTGCACCTGTCGGTGACGGGGAATCCCCTCTGCGCCACCCCCTTCGCCCGCCTGGGGATCCCCTTCCTGGCCTGGGTGGCCACCCCCTGGAAGGAGGATCGCATCGACCGCGTCAGGGGCTTCTCCCGGCCCCGGCGGCTGCTCGACCGGATGCTCAACGGGCCGGTGCTGCAGCGGCTGGAGCGCCAGGTGCTGCGGGCCCCCCGGGGACGGATCCTGGCCTTGAGCGGCTACACGGCCAGGGCCCTGGAGGCCCTGGCCCACCGCCCCATGGACGGGGTGATGCGGATGCCGGTGAATCCCGCCGTCTTCTGTCCCGCCCCGGAGCGGCTGGTGCCCTGGCGCGTCGGCTTCGCCGGGCGCTACGGCGATCCCCGCAAGCACATCACCCTGCTGCTGGAGGCCGTGGCCCGCCTCGTCGCCGCCGGCCACCCCGTCGAGCTCGTGCTGGCCGGCGAGCAGGACGTCGATCGCCTGCGCGGCCCCCTGGTGGCGATGGGACTGGCCGAGCGGGTGCGCTGCCTCCCCTGCCTGGCCCCCGCCGCCCTGGCGGAGCTGCTGCAGACCCTGGATGTGTTCGTGATCCCCTCCCACCAGGAAGGGCTGTGCATCGCGGCCCTGGAGGCCATGGCCTGCGGCGTTCCGGTTGTGAGCACCCACTGCGGCGGCCCGGAGGACTACGTGATCGACGGCCGCACCGGCCAGCTGGTGGCCAGCGACCCGGCCGCCATGGCGGCGGCGATCGCGGCGATCGGCGCCGATCGGGACCGGCGCGAACGCCTCTCCAGCGGCGCTCTCACGTGGGTGCGGGAGCAGGCGAGCCCCCAGTCGGCCCGGCGCACCTTCCTGGCCCACCTGGAGGCGATCGCCCCCCCCGGCAGAATCCCCACCCTGCGGGAGGCCTAGGGCCGATGTGCGGCATCGCGGGCCAGCTGGGCAGGGACCCGGGCGACTTCGCCGCCCGCGTCGGCCCGCGCCTCGCCCACCGGGGCCCGGATGATGCCGGCGTCTGGCAGGACGCCAATGCCTGCCTGGTGCACCGGCGCCTGGCAATCCTGGATCTCTCGCCCCTGGGCCACCAGCCGATGGCCTCCGCCTGCGGCCGCTGGCAGCTGGTGTTCAACGGCGAGATCTACAACCATGCCGAGCTGCGTCGCCGACTCGAGGCGGAGGGGCAGCGCTTCCGGGGCAGCGGCGACACGGAGGTGCTGCTGGCCTGGCTGGTCAGCCGGGGCCTGGAGGGGCTGGGGGCGCTGCGGGGCATGTTCGCCTTCTGCCTCTACGACACCCGGGAGCGCAGCGCCCTGCTCGCCCGCGATCCCCACGGCATCAAGCCCCTCTACCTGCGCAGCGGTCCGGGGGGCTGCCTCGCCTTCGCCTCGGAGCTGCGGGCCCTGCTGGCGGCCGACGGCGAAACGCCCAGCCTGAACCGCCAGGCCCTGGGCCGCTACCTGGCCACCGGATCGGTGAGCGAACCCGACACCCTGGTGGCGGGGGTGCAGCGCCTGCCCTGCGGCCACGCCGCCACCTGGCGCCAGGGTCGGCTGACGGTGCAGCCCTGGGGGGCCCTGCCGGAGAGCCTGGTGGGAGTCACCGGCGCCAGCAGCATGACGGCGGCCGAGGCGGTGGCCCTCACCCGCTCGGCCCTCGAGGATTCGGTGGCGGCCCACATGGTCAGCGATGTGCCGGTGGGGCTGTTCCTCAGCGCCGGGCTCGATTCCGCCTCGCTGCTGGCGCTGGCCCCCCGGGGCCTGCACACCTTCACGATCGGTTTCGGGACCCCGGGGGCCGGCGGCTTCGATGAATCCGGGCCGGCGGCCCGCATCGCCGCCCACTTCGGGGCCCATCACACGCCCCTCAACCTCACGGCCGACCAGGCCCGCCAGTGGCTGCCGGCCTTCCTGGCCAGCCAGGACCAGCCCTCGATCGACGGCTACAACACCTGGTGCGTGGCCCGGCTGGCGACGGAGCACGGGCTGAAGGTGGCCCTCTCCGGGCTCGGCGGGGATGAGCTGTTCGGTGGCTACCCCAGCTTCCGGATGGTGCCGAAGCTGCGGCGCTGGCGGAGCCTGATCGGCCCCGCCGGGCCGCCGGCGGCGTGGCTGCTGCAGCAGCTGCCCCAGGGACGTCGCGCCAGGCTGCAGCGGATCGGCGCACTGCTTGAGGCGCCCGCCTCCCTGGGGGAGGCCTACGGCTGCTTCCGGGGCCTGTTCTCCCCCGCCGAGACGGAGCGTCTGATGGCGAACTGGGGTCTCGGCGCCGGCCCCGCGGTGCCGGCGGTGGCACACGGCGGGAGCGGGGGTGGCCGTGGCAGCGGCGCCGTGCCGGGGGGCCGCGAGGGGGTGGCCTGGCTGGAGGGCACCCGTTACCTGCGCAACCAGCTGCTGCCGGACAGCGACGTGATGGCCATGGCCGCCGGACTGGAGCTGCGTCTGCCCCTGGTGGACGCCCAGCTGCAGCGCCGGCTGGCCCCGATCCCCGCCGCCCTGCGGCTGGCGGAGGGCAAGCAGCTGCTGGCCCGCAGCGTGCCGGAGCTGCCCGACTGGTTCCTGAACCGCCCCAAGCAGGGGTTCCGCTTCCCGTTCCAGCTCTGGCTGGACGACCCGGCCTCGCCCCTGGCCCTGCGGCTGCCCTCGACACCCCGGGGGATCGATCTGGCGCCCTGGTACCGGCGCTGGAGCCTGATGGTGCTCCAGCACTGGCTGGAGGCGCACCTTGGCCTCAGCCTCTCTCCGGCACCCCGCCCTTGAGCCGGTTCCCGGCGTGGCCGTCGGCCGTGGCGGGGATGGCTCCAGAAAGGTCGCCTAGAATCCCGCCGCCGGCGGACGTCGTCTCCGCGGTGTCATCCACTGCCCGTCTCCATCCCTTGATCCGGTCCATCCCTTGATCCGGTCCATCCCTTGATCCGGCCGTCCGACCGGGGATGTCGAGGCCGACCGGATGGAGGGGACCATCGGGACGGCCCCAGCGCCTCTGGACCGGACAGGGTTCCGCCCATCCCCCATCGCGGGACCGCTCCCCTCCAGACCGTCCTCCACCCGCCGTCCGGTTCCGCAGCTCCATGACGCTCATCCTGGGCATCAATGCCTTCCACGCCGATGCGGCCGCCGCCCTGGTGCGGGACGGGGTGATCGTCGCCGCGGCCGAGGAGGAGCGCTTCCGCCGCATCAAGCACTGGGCCGGGTTCCCATCGGAGGCCATCGCCTGGTGCCTGGCCGATGCCGGCGTCGGGCCGGCCGACCTCGACCACGTCGCCATCAATTCCCAGCCGGGGGCCCACCGCTGGCGCAAGGTGGCCTACACCCTGGGGCACCGTCCCGATCCCCGCTTCCTGGTTGCCCGCTGGCGCAACAAGCGGGAACGGGCCGATCTGGGCCAGCAGCTGGCCCAGGCCTTCCCCGGGGCCGCGATCAGGGCCCAGCTGCACTTCGTGGAGCACCACCGGGCCCACCTGGCCTCGGCCTTCTTCGCCTCCCCTTTCGAGGAGGCGGCGGTGATCTCGGTGGACGGCTTCGGTGACTTCGCCAGCGGTGCCTGGGGCCATGGCCAGGGCAACCAGCTCAGCCTCGATGGCCAGATCTGGTTCCCCCATTCCCTGGGCGCCTTCTACACGGCGATCACCCAGTACCTGGGCTTCCCCAACTACGGCGACGAATACAAGGTGATGGGACTGGCGCCCTACGGCCAGCCCACCCGCATGGAGGCGATGCGCCGCATCGTGCGGCTGCAGGACGACGGCACCTACCGGCTGGATCTGCGCTACTTCCTCCATGCCACCCAGAAGCTGCCCCACCAATGGAGCAACGGTGCCCCGGTGGTGGGCAGCCACTGGAGCCAGGAGCTGGAAGTCCTGCTCGGCCCCGCCCGCCGGGCGGATCAGCCGCTGGAGCAGCACCACATGGACATCGCCCGCTCGGCCCAGGCGATGTATGAGGAGGCCTTCTTCCACCTGCTGCGGGCCCTGCACCGCAGCCACCCCAGCGGCCAGCTCTGCATCGCCGGGGGCTGCGGCGCCAACTCGGTGGCCAACGGCAAGGTGACCCTGGCCACCCCCTTCCGGCGTGTCTACGTCCAGGCGGCCGCCGGTGATGCGGGGGGCGCCCTCGGCGCCGCCCTCGAGGTCTGGCACGGCCTGGGCCAGACCCGTTCCACGCCGATGCGCCATGCCTACCTGGGCAGCCAGCCGGCGCCCGGGGAGGTGGAGGAGCTCCTGGCCAGAGCGGACACCCGCACGGCCCTGGAGCAGGCCGGATGCAGCCTGCAGCGGCCGGAGGAGGAGGTCCTGTGCGAGCAGGTGGCGGCGGCGATCGCCGAGGGGCTGGTGATCGGCTGGTTCGACGGCCGGATGGAATGGGGACCCAGGGCGCTGGGCCACCGCTCGATCCTCGGGGACCCCCGACGCGCCGACATGAAGGACATCCTCAACCTCAAGATCAAGCGCCGGGAATCGTTCCGCCCCTTCGCCCCTTCGGTGCTGGCTGAGGCGGTGGGCGAGTGGTTCAGCCTCGACGGGGAGGTCCCCTTCATGATGCAGGTGTACCCGATCCGGGAGGAGCAGCGCCCCCGCATCCCGGCCGTCACCCACGTGGACGGCAGCGGGCGGCTCCAGACCGTCAATGCCGCCGACAATGGCCGCTACTACCGCCTGATCCGGGCCTTCGCCGACCTCACGGGCGTTCCGATGGTGCTCAACACCTCGTTCAACGAGAACGAACCGATCGTCTGCACCCCCGCCCAGGCCCTCGACTGCTTCCTGCGCACCCGCATGGACCTGCTCGTGCTCGGTGACGTGCTGATCCGCCGGCAGGGGTGAGCGCCACGCCGCCACCCGGCCCCGCCAACGGCACCACGGCGCCCGACGGCGCCGCCACCGGGCTCACGCTGATCGTCCCAACCCTCGATTCCCATCAGCTTCTGGCGCGGCTGGTGAATTCCCTGCAGCGCCAGAGCTGGCCCCACTGGCGGGTGCTGTTCATCGACGGGCCCAGCGGAGCGGAGCACCGGGGCTGGCTGGAGGCCCTCTGCCACCGGGACCACCGCTTCACCTGGCAGCCCCAGGATCCGGCCCTCCCCGGCATCTTCGGCGCAATGAACCAGGGATTCCGGGCCGCGCCCCCGGAGCACTGGCTGCTGTTCTGGGGCAGTGACGACTGGGCGCCCTCCCGCACCGTGCTGGAGGCGGCCATGGAGGCGACCGGGCAGGGGGCCCGCGGGGCTCGCCCGCCGGACCTGGTGGTCTGCAGCGGCCGCTATGCGGCCAAGGGGCCGGACGGGGCGACGCGGCTGGGCCGGCGCACCGCCTTCTCCAGCTGCCGGGCCTTCCGTACCAGTCTGTTCCTGGGCTCCACCCCCCCCCACCAGGCCACCCTGATCGGCCCCGGCGCCCGGCGACACCTCGATCACTTCGCCGAGCCCTTCCGGCTCTCCGCCGACCTCGACTACTTCCTGCGCCTCAGCCGCTGCCGGGATCTGACGGCCGTGCAGCTCGATCTGGAACTCGTCCACATGGGGGAAGGGGGGGCCAGCGGCCAGCAGACCGGCCGGCG
>Ga0194130_10000872_pt1 | contig 52920 bp, 47 predicted proteins | sample TA2KigsurfametaG_FD_160084 | JGI IMG/M metagenome (GOLD analysis project Ga0194130, IMG submission 160084) | Freshwater microbial communities from Lake Tanganyika, Tanzania - TA2015050 Kigoma 12 surface | ecosystem: Environmental > Aquatic > Freshwater > Lake | place: Tanzania: Lake Tanganyika...
TGCCGTTGTTGCCGCAGAGCACCCGATCGCCCTTGCTGAGCGTGTTGATGATCCCCGCTTCCATGGCGGCCGTGCCACTGCCGGTGATCACCAGCACGTCGTTCTTTGTTTGGTGCAACCACTGCAGCTGCTCGGTGGTGTGTTTGACGATCTTCTGAAAGTCGGCGCTGCGATGGCCGATCGGATGGCGCCCGAGCGCCTGCAGAACCGTCTCCGGCACGGGAGTGGGGCCGGGAATCATCAGTGTGAGCTTGTCCTGCATGGGGCGGAGAGGGGCGATCGGTGCCGCGGGGCAATCCCCCAACATAAAAAACGACTTCCCCATCGTCGCACCCATGCCTGCCGCTTCCTGTGGCTACACGCTGCCGGTGTGGGTGGCTGCGGCGGCCCGGGCCTCCGTGGCTGTGCTGAGGGGGGAGGCCTCCCGCCCCGCCTGGCCCCTCCACCTGCTCCAGGGGGATGACGCCGCCCCCGCCCCCGTGCCCGTGGGGGCCGCCGCGCCTCTGGGGGAGGGCTGGGCGTTGGCGGCAGCCGTCTGCGATCCAGGCGACGGCTTGGATCTCACCCGCGGCCTGACGGTGTGGGCTCTCACGCGGTGGGAGGAGCGGTCGGGGGAGGGCGAGGACGACTGGCTTCGTCTGGAGGCGGGCGCGGGGGTGGGGGTGCACGCCGACAGCGGCGCGATCTGCGCGTCGGCCTATGCCCGTGCCTTGCTGGCGGCCAATCTTCGTCCGCTGGTGCCGACCGGGCTTCGCTTGCGGTTGCGATTGGTGTTGCCGCGGGGGCGCCAGCTGGCGGAGCGCACCAGCAACGCCGCCTTCGGTGTGGTGGAGGGCCTGGCCCTGATCGGCACCCGCGCCGAAGCCCAGGCCAGCGCCGATCCCGTCCAGCTCGATCGCACGCTCGACGCCCTGGCGATCCGCCTGGCCGCCCCCGACTTCGACGGCGACCTCATCCTCGTGATCGGGGAGAACGGTCTCGATCTGGCCCCCCGGCTGGGGTTGCCCGCCGACCGTCTCCTGAAGGTGGGCAACTGGCTGGGGCCGGTGCTCGTCGCGGCCGGCCAGGGGGGGGTGCGGCGCCTGCTGCTCTTCGGCTATCAGGGCAAGCTGATCAAGCTGGCGGGGGGGATCTTCCACACCCACCACCACCTGGCGGATGGTCGCGCCGAGGTGCTCACGGCCCTGGCCGCCCTGGAGGGCCTCCAGGGCGAGGCCCTCCAGGCCTTGCATGACGCCCCCACCGTGGAGGCGGCCCTTGCGAACCTCGAGGCCCGGGATCCCCCCCTCGCCGCCCGCCTGCGTCAGCGCCTGGCCGCCACCATCGAGCGCCGGACAGCGAGCTACCTGGAGCGCCACGCCGCCAGCGGTCCTCGGGTGGGGGCGGTCCTCTTTGATCGCGGGCGGCGCCTCTGCGCGGCGGGTCCCCTGGGGGCGGAGCTGCTGGCGGCCTTCTGCGGCGCCTCGCGGGGGGACGCCTAGGGTTGGAGCGGTGGCCCGTTCAGGCCCAGGAGCCTGGCCTGGCGCGCATCTCCTTCCATGTGTTCATTCCCATCCCCTGCCACCGTCTCCCTGAGCCCGGCCCTGGAGGCGGATCCCGTGGGTCCTCTGGCGGAGGCCCTTAGCGGCAGTCGCAAGCCAGGCATTGTGATCCTGGATTTCGGCTCCCAATATTCCGAGCTGATCGCGCGGCGCGTGCGCGAAACCGAGGTCTATTCCCTTGTGCTCCCCTGCACCACCACCGCGGAGGAGTTGCGACGGCTCGGTCCCCGCGGCGTGATCCTCGGCGGTGGGCCCAGCTCGGTCTATGAGGAGGGGGCGCCGGTCTGCGATCCCGCCCTTTGGGAGCTTGGCGTGCCCGTGCTGGGGGTCTGCTACGGCATGCAGCTGATGGTGCAGCAACTGGGCGGCAGGGTGGTGGCCGCCGGCCGGGCCGAATACGGCAAGGCGCCCCTCCATGTGGACGATCCCACCGATCTGCTCACCAACGTGGAGAGCGGTTCGACGATGTGGATGAGCCATGGCGATTCGGTGGAGCGGCTCCCCGAGGGGTTTGTGCGTCTGGGCCACACGGAAAACACGCCCGACGCGGCGGTGGCCCATCACGGCCGCCGGCTCTATGGCGTGCAATTTCATCCGGAGGTGGTGCACTCCACCGATGGCATGGCCCTGATCCGCAATTTCGTCTATCACATCTGCGATTGCGCTCCGGATTGGACCACGGATGCCTTCATCGATGAAGCCATCGCGGACGTCCGCGCCCAGGTGGGAGACAAGCGGGTGCTGCTGGCCCTCTCCGGCGGGGTGGATTCCTCCACCCTGGCCTTTTTGCTTCACCGGGCGATTGGCGATCAGCTCACCTGCATGTTCATCGACCAGGGCTTCATGCGCAAGGGTGAGCCGGAGTTTCTGGTGGATTTCTTCGATCGTCGCTTTCACATTCAGGTCGAATACATCAATGCCCGCGAGCGTTTCATTTCCCGTCTCGCTGGCGTGACGGATCCGGAGGAGAAACGCAAGATCATCGGCGCGGAATTCATCCGCGTCTTTGAAGAGGAAAGCAAGCGGCTGGGACCGTTTGACTACCTGGCCCAGGGCACGCTCTATCCCGACGTGATCGAATCCGCCGGCACCAACATCGATCCCAAGACCGGGGAGCGGGTGGCGGTGAAGATCAAAAGCCATCACAACGTGGGCGGCTTGCCCAAGGACCTGCAGTTCAAGCTGGTGGAGCCCCTGCGGCGCCTCTTCAAAGACGAGGTGCGAAAGGTAGGTCGCAACCTTGGACTGCCTCAGGAGATCGTGGGCCGCCATCCCTTCCCGGGGCCCGGCTTGGCCATCCGCATCCTCGGCGAGGTGACGGCGGACAAGCTCAACATCCTGCGGGACGCCGACTTGATCGTGCGGGAAGAGGTGCGCGACGCCGGCTTGTATGACGCCATCTGGCAGGCCTTCGCCGTCCTCCTGCCCGTGCGCAGCGTCGGCGTGATGGGCGACAAGCGCACCTATGCCTTTCCGGTGGTGCTGCGGTTCGTCTCCTCGGAAGATGGCATGACGGCCGATTGGTCGCGCCTTCCCTACGACCTGCTGGAGCGGATGTCCAACCGGATCGTCAACGAGGTGAAGGGGGTCAATCGCGTGGTGCTGGACATCACCAGCAAGCCTCCGGGCACGATCGAGTGGGAGTGAGGCGCGGCGCGGGGCTGGTCAGCGTCCCCTGGCCTCGATACCATCGGGCACCTCGATCAGGCCCGCAGCACCGTGACTCCCCTTGTTGCAGGCGCACAGGACCCCCAGCAGCTTCAGCGTCGCCTCCAGCGCGACACGATCCAGTTCCAGGGGAAGACCGTCTACCTGAACCCCTTCCTCTACTGGCGCCGCTTTGACGCCAACACCGACCGCTGGTTGCGGGAACCCGGCCAGCTCCCGGAGGAACAGATCCTCGCCAACCGTCGGCGCTTCTATCCCGAACTCGATTGGGACAATCTCGATCCCGAGGAGCTCCAGATTCGCGACGGCTCCGTCGAGATGTTCATCAAGAGCCTGGAGCTGATCACCACCTTCAACCCCGAGCTCACCCCCGGCCAGCTCCTGGAAGTGGAGCGCAAGATGGCCGTGACAAAGAAGAAAGCCTTTGAGCGCTGGGTGGAGCGGGCCCTGCAGCGCCGCGAGCAGCGGGTGTCGCGCGATCGCCGCCGCTTCGATCGGGAACGCTGGCTGCGGGGCTGGCTGGAATGGCTCGCCCTGCCCTCCACCCGCTCGGCCTTGCTTCCCTTCACCGGTCTGCTGGTGGTTGCCGTCGCCGCCGGCTGGTGGCTGGGCAGCCATCGCTTCTGTCCGCCCACCGTGGCCTCTCCCGCCGTGGAGGCCCCCGCCCCCTGACCGCTCGTCCTGCCCGGCGAAGATGGCGCCAGACTGCAAGCACTCTCACCCCACCCCCTGCTGATGGCAGCCGACCCCTTTGACGCCCTGCGCCTCACCCTCATGCAGGACGTGCTGCCGGTGGGCCTGGCGATGGTCGACCGGGTGCGCAAGGGAGGCCCCAAGGAGGCGCTCGCCGCCTTTGATGGACGCAGTGCTGATCCCTTGGGCAGCCTGCGCCAGGAGGGCGAGCCCGCCGCCCGCACCCTGCGCGACACCTTGGATCGCCTCCAGCCTGGCCTGGGCAATCCCGTGCTGAAGGTCGAAGTGCGCGATGTGCCACCGGAGCCCGCCGCCACCCCCTCAGCCGCGGCCAGCGACGACGGGGGCCGCGGCCTGGATCCGGGGAAGGACGATCCCGAGGAGCTTCAGGCGGCCCTCAGCCGCATCGCCGGCCGCTTGGAGCGACTTGAGCGCCTCCTGGAGGTGCGCTGAGCGATCCCATGGCCCCGCTCGTTTTTCCGGGTCGTGCCCGCCGCACGGGCCTGGCCCAGCAGGGCGCCTGGCTCATGGCCCTGGTGCTGCTCTGCGGGGGGGCCATCGTGGCGCGACTCGCTTGGCTGCAGGTGCTGCACGGGGCCGAGTTTCGGGTGATGGCCGATGAAAACCGGATCCGCTTGATTCCACGCCATCCCATCCGCGGCCGCCTGCTCGATCGCCACGGTCGGGTGTTGGCCACCAATCGGCTCACGTACACCCTCACCGTGCAGCCCCGTTTGGTGAAGGAGGGCCGTTGGACCAGCCTGCGCGATCGGCTCGCCCGGCTGCTGGACATCCCGGCGCATGTTCTGCAGAGCCGCTATGCCGCCGGCCTGCGCGCCGACGATTTTCAGATCGAGCTCGCCGGTCCCCTCACCACCGACCGGGTGCTCCGTTTCCGGGAGCAGGCCGGCCAGCTCTATGGCGCCGAGGTGGCCGTGAATGTGTTGCGGCACTACCCCCATGGCCCCCTGGCAGCCCATGTTCTCGGCACCACGAGCAGCATCACGGAAGAGGAGTACAAGCGGCTGCAGCCCCAGGGGTATCGGATCAATGACCGCATTGGTCGCAGCGGCATGGAACGGGCCTACGAAACCACCCTGCGCGGTGAATGGGGAGGGCAGCAACTGGAGGTGAACGCCGCTGGCCAGGTGCAGCGGGTGCTGGGCGACAAGCCCGCCCGTCCCGGCAAGGATCTGCGGCTCACCCTGGACCTCGACCTGCAGCAGGCCGCCGAGCGGGCGCTCGACACCGTGCGCAAGGGGGCGATTGTGGCCATGGATCCCCGCACGGGGGCCATTCGCGCGCTGGCGAGTCGACCCAACTTCGATCCCAATGTCTTTGCGGATGGCCCGACCCAGCGCCAGTGGAGCGACCTCAACCGCCCGGAAGCCCCCATGCTCAACCGAGCCTTTCAGGGCTTTCCCCCCGCCAGCACCTTCAAGATCATCACCACGATCGCCGCCCTGGAATCAGGGCGGTTCAAGGAGACCTCCACCGTGCCGACGATGGGCAGCTTCTGCTATGCCGGCCAGTGCTACGCCGACCACGGCGCCTTCGGCAGCATCGGCTTCCCCATGGCCCTGGCGGTGAGCAGCAACAGCTTCTACTACCAGGTGGGATTGGCGGTGGGGCCGGAGCAGCTGTTCAAAGCGGCCCGGCGCCTGGGCTATGGCAGCCTCACCGGCATCGAGATCCGGGATGAGGAAACCCCGGGGCTGCTGGGGGATCCGGCGTGGAAAGAGCGGGTGCTCGGGGAACCCTGGACGCCGGTGGACACGATCACCTCGGCCATCGGCCAGGGGGCCGTCACCGTCACCCCGTTGCAGATGGCGCGGCTCTACGCGGCCGTGGCCAACGGGGGGTGGTTGGTCACGCCCCATCTGGTGGAGCAGCCCGCCGCCCGGCGCCCGATCGGCCTGCGTCCGGAAACGCTCCGCTCCCTGCGGCTGGGGCTGCGCCAGGTGGTGACCGAGGGCACGGCGCGGATTCTCAACGACCCCACCCTTCCCCCTGTCTCCGGGAAGACCGGCACCGCCGAAGATCCGCCACGACCTGATCACGCCTGGTTCGGGGGCTATGCGCCGTCCGACGATCCCGAGCTGGTGATCATCGCCTTCGGGGAGAACAGCGGCGGCTATGGCGGCACGGTGGCGGCACCGATGGTGAAAGCCTTGATGACCACCTGGTTTCGCGACCGGCCCCGGCCGCTCCCGCCCGCGCCAGCCGCCCGCTGACCGCCTCCCGCCGGACCGCCTCCCGCTGACCCCTGCCGCCCTGTCCCGCTTCAGGCCACCGGGGCCATGGCACGGGACGCCACCACGGAGGTGTAGTAGTTGCGCAGCTGCTGGGTCGCGCCCGCCCAGTTCCAGCGCTCCGCCTCTTCCCGGGCTGAGGCCCGCAGGGTGCGACGCGCTTCGTCATCTCCCAGGAGGCCGTTCACCGCCGCGATCAGGGACGGGGGATCATCCGGGTCGTAGAGGCAGCCATTTTCCCCGTGGCTGACGATGTCGGGAATGCCGCCGCGATTGGCCCCGACCACCGGGCAGCCGGCGGCCATGGCCTCCAGGAGCACCAGCCCAAGGGTTTCGGTGGAGGACGGAAAGAGGAAGGCGTCGCCGCTGGCATAGGCGGAGGCCAGATCCTCGCCAGCCAGGTAGCCCACGAAGGTGGTGGCCGTCCCCTCGAACAGCCGTTCCAGCTGGGCCCGGTAGGGGCCATCGCCCACAAGGGCCAGACGCGTCTGGGGGAGAGCCGAGAGCACGGGGCGGATGCGCTCGATCTGCTTCTCGGCGGAGAGGCGGCCGATGTAGAGCAACAGATTGCCGGTGTCCTCGTGCTCTCCGTGCAGCCGGGCCCGCATGGCGTTGGAGCGCAAGGCGGGTCGGAACAGATCGGTGTCCACCCCGCGCTGCCAGAGGGCTGTGTGCTGGATTCCCTTGGCGGCCAGCTCGTTCACCATCGCGCTGGAGGTGCAGAGGTTGAGCTGAGCCTGGTTGTGGGCGGTCTTTAAAAGCTCCCAGAGCAGCGGCTCCAGCATCCCCATGCCGTAATGCTCCAGATACTTGGGCAGGTGGGTGTGGTAGCTGGCCACCAGGGGGAGGCCGCGGGTGCGCGCCAGCCAGATGCCCCCCAGCCCCAGGACGGCGGGATTCACCACATGCACCAGGTCGGGGCGGAAGCGGTCGAGCGCTTCGGACACCGCCGGGCGGGGGAGGGCCAGCTTGAGCTCGGGATAAAGGGGCAGGGGCATGGCCGGCACGCCCACCACTCGAGCGCCGAGGAAGGTCTCCGGCGCCCCCTCGGGACAGAAGATCAACACCTCATCTCCCGCTGCCACCAGATGCTCCACCGTTTTGGTGAGACGGGTGACGATGCCGTCAACCTTGGGCAGGAAGGTTTCTGTGAAAAAAGCGATCCGCACAGAGCAACCCGTCAAGCCGGTGAAGCGAGGGCGGCAGCCTGGCGTCGGGTCCAGGCTGACAGACAGGGGATGCGCGAGCGATCGCAGCGGTCCGCCCAGCGGCGCGCCACATCCACCACCTCCGTCAGAAGACCATCATCCAGCGTGGTCGGGCTGAGACCCAGCTCGATGAAGCAGCGATTGTCCACGATCAGATCGTTTTCGACAGCCTCGTTGCGAGGGTTGGAGAGGTAGTTGATTTGGGCGCCGGTGAGGGCTGCCACCTTCTCGGCCAGGTCAGCAACGCGGTGGCTTTCGGTCATCTGGTTGAAGATCTTCACCCGCTCGCCATGGCTGGGGGGATTTTCCAGGGCCAGCTGCACGCAGCGCACGGAGTCACGGATGTGAATGAAGGCCCGCGTCTGCCCTCCCGTGCCATGCACGGTGAGGGGATAACCGATCGCGGCCTGCATCAGAAAACGGTTCAATACCGTGCCGTAGTCCCCGTCGTAGTCAAAGCGATTGGTCAGGCGTGGATCCTTCTCCGTGAGCGCGGTGTTCGTGCCCCAGACGATGCCCTGGTGCAGATCGGTGATGCGAATATTATCGTTCTTGTTGTAATAAAAGAACAGCAGTTGATCGAGCGTCTTGGTCATGTGATAGACGCTGCCTGGATTCGCGGGGTGCAGAATCTTTTCTGTGAACCGGCTGCCATCCGGTTGGGGCACTTCAACGGTCAGGTAGCCCTCGGGAATGGTGGCGCCGCGATGGGAGCCATAGCCGTAGACCCCCATCGTTCCCAGGTGAACGATATGGATGTCCTGGCCGCTCTCCACGATCGCCGCCAACAGGTTGTGGGTGCCGTTGACGTTGTTATCAACCGTGTAGCGCTTCGTGCCGCTGGACTTCATCGAATAGGGGGCCGCCCGCTGTTCGGCGAAGTGCACCACCGCATCCGGCTTCTCCTGGCGCAGGAGCTCCAGCAGGCGTTCATAGTCCTTGGCGATGTCCAGATGCTCGAACCGGATCGGCGCTCCGCCCACCTGTTCCCAAGCCGTCAGCCGATCGCGGACCGTGGCGATCGGTGTCAGCGACTCCACCCCCAGATCAATGTCGATCTTGCGCCGACTGAGGTTGTCCACGATGACCACATCGTGACCCACGTCCGCCAGATTCGTCGCACAGGGCCAGCCGCAGAAACCGTCGCCGCCCAGAACAAGGACCTTCACGCCGAGACTCCTGAATGCGCGGTGCCTGACGATGAAAGCTACTACAGGCCTCAGGTCGGGCCAGCGCCCTCAGCTGATGCGGCTCGCCACGGCCAGGAGCGCCAGCACCAGCAGCAGCCCGCCAATCCACAGGGAGCGGTTGCCCCGCATCCCCTCTCCGGCCTCCATGACGACCATCCGCGGCTCCTTGGCGAAGGCGTTCAGCTTGCCGCCGTCTTCTTGAGTAACCTGCATGGCCGAGTTGTCAAGGTGTGTCAACCCTATGGGGGGTGGCCGGATCTGGTGGCAAGCCGTTGCGGACTCGGCATGGTTCGTCACACAGCGTTGGCTCTCGGCTCAGGTCCCCACCCGCCCCTGGAGCGGCGAGCTCGCCGCCGCCTCGGCGCGCATCGGCAACCGGCCCGCCAGATGGGCCAGGCGACCGGCCCGGGTGGCCAGCGCCATGGCGTGCGCCATGGCGGCCGGATCGCCAGCCAGTGCGATGGCGCTGTTGATCAGCAGGGCGTCCGCCCCCATCTCCATCGCCTGGGCGGCCTCGCTGGGCACGCCGATGCCCGCGTCCACCACCACAGGCACCCGGGCGTTCTCGATGATCAGTCCGATGTTGGCGGCGTTGCGAATGCCCTGGGCCGAGCCGATCGGGGACCCCAGGGGCATCACCGTGGCGCAACCCGCCTCCTCCAACCGCTTCGCCAGCAGGGGATCGGCGTTGATGTAAGGCAGCACGGTGAAGCCCTCCCGCACCAGCTGCTCGGCGGCGGCGAGGGTGCCGAAGGGATCGGGAAGCAGATGGCGCCCCTCGGGGATCACCTCCAGCTTCACAAAGGTGTTGTCTTCCTGCCCGGCCAGCTTGGCCAGCTCCCGACCCAGACGGGCCACCCGGATGGCCTCCTCGGCCGTCGCGCAGCCGGCGGTGTTCGGGAGCATCCAGATCCGTTGCCAGTCGATGGCCTCCATCAGCCCAAGGTGGCCCTGGGCCTGGCTTTGAACCCGACGCACGGCAACGGTGACAATGGCGCAGTCACTGGCCTCCAGGCTGGCCCGCATCAGCTCCAGGGAGGGATATTTTCCGGTGCCGGTCATCAGCCTGCTGGCAAAGCGCCGGCCGCCGATCACCAGCTCATCCCCGGAGGCATCCCCGGACGGACCAGACCGGAGATCTGCTGGAGCGGATGGGGTTGGCAAGGGGCACATGGGAGGGAGTCTTTCCCATCACAACCTTCTAGTGTGCGTCGGCAGCCGTTCGATCGTGATGCCTCTGCCGCTGGCCCTGGCTTCCTTCCTTCTGGCGGCCAGTCCCACGCCCGCCCCCACCGGGGAGGTGTTCTTTCCCTACACCACGCCCGTCGTCGCCCCCGAAGTGACGCCCACCCAGGGGGTGGAGTCTTATGACCCGGTGGGGCGGGCTCAGCTCATCGCCGAGCGGATCCCTCGCACCTGGCGCGGCAGCTATCGGCCCTTCGGGGGCGGCGCCTCCGTGCCGGCGGTGCTGCAGCTGCGGCAGGTGACTCCCCTCGGCCAAATGGTTGATCTGCGGGGCGAGATCAGCCTGGCGGGCCGCACGAGTCCCGTGCAGGGCAACATCAACGCCAAGTCCAATCAGCTTGACCTGCTCATCCTCGGCACCAACATGTCAACCCTGCTGGAGCCTGGCGGTGAGTTTCAAGGCCAGCAGGGCCTCTCCCTCAGCGGCTGGTTGCCAGATCGGTTGACCACTCCAGGGGGACGCCTGCAGCTCAGTCCCGGCCCCGCGCCCAGCGCCGCCTCCGGATCGGGCGGAGTGGTGCGTGGTCTTTGGTGAGCGTCTGAAGGAGGCCAGCCGACTCAGCACCACTCAGGATCCGGTGGCTTCAGCGGCTCAAGCGGCTGGCGGGGTGGCGACACCAGCCCGGCGATCCAGCGACTTGAGGCGTTTGCTCGCGGTTTTGTTCCCCGGTTCCAGGGCAAGAGCCTGGGTGTAACTTTGGCGCGCCTCTTCTTCCTTGCCCTGTTTTTCCAGAGCGAAGGCCAGGTTGTTGAGCGCCACCGGATAGTTCGGCTGGGCCTTGAGCGCGGAGCGGTAGTGGCGGATGGCCGCAGGGAGCTTGCCTTGGGCGGCCAGGGCAAACCCCATGGCGTTTTCCATGAGGGCGATGGCCTCCGTCGGACAGCTCTCGGCTTGGGATTGCTTGAGGGCGCTTTTGAGGGTGTCCGTGGCCTGGCCGTACAGGCGCTTGCGCAGCTGCACGGAAGCCAGCTCATAAAGGCTGGCGGCATCCAGAGCGTTCCCCTCAGCGGTTTTGGCGCCTCCCAGCCGGGAGAGGATCACCTCCTCGCGACGCACCTTCAGGATTTGCCGCGCCACCACCACGGCGGCGATGGCCAGCAGCCCGATCAGGCCAAGCAGGTAGGCATCGGGCAGGAAATCGGCCATGGGGAGAGGAGCGCCCTCAGGGCAGGGCCGTGGTCACAACGGTGCTGAACGCGGCGGGATCCGCGATGGCCAGCTGGGCCAGCATCTTGCGATTGAGGCGGATGTCAGCCTTCTTCATCCCGCCGATCAGACGGCTGTAGGTGGTCTGGTTTTGCCGGGCTGCGGCATTGATCCGGGCAATCCAGAGGCGGCGGAAGTCACGCTTGCGCCGACGCCTGTCGCGATACGCATTGCACAGGGCCTTCATCACCCGCTGATTGGCAGTGCGGAAGAGGCTGCCGCTGCCAGCGCGGAACCCCCTGGCCAGCCGAAGAATCTTGTTGCGGCGTTTGCGGGCGACGTTGCCTCTTTTGACGCGGGTCATGGCTCAGTGAAGGGATGGAGTGTCGGTCGGAACGAAAAGGGCCGGCGGGGCGGCCCGGCTGGTTCAGGCGTAGGGAAGCATCAGGGCGACGTTGTCGCTGTCGCGTTCGTCCACCACGGCCATGGTGCCCAGGTAGCGCTTGCGCTTGGGGCTCTTGTGATCGAGGAGGTGGTTGCGGAAGGCCCGCCGACGCACAAACTTGCCGCTGCCGGTGGCCCGAAACCGCTTGGCGGCCGCTTTGCGGGTTTTCAGTTTCGGCATCTCAGCCTAACGCACACAAACAAGCAGAGTACGACGCGACTTCCCCCCCTTCCAAGCCCTCCGCCCATGCCCCCTCGAGTTCGCCCGCGCCGGAGCGCCGTCGCCGCCCCTTTCCCCAGGGTGTTGGCGACCCCCTGGATTCTGGGGGCGACGCTTCTGCTCAACGGGGGCTGTCGCGCCGCTGACCAGGCCCCCCGTCTTCAGTGGCCCGTCGCCGCTCCCCCGCCGATTCAGGCCGGGAATCCGGTGATCTGGGTGGCCCTGGCGGCGCGCTTGGGGCCGTCGACGCCCTCAGCGGCCCAGGGAGCCGCCCCGTTGCGGCTGCGCGCCGCCAGTGGCTCCCTCACCCTCGAGGACGAGGCCGGGCAGCGGCTCAGCGCGCCGGAGGTCACCCTCCGCTGGCGCTGGGAGCCCCTGCCGCAGCCCTTCCTTGTGCGTCGCCGGGTGCTCGGCCCCTTCGCCAGCCACGAAAGCGCCGAAGCGGCGGCCCGACCCTGGGTCGAGGCCGGTCTCCAACCCGTGATTGCCAAGCCGGCCGACTGGGAGGTGTGGGCGCCCGCAGAGGCCGCCGATCCTCCGGGACGCTCCTCCCGGCTCCTGGAGCGCCGGGAGGAGCGTCGACTCGTCCTGGCGTCGGAGGGGCCCAAGGGCCCCCGGGTCTGGCGAGGACCGATGCGGCTGTTGGCGCCGGCTGGCCTGCGCTGGGGGACCGGAACCTTCCGCGGCCCCTTTCGCCTGCTCCCCGACGCCCACGGCGGTTGGAGCCTGGTGGAGGAAGCCCCCCTGGAGCGCTACCTGGAGGGGGTGGTGCCCCATGAGATCGGCGCCGGATCGCCGCCGGAGGCTCTGGCGGTCCAGGCGGTTCTGGCGCGCACCTGGGCGGTGCGCAATCGCGATCGCTTCCGGGCGGATGGCTATCACCTGTGCGCCGACACCCAGTGCCAGGTGTACAGCGATCCCGGCCAGGCGAGCACCCCCGTGCGTCAGGCCATCGCCAGCAGCCGCGGTCAGGTTCTCGTCGCGGCGGATCAGCCGATCCACGCCGTCTATCACGCCAGCAACGGCGGCGTGGCCGCCGGGCTGGAGGAGGCCTGGAACGTCGACCCCGTGCCCTATCTGCGGCCCTTCGCGGATGGGGATTCCGCTTTCGCGGCGCGGACGCCCCTCCCCGTGGAGGGGGCTGGCCTCGCGACGCTGCTGCGCCAGGGGACGGGGGCGTACGGGGCGGACCACCCCCTGTTCCGCTGGCAGCGCGCGCTGACCGCCGGCGGGGTGGAGACCGCCCTTGGGGCCAGGGGGCTGTCGGTGGGCTCGCCCAAGAGCCTGAAGGTGGTGGAGCGGGGAGCCAGCGGGCGCGTGCTGGCTCTGGAGGTCGCGGGGGCGAAAGCGACGGTGGTGCTGCGGCGTGATTCCATTCGCCGCGCCCTGCGGGAGCTGCCGAGCACCCTCTTCACGATCTCCGCCTCCCAGCCGGGTGTCTGGCTCGTGCGGGGAGGCGGATTCGGCCATGGCGTCGGCCTGTCTCAGGCGGGCGCCATCGACCTCGCGCGCCGGGGCTGGACCATGCCGGCGATCCTGCGGCACTACTACCCAGGGGCGGAGCTGAAGCTCCTCGGGGCGCTGGGGCCCCAGCCTCCGTCGCCGCCCGCCTTCTGAAGAGCGACGCGGGTGAAGAGCGACACCGGTGCGGAGTGACGCGGCATCGGCAAGGAAACGGCCCCGCTCGCGTGGGCCGGGTTTCCACGTTTTAAGCTGCCGTCAGCATTGGACGACCTATGGGCGGCGATAGCGCAAATCATCGCCGCCCCAAGGCTGCTCTCGTCCTGTTGGCTTGTTTGATCGCTGGAGCCTTTCCCCACTGGCTGGCTCCGGCGGCTCGTGTGGTTCCTGGCCTGGGCCTCGCGGCTCTGCTGGCGGGGCACGTGGGCCGGGTGATTTTTTTCCGACCCGAGTCCTCACCTGCGTTGGAGTCCGCGGCCCCGGGCTTCTCGGAAGCCGTTGATCTCTCCCCAGGGGCGCCCTCCGGCCGGCCCGCCGTCGACGTGGTGGTGGCGGCCCGGGATGAGGAGGCCGTGATCGGCTCTCTCGTGGAGCGGGTCCTGCGGCTCCGTTGGCCCGCCGATCAACTGAGGCTGTGGGTGGTGGATGACGGGAGTGAGGACCGCACCCCCCAACGCCTGGCCGACCTGCGGGACCGTCATCCGCAGCTGAGGGTGCTGCGGCGCGAACGGAATTCAGGCGGCGGGAAGTCGGGTGCGCTCAACGCGGTGCTCGCTGAATTGCGGGGGCGGTGGATGTTGGTGCTCGATGCGGACGCGGACCTGCCCGCTGATTTGTTGGAGCGGGTGATCCCCTATGCCGAGATCGGAGGCTGGGGGGCGGTGCAGCTGCGCAAAGCCGAAACCAACGGAGCCCTGAACTGGCTCACCCGTGCCCAGGCGATGGAGATGGCCTTTGACGCGGATATCCAGGAGGCGAGGCTGGCTCGGGGCGGGGTCGCGGAACTGCGCGGCAATGGCCAGCTGTTGCGACGGGACGCGGTTCAGGCCGCCGGTGGGTTCAATGAGGCCACGATCACCGATGACCTCGATCTGAGTTTCCGGTTTTTATTGGCTGGCCTGCCGATTGGCGTGCTCTGGAATCCGCCGGTGAGCGAGGAGGCTGTGACGACCATCCCCGCCCTCTGGCGCCAGCGTCAGCGCTGGGCGGAAGGGGGCTTTCAGCGTTATCTCGATTACAGCGATCAGCTGTTGTCGGATCGCCTCACCTCGTCCCAGCGATGGGATCTTGGCGCCTTCCTCATTCTTCAGTATCTGCTGCCTGTGATGGTGGTCGCCGACCTTGTCGCGGCCCTGCTCACCAAAACGCTGCCGGCGTTGTGGCCCTTCCCGCTGATCATGCTCACCGTCTCCGGTTTTTCCATCACCAGCGGCTGCAGACGACGCGGGGAGGGACCAGAGCTGCCGCCGCCGACCCACGCTAATGTCTTGTTGACCGTTATTTATCTTCTTCACTGGTTCGCCGTGATTCCCTGGGTGATGCTGAAGATGGCGCTGTTGCCGAAAAGTCTTGTCTGGCAGAAAACAAATCATGCCGGCGTGGCTAGCGGTTCGGGATCGTCCATTCCCGTTTGCTCAGATCTTGTGATCACGCCAACTGGACAAGCCCTCGATCTGGATGATGACATTGTGATCTGAATGCGCAGGGAACGAATAGGAGCGATCCTTTTCCCCCTATGTGATGAGAGTGATGGTTGCCGATCGACACAAGATGACCCGTTAGCGGATTGTCAAATCATGCCTTGTTTGAAGCTAGCCGGTTTCTTTCGAGACGAGCCATCCGCGTGGATCATCCAGAATGGGGCCCTTGGACCCCCCTCTTTGCTTTGCAGACGACGATGAAACGTTCCGCTCAACCTCTAATCTCTGTCATCATTCCAGTTCTCAATAGTCGTGAAGTCATTGAAACGGCTATCAACTCGCTTGCTGTTCAGACGTTTCGCGGTTTTGAAGTCATTTTGTCGGACGGCGGCTCCGTGGATTGCACGGTTGAATATGCCTTGAAAACACTGGCCTTGCATTGTATTGAAGCGTCGGCGATTGTTGCCAAAGGTTCATCAATTTATGGAGCCATTAATCACGCTGTTCGTTTGGCCCGAGGACAATGGGTGTATGTCCTGGGTTCTGATGATACGCTTTACACTCCAACTGTTTTCGATGAGGTTAGCCGACGTCTGGTTGTTACGTCTGCTGATGTTGTTTATGGCGATGCCTGGTTTGAGGCCAACGGTGGCTTTGTCTATGGAGGACCCTTTTGGCTGAATCGGTTGGCTGCCCTCAATATTTGTCATCAGGCCATCTTTTATCGCGCCAGTCGAATCGCGCAAGTTGCGCTCACGTATTATGAAAAATATGAATTGCTTGCTGATTGGGATTATAATCTCAAGTTGTTTTCCTGTTGCCGCTTTGAGCATATGCCATTGTTGATCAGCCGCTTTTCTTGTACGGGGCGATCTTCTACCAGGACCGATGAAAGGTTTGAGGCGGACCGCTATGCGAACATCGTCAAGTACTTTGGTTGGAGAGCTTACTTTCTCCTGAGTCCTGATTGGTTGTCCCGGGGGGTGGCGCCACGACCTTCCCGACTCAACACGATCGGTCTCGCAATGAATCGCCTGGTTTATAAGATCTCCAGAACTATCTCGCCTGAACGTCAATCTCTTAATTTACGTCAGCTAGTCTTTGCCGGATCGCAGCTTCCCTTGAACCTTCATCCGCAGGGAACGCAACCCCAACGTCCACCAAAGCCTATGGGGGCGTGAAGTTCGTAAAGTAAGCGATAGGCTTTTCTGTGGATCCACCAGTTCCTGGCGGAGGCTGGCTCAAGGCCGATGGAAAACCATAGACGCGCTAGATGCTCCCTTGCCAACGTGAGGTTGCCTGGCTCCCTCCAGGCCTGCGTTGTTTCTAGGATCCAAGAGGTGATACTGCAGCATTCGTCAAGATAATTGTCGCGTTGAGAACGGCGAACCGTGTTGGCGTGAAATCTATAGTAATTAAGCGGTTTTGCTGCATAGGCAAGCGAATGTTCTCGCATGATACTTACCCAGAGGATAAGGTCTCCACCGAGCTTGTAATCAGGCTTGAGAAGATAGGGGCTTGTATAATGTTGACGTTGAAAAACAACCGCACTTGCATTGGGGATGATATTTTTTATTGCCGTAAAGCTGAGGGCAAAGTAAGTTCCGTCAACGCAAAAATCATGCCTCCAAAGATGACTGCTAATGTGGTCGGTCCATCCCTTGAGTTGGGCTGTGACTGCCGAATTTTCATTGATGCTAAATGATTGGCAATAAGCCATGGCGGTAGCTGGATCTTCCAGTTTTGCCACCAACGTTTCCAGGAAGTCTGGCGCCGCCACATCGTCTGATTCGGCGATCCTAATCAGTTCACCTCTGGCCAGGCTAATGCCTCGATCCCATTGCGCAAATGTCGAGCCAGAGTTGACTGGGTTGATCACCAGTTGATAAGGATAATCGCGGAGATGGCTTTTAATGACTTCGACGGAGTTGTCGGATGAGCAGTCATCTAATATGATGAGCTCGAAGTCCTGATACGTTTGTCCAATCACCGACTCCAACCTTTCTTTGAGGTAGAGAGAGTGGTTGTAATTTGGAATGATAACACTGACCTTCGGCACCATGTCTGCCTTTTCTCCAGTGGCTTGCATTGTTGTACGAGAGCATGCTTTTGTGTTGATCATCTGGAGCGTTGCTCGCGTGGAGCCTAAGACCTAATCGATGGAATGGGTTCATCCCTTGAGAAAATAGTATCAGGGATTTCTCGATACCTGGGTCCTCTGGTCACGATGGATTCGTTCTCATCGCGCCCGCAGCGATGCACCCGCAGCGAGGCACCCGCAGCAAGGCACCAGGGTCGCCGCTTGTGTTCTCCGCCGATCCCAGAGGATCCTGCCCCCACGGCCATCCCCTGCCGCACAAACCCTTGGGATGGCCGTGGGGGCGGCCAGACCTGTTCAACCTCGCCTCAGGGCATTCGCGCTTGGGCAGGACACCAAAGGAATGCGATCAGACTAAGGGCTGATCGCTGTGCTTGACGATTATTCTTTATTGCCCTCCATATCAACAACTTGTCCGTTGAAGAAATCAGCCAGCAGCAGCGTTGATTCCTCTAATAAACGGGCCTCCGCTTGCGTTTGCGTCTTCTCTGGAATTGCCCCATTGACATTCGCTTCAATCTGGCCCTCAGGGCCAGGGGCGGGCAGGGGGGCCTCTGTGGCCAGCGGCTCTTGCTGCTTGGGTTTGGGGGCGCCTTGGACTTCCCGGAAGGCAATGCTTGCCTCCGGACTCTTGTCGAGCTCGTCCAGAGGGGGAGGCTCTGCTGGACCAACCGCCTGTGGTCTATCGCTGGCGGTGGCGGTGGCGGTCGCAGGGAGTGCGGAGGCGGGAGGGATGGGCGGAACTGGGGGTGCAGGGCTTGACGCCATCGCATCGCGGACCGCGCCATCGGAGTGCTCGTCGCGGTCGCTGGCTTCGAGCGTGACCTGCCGAGGGCTGCCGAGAGCCGCCTCCATCGCCTTTTCAAGCAGGGGCAGCCGGCTTTGCACCATGGTGATCCAGGTGCTGGCCACCCTCACCACAGCGCGCCGCTCATCCAGCCGCTTCAACCTGGCCTGTTGTGAGAGCAACATCCGCGTCGAGGGAAGCTGAAGCCCGGCCAGGATCCGCTGCCAAAGCTCGTCCAGTCCCGGCGTCGCCTCCGCCTGCGAGATCGCTGGAGCCGGTTGAGCCGGAGCCTGGGTCCTGGTCGCTGCGGGAGGCGTGGACCTCCGCGGCTGCGCGGGAGGGCTGGACTCGGCAGGGCTGGGGGGCTTGCTGGCGAGCGGTGCCGCCGCCGCCCTCGCCGGTGATGGGGGCGTGACTTCCGCCAGAAGCCCGAGCAGGATGACCTCCAGCCAAAGCCTGGGTTGAACGCTGTGGCGCAAGTGCTGCTCGCTTCCCTTCAAGGCGGCATGCCACTGAATCAGCCGGTCTTGGCCGATTTTCCCGGCCAGAGGGGCCAGTTCGCCGCGCAATGGCGGAGACACGCTGGTCAGCTCCAACCGTTCCGGCGCCACTCCAGCCAGGAGCAGATCCCGCAACAGGGCAACAAACCCTTGAAGCACGGCGTTGGGGTCCCGACCGCGATTCAGCAGATGCCGTGAGGTTTCCACCACGCCAAGAGGGTCGCCAGCGGCCATGGCTTGCGTCAAGGAGAGCAATTCTTCTTCCGGAACCGCGCCGATGAGGTCCCAGACGGCATAGGCTTCGATGGGAGGCGGCAGCAGGCTGAGTTGGTCCAGAAGGCTCTCCGCGTCCCGCAGGCCGCCCTGTGCTCGCTGAGCCACGAGGTGCAGGGCCTCGGGGGTGATGGCGATCTGTTCCTGGTCCGCGATCCAGGACAGGTGGTTTTCCAGCGCCTCCAACGGGATGCGACGAAAATCGAAGCGCTGACAGCGAGACAGGATGGTGGGAAGCACCCGCTGGGGATCGGTGGTGGCCAACACGAACACCACCTGGGGTGGGGGTTCCTCCAGGGTTTTCAACAGGGCGTTGAACGCCGCGGTGGACAACATGTGACATTCGTCCACCACATAGACCTTCCAGCGGGCCTGCACCGGTGCGAAGCGGGATCGTTCGATCAGCTCGCGGATGTTGTCCACCCCTGTGTTGGAGGCGGCATCGATCTCGATCACATCGAGGGCATTGCCTGCTGTGATCGAGAGGCAGAGCTCACAGCGACCACAGGGCTCGGCTGTGGGGCCGTCGCTGGTGACGCAGTTGAGCGATCGCGCCAAGATGCGGGCACTGGAGGTCTTTCCCGTGCCCCTGGGGCCACAAAACAGATAAGCGGGAGCGATGCGTCCCGTCTTCAGCGCATTGGCGAGGGTGGCCGCGATCGTTTCCTGGCCGACCAGTTCGGACAGGCGCTGGGGGCGATATTTGTGGTGGAGTGGCTGGTAGACCTGGTCCATGGACGCCATTCTGGCCCATGGTCCAGGATGCGGTGGCGCAGGCGGGTGGTTGTCATAGCGTGCAAGCGAAGTCGCTGGAAAAATTGGCCCAAGCAGAATTCGACATTCATCAGACCAAGTCTTCGGTTTTTTTGGTGACAATCTGCCTGAGTTTCTGTGTCATCAAGATCTCAGCAAAATCTATTTGATCTTGACAGTCCTGGCGCTATATGAAATCATTTTTCACATGTGAATCTCGACCAGGCTGGCATGCGCTGCGAGAGCTCCATACCAAAAACATCGATGCTCAACGTGAGCAACCCTTAATGTCCAGCGGCATTCTGCATGGTTCTTCTGGCTTAAGCTTGGAGAATAAGTTTTATTCAATTCATGAATCAGCTGCCAGGTTGTCGACATTGCTTGCTGATGAACCTCGAGAACAGACTGCGACTTCTTTTCGACGATCTTCCCTTCAGGATATTGCATCAAAATAAAAATCATCTGGTAGCAAATGAGCTAATGCTTTGGTTGTTGACCCATCCAGCAAACGCAGTTATTTGGGTGTTCTGAAGAACTTTGCAAGATGAAATGTATTGTAGCAAAAGTGAATTAGTCATGGCAGTTTTTTCAGAAATTTATAATGCGTGCTAATTTAAGCTTTTTCGTAGACCTTGTCTTCCTGTAGCGAAGATCAATCTCCCAAAAACTGGAAGACTTCTCAGCTTTTGGGAGGACAAGTTATGCATTGAGAGGAACACTCATGTGAAAAGAACATTCATGGTGAATTTTTCCGCAGCTTTTGTTTGAGCCAAAACTTTGTATAGGCCAAAAGAAGGTCTGAACGGTTGTGAAAGCGAAAGAACTCAATCCAGTCTCCAATGATTCGTGCTTGTGATGCGCGACTTCTTGGAAGAGTCGTCCACGGAGAATCAAGGTAGATTGGTGCCCTTGCTGGTACGTTCGTGATGTCTTTCGGGTGTGGGAGAGAGGCAAAGGAAAGATGGGAAAAATAGTGTGGAAAGCGATCTTTTCGTAAGAACGTTACTTCCAAAAGCCTTGGAACATTTGTCCCTAGAACTTTTGGCGGGTACATGCCCAAGGCAATATTAGGATGGGCATGAACACAGACGAAATTTTTATCTAGTTTTTGCAGAAGCGGTCTCATGACTTGGTGAAAGACTCGTGGTCGAGTGAAGCCAACAGCAACTCGATGCAATTCAAGGATGATGATACGAAACTTTTTAAGCTGCGAATCGTCGGTGGCTAGCAGATTTCTGTATTCAGCCCCTTCGATATCCATTTGCAGCATTTGATTATCGCTGTCGGCCGGAAGCGCTGAGATCCATTGGCTGATCGATAGGCTGTCATGGCCAGAATCTGTGTCAAGCCATTTTTTCGTGAACGTCTGCATGCCGTCGATGATGGGAGTAGAGAACTTGTCTGCATCACTGCTTGCATCAACCAAATCGCTGTGAATTCTGTGAGATTGTGCCAATTCATCCTCGAGAAACTTGAAGTTGTTGACGCCTGGAGAAAGACATCTGCTGATACCCTTAAGGTCATCCGGCACGAGGTAAGCACCATCGCCAGAGCCTCCTGTTCTAATCAAAGGATAGGGAGAAATCTTTGGAATTAGTATCTGTAGGGCCGAAAGGGCTTCTTCTGGGGTGATTGGCCTGGTGTCATCCAATGAATTCTTCTTTAGATCAATGCCAAAAAAACTGAGCCATGTCGCTAGCTATGATTTGACTGCCATAATCAATAGTAGCTGATGTTGGAGGAATTTTTGTGCCCGTCGGGAACAGTCTGGCCGCAGGCACCTGGTCGCACGTGAAAACAATATTTCATCTTACTATGCTGGAAAAATGTCTTCAGTCATGAGCTAACACTGAATAGCAAAGTTCGCTTGTCCTGCCCTTCTCGCTTTGCATTTGCTGCTCAATGCTCAGCTGCTGCATGGCAGCTGGAGTGTTCTCAGGATCGCTATATGTTCATTGGGGTGGTTGGGAATGCATTTGCCCATTAGTGCCTTCAGACACCTCAATGGATCTACAAGCCTTGTGTCTTCCCTTGTGATGAAGTCCAACCCCGCTGTCGTACCCGGAACAACTCCTAAGACCTTCCTCGACAATCAGGGGACAGAAAACCAGTCATGCAGTATGATTCCTGAAATCTTGTGTGTCATTGAAACAATGACAAAATGAATAAAGTGCCCTTTTTTCGCGGGCTCAAGCTAAAACTCTTCAGACGGGAGGAGAGTCCAGACGTTTTTCTGGATCGAGTTAAAGGGGTCATACATGTTGGTGCCAATACAGGGCAGGAAAGATTGATTTATGAATCAAGACAGCTCAATGTGTTTTGGGTTGAGCCCATCCCAAATGTCTATGAAATTCTTTGACAAAACATCAGAGATCTCCCCCGTCAGCGAGCGGCACAGGCTTTGTTGCTCGATCAAGATGGAGTTCAAGTTACTTTGAACATCGCAAATAATGAGGGCGCCTCTTCATCTGTGATGTCACTCAAAAAAACATCAAGAACTATGGCCTGGTGTTACTTATGTTGACGCTCTTGAGCTTACTTCCTCTACTTTTGGGACCTTGATTGATCAGTGTCAGGTAAATATTAGTGATTATGATTCCCTTGTTTTGGACACACAAGGTTCCGAGCTTCTGATCCTAAAGGGTTCGATCCCAATGCTGTCTAAAATCAATTATGTTTTGATCGAAGCGCCAGATTTTGAAGCTTATGAAGGCTGTCCTCGGTTAGAGGACTTCAACCTGTTTATGAAACAACATGGTTTTCGCCTGGTTGCCAAGCGAGCTATTGCTGCCAGCTCGAAAGATTACGCCTATTATGATGTTCTCTATCGGAATAGGTCTAATAAATAATAGGTTTCCTTGGGTTGGCGGCGCAGATTTGTGATGTCCTCCCATGGGAAAGATTGATTCTATTTCTCTGCTCGCGTTTCCAGCGCACTCTCTATTCTTGTCTGCAGTTCTTCGACCTGGCTTAGCTGATCTGCCAGCTTCTGGGCTGCAAGCTGAAGCTGTACAAACTGATCGTCAGGACGATCTTTCCCATTCGAGCCCCAGCGTAGTTCGGCGCGGCTCAGCTCCTCCTCCAGGCGTGCCTGCAAGCTTCGCTGCAGACCCTTGAGCTGCTCGATGCTCGACCATGCCAATTCACGGCCCTTGTCCAGATGCTCGGGCTCCACTGTGATGCCATGGCGCAACAGCATGCGTGCGCCGGTGAGCACGGCGGCAGGTATGAACTGGCCGATCGCCAGTGCGCCCAGACTGCCGGTGTGGAGCCAATCCTCCACTTGGTTGCTGCGATGACGTCCGGTTTTGCACCAGTGAGCGAAATGCTCGCAATTATTGAAAAGGAGGTTGTAATTCTGCTCTCCAAGTCGCCCCATCGCTCGACGCACCGTCACCCCGGCCGGCGAACAATTGCCAGGGGGGTAGTCCACAGTCGTCATGGCGAGACCCCGGCTGAAGTCCTCTCTGGTGCTGCGCAATATCTCCCTTCCCTCCAGGTAGTGCGCCACCGTGCCGTCCCCCAAGTCGATTCCGTGGTGCTTGAAGAGGCCGTGTTGGCGGGGAACTTGCAGATGGTCAGCTGCGGCCACGTGCGGCACGGTGCGGGCTCATTCAGCATCGCCCCTGCCGCTTGTTGGCAGAAGGGTGCGCAGGTGGGGATTGCCGACGTTCACGCTGTGGCTTGACTGCCGTGATCGCGATGATCCGTTCGGCCATTGACACTGGGGATGGGGAGCACGTTCGAGCGGCTGCGTTGTTCCACCAGATCTCGCGTGACGGTGAAGGTTTTCACATCGCGCCTGGAGGGGAGGTCGTACATCACCTCCAGCATCAATTCCTCCACGATGCCCCGCAGGGCACGGGCACCGGTTTTGCGTCGGTGCGCCTCGGCGGCGATCGCTTCCACCGCGCCGGGCTCAAAATCGAGACGGACATTGTCCATGCTCAGCAAGGTCTGGAATTGCTTGACCAGGGCATCCCGGGGTTCTGTGAGAATCGCTTCCAAGGCTGCAGTGTCCAAGGGTTCCAGCACAGCGGTCACCGGCAGGCGGCCGATGAATTCCGGGATCAAGCCGTAGCGAACAAGATCGTCCGGCTCAAGGTGACGAAGCACGTCTGCGGCGTGGCGTTCCTTGCCTGTTTTGGGTCGACTTTGACCATCCGCCGGCAGGAAGCCAATCGCATTGCGACCCATCCGCTTCTGCACCACATCCTCCAGGCCAACGAAGGCTCCCCCACAAATGAAGAGGATCTGACTGGTGTCGATTTGAATGCAATCTTGATAAGGATGTTTGCGACCTCCCTGGGGTGGCACGTTGGCCACCGTGCCCTCCAGCATCTTGAGCAGTGCCTGCTGCACACCTTCGCCGGAAACATCTCGCGTAATCGAAGGATTTTCACTCTTGCGCGCGATCTTGTCGATTTCGTCAATATAGATAATCCCCCGCTGTGCTTGCTCCACATCCAGGTCTGCTTTCTGCAGCAATCTCAACAAAATGTTTTCGACGTCTTCGCCGACATAGCCAGCTTCCGTGAGGGTGGTGGCATCGGCGACGGCAAAGGGCACATCCAGAAGTTCCGCCAATGATTGAGCCAGAAGTGTTTTGCCGCAGCCCGTGGGCCCGATCAGCAGAATGTTGGATTTGTGCAGACGCGTGGCGCTGCGATCGGTCTCTCCCTGACCGTCACCCTGCCAGGCGAGGCGTTTGTAATGGTTGTAAACCGCGACAGCCAATACTTTTTTGGCTTCATCTTGTCCGACAACCTGCTGGTCGAGGCAGGCCTTGATCTGCTGGGGCTTGGGGATGGAGGCCAGGGTGGGGGCTGGCTTGGGGGTCTTCCTCTGGGCTGACTTGCGGTTTGCCTCGGCGGAAGGTCGTGCCCCGTGGGCGTGACCCTGACCGTCCACCAGCTCCTCGTCAAGGATCTCGTTGCAGAGATCGATGCACTCGTCGCAGATGTAGACACCCGGACCGGCGATCAGTTTGCGGACCTGATCCTGGGACTTGCCGCAAAAGGAACACTTCAGATGGGCGTCGAACTTGGCCATGGACGTGGTCGATGGGGGGGAGCGTACGGGGCGGCCCCGCTTTCAGGATGCCTTCAGGTGACCGCGAGTCGGCGGACCTTAAGGATCAAACCGGGGTGGGCAAGGGAATCCCCTCCACGACCCTGTCGATTAATCCATATTCAACCGCCTCTGGCGGCGAAAGGAAATAGTCTCGGTCGGTGTCTTCGGAGATTTTCTCCAAGGGTTGGCCAGTGTGCTCAGCCAGCAGGGAGTTGAGGGTGTCCTTGAGGTAGAGGATTTCCTTGGCCTGGATTTCAATGTCCACGGCCTGGCCCTGGGCACCCCCCAGCGGTTGGTGAATCATGATGCGAGCGTTTGGCAGCGCCAGGCGTTTGCCTTTGGTGCCGCCGGACAGCAAAAACGCTCCCATGCTCGCCGCCAGCCCGTAGCAAATCGTCACGATGTCCGGGCTGACTTGCTGCATCGTGTCGTAGATGGCCAGTCCCGCCGTCACAGAGCCCCCGGGGGAGTTGATGTAGATCTGAATGTCTTTTTCTGGATCCTCCGCCTCAAGGAAAAGCAACTGAGCCACCAAGGAGTCGGCCAATTGATCGTCAATTCCAGTGCCGAGAAAGATGATCCGCTCCCGCAACAGGCGTGAGTAGATATCAAAGGCCCGTTCCCCTCGGCCGGACTGCTCAACGACCGTCGGCAGCACCCCTGGAGAGGCGCCAGGGCTGGGGGAGGTCAGAGCAGCCCAAGGACGAGGACCTTGCCAGCGGCTGTGGACGGGGTGGGGCAGAACCCCGCCAGGGCCGGGGGGGAGGGGGGCGGAGTCGGGGTGGGCCAGGGTCACACGCGGGGATCTGGTAAAGAACTGGGAGCTTCAATCTATGGGGTGCGACGGCTCGCCGCCGCTGGTCAATCGTCCGCCTGGTCCGCCGACTTGCCACTCGTCGTCGTTCTGCCCTTGGCCTTGCTGGTTTCGGCCTTGCTGGTTGGTTCCGGCTTGGCCGCCGGCCCGTCCGTGCTGTCCGCCTCCTCAGTCCCGCCGGGCTCCTCGGCGACGGGGTCCGCGGAAGTCTCTGTGATGGTGGAATTCTCCTCCAGCCAGTTCAGGAGCTTCTCCTGCAGCAGTTCGTCGCTGACCACCTGCCGCAGGCGCTCCTCATCAATGTCAGACGGTTGGCCCAGTTCTCGGCGCAACTCGGTGGCTCGGGCGGAGATGTCGCTCTCCGACACCTCGATCGCCTCCGCGCTGGCCAGGGCGGAGAGGGCAAGGCTGCGCCGCAGACGCTTTTCCGCCTCGGGTCTGGAGGTTTCCATCAGGCTGCGCACCACGTCGTCCGTGAACACCTTCTTCACATCCATCCCTTGCTGGGCGATCTGACGTGCCGTTTGCTCGACGAGCTGCGCCATCTCCTGCCGCACCAGCGTTTCCGGCAGTTCCACCTCCAGCTCCGCCACCAGAGCCTCCAGCAGGGCTTCGTGCCGATTGGCGCGATGGCGCCGTTCCGCATCCGCCTTCAGCCGTTCCTCCAGATCGGCCTTGAGGTCCGCGAGGCTGCTCTTGTCGCTGGCCTGCTGGGCAAAGGCATCGTCCAGGGGAGGGAGCTCCCGGGTCTTCAAGTCCAGCAGGGTGATCGCGAACGAGGCCTCGCGGCCCGCCGCCGCCTCCTCCTGGGGATAGGAGGCCGGGAAGGCGCAGGCCACCTCTCGGCTGGCACCCACCTCCAGTCCGACAATCCCCTCCACGAACCCTGGAATCATCCGGCCCTCCTCCATGTCCACATCCATTCCCTCGCTGCTCCCGCCCTCGATCGGAGCGCCGTTGTCGACGTACGCGCCGCTGAAACGGACGCGCGCCACATCGCCCATCGCCGCCGGCCGACCTTCCACCGGCACCAGAGTGGCCAGCTGACGACGGGACTGCTCCAGAATCCCGTCCACCGCGGCGGGATCGAAGGCCACGGGCACCGCCTCCGCCTTCAGCCCCGTCGTCGCCCGCAGGGTGGGGCTGGGTTCCACGTCCATCTCCAGCGTCAGCACCAGATCGCTGCCTGGAGCGAAGCGATCGAGCACGGCGTCGAAGCCTTCCCGCAGCTCCGGCCGTCCCAGAGGGGCGATGTTCTCCTGTCGCAGGGCATCACGCCAGACGCTGTCCACCAGGTCTTCCAGGGCGGTGGCCCGGATCCGCAACGGTCCGAGCTGTTGAATCAACACTGACCGGGGCACCTTCCCTTTGCGAAAGCCCGGCAGCTTCACGCTGCGGCTCAACTTTTCCACCGCGGCGTCGTAACTGGCCTGGCAGCGTCCCCCGGGGATGGCCACTTCCAGGGCCACACGGCAGCCGGGGCGGGATTGGCTGCTCACTTTCAGGCCGGAGGCCTGACCGGTGGAGGGGCTGGCGGCTGGGGTCATGGACGGGGCCGGACGGCGGGCAATCCCTCATCCTAAGAAAGTGGCTCCGGAGGAAGTGACTCCGGAGGAAGTGGCTCTGGATCCATTGAGAGCGTATTCTTGGCAAGACGCTCAGTCGAGTCGATATACCCAGCTATCCTTGGCACCTTGGCCAGCTGTCTTTGGGCCAACCGTTCTCAGAGCGCTTGGTTCGCTGTCCACACGGGATCTCCATAACCGACCGTACCGGTCCCTTCCGGTGATCCAGCCCGCGCCTGCGCCTCATCTCTTGCTCAGCAGACCAGGACGATCCACTTTCCATCAGCCTTCCCACCCTTCTTCCGTCTCCTCCTTCGGTGACCACCCTTTCCACATCCGGCCCTGATTCCCAAGCCAACAGCGCGACCCGGGGCGGCCTTCCCTCCCGTCCCCTGCGGATCGGTCTTCTGGGGGCGACCGGTGCCGTGGGCCAAGAGATCCTTCATCTCTTGAAGGAGAGGCGCTTTCCCGTGCGAGAGCTGCGCCTGTTGGCTTCGCCTCGCTCCGCGGGTCAGGAGGTGATGTGGGGGGACGAGCCGTTGGTCGTGCAAGCGGTGGACGCGTCCAGTTTCCAGGGGCTCGATCTGGTGCTGGCCTCCGCGGGCGGGTCGGTGTCGCGGCAGTGGGCCCCCGAGGCCGTGGCCAACGGAGCGGTGGTGATCGACAACTCCAGCGCCTTCCGCATGGATCCCGAGGTGCCGCTGGTGGTGCCTGAGGTCAATCCCGCTGCGGCTTTCGCCCATCGCGGCATCCTGGCCAACCCCAACTGCACCACGATTCTGCTCTGCCTGGCTCTGGCCCCGCTGGAGGCCCGTCGGCGCATCCGGCGGGTGGTGGTGAGCACCTACCAGTCCGCCAGTGGCGCGGGCGCCCGGGCGATGGAGGAGCTCCGCCAGCTCACCCGCGTCGTTCTGGACGGCGGCACCGCCCAGAGCGAGGTGTTGCCCTATTCCCTGGCGTTCAATCTATTCCTGCATAATTCGCCGTTGGAAGAAAATGGCTACTGCGAAGAAGAGCTCAAAATGGTGCGGGAAACCCGCAAGATCATGGGCCGACCCGACCTGCTTCTCAGCGCCACCTGCGTGCGGGTTCCTGTGTTGCGGGCCCACTCGGAAGCCGTGAACATTGAATTCGAGGCCCCTCTGGCTGTGGAGGAGGCCCGCGCTTTGTTGGCCGAGGCTCCCGGTGTCACCATCATTGAGGATCCGGCCGCCAACCGCTTTCCCATGCCCACCGATGTCACGGGGCGGGATCCGGTGGCCATCGGTCGTCTCCGACAGGACATCAGCCACCCCAATGCCCTGGAGCTGTGGCTGTGTGGCGATCAGATCCGCAAGGGGGCGGCCCTCAATGCGATCCAGATCGCCGAACTGCTCATGAACGGTCAGGGAGGTTCCCCTTGACGCGTCGTCCCTTGGAGCGCTCCCCGCGTTTCGGTCGCGTGTTGACCGCCATGGTCACCCCCTTTGGTTCGGATGGGACCGTGGATCTTCCGTTGGCGGAACAATTGGCCGACCATCTGGTGCGCCATGGCTCCGACGGACTGGTGGTGTGTGGGACCACCGGTGAGTCTCCCACCCTCAGCTGGGACGAGCAGCACGCTCTGTTCACGGCCGTGAAGGGCGCCGTGGGAGACCGCGCGGTGGTGCTGGCCGGAAGTGGCAGCAACTGCACGGCCGAAGCCGTGGAGGCCACCTGCGCCGCTGGAGCAATGGGCGCGGATGCTGCTCTGGTGGTGGTGCCTTACTACAACAAGCCTCCGCAAGCCGGCCTGGAGGCCCACTTCCGCGCTGTCGCGGAAGCCGCCCCGGATCTGCCCTTGATGCTCTACAACATTCCCGGGCGCACGGCCTGCCATCTGGAGCCGCGGACGGTGCAGCGACTGATGGATTGCGCCAATGTGGTGGCCTTCAAAGCGGCCAGCGGCACGACGGAAGAGGTCCAGCAACTGCGAGCCCTTTGCGGCGATCGATTGGCCATCTACAGCGGCGATGATTCCCTCACCCTGCCGATGCTTGCCGTGGGGGCTGTTGGCGTGGTGAGCGTGGCCAGCCACCTGGTGGGAGACACCATTCAGGCCATGATTCAGGCTTTTCTGGCGGGAAAGAATGAGGATGCTCTGGCTCTTCATCAACAGCTCTTGCCGCTGTTCAAGGCATTGTTCTGCACCACCAATCCCATCCCTGTGAAAGCCGCTCTTGAGCTTCGCGGTTGGGCTGTTGGGTCTCCGCGTCTGCCCCTTGTCCCCGCTGACAGTCAGGTCCGCGAACGCCTTTCCTCCATCCTTGCTGCCCTGCGTCCCACCTGACGCCAAGGCTTCGCAACAAATCAAGTTTTACCCGAGTTCTTTTTTCATGACCAGTTCCGACGGCAACGCGACCAAGCCAATCTCCAAAGATGCCAAACCACCAACCCTCCGGGTTATTCCTCTGGGGGGATTGCATGAGATTGGAAAAAATACCTGTGTTTTTGAGTATGGCGACGACCTGATGATGGTGGATGCCGGCCTCGCTTTCCCGAGCGATGGCATGCATGGCGTCAATGTCGTTTTGCCTGACACCAGCTACCTGCGCGAAAACCATAAGCGGATTCGCGCCATGATTGTAACGCATGGCCATGAAGATCATATTGGCGGCATTCCTTATCACCTCAAGAATTTTAATATCCCTGTCATTTATGGTCCCCGACTGGCCCTCTCCATGTTGACGGGCAAGATGGAAGAAGCGGGCGTCACCGATCGCACAACCCTTCAAACGGTTGCTCCGCGCGATGTTGTTCAGGTTGGACAGCACTTCAAGGTGGAATTCATTCGTAATACCCACTCCATAGCCGACAGCTTCAGCCTGGCGATTACAACTCCTGTGGGTGTCGTTGTCTTCACGGGGGATTTCAAGTTTGATCACACCCCTGTGGATGGCGAGGTGTTTGATCTGCAGCGCATGGCGCAATACGGCGAGCAGGGTGTGCTGTGTCTCTTCAGCGATTCCACCAACGCCGAGCTGCCCGGATTCACCCCCCCTGAGCGGGCGGTTTTCCCCAGCCTTGATCGTCATTTTTCCAAGGCGGAAGGGCGGGTGATCGTCACAACATTTGCCAGCTCGGTGCACCGGGTTTCCATGGTTCTTGAATTGGCCATGAAGCACGGACGCAAAGTGGGCCTGCTCGGTCGTTCCATGCTCAACGTGATTGCCAAAGCTCGCGAGCTGGGCTACATGCGCTGCCCGGACGAGCTGTTCGTGCCCATCAAGCAGATTCGCGACCTGCCGGACCGGGAGATCGTTCTTCTCATGACGGGCAGTCAGGGCGAACCTTTGGCGGCACTGAGTCGCATCTCCCGCGGCGAACACCCGCAGGTTCAAGTCAAATCCAGCGACACCATCATCTTCTCCGCCAGTCCTATTCCCGGCAACACGATTTCGGTGGTCAACACCATCGATCGCCTGATGATGCTGGGCGCCAAGGTGGTGTATGGCAAAGGGGAGGGCATTCACGTCTCCGGCCATGGCAGCCAGGAAGATCAGAAGCTGATGCTGGCCCTCACGCGTCCGAAGTTCTTTGTGCCTGTCCACGGGGAGCATCGCATGTTGGTTTGCCATTCGAAGACGGCTCAATCCATGGGCGTTCCCGCCGACAACATCCTGATCATTGACAATGGTGATGTCGTCGAACTCACGCCTGAGTCCATCCGGCGCGGCGAGGCGGTGAAGGCCGGGATCGAACTGTTGGATGCGTCGCGCAACGGCATCGTGGACGCGCGTGTGCTCAAGGAGCGCCAGCAGCTGGCGGAGGACGGCGTGATCACCCTGTTGGCTGTCATCAGCACCGACGGTGTCATGGCGGCTCCGCCCCGGGTCAATCTGCGCGGTGTGGTCACCACCGCCGACCCGCGCAAGCTCTCCATTTGGGCTGAACGGGAAATCCGCTGGGTGTTGGAAAATCGCTGGAATCAGCTCTCTCGCAACAGTGGCGGCAAAGCGCCGGATGTGGACTGGGTGGGCGTGCAGCGGGAGGCCGAGGTGGGCCTGCAGCGACGGTTGCGCCGCGAGCTGCAAGTCGATCCACTGATCATCTGCCTGGTCCAGCCGGCTCCCGCCGGAAGTCCCGCGTACAAAGGGCAGGCTGACGCCGAGCCGGACACCCGACCCGCGCCCAAGGGGCGGCAGGGGTCCCGCGACCGCGGCCGGGAGGGTGGAGCCTCCGAGGCGCGTCCACGCCCCGAACCGGTGATCAACGCCGCCAAACCCGCCGCGCCTCCGGAGGAGCCGGAACTTCCCAACGGCCGCACCCGGCGCCGTCGTTCGGCGGCTCTGGCCGGTTGAGCTCCGCTCAGCCGATCTTGAACAGCAACAAGGAGGTCCTCAGGTCCTCCTCGTCATCTGGCGAGAGCGCCTCCTCGCTGTTCCGCGTTTTGTCCAGCGCGGGCTCCTCGACGCTGGACGCCAACACCAGGTCCACTTCCTCGGCCAGGGCTGGATTGGCCTGGTGCACCTCCACCAGCTCAGGTTCCTCCACCACCTCTGGAATGAGAGGGCGCGGGGTGAGCGAGGGGAGAACACCGTTCTGCGCGACGGCTGAGGGTGGCGCGTCTTCGGTCGGGGGTGGCGCCGCGTCTTCCGCAGTGGTCTCCACCGTCGCCTCCGGGGTGGTCGCCCAGGGCATCACCGGCACGGTGATGTGCAGGGTTTCGTTGCTGGACGGGGCCGCGGCGGGTTGAAAGGGGTCTGCCGCCAGCCCCGGGTCGGCGCTTGTCTCCGCGTTCCGGCGCGCCGTCGGCGGGGCGACCGCTTCGTCCACCTTGGCCTCGGGTTGGGGTTGGCCGGACGGCGCCCCCTCGCGGTGCAAGGCAATCACGGGCGCCCCGTTGGATCGCTCGGGGGCGGCGGCCAGCTCGTTCGGATGGGGGGGGTCTGTTTCCGGAAGAAACAGGGAGGGCCGTCCCCGCGGCTCCTCGTCGTCCTCCGTCTCCTCCGCCACGAAGGTGGAGGAGAGGGGCTTGTGGCACTGATCCAGCCCGTCCTCAGCAATCTGCCGCAGCGAGGATTCCGCGTCGCTGTTCTGAACCACGAGATAGAGGTCCTCCGCCGCGTCGCGGTCGCCAAAGCCATGCAGGAGGGTGTGGGCCATCAGCAGATGCATGCGGTGACGCAGACCTTTGATCTCCCCGTTCGCGTTTCCCCCTGGCAGTTCGCGCAGCAGAACGGTTCCCGCCTCCAACACCGTGTCCCAGCGACCCTCGCAGTACGCCTTTTCGATGGCCTCGTAGCGACGAAGGGCCTCAACGCCGCTTAGGGAGCTCTCCATGGTCGGTTGGGGATGCGCTGAACTGAGTCAGTATCAATTTGCATACATTCCAGCTGAGATGCCAGCCTCTCGTTAAAACATGCCGTCCTGATCCGTTCTTGAGGGGGAGCCGCGCCACAAGGCTCTCCAGGTCCCGCGCCGGCAGGCTGCTCCCCCAATGGCGTCGCAGCCAGGCCTGCAGGATTCGCCTCTGGTTGGCCGGTTGAAGCGCCACCAAGGCGCAACGATCCAGCGCGTACTCCCCCTCTCCGGACTCCCGATCGGTTGCCAAGACCCCCAGCGCGAGGGAGACCAACTCCTCTTCCTGGTCCAGGTCTTCCGCCAGCCGTTCCGCCGTGTTGGCCAGCCGTGTCGTCGCACCCGGATGCAGCTCCTCCAACACCGGCAGCACCTCGGCCCGCAGTCGATTGCGGCTGAAGCGGAGATCGGCGTTGCTGGTGTCGATCCAGACGGGCAACCCCTGCTCTTGGCAGATGCGCGCGGTGTCCTGCCGGCTGAAGCGAAGAAGGGGACGCGCCAGCAGACATCCCTCCCCCAGGGGGCGGGACGGCCGCAGCGAAGCCAATCCCTGGCGGTGACAGCCCCGGGCGAGATGAAGAAGCAAGGTCTCCGCCCGGTCGCTGGCGGTGTGAGCGGTGACCACACGCTGGCAGCCGAGCGCCTCGGCCTGTCGCCGCAGGCAGGCGTAACGCCACTCCCGCGCCTTGGCTTCCGTGCTCGGCCCAGGTTCCGCCTGATCGCGCCAAAGGGGGAGCCGCTGGGCGGCCGCCCAGATGGCCAAGGCGTCGCCCTGGGCCGCCGCCTCGGCCCGCCAGCCATGGTCGCCATGCCAAAGGCTCAGGGTCCATCCATGACGCCCGCGCAGATCGCGCAGCAGGCCGGTGAGGGCCATGGAGTCCTGCCCTCCCGACACGGCCAGCAGCAGGTGGGCTCCCCGCGGCAGCAGGGTCGGATGGCGCAACAGGTGCCTGTGGAGCCGGTCCTGGTCCGGCCCCCAGGGAGCGGGGGCGCGCGTGGGGTCGGATGGGAGAATCACACCCACAATCTCGATAGCCTCAGATGTCGCGTCACTCCAGCCTGCCTGCGCCGCTCCGGGACGCGATCCGCCAACAGCGGCTGCTCAAGGTGATTGCCGGCCTCACGAATCGCGATCCGATCGCCGTGGCGAAGATCGCCCGCGCGGCTCAGGCGGGGGGAGCGGATCTGCTGGATCTGGCCTGCGATCCCGCCTTGGTGGACACCATTCAATCCATCGCTCCGGGATTGCCCCTGTGCGTCTCCGCCGTCGACCCCGAGCTCTTCCCGGCCGCCGTGGCGGCGGGGGCCGCGATGGTGGAGATCGGCAACTTTGACGCCTTTTATCCGCTGGGACTGCGGTTTGAGGCGGCAGACGTCTTGCGCCTGACCCACCGCACCCGGGAGCTGCTGCCGGAGGTGGTCCTTTCCGTCACGGTTCCCCATGGTCTTCCCCTCGATCAGCAGGAGCAGCTGGCTGTGGCCCTGGCTCAGGCTGGCGCCGACTGGATCCAGACCGAGGGAGGCACCAGCGCGCGGCCCATGAGCCCCGGGGTCCTGGGGTTGATCGAGAAGGCCGCCCCCACCTTGGCCGCCACCCATGCCATCAGCCACGCCCTCGCCGCGGCGGAATGGTCCCTGCCTGTGCTTTGCGCCTCGGGCTTGTCCGCTGTCACGGTGCCCATGGCCTTGGCGGCCGGTGCCGCTGGCGTGGGCGTTGGTTCCGCTGTGAATCGTTTGCGGGATGAGGTGGCCATGGTGGCTGTGGTCCGCGGCCTGCGGGAAGCCACGGGCTCCGCCGTTGCCCCGGCCAGGCGCTCTGCCTATGGTGTCGACAGTCACGCGTGAACGTCATGGCCAGCTCGCTCCTCTGGCTTCTGCAGTGGCCCGTTCGCGCGGTGGTCCTTCTGCTGGTCGCCAAGCTGCCCCTTGGGGTGGAGCTGGCGAGTTTCCCTGTCGCTCTGATCTCCGCAGCGGTGATCGGCCTGCTTGGCACCTTGTTGATGGTGCCGTTGAAGCTGGTCCTCGGACCCTTTTGGGCGATCGCCTCGCTGGGCGGTCTGATCAGCCCGGTGAGCTTTGTGTTTGAGTGGTTGATCGCCATTATCCTGTTTGGTTTGGCGGCCTGGCTGGTGCAGGGGTTCCGCTTGCGCAACGGCCTTGTCAGCGCCGTGCTGGGCGCTCTCGCTTACAGCTTGATCAGCTATTTCATCCTGCGCGCCCTCGGTCTGGAGGTTCCCCTCACCCGCGCCATGGCCTTGATCACCGGTTGGCCCCTGCCGGTCTGAACCTCGTCGCCAACCCACCGGTGGATGTCCCCACAGCTCGAGTTGAGGACGCTTGGGGCTGGAGCGAAGCCTCCCTTGGCCGCTCTGGCCCCCAATCCGGTTTCCTGCCCCTAAACGGGCGCGGTAGGGGGATTCTCGGGTCAAAATGGTCCGATGGTGTTCCATCTGCACGCTCCCTACACCCCTCAGGGGGATCAGCCGGCCGCCATTGAGGCCTTGGTGGGTGGCGTCGACCATGGCCGTCGCTACCAGACCCTGCTCGGAGCCACGGGCACTGGCAAAACGTTCACCATCGCCAACGTGATCGCCCGCACCGGACGGCCGACGCTGGTTTTGGCCCACAACAAGACCTTGGCGGCGCAGCTCTGCAACGAGTTGCGGGAATTCTTCCCTCGCAATGCCGTTGAGTATTTCATCTCATATTACGACTATTACCAACCCGAAGCCTACGTGCCGGTTTCGGATACTTATATCGCCAAGACAGCGTCAATCAATGAAGAGATTGACATGCTGCGCCACTCCGCCACGCGCTCGCTGTTTGAGCGGCGCGATGTCATCGTGGTCGCCTCCATCAGCTGCATCTATGGATTGGGCATCCCCTCGGAGTATCTGAAAGCGGCGGTGAAGTTTGAGGTGGGCAGCACGCTTGATCTGCGTGGGTCCCTGCGGGAACTGGTGAACAATCAGTATTCTCGCAACGATATCGAAATCAGCCGTGGCCGCTTCCGGGTGCGTGGCGATGTGCTGGAGATCGGTCCCGCCTATGAGGATCGCTTGGTGCGCGTGGAATTGTTTGGTGATCAGGTGGAGGCGATTCGCTATGTGGATCCCACCACGGGTGAAATCCTGCAGAGTCTGGAGGCCATCAGTATCTATCCCGCCAAGCACTTCGTCACCCCCAAGGAACGACTCCAGGCCGCCATCCAGGCCATCCGCCTTGAGCTGGCGGAACGCCTCGCCGCGCTCCATGAGCAGGGCCGGCTCCTGGAAGCGCAACGACTCGAGCAGCGCACCGCCTATGACCTGGAAATGTTGGAACAGGTCGGTTATTGCAATGGAGTTGAAAACTATGCGCGCCACCTGGCCGGACGTCCCGCGGGCTCCCCGCCGGAGTGCCTGATTGATTACTTCCCAGACGATTGGTTATTGGTGGTGGATGAGAGCCATGTCACCTGCAGTCAGCTGCAGGCGATGTACAATGGTGATCAAAGTCGCAAGCAAGTGCTCATCGAGCACGGCTTTCGTCTCCCCAGCGCCGCCGACAATCGCCCCTTGAAAGGGGAGGAGTTCTGGGAGAAGGCCCATCAGACGATCTTTGTCAGCGCCACCCCTGGCGATTGGGAGCTCACCCAGAGCAAGGCCGCCATCGTCGAGCAGGTGATTCGCCCCACGGGCGTTCTCGATCCGGTGGTGGAGGTGCGACCCACCGAAGGGCAGGTGGACGATCTCTTGGCGGAGATCCGCGAGCGCGCCGCCAAACAGGAGCGTGTGCTGGTGACCACCCTCACCAAGCGCATGGCGGAAGACCTGACCGACTACCTGGCGGAACATGGTGTGCGCGTGCGCTATCTCCATTCCGAGATCCACTCCATTGAGCGGATTGAGATCATTCAGGACTTGCGCAATGGCGAGTACGACGTGCTGGTGGGCGTGAACCTTCTGCGGGAGGGTCTGGACCTGCCGGAGGTGTCTTTGGTGGCCATCCTGGATGCCGACAAGGAGGGATTTCTGCGGGCGGAACGCTCCCTGATCCAAACCATTGGCCGCGCCGCCCGCCACGTGGAGGGGAAAGCCCTGCTGTACGCCGACAACCTCACGGACAGCATGGACAAGGCCATTTCCGAGACGGCTCGACGGCGCACCATCCAGGAGGCTTACAACACGAAGCACGGCATCACGCCTCAGCCCGCCGGCAAGCGCGCGGGCAATGCCATCCTGGCCTTCTTGGAAGTGTCGCGACGTCTCAACGACGAGCAACTTGTGGAGGCCACGGAACAGGCCGAGCAGAATGCCGTTCCCCTCGACACCCTTCCCGAACTGATTCAGCAGCTGGAAGAGAAGATGAAGCTCGCGGCGAAAAACCTGGACTTCGAGGAGGCGGCCAATCTGCGGGACCGTGTCAAGAGCCTGCGGCAGAAATTGGTCGGAAAAGGGTGAGCGTCTGAGGATCAGACAGCCTCTGGCGCCTCTGTGCCTTCGACCCGATGGTTCGTGGCCCCTCCCAGGCCGAACGCCGCATGGACCACCCGCAGGGCCCGCACCCCATCCGCCTCGGCCACCACACAGCTCGTGCGGATTTCGCTGGTGGCGATCATCTCGATGTTGATGGCCGCGTCCGCCAGGGCGCGAAACATTCGAGCCGCCGTGCCAGCGGTGCAGGCCATGCCCGCGCCCACGGCGCTGACCCGGGCGATGGCTGGACCCTCCTCCACGCAGGCCCCGGCCCACTGCCGCAACAGCGGTGTCAGGGCGCTTTGGGCGCCGGGGCGATCGCCGCGGCGGAGGATGAAGCTCATGTCCCGGCTGCCGCTCCCTGACCCCGTCGGCGCGCTGCGCAAGCGTTCGGATTGCACGATGGCATCCAAGCTGATGCCGGCGTCCGCCAGGGCGCGGCAGATCGTTGCCGCCGAGCCCGGCAGATCGGGCACCCCCTTCACCGTGATCTGAACTTGATTGAGATCCAGGGCCACCCCACGCACGGCGGGGGCCTCGGGATCGCTGGGCAGCGGACCTTCCCGCAGTTGAGGCTCCCCCAACTCGAAGGCCGCCGCCGCCGCCCGCAGGGCCTTCCTTCCCTGGCGTCCATCGACCACGCAGCTCACCTTCACCTCGCTGGTGGCGATCAGCCGCAAATTGATCCCCAGGCGGGCCAGGGTGTCGAACAGTCCAGCGGCCACGGAGGGGCGACCCAGGATGCCCGCGCCGGAGATGCTGATCTTCGCCATGCCCCCTTCCATCGTCAAGCTGGCCCCCTCCGCGTTGAGATCTGCCAGCAGGTGGCGACACACCTGGCCGGCGTTCTCCCGCTCGGACTCCGCCACGGTGAAGGCGATGTCATTGCTGTTCTCCTCGTGGGTGGACTGCACGATCAGATCAACGTTCACCCCGGCGGCGCCCAGGGCCTCAAACAAACGGGCCGCCACCCCCGGTCGATCGGGCACGTCCGAGAGGGCCAGCACGGCCTGGTCGCCTTCCAGTTGCGCCCCATCCACGGGCTTGCCCAGCTCCAGTCCATCGCTGCCCACGGGCCGGCTGGCGCCGCTGGTGAGGGCGGTGCCCGCATCCTCCGTCCAGCTGGAGCGCACTTGCAGGGGGACGCCGTAGTTGCGGGCGATCTCCACGGCGCGGGGATGGAGCACGGAGGCGCCCAGGCTCGCCAGCTCCAACATCTCGTCGCAGCTCACCTGCGTCATCAGCTGGGCATCGGGCACCTTGCGGGGATCGGTGGTGAGTACGCCGGGCACATCGGTGTAGATCTCGCAGACCTCGGCCCCGAGAGCGGCGGCCAAGGCCACGGCGGAGGTGTCCGATCCGCCCCGACCCAAGGTGGTGATCTCCGGGGTGCCCGAGGGGCCCCCGCTGGTGCCTTGAAACCCGGCGACGATCACCACAAAGCCCTCTTCAAGGCGTCGCCACAACCGCTCGGTGCGGATCTCCAGGATGCGCGCCCGGCCGTGGGCCGATTCCGTGATGATTCCGGCCTGGGTGCCCGTCAGCGAGACCGCCGGCACGCCGAGGCGATGGAGGGCCATGGCGAGGAGGGCGATCGACACCTGTTCGCCGGTGGCCAGCAGCATGTCCATCTCCCGCTGGGGCGGCGCCTCGTTGATCGCCTGCGCCATGGCTGTCAGGTTGTCGGTGGTGTGGCCCATGGCGGACACCACCACCACCAGGTCATGGCCGGCCTCCCGACACGCGGCGATGCGTCGGGCGACCGCCTGGATCCGTTCCACGTCGGCGACGGAGGTGCCTCCGAATTTCTGGACGAGGAGGGTCATCCGCGCACGGCTGCAGGTGAAGGACAACTTATCGAGAAGGGTTCGCGGGGAGCAGCCAGGCCTCGCGAAAGGTGTCGCCAGGGTCTCCGCCGCGCTTGAGCGCCGCCTCCGCCTCCAGCAGTTGCCGCAGCAGGGCCAGCAGGTGCTCCTCGCTGCGACCGCGGATCTGCTTCCGCAACACATACACCCGCTTCGGGTTGCCGATGCCGGCCGCCTTGGCGATGGTCGCCACGTCCTGCTCCCCTCGCGCCTCCAGCAGGGCCACCCACAACCAGCCGCGGATCTGGCTCGAGAGGGAGGCGACGATCCGCAGGGCCGGCTCGCCCGCCGTCAAGAGGGAATCCACCAGGGCGATCGCCTCCGCCGGTCGGCCGGCCAGGAGCGCCTCTCCCACAGCCAGGGCCGTGCTGCTTCGGCCTTCCACCAACGCGCTGACGGCCGCCGCCGTGATGCGCTCCCCTCCGTAGACCCGCAGTTTCTCCAGCTCGCTGGCCAGGCGCGCGCTGTCGCTGCCGATGGCCTGGGCCAGGGCCTCGGCGGCCCGATCCTCCAGGGTGAGCCCCAGGGCCTTCGCCGCGTTCCGCACCAGCTCCAGCTGCCCCGCCCCGTCCCAACTGGCGGGCAAAGGAAAGCTCCGCTCCTCCGCCACCGCTCGCAGCGCCTTGGTCGTGCGGAGGCGGGCATCGGGTTTTCCGCCGCTCACCAGCACCAGATGGGTGTGTTCGGGGATGGCGGGCAGACAGGCCTCCAGCGCCTCCGCCAGGGGTGGGGGGCAGACCCCGCAGAACGGGCTGCGCTGGAGGACCACCACGCGGTTCCCGGCCCCGAGGGGCGGGGTGCGGGCCTCCTCCAGGGCGCGGCGGGCCTGCTCCCCGTCCTGTCCGTCGAGTCGGCTCAGATTCATGGCGGCCCAGCTTGGATCCAAGGCCTCGCGCACCAGTTGCTCCACGGCCCGGCCCCGGGCGGCCTCATCGTCGCCCCAGTAGAGGTGGATCGGCATCAGGGCCTGACGTGAACGATTTCGACCATCCGATCTTCTCGGAAAGCCTGCGCCGCATCCGCGCCTGGCTGGGGGACACCGGCCTCTCCGGCTTGGAGCGCGATGTTTTGGAGCGCCTGGTGCACAGTGGCGGCGATCTCAGCCTGGCTCCGGACCTCCGCTTGAGTCCCGGCGCCTGTGTCCTCGGGGCTGAGGCCCTCGCCGCTGGCGCGCCGATCCTCACGGACACCGCCATGGCCGCCGCCGCAGTCAGCCCCATGGCCCGTCGCACGTTCGGAAACCCGGTGCGTTCGGTGTTGGATTGGGCTCCTGCTGTGGCCCCGTCCGGCGGGACCCGGGCGGCGGAAGGCATGGCTGTCGCCCTCGAACGCCATCCCGGAGCCGTGGTGTTGATCGGCAGCGCTCCAACGGCCCTCGAGCGTTTGCTGGCGCTCACCGAGGGGGGCGGTCGGCTCCCACCGGCCTTGGTCATCGGCATGCCGGTGGGCTTTGTTGGGGTGTTGGAGAGCAAGCGGTGTTTGGCGGCCAGCGGTCTGCCTCAGATCCGACTGGAGGGCAGCCGCGGAGGGGCCGCCCTGGTGGCCGCGGCGGGCAATGCCTTGCTGCGGGGGGCCTGGCTCGCCCGGCCGCGCTGACGCTGTCGCCCTCTGTCCTCAGAAGCGCAACGGCTGCACCCACCCAGCGCCCGCGGCGGGTCACCCTCTGGTGCTCACCGACCAGGGCCGCCTCCACCACGGCACTGAATCGGTTCTTGGCGTCCGGCAACGTCCACTGGGTGACCACCGGACATCAGCGGTGTCCTCACTCTTGAAAGTGGTGGTCACGAACCCGCTCCGGTGCCGCAGGGTACGCTCCATGCTTCAGCACTGACTCGTTAGCACCTGGGCCATCAAGGGGGCTTTGGCAATGGGAGGTGTTCCAACACCTGGCGCCTCAACGTGGTCAAACTTTTGTTTAAACCTGCCGCTCACCTCACACTTAGGTCGGCAGTCGCCAGATCCGTTCCGCAGCATGTCCACCGGCGAAGGATTGGCTGTAGGCGGCAAAGGCTTCAATCGGAACAGGGCTCCGATAGGCCCCGATAGCCTTGCGTTTGCTTTCCATGTGTCGTTGCTCCAGTCGTAGCACCTCGGCCTTCATCCCACTGCTCCTTCTGGTGAGTTCCTCCGCGCCCCGGGGGCTGAAGACATAGGGAGCATCCTCATAAAAGGCTACGGGCAGCCCTTCCTCCGCCAGTAGTTGTGCCATCCGGTGGGCGAGTTGGTGGTCCACGTGGTTGCCCACGGCGAGCGGTGCGAGGACCAGGGTGGTTTCGGTGAGGTGGATTCGGGAGCGAAGAGAGGCGATCAGTGCCCGGGGCAGAGAGCTTTCTTCGGGGTGCAGGCTCCCGAAGATGTGCTCCGGCTCGGGATAGCGCCACCCCACACCATCGGCGCGGAGGCGGTAGAGGCAGTCCTGATGATTCAGGTCGATGGATGACACCCCGAGGATTGCGAGGGCTTCTTGGTCCCGCTGCCGTCGGAGTTCCGTCAGGTCCAACGCACCAAACCGCTGGTGATAGGCCTCCGCCTGGGGTGACAAGAGGGGGCCCGGGTGGCCCGTGAACAAATTGACCACGGTGACCTCCCTGCCCAGCTCCTGCCATCGATGGATGGCACCGCCCAGGGAGAAACAGGCGTCATCACGGTGGGGGGAGATGACAAGGCAGGGGCTTGGTAGGGCGGCTTCCATGACGTCAGTCTCCGGGAACGAGGGCCAGGATGCCTGCACAGAACAGCTCGTCCACCAGGGCAAGATCTGTTGTACCGAGAGCGGTGATCACGTCGTCCGCCTTGCGGCCGAGGATCCCGTGGATCAGGGCGTGTTTGTGTGGAGGGAGAACTTCGTTCGCCAGATCGGAGATGATGGCGCCGCTGAGGTGGTTCCAGGAGCGCACCAGTGGTCCCAGGCGGATCGTCAGCTGCTCAGAATCGAGAGTTTTGATGGACGCCTGTTCCTTGTGTTCGAGGCTGGAGAGACAGGCGGACAGATCTTTCATCATGGTGTCATGACAATAGTTCTTCATGATGAAATCTCTCCCCCTTGCGCAGGCCTTCTTTATCGTATCTCGGCCTACTGTGCTGTCGTGGACAATCCGGTCGCCAACTTCATTGTAGCCTTTGCGGGCGCCGAATACCATGGCTTCACTTTCGATGACATTGATCCCATTGTTCTCCGGCAGAACATGTCGCATATTGCCAGATCCGTTTGTGTAGACAGGGCAGCCATGGAAGACAGACTCTAGAACGTAGATTCCAAATGCTTCCGGAACAACGTTGTAGGAAAGTCCGAAAGTGCAGGACTGGAAGATCCTGAACAGCTGTTTCCTTGGTAGCCTGGGCATTGGAATCAACAGATCCTTCAGTCTGAGTCCCTCTTGCTTCAACTGGTCATGCAAGCGCAGGGCCCATGGGTTGGTTGGATCCAGGAGATAGGTTTCAAGGCTGGCTAAGTCCACTTCAGTCACGAGTAGCCGTGCCTTGCGGCCCTGTTCCGCGGAAACGCGTGATAGATAGAGCATGATCTCAAGATGGGCAAATTTATCGCTTTTCCCTGGCTGAAGGGAGTGGCCGAGGAGAACGTCCTCTTTCATTGCCTGTTCCACCGCGGGCGGCAGTTGACTGAGTGCTTTGCGATCATCCTGATCTAAACAGGAGGTAGAGAGCCACGGGAGGCCTAGTCGGATTGACTTGACAGAATAGTAAGTTCTTGCATCAATACGCCATCCATTTTGCCAGCGGGGCATGGCGAGAAGCCCTTGGAGTACTTCGGCTAAGTAGAGAGAGTTTGCAAGGTAAAGATCAACATCAGTATTGCTGCTCCATATGCCCACATTCCTTGCCATACCATGAAAGAAGATCACGTTGTGCCGAGCATTTTTCTTGCTTGGAGGGCAGATCTGGACACCGCCGTCGCAATAGAGGGCTAAATCCACTGCGTTTGATGTGAGGTTGGCAAGCCTTCGGGCCTCCTTCATGGCAAAGGAAAGGCCGTTTTGAGTGGTCTTGTCTTGAATGGTCTCAACGTATGAAATGGAAGAGAGGTTGTAGCCAAATTCTTCTAGGGCCTCCTCCAGTAGGGCATTGATGGTGTGTGGGGCACCAGGTTTGGGGTTCGTGGAGGCGTGATAAAAAAAGATATTGGCATTTCTCCCTTGGCCCGTGGCTGGGGCCCATTCTGCCGCCTGCTGTTCAGCAACCTTTCCGCTGGAGAGCTTACCCATCGCCTTGATGGAGTCGATGGTGCAACCAGACATCTTCGACCCGAATGAATGATTGGAAGACGTTACAAGATTAAATGCTGATGATAACATCAAAAGTCATCTTTCTTTGGAATTTGGTCCTCTGGTGCCTCGGCGCAATGCGTTGGCCAGCGTCACGGATATCCTTTGATCATTAGATTCGCCGTACCACTGAAAAAGACTGGGCAGCATCAGTTCTTTATTTCGTGGCAGCAGGTCCCGGAAGCTGGTAAGAAACCGAACGGGTCCGTACTCAAGAACCGTGAGCCGAGGACAACGGCTCTCCCATGTCCCAAGGGGCTCAAGCGCGATTGGTTGCCGCATGATGGCCCAGAGGTGCTGCGGATCGAGCCTGTTCACCATGGAGCCTGTTGCGCAGGAGTACCAGGGCCCCCTTCCGGGCCTGGTGGGCAGAGTGTGAAGGTCGGCGGCGAGAGCCTCGAAGGCTGGTTCCAGCAAAGGGGTGTGGAACCCGTAGTTCACCCCGATGGAGACACAAATCATGTCCCGTTCAGTAAACCAGGCCAGCACCTCCTGGAAGTACCCGGTGGGGCAGGCGGCCAAATGTGCCCCGGATCCCCCCAGGAAGCTGAAGATGGGTGCGTTATCAAAGGAGGGGGGAAAGATGGTGGGGATGGGGCCATTCACGAAGTAGCAAACCACTGGCTCTGTGGTGGTCTCGATCACGCGACTCATCCTCAGCAACCATCCCAGCACATCTCGCTCCGTACAGACACCGGAGATGGTGGCGGCAACAAGTTCCCCCAAGCTGTAGCCGATCAGCAAGTCGGGCATAGGGGCTTCGGCCAATACCGCCCGGGTCAGGAGCAGGGTGTGCAGATAGGTGGAGAGGGCGGTGCGAGCCAGGGGGGAAAGCGAGGGGGGAGTGGCGATTCCCTGCAGGAAGGGGAGGAGCGGGGGGAGTCCCAGGTCTTTGAGGATGAACTCAAGGACCCCATGCTCTTGAAGCAGCAGGGGATCCCGGCCATGGACGGCAGCCAGGGGGCCGGGCTCGAAGGAGCCGAGGCCAGGAAGCAGGATCCACAAGTCCTGAGCGGGAGGCCGTTCCACGCAATCCCCTCGGAGCAATCGTTCAGCAGACAGTTCATCCACGACTCAGAGACAGTTGAACGACATCCCAACGAATGCCCTTTGAAAGCGCAGCATTAACTGGTATTCGACCAGAATTCTAACGACCGGAGCCGGGCTACTTCCACGGCGCGATGTCTTGATCATTCACATTCAGATATTTTTCTACAAGTGATCACCACTGACCAGGCGATTCAGGATGTTTTGGAAGTATCCTTGTAGCTCCTCAGGGAGGAAGCGATTGGCAATGCTGCCTTATCTCTACTTCAGAGAATTGGAATCCTTATCGGTTAGCCCATACGATCACGCGGCAGCTAGTGTCGCTGATCGATAGGGAAACATGGGGAAAAGTCGTTGCCATTCTTCCTGCGGAGTGGCGGTTCGGGATCCACCATCTTCGGCAGATCTGTAACCATGTAGGAAATCGGCAGAACTTATGCTTTTTGTCTCGGCGCCACACGTATGGCTGCGGTCTGCGTGGTGCCTGACAAGCCTCACATGGGGGTGGATATTGAAGGACTGTTCGGTTGCCTGCATGGGCTACTCATTGAGGATCGTATTCTGATGCAGGAAGAGATGGAGAGCCTGGTTGGCTGTGCCAGCGGTGAACGGCCACGTCTCCAGACCAAGCTTTGGACGCTCAAGGAGTCCTTGTTGAAGGCCACGGGACTTGTGTTAAACCGACCTATGGGTCGTGAGGGAATTCGTTTGGATGGATCCTTGCCTGAGAAGGCCGAGATTCCGGATTGGAATGAGGCTGGCTGCCGGGTCTTGGTTTCAGGGCAGCAAAACAATGGGTACTGTTCTGAATTCATCATCAATCTTCGCAAGCCTGAAGGTGGGAAGCTTGAGCGAAGTGATTTTTTTGGGGGAGTTAGCCTACAAAGCCTTTCTTACTTCAAGCCGATGCTCAGATCCTGCCAAAGCAAATACAAATATTCTGTGTTACAAGATTCAGTGCCGATTTAGGTAGCCGCCTTCGGCGTGGATGAGTTCATTGAAGCTTCCTGATTCTACGATAAGTCCATCTTTCATCACAAGTATTATATCGGCTGATTCAATCGTGCTTAGACGGTGAGCTACCGCAATCCGGGTGATAGGAAGGTTGTTGAGGGTATCGGTGACCACCGCCTGGGTTGGTGCATCCAGAGCACTCGTAGCCTCATCAAGGATCAGCACGCTGGGATCGCCGACCAGGGCTCTTGCCAGGGCGATCCTTTGCCGTTGCCCACCCGAGATATTGGTGGAGTTTTCTGTGATTACGGTGTCAATTCCGTTTTCCAGACGTTGAATTCCATCAGCAATTGAGGCGAGTTCACAGGCGTGCATGACCTTATCAAGATCGAATTCTCTCCCAGCTTTTATAATATCAAGAATCGAGCCAGAAGGGAGGGGAGTATTCTGCATGACAACACCAATCTGCTGGCGATAGGCGCGGATCGACCACTGGCTGAGTTCAAGGTTGTCTACAAGTATCTGGCCAGATTGGGCGACATCAAATCCGAGAATGAGTCGCAGGAGTGTCGACTTCCCGCAACCACTGTATCCCGTAATCGCGGTGTATTTCTGCTTATCAATTTCAAAGGACAATCCCTTGAGAACTGGGTTTTGCATTCCGGGATACTGGAAGTAAATTCCAGACCCCCTATAGGTACCTTGCAATTCCTTCCGGATCGCATGAGGATTGTAGCCTACCTCAGGAGTTGAGTAGAGAACCACTTCTGCCCTAGCCCATAGACTTTTGACTACCGATAATGTACTGGAAAGCTGAAGAGCAGCTTGTGAAAGAAGTGTGTTGAAGCCGGCGTAGGCAACAAGGAAGCCAACAACGCTGGCAACAAGAAGACTATTTCCTACAAGAAGGGTGTTGGGAATCATCAGAACAACAGAGCTGATAACGACCAGGTTGCCAATAGGATTGATTGACTGAGAAAGGATGGTTAATAGACCTGTATAGTACTGCATCCGCTGATTGGTAGAAGTTAGTCTAACCAGTGACTTCATCCATTGGTAAAAAATAAAGGGCTCTGAGCCGGTAGATCGAATTTGCGGCAATCCAATGACTGATTGCAGAGAAAAATTGGTTATCTCTGCAAATTGATCAAATAAGGTTACCAAAAAATTTCCTTGTTTATTTGAAAGGTAAAAAACAAGAAAAACACTAATCAATGCAAATACAAGTGCAATAGAGGCTAGCCTCCCATCATAGGAAAACATTAAAAAGAAAAAGGAGAATGAAAACAATATAGATATGAGTGATGACATGAAACCAGCAGATAAAATCTTTCTTGCCTGAGTAATTGCAGTGACTCGCGAGGCAACATCAGAAATAGAATATTTATAAAAGAAAGGGATAGGTAATTTCATCACCCTCGCCCAGGTAGCGGTTTGCAGCCGCAAGTCAACAAGGGATTCAACTTTGAGCTGGGCAAGTTTTGCATACGCGTTTGCTACAACACTTGCAACAAGAATAAGAAATACAAGAATAGCCGTGTCAATTAATAGCCTTTCATTCGATTGAGGGAGTACAGTCGCAACTAAATAATTGACCACCATAGGTACAACCAAAGCAAACAGAGTGACAATGACAGAGGAAACCAAGAACAGAAGAAGAGTGTCGACACTTGAAGAATATGTAAATTTCAAAACGTCTATCGCACCATTAATTGTATAGGGGAGATGCGCATAAACCTCGTAGCATATCTGCCTACATTGGGATAAAAGTCTCTTGCTATCCTTGATGCGATAGATGGAACCCGTCCCAGTATTGTAGGCAAAGGATTGAACACCATTCCTAAATACGACATAGATTGATTCGTCCGAGTTCGATTCAATTAATAAAACTTGAGTACGCTTTTTTGTGAGGTTATCCGGCACTTCTACCTCACGGAAGCAAACATCATTATTGGCAAGAAACTCACGTAGGGAGTTGGTTGTCAGGTCATCAGGCATCTGGTCCGTCGACAACCGCTGGAGAGCGAAGTTTAAGGCTAGAAATCGGTCAGAGCAATTTTGTGGCAATACAGATTGCTGAAATGCGCTCGATTCAAGTGACAGAGCAGATTCAAGCGCCTTAGAAGAAAAGACTCTGTCTTTCATTTTACTTGAGAGTCCTCAGATAGAAGTAGATTCAAGTAGTATCCAGGGACCTCTGCAAGCTCTTTTGGATGGCCTCTCTGGACAATTTTTCCGCGTTCAAGAACAATAACCTGATCGCTCAATTGTGCGGATAGCATCCTATGGGCAACCGTGATTAATGTTCTTTCTTTCGACTTAATCACTGAAAGAACCTCTGCCTCTGTGCGATCATCCAGGGCACTTGTTGCTTCATCCATTAATATGATCGATGGGTCTCTTATTAAAGCTCTTGCGATCTCAATTCGTTGCTTTTGACCGCCACTAAGATCTGAACCATTATCTCTCAGCATTCGATTAACACCATCAGGGTAAGAATCAATCTCTTGGCGGAGCTTGGCGTCGCAAAGAGCCTTATAGGCATCGAGCTGATCAAATCTAGGATCCCAAAGTGTTACATTCTCAAAAATAGTTGCTCGAAATAAGAACACGTCCTGAGCCACATAGGCCATGGACGTTCTGAGCTGTAGATCTGGAATTTCTTCCCACGGCTTTCCATCATAGAGAAGAGTTCCTTGATCATGACTATAAAATCCAGCAATCATTTTTAGCAACGTACTTTTTCCAGATCCACTTCCTCCAACAATGGCCAAGTGTGTACCTGCTGGAATATTAAAGTTTAAACCAGAAAAGATTGGATCCTCAGCCTCAGGAAAGCGATAGTGAATGTTCTTACCTTCAATGTGGCCAATAAGGCGAGGATGGGATTGGGATTCATTTGCAGAGAATGACTGTACTCTTGGATCCTTATCATTGGCAATCACATCCGAAACACGACCAGAAAGGCCCGTCAGTTGTTGAATTGTGTTGGCAAAGTCAGAAATATTTCCCAAAGGGGCCACAACGCTTCCAAGAAGAAACTGGAAAGCAATCAGTGATCCCAGAGTAAGTGATCCATCAAGAATAAGAAATCCACCAATAATAACAATGGCTGCTTGAGTTGCAAAGGTGGACACGTCGCCTAAAACCGCAGTAAAAGCAACATAGAGGCTTTGAATCTGCTGACCATTCACACCAACGGAGAACTTGTCTGACCACTTATTGAAAAACTCGTTTTCTAGCGCAGATGCTTTGATACTTTCAATGGTTGAGATGCCACTTGTACCAATACCATCCGCAAGAGCTTGAACCATCGCAAGCTTTCGATTTTCACCTTCGCGCCGCTGGGTAATCTGTGCGGTGACCAGGAGATTGGCAACAAGTATTAACAATGAGATAACCGTTAATTTGACAGATATTAGAAGGGTGAAGAATAGAATAGTGAAAGCTCTTAAAATGCTTAGGCAAAAAGCAAGCAGTTTCGAAACTGCCATTTGTCCAATCTGCATGCCCAATGCCAACCTTGCAGAAGCTTCAGCGGGTTGGTTTGAGAGAAAGAAATGAAATGGTAGGCGGAAAAGCTGGGTAAATACCGTAACACTGACACGTCGTATAAAGAGACTTTCAAGACGCCGAAGAATAAGCATCTGAAAGGCTAAAATGGAAATAATAAGTATGGAGGAAATCAGAAGAACCCAGCTGATTGGGACGGCAAAATTAAGACGGTTATTGATTAGATAAGAATCAATAAACTGAGAAGTTGCACCGGCGATGATTAGCTCAGGAACAATAGAGGCTACGCAGATGGGCATAAGGAGAAGAAGCGGTATCTTGTACCGGCTGAAAATATCTATAATCCAGGAAAAGGATGAACTAGGTTCTGTCAATTTTCCACTAGTTGTTGTCATGATGCGTCTGTTGCGATGCCTAGGAACTTACGAAGTACAGGGATCACTAGCTGAATAGGTGTTTGTGTATCAGTCGTTACTTGGACGTTTACAGTATTTCCTAGGCGTGTCGGAAAGGGGGGCTCTTCTCCCGAATTCCAGAGATAGCATTCTTCTTTTGTTTGGGAGTTACAGGCTTGAGTCTGGTCTTTATGGATTTTTTGAAGCTTTACAACTACGCGAAAGGGAACTGATTGGGATGTATTGACCAATTGACCAACTTCTTGGATACCTGTCTGTGCGCTAATTTCCTCTAGGCTAGATGGAGAGGTGTCGACTCTTTCTACAGATGCAATAATCCCACCGTACTGGGCTCTGGAGATGCCTGATGGGGTCACCAAGGCCTTCATGCCAGGAAAGATTTGTGAAGCCTGCTTGGCATTGAAATACGTGGTGATATAGGTTGGAAGTATTGGATTAGAAGTTGTATAAAGAAAGGCGCTTGATCCTGTTGTAATGGTCTGTTGATTTCTGAAGCTGGTATTAACTACGTAAAGATCCGTGGGAGCAATCAAATAGGCTTTGTTGAGATAGTCAAAAAGGGCGACTCGTAATGCTAGTAGATCGTTCTTTATGTCTGTATCTGATTGCAATAGCTTTTGTTGGGAATCCTGTATGGACTGCAATAAGGAGATAAGCTGACTGTTAGCCGTTATTAGATTTGAGCGAAGTCCCAAGACTTGAGAAGAAGCCTGAAGATATAGACTTCGAGGTACCCATCCAATCTTTGCCAGTTTTTCAAGAGTCTTTTCCCAATCTAATTGTTGTGCTACCTGTTCGCGGACGACCTCCTGTTGGCCCGATTGAAGCTTGTAGGAACTAATGTAGTTCTTCAGTAGTGTCTTTAACCTTTCTTCGGACTTTAGGCGAAGTCTTATAGATGTTGTAGTTTGCCTAAGTTTAGAAGCCAGCACTTCGCGATCGTTTGGAGAATCTATAATAGCTAGAACAGTTCCTCTCCGAAAAACGGTATCTATATCTTCATGGTTCTGAGGATAGAATTCATGTGCAGAACCTGATTCTTTGGGAGAGAGAGTGATCTTTGTAATGGTAGACAGGATTTTGTTAACACTAGATCTGCTTAACTTGCGATTTCTAATTTCTCCTTGAAGAGCAATTGCTTCTTCGTCGAGGGAATCGCCATTCCAGAATTTACGCACCCTAATATTGATTGGTGATTCCTTATTTGAGTTGGGAGACACCTGATAAAAAATAGTGCCCGTTGCTCTCGCGGGCAAACTTGATAGACCTCCTGGCGGGACAATGACACCTAAACCTTCTACCTGCATGGGGATTCTGGCGGTGTTCGACCAAACAACCCCTAGGGCTGCGATACCAATAGCAATCCATAGACTCGTTCGTAGGGGAGCCTCCAGCACTTGTACAGGTTGGGGACGATTTTCCTTGGGTTTAGGCTTTGATTCAGTCATGGGTTAGCCAATCAACGAGAACGTGGAAAGCTCAGACGTCATACAAATAACAGTCATTTATTGACCTATGGTCTACCATTCTTAAGCTGCATAATAAGAACATCGGAAAGGCTAACTCCCGTGTAGTCAGGCCAAGTAGAAGTGTTCCTGTACAGACGGTTGATTGAATTATTGTGTAGCTCTATGGCTGATGCGAGAGATGTTGTTGAATCAGAAAGGGATTTGATACTAAGGACCAAGGGTGTAATGGTGTCAACTCCAACGGAATATCTTACCCTATAGATTGCAGTTGCATTCTTTGCGGCTTGAACAGCTCTCTTGGCCGAGAAAATAGAGATTTGTGAATTTCTATAGTTGGTAAATGAACTTGCCGCATCAGCGCTAATCTGTGCTTTCTGTAGCCGAGCTGTATCTAGGGCTTGTTTAGCTAAGCGCTCTTGACTTCTTGCTAAAGATAAGTTCACCCCACCGTCATATAAGTTCCAGGTTATATTTGCTGACAAAGTGAGAGTGGTATTTAATTGCTTATTTATAGAGGGACTTAGGCCCCATAGTTCTTGTGCAATAATGCCTTTGTTGGCTAAAATGCTTGTGTTAGCATTTAGACTGAATGAGGGCAGATACGAGGCAATGATCTTCTTTGCATTCCAGCCTAAAGACTCAGCAAGCTTAGCAGATGCTTTTATTTCTTCCCGCATCTTTAATGCCATATCAATAGTTTGATTCAGCGATTGATCCCAAGAACCAATTGGCACAAACTGATCCTGAGGAACAATGTACTGATGTCCTACCTGCCCCAGTGCTTTTCCAAGCTCATTTTGGGCATTATCTAGGGAAAGATAGGCATCAATGAGTGTTATAAGATCTTGATATAGTTGTGTCTTTTGCTGCTCAATATCAGCCTGTGAAGACAAACCGGCTTGTTTATTCTTGCGAATCTGATTTAGTATGGCAATATCTGTTTCAACAATACTAGAGAAAGCTTTAATTAACTCGAGCGCTTTTTGAACACTTGTATAAGCAAGCTGAGTGTTGAGTATGGTATCACGTGCTGCTATAATAAAGAGTAACTTCTGTTGGTCTAGTGCCGCTGCTTGGGAGCGAATTAATGGTTGCCGTGTTGCTAGATACGGGTACCAAGACAGACCCAGGGAAGTGCTAAGTAAAGAATTGTCGGTATATGTTGAAGATGGCGAAGGTTGTGTTGATAGGCTGGGCTTATTCAGTGGATAATTTGACAATGTTTGCCATGAGTATCCGCCCAAGGCTGATATCCCAACAGAAGGATTCCACTGACGCTTAGCACTAGCAACTAAGGCATCCTGGGACTGTATTGACTCAAATGCAACGTCTAATTGTGGATTATTATTGACAGACTCAATAAGTAAATCTCGGAGAGTTGCTTGCCGAGAACCATCGAAAAGATTCTTTTGAAAAAATTCAAGTTGTTTGATAATATCTAGCCAATCGTCCCCGCTTTCAATACTTACCAGCTTCAATAATTCCGAAGTATTGATAACACTCCCGATTTTTATGCCTAAGCCTGTATTTATTATGATTCTAGGCAGGATATCTTTGGTGGCTGTAGTATCTCCATGTGTCTTGCCTGGGATAGCAAGTGCAGTCGAAACTCGAAAGACCAGGCATATAGCTACAAAGGCAAAGCTGAATCCACGAATCCAGATTGTATAGCTCTTAGTCTGGATACGCATTTGGCATAAGTTCGTTGCATCCATAAGGCAGTTATGCAATTTATTGTATGAACTTATCAAGGTGGAAGCTGTCAGCTAATGGCGCCTGAGGCAATTCTTTTGCGGCAAGTGATCACTTGGTTCTGAAGACAGTTTGGCATGATATTTGTCCAATTACTGTCTATGAATTCAAGGCACTCTTCTTGGCTATTGCTGGAATGAATGGTGATCCAGCCTGCCGGCGGGGCAAGCTTAAAGGACCACAAAGCATATTGGCCTTCCTGGTTCTTCACTACACGGTACTGATGGCCTTGAACGTGCCGCTGTAAATCGTTACGCATGAGACTACCTTGAGCGATTACTTACTATGATAGCATAAAAATCGCACATGGCTGATTCAATGAAAATAGATATAAATCTTTGTGAAAGCCTTTGTCGAGATGGAGCAATAGTTCTCCCCGATGCTTTTACCGGTGAATCGGTTTCCACTTTGTATCGTGGCATCTCTAGGGATCTTGAGCTGATTAGTCCCTTCAAGGCGATGATACACAATAGTAGTGGTCCTGGGATGACTACTAATATCTGGCGGACTACGGAAATTGAGGAATTCAATTCCCTCTGCAATAGCCCTGAAATGATTGATCTTGCGAGGCAACTGTTTAATGGAAAGTCTTTTCGTTTCTTGCAAGACACTTGGTTTTTGCGACCCGCAGGTTGTGAAGTCTCTATTCCTTGGCATCATGACAATATCATTGAAGGTGATCACTACTCAATTTGGATTAGTTTGACTAACCATTCACCTGGCGATTCGCTTTCATTTGTTGCGGGCTCCCATTGCGATGGAGAAAACTATATGCCGCAGTCATACTTTGTTGAAGGACTTGAAGCCAGCTCAGAAGTTGAAGAGTATTACCAACGCTACAATCGGGCATCCCCTTCAAATTTGTCGACTGTATTTACCCCTATACCTAGTGATCAGGAGCTTTTGGCGACCCGGAAAATTCTTTCTTGGCCAACAAAGCCAGGTGATTGTATTATTTTTAATAGCCGTTGTCTTCACTCACTGCCCAGTCATGACACCGCCCAGGAAAGAGTTGGCTTTGTCACTCGATGGATTCTTGATGGTAGTAGGATAGCTTCCCATGCCCATGACACCGTAAAGGCTATTCACGATGCAGGACTCGGCCAAGACCTTTCCGTGCAGGATGTTATTCATGGCGAATTATTCAGACGTTATTCATAGCCTGAACTTTGCAAAAGGGCACCTCGAATAATGCGTGTTTTTGGCTTGCAACCTCGGATATAAAAAAGCCGCCTCGGGGGCGGGAAGGCATGAATCTTCGCACGATTCTTTC
>Ga0194130_10000876_pt1 | contig 52672 bp, 44 predicted proteins | sample TA2KigsurfametaG_FD_160084 | JGI IMG/M metagenome (GOLD analysis project Ga0194130, IMG submission 160084) | Freshwater microbial communities from Lake Tanganyika, Tanzania - TA2015050 Kigoma 12 surface | ecosystem: Environmental > Aquatic > Freshwater > Lake | place: Tanzania: Lake Tanganyika...
ACACTCTTGGCATTTACCTTTTTGGCGCCGCGCATCAGCCAGACCTCGCAGGGGTAACGGGTGGCGAGCTGGGATAGCTTAGAGGATGCCCGCAGGTGCAGCCCAAGGGCATTAATGATGGTGACTGTTGCCTGAGGCATCGTGGGGTGGCCCTAGTCCGCCGGAGACATGGCTACGATACTGCAGCAGCCAGAGCGCTCGGTCTCACAGAGCTTGTCCCGCAGGGCCTTGGCCTGTAGCGACTTATAGGTAAGCGCCCGCAGCAGGGTGGGCAGGCTTGCCGCGGCAATACCCTCTCCGGGGTGCTGGCCCAGCCAGCGGGCGACGCCGTTGGCCGGGGTGGCTCCGGCCAGATCGGTGAGCAGGAGCACCTCTGGCGGCCTGCCCATGGCCTCCCAGCGCTCGGTAATCTGCCGCTCTACCTGCTCGGGAGACTCGCTTGCGAGCACGTCGATAACCTCTACCTCATCAAGCCGCCTGCCAAAGCCATGGCAGGCGACGGCGTGCAGGGCAGAGGCCAGAGGGGCATGGCAGACAAGAAACAAGCAGGTGCTCATGGTTGCGCGCGATGCGGTGCTTCCGGTGCGGCGCCAAACTGAGCCTCAAGCGCCGTAACGAACTTCTCGGCCACATCGTAGCCCGTCTGCTGTGTGATTTCCTGAAAACCGGTAGGGCTCGTGACATTTATTTCTGTAAGGCAGTTGCCGATTACGTCAAGCCCGATCAGAAACAGCCCGCGGGCTGCCAGAATACGGCCTAACTGACGGGCGATTTCTTGGTCACGGTCGGTGAGGGGGCGGGCCTCACCTCGGCCGCCTGCGGCGAGGTTTCCGCGCGATGCGCCTTCCGGTGGGATGCGGGCCAGGCAGTAAGGCACTGCCTCTCCGTTGATGAGAAGAATACGTTTATCGCCTTGGGCAATCTCAGGCAGGTAGCGCTGGCCCATGATGGCCCTCTGTCCATGCTCGGTAAGGGTCTCGAGAATAACCGGAAGGTTGGGGTCTTTCGCGTGGCTCAGGAAAATACCCGCGCCCCCCATGGCATCAAGCGGCTTAAAGACCACCTGGGGGTGTTCTTCGGCAAAGGCCCGCAGACTTGCCATGTCGTGGGAGACCATGCCAGGCGGGGCGAGCTCGGCAAACTCCAGAACCGCCATCTTCTCGCCGTGGTCTCGCAGGGCCTGCGGACGGTTGATCACCGGAACCCCATGGGACATGAGCCGGTCGAGCATCTGTGTGGCAACCAGGTAATGGACATCGAAGGGCGGGTCCTTGCGCATGATGGCCAGGTGAATGTCAGAAGGCTGCAGCAGCCGGGTTTCGTCTATCGAGACCCAGGGGGCTGACGCAGAGGCCTGCACTGGCAGAAGCCTTAGCCTTTGGGCTTCGATTCGAAATGCCTGTGCTGAGCCCTGCCAGGAAATCTGCAGGTCATCGGGCCCACAGGCCCAGACCCCATGGCCTCTTTTCTGGGCCGCCCGCATCATGGCAACAGTGCTGTCTTTGTAGGGCTTGAAGCTCTCCAGAGGGTCGCAGACAAAGAGGATCTGCATTGAGAATGCCTTGGGCTCCGGGGTGTCCGGTTAGTGGCTGCCGGGCTCGCCTGGCGTAAGGCGAGCGGCGGGATGGGTGGCCTCAAGCTCGCGTGAGGCCGCGAGTAGCGCAAGCCGAGAGATTACGCCATAGAGGTAGAGTCGGTTCGGCGTGGCATCAGGATTTTCTTCGGCCATCGGCTGCTGGCAGCTCTGCTCAAAGGGAAGCGGCACGAACCGTGCCCCTGGCGCGTTGAGGTTTTCGTCTGGGCCGCGATCGACATGCACCCGATAAAAGCCCCCGACCACATAGCGGTCGACCATGTAGACCACCGGCTCTGCAACCGCATCGCCCTCGGGCTGGGGCACGGTCTCAAAGGAGTGCACCCCTTCCTGCACAAGGACGTCGTGCACCTGTATGCCTTCTTTGCCGACCGCCATTTTGTTGCGCTGCTTTCGGTTGAGATTGATCACCTCTGAGGGGTCTTTAACCGTCATGATTCCCATGCCGTAGGTGCCCGCGTCGGCCTTGACGACCACAAACGGGGTCTGCTGGATTTCATACTCTTGGTATTTACGACGGATCTTCTCAAGGAGGTCTGACACCTTGTCGGCCAGGCAGGTTTCCCCAAGTCGGGCATGAAAGTCCACGCCCTGGCAGCGATCGAAATACGGGTCGATCAGCCAGGGGTCAATCTGAAGGCGTTGGGCGAACTCCTGGGCCACTCTGCGGTAGGCGGTGAAGTGCTCGGACTTTCGCCGGGAGGCCCAGCCGGCATGCAGCGGGGGCAACATGGTCTGGTTACGAATCCCGCGCAGCTGCTCTGGTACGCCGGAAGAAAGGTCGTTGTTGAGCAGCACCAGGCAGGGATCAAACCCCGCCACGCCGATGCGGTCTGCCTTGCGTACCAGGGGCTCGAGTACCAGGTGGATCTCCTGCCCAGAGGGCATGGTTGCTGTAATCGGCGTGGGCGCGGTGACCTCTGGCAGCAGGCTGCCGATGCGTACCTCCAGGCCTGCCTGTCGAAGAAGCCCAGCGAGGCGGGCCACATTGGCAAGGTAGAAGCTATTGCGCGTGTGGTTCTCCGGAATGAGCAATACCCGGGCAATATCGGGACAGTGGCTCTCTACACTGGCCATAAGGGCCTGCACGGTGACGGGAAGGGCTGCCTCACTCAGGTTGTTAAACCCGCCTGGAAAAAGATTGGTATCTACCGGGGCGAGCTTAAAGCAGGCATTGCGAAGATCGACCGAGCCATAAAAAGGCGGCGGATGCAGCCGCCACTGGGCCCGAAACCAGTGCTCGACCTCGGCGCTATGGCCGAGCACGCGTTTTTCCAGGCCAATAAGCTGGCTGCATAGGCTGGGCTGTAATTGAGGGAACATGCACCTGATTGTAGCGGGGCAGCCTGCCAGGCCGTACAAATAAAAACCCCGCGGTGCCTTTTGAGCGGCATCGCGGGTCAAGGGGTCGACGTACTGAAGGAGAGACCCTTAGGAGGAGAAATGGAGTATTTAGAGGTAGTAGGCCTTCTCACCGTGTGAGCTGACATCGAGCCCTTCGCGCTCTTCTTCTTCTGAGACGCGCAGACCAATCACGAGCTTCACGATAAACAAGGCAATCACCGAGACCACCGCGGACAGAATGATGGTGGTAATCACCGCCTCGGTCTGAATCGCGACCTGGGTGCCGATGGAATACTCGCCCACCTTATCGGCCACATAGTCGTAGACACCCGTTCCACCCAGCGAGGGTGCGGCAAATACGCCGGTCAGAATCGCACCGATGATGCCGCCCACACCGTGAACTCCGAAGACATCCAGCGAGTCGTCTGCCTTCAGAAGCTTCTTCAGACCCGTGACGCCCCAGAGACAGCCAAAGCCTGCTGCCAGACCAATCACCAACGCACCGCCGACCCCAACAAAACCTGCCGCGGGCGTAATGGCCACGAGGCCAGCAACGGCACCTGAGGCTGCGCCAAGCATCGAAGGCTTATCACGGAAGATCGACTCCCCCAGCGTCCAGGCGACGATGGCGGCGGCGGTTGCAAAGAGCGTGTTGGTGACTGCCAGCGCGGCAACACCGGAGGCTTCCAGGTTCGAGCCGGCGTTAAAACCAAACCAACCCACCCAGAGCATGGCGGCACCGACCATCGTGAGGCCTAGGTTGTGCGGGGGCATGGGTTCTTTGCCATACCCGACACGCTTGCCCACCATGTAGGCAGCGACTAGGCCCGCAATACCCGCATTGATGTGCACGACGGTGCCGCCTGCAAAGTCGAGCGCCCCTTTGGCCCAGAGGGCGCCGGCGGCAGCAACGACCGCGTCGAGTGAGGCCGAGTCACCGACCTTAATCGCGTCCGGACCATCCCAATACCAGACCATGTGGGCGGTGGGGATGTAGGCAAAGGTGAACCAGATCACCAGAAAGAGCAGCATGGCAGAGAACTTAATACGCTCTGCGAATGCCCCAACGATGAGCGCACAGGTAATCGCGGCAAAGGTGCCCTGGAAAGCTACAAACATCAGTTCGGGAATCACCACGCCCCGGCTGAAGGTCGCCGACACAGATTCCGCGGTGATGCCTGACAAAAGAATCTTGTCAAAGCCGCCGAAGTAAGGACTACCGCCGGTAAAGGCGAGGGAGTAGCCATAGATGGCCCATAGCACAAAGATCATCGAGGCGCCGACCATCACCTGCATGAGCACTGAGAGCATGTTCTTGGCGCGTACCAGCCCGCCATAGAAGAGGGCCAGGCCAGGCACGATCATGGACATCACCAGCACGAATGACAGCATCATGTAGGCCGTATCCCCTTTGTTGGGGACAGGGGGTGGGGGGGCAGCGGCTGCAGCCGCGGCAGCGGCGGGGGCATCAGAGGCAAGCGCCAGAGATGCCACACCGAAAGTGCCGAGCGCCGCGAGTGCGGGTACGGCATATTTCGTGAGACAAGAAGTTGCGATTTTCATAAAAGCCTCATGTAAAAAAGTGTCAGCCCAGAATCAGAGCGCGTCTTTACCGTTCTCACCGGTACGGATGCGGATCACAGATTCGAGACTGGTGATGAAGATCTTCCCGTCGCCAATCTTTCCGGTGCGGGCGGCGTTCTCGATGGCCTCAACCGCCTGGTCCATCATCTCGTCGCTGACAGCGACTTCGACCTTCACCTTGGGAAGAAAGTCCACGACATACTCCGCACCCCGGTAGAGCTCGGTGTGCCCTTTTTGCCGGCCAAAGCCTTTAACTTCGGTCACGGTAATGCCCTGCACCCCAATGCCCGAGAGGGCCTCGCGGACCTCGTCGAGCTTAAAGGGCTTGATTACTGCAGTAATGAGTTTCATGAGCGTCCTCAGCTAGAGATTTAAGGGTCTGCACCAGGAGGCGGGAATAGATCTCACCCCCAGATGCTTTAGGGTTAGAAGGATTTGGTAAGCGAAATGACGGTGCCGGTCTTATCAAGGCCGTTAGAATAAGCACCGGTCGCCTTGGTAAAAGCCGCGCCAACGGCAAAATCATTGCCGAGGTCGTAGCTGATACCAATCAGGTAGTCATAGCCTTTGGACTGACCTCCCTTGCCTGCATGATGGCCTGCGGCGATGTCTAAAGAGACCTTATCGCTCAAAGGAAAGGATCCAGAGAGGTTGTAGTAGAGATGGTTTTTGCTTCCCGTTACGCCGAAATAGTCTGTTGTTGCGTAGGAGGTTTTGAAAGTGACTGGACCGTAAGTGAGACCGACATAGAGCTCGTTGGTGTTGGCACTTGTTGAACCTGCGTAGTAGTAATACAGGCTGCCGACATCAATGCCGATTCCGCCGATTTCGGTGGAATAGCCAATATAAAAATCGCTTTCTAGACCACTTGAACCTGGGTAGCCCGTCGATGAGATGCTCGAGTTCCAGTTCCCCACGTAAAACCCACTGGCATGACTGTAGTCAAAACCCCCTTGCAGGGCAGGCTTGGTGTCCGTTTGGGTGATTCCCCGAAAACGATAGTCGCTAAAGACACCAACGTTGGCCGAGATGCCTTCGGCTTTCACTGCCTGAGAGGACAGCGGTAAAAGCGCTGCCGCCATCGAGATCGCGAGAAGAGTTTTTCTCATTAAGGTTCTCCAAATAAGGGAAGGAAATAATGCCTCTTCCCTCTTAGCGATTTGCGTGCCAGAGGTCAGAAGCCCGAAAGCAGCCCATTTTGCCGTAGAAATGCCCGCTACCTGTTAGGTTTTGGTGCCTATGGTGCTGCCTAAGTGCACCACAGACGTGCGTTATGCACCAGTCTCGACTGGTTTCCAGTGAGGCAATTTGCTGCTAGTGTTGCAGAATGAAGCCTTTTTCCATGCCAGAGCTCCCCCCGGTTTTTGCCGACCTGCAGCGTCGCATGACCGAGCTTGTGGGGTCGGGTGGCGGCGCAGACTTTCAGTCTCAGCTGCGCCAGGCGCTAGAGTCGGCCTTGCAGCGGCTCGACCTGGTCACCCGTGAGGAGTTTTCACAGCAGCAGCGGCTGCTCGCCCAGGCCCAGGATAGAATCACCGCGCTTGAGTCCCTGCTGGCCCAGAAGTATGCCGAACCCGCCGACTCTAGCGGTTCAAGCGGCCCTCAGGCTTCTGATGGCCCCAGCGGCCCTCGCGGTTCGTCTGATCCCTACGCGGACAACGGCGCCCCGCGCTAGGCGGTTCATACTAGACAAGGCAGGACCAGTCGAACCGGGCTTAGGTGAGCCCGGATCAGTCGTTTGAGGCCTAGTCGGGCAAGGCTGGGCCGGTTAAGACTCCGGTATGACAACCGCCCTTGCCCATACCCATGTTCTTTCCGGCCTTTCCACCCAGCCCGTGCGGGTGGAGGCAGACCTTGCCAATGGCCTACCCCAGTTCTCGATTGTGGGGCTGCCCAGTACTGCGGTGCGCGAGGCCCGCGATCGGGTGCGGGCGGCCTTGGTCAACGCGGGCTTTGGCTTTCCCGACAGACGGGTTACGGTCAACCTGGCACCTGCTGACCTGCCCAAAGACTCCGGCCGGTTCGACCTGGCCATTGCACTGGCCATACTCGCGGCATATGGCAAGATAGCCCCTCGCTCTCTGAAGAAGTGGGTACTCGCTGGGGAGCTCTCTCTGTCGGGGGAGTTACTGCCCATTCGGGCCGCCTTCGCCTTCGGGCTTTCGGTGGTGCGCGGCCTGCCAGCCGACGAACCGGCTAAAGGCTTCCCGGGTCAGAGCCCAAGCCTGCTGATGGCGCCCTCGGCCAACGCGGCAGAACTCTCGCTTTTGGATGCCGAGAGCCAAATTGTCTGTGTGGCCAATCTGGTGGATGCCTGCGATGTGGTGCAAGGGCGGCGAGGCGGGGCATCTCCAAGGGCGGTGGTCTCTCAGTCACCCTGCCCCGATGCGCATCCTATCCACGCCCTTGGCCAAGGACCGGGCCAGGACCCAGCCGCCTCGGCTGAGCACCCCCAATACTCCCCGGATGCCGCAAGTGACCTACGTTGGGAGTCGGTGCGAGGACAGGCCGCCGCCCAGAGGGCGGCCATGGTGGCGGCCGCCGGAAGCCACAGCCTGCTTCTGATGGGCCCTCCAGGCGTGGGGAAGTCGATGATCGCCGAACGGCTGGTGACGCTCTTGCCTCCCCTGAGTAAGGCCGAGGCTCAAGAGGTATTCGCACTGCAGAGTCTGGAGTCCATAGGCGGTCTGGTCTCCATGGCTGCGGCCTCGATGACTGCTGGTGCACATGGGGGTGCGGGCGAGGGTGCTCAGAGCCCCAGGCTGAGCCAGGGCCTGCACACAGCGCAGTCAGCCCTATGGAGTCGGCCGCCGTTTCGGGCCCCGCACCATACCACTTCGGCCAAGGCCCTGATCGGGGGCGGAAATCCGATTCGCCCCGGCGAGATCTCGCTTGCCCATCGGGGCGTGCTCTTTCTCGACGAGCTGCCCGAGTTCCCCCGGGATGCCCTGGAATCGTTGCGTGAGCCTTTACAGACTGGTGAGGTGCGCATCGTGCGCGTGCGAGACCGACAGACCCTGCCCTCCCGAGTGCTGCTCGTGGCCGCCATGAACCCCTGCCCCTGTGGCTTTTATGGCGTGAAGGCAAGCCGGCGTGCCTGCCGCTGCACCGCTGATCAGGTCTCGCGTTACCAGGGGCGGCTCTCTGGACCTTTGCTTGACCGGTTTGATCTCGCAGTCTTGATGCAGTCTCAGTCAGCCGCCGTGCAATCGGCAGTGGCAAGAACAGGGGCAGGAAAATCCGGTCACGGCGGTAGCGACAATCCCCCACCATCCCGCCTTAGGGATGCGCTAGGCGTAGAAGCCTCCACCGAAGAGCGCCAGGAACAGGTGGCGCGCGCCCGGGAGCGCGCCGTGGCCCGGCAGGGCTGCCCAAACGCGCAGTTGTTGGCAGAGGCCTTGGACAAGCTCGCCCTGTTAGAGCCCGAGGCCCACCAGCTGCTCGCCCAGGTTGCCGAACGCACCGATATGAGCCTGCGGGTCGTAGAGCGGCTTAAGCGGGTCGCGATAACCCTTGCGGATCTCTCGGGGGCGGATCGGGCGGGTCTTGCGGAAATGGCCCAGGCGATTGACCTGCGTCGTGGGCTTGATCGCCCGGCCGCCCTGGCCGGATAAGCCAGACCAAGGCCACTGCCTGCAGCACTACCCAGACGCCAAAGGCCAGGCGCATGGCCTGCACCTCGTCTGCGCCAAAGAGCCGAAAACCATCGATTAGCAGTCCAAGCCCCCACTGCAGGCCAAAGGCCCCGATGAACACCAGAAAGTTAAAGCTTGTGCTGGCCCTGCCGGAGAGCGACTTGGGAAAGGCCAGTGCAAACCGGGTGTAGCTCAGAGTCGTAACCCCCGCCGCCAAGAAGGTGAGGCTCCAGCCCAGCAGGGGATGGGCCCAGACCCCAAGCACGACCGTGGCGCTAAAGACCAGCTTCACCGCAAGTCCGCCCGCCATAAACCAGAAAAGACTCGGGCCCGGATGGATCAACCGGCCGGCAAGCCAGGCCACCATTAGATGCGAACCCGTCATGACCAGGGTTAGCAGAAACAGCCCCCAGGCTGCATCGGCATTGCTCAGGCCCTCAACCACCCGCAGCCAGGGCCCAAGCCAGAGCCCGTGGATTGCCAGGAAGCCCCCGAAGGTAATCACGGCAAAGGGCGTCATACGCCAGAACTCCGGATGGGAGACGATCTGACCGAGCCCGTCGCGAGTGTCTGCCCAGAGGCCCTTCGCCTCGCCCATTTCCCGCGCAAGCGGAATTGGGGGCAGCAGCCAGAGTATTGCGGCGGCAGAGAGCCCGAAGAGGGCCGTCAGCATCCAGAAGACGCCGCGCCAGCTGGTTACCTGCAAGAGCCACTCCACGGGCAGGGTGGCACTGAGCGCCCCGACCGAGCCCACCACCAGCATGGCCGAGGCCAGCGGTGCCTGCAGCCGATCCGCAAAGAGCATGCGAAAGGCCTTGTAGCCCGCCATGAGACAGGCCGAGGCACCGGCGCCGATTAAGGCGCGACCGATCCAGAGCATCCAGAAGTTTTCCGCGAGTGCGCTGAGGCCGCAGCCGAGCATGGCCACGAGCAGCAGGCTTCCCTCTACCTTGCGGGGGCCGTAGCGATCCAAGAGAACGCCCAAGGGGATCTGCATCGCGGCAAAAGAAAGAAAGTATGCGCTTGCCAACAGGCCCAGATCGGCGGCGGTGAGCCCGAGTTCCTGTACCAGGGCAGGCGATAAAACCGCGTTGATGGTGCGCAAGGCATACGATAAGGCATAGCCAAATCCGAAGGGCAGGAATACCGCAAAGAGCGCCCCGTCCAGCTGAGAGTCGTTGGCTGCCTTGGCCATGAGGCTAGATGCGGGTCATGAACGTAGGCTTGAGAGGGCCGAGGCCACCTGTACCGAGGCCAGAAACTGGTCTGCCGCCTCTGACTCGAAGCCGGACTCTGGACCCACCACCAAGGCCTCTACCACATAGCCTGGGGTGACCCAGGTGCGCATTGCGAGCCGCGCGGGCAGTGGTTCTCCTGCGGCAGACAGCCGAATTGACCCCGTGGCCGATGTCGCGCGATGGACCCGCTGCTCGGTGGTCGCACTGGTCTGGCTGCCTGAGATATTGCGCACCATGGCCAGTTCCAGCCCCCGGGCAAGGAGCCGCAGGCGCGGCGGGTCTGCAGCCGCGAGCGGCTGGGCAAGGCCCAGGGTGTAGCGCTGCTCATCCACCACCACCGCCCAGAGGGTAAGCGAAAAGGGCAGGGCGGATTCCTCCTGAAGGGAATCCGACTGATCAGTGCCTTGTCTTGGCATGATTACCGGTGCGTCGTGGGCCGTGCCCTGCAAGCTGGGGTGTTTCGCCTGCCCGTTTTGCGCAAGCGCAGCATGACTGTCACTGCCTGCCGGCAGCGCATTGCGCAGCACGAGCTGCCGGGTAAAGGACACAGGCTTACCGGGAAAGCTTGCCTGCCATAGCCCCTCGGGATGCCGGACCACACGCCAGTTCAGCCGGGGCGTGCAGCCGGAGACTGCGGCCGACGCCCCTAGGGCAAGGCTGGTAACGGTGAGCCAGCATCGCAGAAAGCCTCGGCGGCTGCGTGCGCTAAGGCGTGTATCGCCAGAGATCTTCACTACAGTTCACTACGGGCAAGCCATAAGGGTCGGGAGCCCCTACGGCCTAGGCCCGTTCCCAGACCACGGGCTCAGAGTCAGCCTGCGCGCGCCTTACCATTTGAAGGACAGGGACCAGCCTACGAGATAGCCCCACAGGCAGCTCCCGGGGGAGAAGGTCGTCGGTCTCTCCTGCTGCCGCGGCCTTCTCGCGGGCCTCGTGCAGGGCACGCTCGGCCCGGGCATCCTGCTCCTTGGCCGCCTCAAGCGCTTCGGCAAGCTTCTGGCTGATGGCGGGGAGTTGCTCCACGCGCCAGATCCCCGGAATGCGAAGCTCCTCGCCAAGGGCCTGAAAGACCTGACTGGCCACGGGATCGGTCATGACAAAGGAGGCTGCCGCCTTGCTGAGAAAACGAATCATCGGCCCAGTTTACGGCAGAAGCGGTGCAAGCCGGCGGTTGGCCTCTTCTTTGCTGCACCCGACCCGTTGCATATAACTGTCGCGCTGGTCGGCTCCGATGGGCCCGAGGTTGAAGTACTGCGCTTCCGGACGCCAGAAATAAAAACCGCTGACCGCGGCTGCCGGCAGCATGGCGAGGTTCTCGGTGAGCCGCATGTCGATGTCCGCCGTATTCAATAAGGCAAACAGAACCTCTTTTACAGAATGGTCTGGGCAGGCAGGGTAGCCGGGGGCGGGCCGAATGCCCTGGTACTTCTCTGCGATGAGCTCTGCATTGGTGAGCGACTCTTGCGCGGCATAGCCCCAGAACTCGGTGCGAATGCGTTGGTGCAGACGCTCGGCGAAGGCCTCGGCCAGTCGGTCGGCGAGTGCCTTCACCAGAATGGCGTTGTAGTCGTCGCCCTTTGCCTCGTAGTCTTGGGCGATTTTTTCGGCGCCGTGAATGCCCACGGCAAAACCACCGAGGTAATCCCGCGCGTCATAAGTGGAACTGATACCAACGGGACCGGTGACCCCCATGGGGTCCGAGGCCTCGCTTGATGGGGCACTCGTTACCGGCGCAACATAGTCTGCGAGACACTTATTGGGCTCCCCGCGCGGCTTTTCGGTCTGCTGCCGCAGGCCGTGCCATATCAACACAGTCTGCTGTAAAGATTCATCGGCGAAGACCGTGATATCTTCGGCCGCCGTGCGGCGGGCCGGCAACAACACGAACGCCCCATGGGCGGAGAGCCTGCGACCCTCGATGAGTCGGGCGAGCATGGCCTTGCCATCGGCATAAACCTGGCGAGCCTGGGCGCCGACCACTGCATCGTCAAGAATGGCAGGGAAAGGGCCGGCTAAGTCCCAGGTCTGAAAAAAGGGCGTCCAGTCGATGCACTGGGCGATTTCTTCTAAGGGGTACGACCTTAAGACCCGCCGCCCGAGGGCGCGCGGGGTGGGTACAGGCACTGAAAGGTTGATAACCGCCGCATTGGCACGCGCGGCCTCTAGCGAGAGCATCTTGGCAGGGCTCTTTGCGGCATGCCGTTCGCGCAGCTTGGCATAGTCTTTGAGTACCTCACCCAGGTAGGCGCCCTTCTGGGCCGCGTCGCTGGTGAGCGACTGGGCCACGGGCACGGAGCGCGAGGCATCGGGCACCCAGATGATGGGCCCCGAATAATGCGGCGCAATTTTTACGGCGGTATGTACCCGCGAGGTGGTGGCCCCGCCAATAAGCAGGGGAATCTGCCGGCAACGGCACCATTCGTCACGCTCCATCTCGCGGGCCACATGGGCCATCTCTTCGAGCGACGGCGTGATGAGCCCCGAGAGCCCAATGATGTCGGCGTTGTGGTCTTTGGCGGCCTGGAGAATCTGCTGGGCAGGCACCATCACACCCAGGTTGACCACCTCAAAGTTGTTGCACTGGAGCACGACGGAGACGATGTTCTTACCGATATCGTGCACATCACCCTTTACCGTGGCGAGAATCATCTTGCCTTTGGCCTGGGTGGTGCCGCTGGCCTTCTGCTCTGCCTCGATATACGGCACCAGATGGGCCACCGCCGCTTTCATCACCCGCGCCGACTTCACCACCTGCGGCAGAAACATCTTGCCCTCGGCAAAGAGGTCGCCCACGACATTCATGCCATTCATAAGCGGGCCTTCAATCACCTCAATCGGACGACCACCGCGGTCTGCAATCTCTAGCCGCATGGTCTCGGTATCTTCTACGATGAACTCGGTAAGGCCATGTACCAGGGCGTGTTCCAGCCGCTTCTCCACAGGCGCATCACGCCAGGCGAGCTTTTCTTCTTCTTTCTTGCCATCGTTTTTCAGGCGCGCGGCACACTCGATCATGCGTTCGGTGGCATCGGGCCGTCGCGCCAGCACAATGTCTTCGACATGCTCGCGCAGTTCGGGGTCGAGGTCTTCGTAGACGCCGAGCTGCCCCGCATTCACAATGCCCATGGTCATGCCGGCCTTCACCGCATGGTAGAGAAACACGGTGTGAATGGCCTCACGCGCCGGGTCATTGCCGCGGAATGAAAAGCTCACGTTCGACACTCCGCCAGAGACCTTGGCATGGGGCAGGTTCTGCCGAATCCATTGGGTGGCCTCGATAAAGTCGATGGCATAGCGATCGTGCTCTTCGATGCCGGTGGCAATGGCAAAGATGTTGGGATCAAAAATAATGTCTTCGGCAGGAAAGCCCACCGTCTCGGTGAGAAGCCGATAGGCACGACTACAGATGTCTTTGCGCCGTGCGAGGCTATCGGCCTGGCCCTGCTCATCAAAGGCCATGACAATCACCGCCGCGCCGTATTTGCGACATAACGCGGCCTGGCGCAGAAACTCTGTCTCCCCCTCTTTCATGGAGATGGAATTGACAATGGCCTTACCCTGCACGCACTGCAGCCCCGCCTCAATGACGCTCCACTTCGAGGAGTCGATCATGATGGGTACGCGCGAGATGTCGGGCTCGGAGGCAATGAGATTGAGAAACCGGGTCATGGCGGCCTGCGAGTCGAGCATGGCCTCGTCCATGTTGACATCGATTACCTGTGCCCCGTTTTCGACCTGCTGTCGGGCGACATCGACCGCCTTTTCAAACTCGCCTGCAAGAATGAGCCGCGCAAACTGCTTCGACCCGGTGACATTGGTGCGCTCGCCCACATTCACAAAAAACGAGGCCTCATCGATATTGCAGGGCTCAAGCCCCGAGAGCCGCAGCTTCGGTGCAAGGTCAGGAAGGATGCGCGGGCTGTAGGCCTTCACTGCCCGGGCGATAGCCGCGATGTGTTCGGGGGTGGTGCCACAGCAGCCGCCCACGACATTGACCCAGCCCACTTCGGCAAACTCTTTCAGAAACCCCGAGGTAATGGGAGGGGTCTCATCAAAACCGGTGGGGGCCATGGGGTTGGGCAGCCCGGCATTCGGATAGATACAAATGGGCGCATCGGCCAGTCGCGAGAGCTCTTCGACATACGGGCGCATCAGTGCCGCTCCGAGCGCACAGTTCAGCCCAATCGTAATGGGGCGGGCATGGCGCACACTGTTCCAGAAGGCCTCCACCGTCTGGCCAGAGAGAATGCGGCCTGAGGCATCGGTAACCGTGCCTGAGATCATGACCGGTAGTCGCTCGCCGGTCTCTTCAAAGACTGTCTCGAGCGCAAAGATGGCCGCCTTGGCATTGAGCGTATCGAAGATGGTCTCGATTAAGAGTAGATCGACCCCGCCCGCGATCAGGGCGCGGGCCTGCTCGGCATAGGCCTGGGCGAGGGCCTCAAAGCTCGTGTTGCGGGCACCCGGGTCATTGACATCGGGCGAGATCGAGGCGGTGCGCGGCGTGGGGCCGATGGCACCAGCGACAAAACGGGGATGCTCGGGCGTGGAAAACGCATCACGGGCGGCACAGGCTAGGCGCGCGGAGGCTCGGTTCATCTCGCTGACGAGCGGGGCGAGCCGGTAGTCTTCTTGCGCGATGGTGGTGGCGCCAAAGGTGTTGGTCTCGATAATGTCGGCGCCGGCTGCGAGGTACTGGCTATGAATCTCTTGAATAAGGCCGGGCTGGGTGAGGCTTAAGAGCTCGTTGTTGCCCTTGACCTCGATGCCGCTCGCGAGGGACTTTTGCAGCGCCTGGGCTGCGTGGCCTGCGAGTGCTTCCGCGTGCGGGCCAGAGTACCCCTGGTAGTCAGACTCGCTGAGCTTGTACTGCTGAATCATCGTGCCCATGGCCCCATCGATAATCAGGATGCGCTGGGCGAGCGCCGCCCGCAGACGAGCGAACACCGCAGATTCTGGCAATTGGGGTGAGGCACCATGACCAGTGTCAGCGCCCGGGCGGCTCCCCGGTTGGCTGCTGGCGGCTGCGCTGAGTTCGTTAGGATGAAATGCGGTCAAGCCTTTAACCCATCCAGGTAACAGACAATGCCATCGGCATTTAAGCGCAGGTCGATGTCCAAAATAGTGCGCAGCTGCGCGTCGGACATATCGACCCCGTGGCCGCGGGCCTCGGCAAACATCATGGTCTGCAGGTCGTTTTCGATTGCACGTGCGCGGCCGGCACCTTTGTCTGCATGCCGATGGGCGATCTCAACATACCGGTCAATCTGGCCAAGCAGAAAGTCTCCAGCCTCTTGCACGGTGCGCAGTTCTGCGTAGTGGGTGAGGTAGACGGCACGCGGGTTGCTACGCATGACGCGGGTAATTGATGCCTTTAGCGCCTCGGGCTCAAACTGCGATGGGGTGCAGGAGGCAAAGATATAAGGGCCTTGGGCGGTATCGAGTTCGCGGTAGGAGATGCCAAAGGTGTCGCCTGTAAAAAAGCTGTTGGTCTTCGGATCATGGATAAAGACGTGGTGTTTGGCATGGCCTGGCGCATCCCAAAAAACGATCTCTCTTCCGGCCAGTGGCACGGTCTGGCCCTCGGGCGTCTCGATAATGCGCGCGCGGTCGATCGGGGTGAGGCCGCCATAGTCGCGGTGGGCAACCTCGGGCGTATAGACCTGGCAGACGGCATCCCAGAGCTTTGAGGGGTCGACCATATGCCGAGTGCCCCTAGGGTGTAAGGTTACTTGCGCATTGGGGCAGTGCTGTAATAAAGCACCTGCGCCACCGGCATGGTCAAGGTGGACATGGGTAAGAATGATGAAGTCTACGGCCTCAGGACCAAGCCCTAGCGATTTAAGGGCTTTGAGGACAAAGGGCACCGAGTACTGCGTGCCCGTATCGATCACGGCCACGTGGCCGTTTTCAACAATCAGGTGAATCGCATCAAACTCGTCGCGGGTGTAGCCGGAGTCGAGCCCGTAGATGCCCTGGCCAAAATGCCGCAGGCCCGGGGAGATCTCTTGGGCCTCGCGATGGTGATGATGGGTATGCATGACAAGAGGCCTTTTACACAGAGTTTTGCGCAAGGATATCGCGGGCGGCGCGTTCGGCGATCAGCATTACAGGCGCATTGGTATTTCCTGAGGTGATGGTCGGCATGGCCGAGGCATCCACCACCCGAAGCCCTGCAACACCGCGAAGCCGAAAGCTGGTGTCAAGCACTGTTCCTGGCTGGTCGGTAGTACCGTCCTCGTGCACCACGCCCATGGCGCAGGTGCCCACAGGGTGAAAGATCGTGGTGCCCAACTCGCGCGCGGCCTGCTCAAGGTCTGCCCGTGAGGTCTTTTCCGGCCCAGGCAGGTATTCCTCAGGAAAAAACCCCGATAAAGCAGGGCTTGCCATGATGGCCCGGGTCATCTCCAGACCCTTTACCGCCTTGCGCAGGTCGTCTTCTGTGGACAGGTAATTGCACTGTATCGCAGGTGGGGTAAGCGGATCGGGGTGTTGAATGCGCACCGAGCCTCGTGAACTGGGCCGCAGGTTACAGACCGATGGGGTAATCGCATCAAAGCTGTGCAGAGGCTCGCCAAACTTCGGCAAGGACAGTGGCTGGACATGCCATTCCAGGTCGGCGGGTGCCTCTGTATCGCTGCTTTTGGCAAAGGCCCCTAAGGTAGAGGGCGGCATGGTCATGGGCCCGGTGCGCGACAAGAAATACTGTGCCGCCATGCCAAAACGGGTTATGGGATTGTTGTAAAGGCTATTGACCGTTCGGGCACCCTGCACTGTATATACCGTTCGAATCTGAAGATGGTCTTGTAGGTTTTCTCCCACCCCAGGCAGGTCTAACTGCACCGGAACCTGGAGCTCTGAGAGCAGGGCAGCCGGCCCAATTCCCGAGGCTTGTAGAAGTTGCGGTGAGCCAATCGCTCCGGCCGCAAGGATGACCTGCTTGCGTGCCCGAACTTCAAGCCGTTGGCCATCTTTGAGGACCTGGATGGTCCTTGCCCGTAGCGTCGCCCCCGTCCAGGCGCCTCGGTCGGCAGGACGGCTCTCGCGGTTTTCTTCTAGGCCCAGCGTCAGCGCCTGGGCGTTGGTCCAGACAACCAGGTTTTTTCGCTGGGCAACGGGATGCAAAAAGGCATCGGCCATAGACCATCTGCGGCCGCGCATCTGGGTGACATGAAAATAGGCACTTCCGGCGTTGTCCCCCCGGTTGAACTCGGCGATGGGTTCAATCCCCTGTTCTGCCGCCGCCCGCTGCCAGGCATCAAGAATCCGCCACTTTACCCGCGGTGATTCGACACGCATTTCACCGCTGCTACCGTGCCAGGCATTGGCACCCCCAAAAAAATTCTCCAGCGACTTATAAATCTCCAGCGTCTGGCCGCCATCGGCATCCCAACGCCAGCGATCGTCACCGGTGGCCTCGGCCCAGCGGTCGTAGTCACTGGCCTGACCGCGCATATAGATCATGGCATTAATAGACGAGCAGCCGCCGAGCACCCGACCGCGGGCATAGTGGATGGACCTGCCCGCAAGCCCCGGATCGGCTACTGTCTTAAAGCACCAGTCGGTGCGTGGGTTGCCGATGGTAAAGAGATAACCCACGGGTATCTTGATCCAGAACCAGTCGTCTTTGCCGCCCGCCTCAAGCAGCAGCACCCGATGGCCTGTCTGAGCTGACAGCCGGTTGGCCAGAAGACAGCCGGCACTACCAGCGCCGACGATAACGGTATCGAATTCAAGTTGGCTCATATTGTAAAAACCGCCGGAAAGCGAAAGACCAATTATTGCTGGCGGTGCAGATCTGGTCTATTTTTGAAACGCAGCTCTTCTGGATAGGGAAAAACGTCATCGAGAATGCCGTGCTTGATCCGATCTTGCTGGGCCTGCCAATAGCCTGCCTCAAGCAGATCGGAATGGTACTTCAGGAAGGGCCTACGAAGTCGCGGTTGACCAAGCAGAAACTGGGCGAATTCCTCCGGAAAGACATCATTGGGACCCACGGTATACCAGGGCTCGCTGGCCATTTCGTCCTCGGGCGTGCGCGGCGGCGGGATTTTGCGAAACCGGCACTCGGTCAGATATTGAATCTCGTCGTAGTCGTAGAAGACCACACGATGGTAGCGGGTCATTCCGAAGTTTTTATAGAGCATGTCGCCGGGGAAGATATTGGCGGCTACGAGCTGCCGAATAGCATCGCCATACTCGCGAACCGCATGGTCTACCTGGGCCTCTGTGGCATGCTCAAGGTACAGGTTTAAGGGGATCATTCGTCTTTCAATGTACATATGGCGAATCACAATGCGGTCATCCACCTCATCGATCATGCTGGGAGCAAGGGTCTTGATCTCATCAATCAGACCAGGATCAAAACGTGCCCTGGGGAAGTCCACATTGGAGTACTCCCAGGTGTCTGCCATACGGCCCGCCCGGTCGTGCAGCTTTACGAGCTGGTACTTAGAGACGATATGTTCGCGGCTGACGTCCTTGGACCGCACATCCTTAATGATCTTAAAGACATAGGGGAAGGAGGGGAGTGTGAAGACCAGCATGACTAAGCCCTTGATGCCTTCGGCAATACAGAACTGGTCATTGGAGTGCTTCAGGTGGTGTAGAAAGTCGCGGTAGAAAAGTGTCTTGCCCTGTTTCTGCAGGCCAAGCATGGTGTAGAGCTCGCTGTTGGGCTTGTGGGGCATCAGCGAGCCCAGAAACTGTACATAGGCCGAGGGCACCTCCATGTCGACCATGAAATAGGCCCGGGCAAAAGAAAAGAGCACGGAGATCTGCTCAGAACTAAAGATCACGGTATCGAGATACAGTCGTCCCTTGGGGTCTCTTAGTATGGGTACCGCAAAGCCCAAGGGAACTCCATCATTCATGATGCGGCTGATCAGGTAGGCGCCTTTGTTGCGATAAAAAAGTGATCGTAGGACATGAATCTGGATATCGATCTCGGCATGAAATGGTCGGCCGAGGTCACGGCAGGCGGCCTTGAGCACCAGTCGCAAGTCTCGGTCGATATCCTGCCAGGGGCAGGCCATGCCGAGGTCAACGGCGATCTGGATCAGGCAACGCCGAAGGCCTGTGGTTCGGGGGTAGTAGATACGGTAAGACGGTGGGTCGGAGTCGAGATAGTCTGTTGAGACTGCCGGGCGCACGAATAGGTTTTCGTTGCGAAAGTACTCGCGGTGCAGGATGCGCGTGGTAACCGAGTTAAAAAAACTCTCCGCAAGCTCCGGCTGGCGGTGATTGGTAAGCAGCATGATAAAGGCCCGCTTCACCTCAGCCCAACGCCGGTTTGTCAGGTCCTTATTGTCTGCCAGTTCGGAGAGCTGCTCGCAGGTCTCGCGCACCCGCTCATCGTAAAACGCAATACGCCTGCGGGAGAGCTTGCGAATCTCCTGGTACTGACCGGCCTCAAACTGGGTCTTTGCCTGCTGTGCGTTATAGCGAAAGAGCCCATAGTGGCGATGAAAGCCATCGAGAACGATCTGGGCGATCTGGCTTTCGGTAAGAGCGCCGGCTGGATTCATGCTATCCCTGCAGGCTAAAGCCTTGGGTCACCCGAGATCGGTCTCGGGCCACGCTCATAATCAGGCCTATTCCCACCCCAAGGGTAACTAGTGCAGTGCCGCCGTAGGAGACAAAGGGCAGGGGCACCCCCACCACCGGCAACAGGCCGGTAACCATAGCAAGGTTCACAAAGGCATAGGTAAACGCGGTGAGTGCTAGGCTTGCGGCCAGCAATCGGCCAAAGATGGTGGGCGCGCCCAGCGACACCCAGAGGCTTCTGAGCACCAGCCCGATATACAGGGCAGTGAGTAGCAGCGCTCCAAGAAACCCAAACTCCTCTGCGAAGCCCGAGAAGATAAAGTCGGTCTCGCGTTCGGGGATGAAGTCGAGCTGGGCCTGGGTCCCCTTGAGCCAGCCTTTGCCCCAGATGCCGCCAGACCCCACGGCGATCATCGACTGAATAATGTGAAAACCCTTGCCCAGGGGGTCTCGGGTAGGATCTAAAAGGGTACAGACTCTCTGGCGCTGGTATTCTCGAAGCCCGGGCCAGTCTACCCCAGGTGCACAGACCTGGTCTCCAAAGGCAATGAGCAGCAGGATTAGTAGAAGAGCACCGCCTGCGACGATCCCAATGAGCCTCCAGGACAGTCCGGCAAGGTAGATCACAAATATGCCCGAGGCAGCGACCAGAATGGCCGTGCCCAGGTCGGGCTGCCGCAGGATCAACGCCACAGGCAGCAGGAGCAGCAGCACGATGACCACCCAGTCGCGGACCGTTTTCAGGCCATCGCGCTGGTGTACCAGCCAGGCGAGCATCAGGGGCATGGCGATCTTCATGAGCTCAGAGGGCTGGATACGGGTAATGCCGAGGTCGAGCCAGCGGGTAGCGCCCTTGCTGGTCTGGCCAAAGAACTCGACTGCAAGCAGCAGCAAGAGCCCTGTGGCATAGAGGGGAATGGCGGTCTTCTGAAGCCAGTTGGCCGGAACCTGGGCGATGACAAACATGATCAGCCCGGCCAGGGCCAGGTTGCGGGCATGGGAAAAAAACCGCTCGGGGTCGTGGTGGCTTGCGCTGTAGACTGCAAGCAGGCTGAGCCCCATCAGTCCACAGAAGATAAAGAATAGGGGCTGATCCAGTGCCATGAACCGCTGTCGTGCCCAGAGCCCAACGGCCCGCCAGCCCACATGTGCGCGACGGTCGTTCATGGTAATGCCCGCCCTTCCTTGGTGCGCTCTACCAGGAGAAAGTCCATTACCTGACGGGCAATCGGCGCGGCTGCGGCCGCCCCAAATCCGCCATTCTCCACAATGACCGCAAGGGCCACCTTGGGGTCATCGGCGGGTGCAAATGCCACATACAGGGAGTGGTCACGAAGCCGTTCGGCCACACGACTAGCGACATAGGTTTCATTCTGTTTGATGCTAAATATCTGGGAGGTGCCGGTCTTTCCCGCTACTTTGTAGGGGGTTCCCGCCATTACCCGAGCGCCCGTTCCCGATAGGTTTACCTCCACCATGGCGTCCCGTACTAGGCTGAGCCAGTCCTCCGGGATATTCAGGTCTGCCTCAATCTCTGGGGGCATTTCAATTACATTTCCGCTGCGGGGGTCCTCAATAGCCTTTACCAGCCGAGGCTTAACGAGCTTGCCGCCATTGGCAAGTGCCGCGGTGGCGCGGGCGAGCTGCAGAATGGTAAAGGCGTTATAGCCCTGCCCAATGCCGATCGACGGGGTCTCTCCCGTGAGCCATTCCTTACCGAAGCGTTTCATTTTCCAGTCTGAAGAAGGCAGGATGCCGGCGGTTTCTCCCTCCATATCAATGCCTGTGGTGCGCCCGAAACCAAAGGGCGCGATGTGTCTGAATATATTGTCCACCCCCATATCGATCGCCAGTTTGTAATAGTAGGTATCGCTGGATACGACGATGGACTTCTTGAGGTCTACCCGGCCATGGCCTTCGGGGCGGCTGTCCCGAAAACGGTGGTTGCCGAGCATGAAATAGCCAGGATCTTGAATCGTGTCGCCCGGCTTGCGCGCGCCCGAGGTCAGTGCCGCGATGGCCATGAAAGGCTTATAGGTTGATCCCGGCGGGTAGATGCCGCGCAGGGCTCGGTTGAGCAAGGGGACATCCGGCGAGTTATTGAGCTCAGACCAGAGCTCTGGGTCTACTCCGTCGACAAAGGCATTCGGGTCAAAATTGGGCTGCGATACGAAGGCCAATATCTCGCCTGTCTGGGGCACCATGGCCACCAAGGCGCCCCGGCGCCCCTTATAGGCCTCTTCAATGCGCGTCTGCAGCCCGAAGTCGATCGCAAGCAGCAGGTTCTTTCCAGGCTCCGGCGCCTTTAATCCCAGTTCACGCACCAGCCGGCCAGAGGCCGTCACTTCAATCTTTTGAAATCCGGGCTGCCCTTTGAGCACCGGCTCGTAGCTCTTTTCAATCCCGAGTTTTCCAATATGGGTAACGCCCAGGTAATCGTTTGATATACCGGCCTCCTCCAGGCGCTCACGGTCGAACCGGGAGACCCGACCAATATGGCCGAGCAGGTGCGACGAGGAGGCTTCAAAGGGATAGCTGCGAATCGAGCGCTGCTGAATATTGACCCCTGGCAGGTCTGCAACCCGGGTAACGAGTCGGGCAACCTCTTCGTCGGTGAGGCGGGTTTTCAAGGGAATGCTTTCAAAACGCCGCGCCTCGGCGGAGGCCCGGCGGAACCGGTTGATCTCTGATGGTCTTAGGCCGATGGTGCCGCTGATGTGTTCAATCGTGGCATTGAGGTTTGTGACCTGAAAAGGCTCGATCTCCAGTGAGAAGCCGGCATCGTTGCGCGCCAGTACGGTTCCGTAGCGGTCAAGGATTTGTCCCCGAGGCGCCTGTATGGGCAGAAGGGCCATCCGGTTTTCATCGGCACGCGCGGCATGGTCTTCATGCTGCCAGACCTGCAGCTGGGCAAAGCGAAGCGTCAGCCCCACCATGGCCAGCACCACAAAAAGCGCTGCTACCGACGCCCGCTGGCGAAACTCTGAGCTGAAACGGCCTGAAAACTCCATACCTGAACGATCTACGCCTGTGGTGAGCCGGTTGCACCCGCCTTAGTCCGCATACGACCAGGCCTCGTCTTTCGCTGCAGCAGCCCCTGAATGAGTCGGCTGACGATAACCCATGTCACCGCCTCAAGCGCGGGCTGAATCAGCAGCACCTGCCCCGGGACGACGCCCTCTACGAACCACCGAATCAGGTAGACGCTTGAGAGGGCCAGCAGAAATAAGAGATAGAGATGGGCCATCTGCCCCCAGATCGTGAAGTCAGGAATCCGCCGATGCAAGGTGATGGCCCCATAGCTCAAAAGTGAATAGGCCAGCGCATGTTGGCCGAGCAATACGCCCTGATGGACATCCATGACCAGGCCCATGAGCCAGGCCGGGGCCAGGCCAATACGACTGGGCAGGAAGATATTCCAGAAGACCAGAATGATCGCGAGCAGGTCGGGGATGGGCCATTCCGGTCCCCAGGGCATGAGGTTAAAGAGCAGGCCAAGGGCAAGACTGATCAGAATAAAGCGGCGGGTGGGCGCCCTGCCAATAATCGTCTGGGGTCTCATGGCGTCTGGGCCCCCCGGCGGATAACCAAGACATCCTTCTGTCTGCCCACCGATGCCAAGGGCTTGGCAATCACCGTGGGAAACTGGCCCTGGGGTGCCCCGACCACCAGGGACACTTCCCCCACTGCCAGACCCACAGGATAGAGGCCATCAAGCCCCGAGGTGACAATCAGGTCGCCCTCCTTGATCTTTGCAGCAAGGTTCACGAACCGAATCTGAAAGCCATCTTGTTGCCCAAGCCCTTGGCTGATCCCGCGGATACCGGCGGAGGGCAGAAAGACCGGCACCATGAGCTGCTCATCGGACAGCAGGCGCACCTCGGAGGTGAGCGGAAAAACGCGGCTGACCTGGCCGACAACGCCCTGGCTATTGATCACTGGATCACCAATGGAGACCTGATGTTCGAGTCCTTTGTCGATAAGCACCTTGCGGCTCAGACTGTCTTGCAGTCCTGACCGCACCTTGGCAACGACACTGGGCAGGCTGTTTTGCTGCCGGATTTCCATAAGCTCTCGAAGGTTTCGGTTCTCGGTTTGTACCTGGTCCGCAAGCAGCAGGGTCGCCGCATTGCGAAGCTGTTCTTCGCGCATTCGATCGACCTCATCGGCAAGCTCTGCAACGGTCTTGAGCCGATCTGTCAGCCATAGGGCGAAGTCACGTGGCACCAGCAGGGATTCGACAATCGGATAGAGCACCACGCTTAAGCCCTGCCTGAGGGGCTTGGCGATATTTACCTCGCTATCGAGCTGCATAAGCAGCGCGGCCGCTGCTAGCGCAATGAAGAGCTTAATTCGGGCTGACAGACCCTGGCGGAAAAATGGCGGCGGACTCTGAGAGAGGGCCAAGGCCTCACGCCCCCTTTACTCAGTGGACAGTACGCTGCTGAGCTCGTCGATTCGCTCAATCGCCTCGCCACAGCCCCGGACCACGCAGGAAAGCGGGTCTTCGGCCACATAAACGGGCAGTCCGGTTTCTTCGGTGAAGAGGCGGTCGAGGTCGCGCAACAGGGCGCCCCCTCCGGTGATCACCACGCCACGCTCTGCGATATCGGCAGCGAGTTCTGGTGGCGTATTTTCAAGCGCATTCTTGATGGCCACGACAATCTGGCTAATGGGATCGGTGAGGGCCTCGAGAATCTCGTTGCTCGAGATGGTGAAACTACGGGGTATACCTTCACTGAGGTTGCGGCCGCGTACCTCCATTTCACTGACGGAGCTGCCGGGAAAGGCTGAGCCGATTTCCTTCTTGATCGCCTCGGCGGTTTGGTCACCAATAAGCATGCCGTAGTTGCGACGAATGTAGTTCACGATGGCCTCGTCGAACTTATCACCGCCGACACGGATAGAGCTGGAGTAGACCAGGCCGCCCAGCGAGACCACGCCTATTTCGCTGGTGCCACCCCCGATATCGACCACCATCGAGCCACAGGGCTCGGCAATCGGTAGCCCCGCCCCAATAGCAGCAGCCATGGGCTCTTCGATGAGGTAGACCTGGCTTGCTCCCGCAGAAAGGGCAGACTCGCGAATGGCCCGGCGCTCCACCTGCGTGGAGCCGCAGGGTACACAAATAATGACCCGGGGGCTCGGTGAGAAGAGCTTCTTCTCGTGGACCATCTTGATGAACAGCTTGAGCATCTGTTCGGTAACGGTGAAGTCGGCAATGACGCCGTCTTTCATGGGCCGAACCGCCTCGATGCTGCCAGGCACCTTGCCGAGCATCTGTTTGGCTTTGGCGCCAACGGCTTCAATGGTCTTCTTACCCCCCGGGCCTCCATCATGTCGGATAGCCACGACCGAAGGCTCGTTAAGCACAATGCCTTTGCCTCTGGCGTAAATTAGAGTGTTGGCAGTTCCAAGGTCGATTGCTAGATCTTGGGAAAAAAAGCCGCGCAGAAAACCAAACATAGCGTATTCCAAAAAGTATTTGGGAAGAAAGGACGATAATACGCGGGATTATCCACTTTCTTCGCCTTCGCATCGGCCGTAGGTGCGGATTTTCTTTAGGCTAGCCGCTTGATCCCGCACTGATCCCGTAAGGCGCGAATGCGCCCACCCCATTTATGGACGCCACCGAACTCGAAAAACTTGCAACGCTTAGCCGCCTGGCACTGACTGATCAAGACCGCAACGACCTCCTACCGGCGGTCTCGGCAATTCTTGCCTGGGCTGATGGCCTGCATCAGGCGCCAACATCGGGGGTGACACCCATGGCCCATCCGCACGACCTTGCCCTGCGACTGCGTGATGACCAGCCCGAGACGCTTCCCAGCCGAGACGCCCTGATGGCCAATGCACCACAGGCATCCCATGGCCTGTTTGTGGTTCCCCGGGTTGTGGAGTAAGCCATCGTGGACCTGCGTTTTTCTGAGCTGCACGAACTTCGACGGGCGCTGGACAGCGGGATGGTTTCTGCCGAGGAACTGGCCCAGGACTATCTGGATGCCTTGGCCAGGGACCCTTATGGAGCGGTCTTGGCCATCGACCCAGACCGCACTCTCGCCCAGGCGCGTGCGGCGCAGCAGCGGCTGGATTCACCCGCGTCTGAGGACACAAGCCCTTTGGTGGGGCTGCCTATTCTGCATAAGGATGTCATTGTTACCCAGGGCTGGCCAACGACCGCCGGCTCAAAGATGCTGGAGGGCTACCGAAGCCCGTTTGACGCTGAGCTGGTCGCCCGGCTTCTGGCAGAAGGAATGGTCTGCCTGGGAAAGGCCAACTGCGACGAATTTGCCATGGGCTCTGCAAACCTACATTCCGCCTATGGTGTCTGCCGCAACCCCTGGGATACTGAGCGTATTCCCGGAGGGTCGTCTGGCGGGTCAGCGGCTGCGGTTGCCGCGGGGCTTGCGCCCGCTGCCACGGGCACTGATACCGGCGGCTCGATTCGGCAGCCCGCCGCGATGTGTGGCATTACGGGGATCAAGCCTACCTATGGCCGTGTCTCACGCTGGGGTCTGGTGGCCTATGCCTCAAGCCTTGATCAGGCTGGGCCCATGGCCCGATCGGCCGCAGACTGTGCCTGGCTGCTCAACGCCATGGCCGGTCATGACCCCAAAGACGCTACCAGCCTTGCCCGTGAGCCCGAAGACTTTGGCCGGTTTCTGCAGGCGTCTCTGTCGAACAGTTCCGGGCCCGATCGGCCGCTTTCGGGAATTCGGCTGGGCCTGCCGCGTCAGTACTTTGGGCCGGGTCTTTCTGCCCCAGTGCGTGCGGCGATTGATCATGCCCTTGCTGAGCTGCAGTTGTTGGGTGCGGAGTGTCTGGAGGTCGACCTGCCGCGCACCGAGCTCTCGATTCCTGCCTATTACGTAATTGCGCCGGCCGAGGCCTCGAGCAACCTATCGCGGTTTGATGGCGTGCGCTATGGCCACCGCAGCGCGCAGGCGCAAGACTTGCAGTCCTTGTACCGCAATAGCCGGGCCGAAGGTTTTGGCCCCGAGGTGCGTCGACGCATTCTGGTGGGCACCTTTGTCCTGTCCCATGGATATTACGATGCCTACTATCTGCAGGCGCAGAAGGTGCGCCGCCTGATAGCCCAGGATTTTCTGGCGGCCTTTGACCAGTGCGACTTTATCGTGGGCCCCGTTTCGCCAACCCTGGCATGGGGTATTGATGCTGCGGGCCAGGAAAAAGACCCGTTGGCAGACTACCTGGCCGATATCTACACCCTTGGTGCCAGCCTTGCGGGTCTTCCTGCCATGTCCGTGCCCTGTGGCTTTGGCCATGCCAGCGATGGCGCGGGTCCGCTGCCGGTGGGATTGCAGATTATTGGCCGACAGTTTTCTGAGGCGCGCATGCTCGGGCTTGCCCATCGGTATCAGCAGGCCACCGACTGGCATCGGCGCTGCCCGCCGCCCGCTGCTGGGCGGGCCTTGACCGCATCAGGGTCTGGCGCATCTTCGGTGCCTCACGCTTTCGCAGCCGAAGCCGGTCTGGCCGCACGGGGCGCGCCCTGATGGACTGGGAGCTTGTGATTGGGCTTGAGACCCATGTGCAGCTTAGCACCCAGTCGAAGATGTTCTCGCCGGCTTCAACGGCCTTCGGGGCGCAGCCCAACACCCAGTCCCATCCGATCGACCTTGCCTTGCCGGGGGTACTGCCCAGCCCAAACCGCGCTGCGGTAGCGGCCGCGATTCGTTTCGGTCTGGCCGTGGGGGGCAGGATCGCTCCAGTTTCCATCTTTGCGCGCAAAAACTATTTCTACCCCGACCTGCCCAAGGGCTACCAGATCAGCCAGTTTGAAACCCCGGTGGTCTCGGGCGGGTCAGTGCCCATTGTGCTGCCCGATGGCACTGAGCGCGACATTGTGCTTACCCGTGCGCACCTCGAAGAAGATGCCGGCAAATCCATTCATGAGGGCCTAGAAGACTTTCCGCAAGGCTGCTCGGGCATTGACCTAAATCGCGCGGGAACGCCGCTGCTGGAGATCGTTACCGAGCCAGTAATGCGGTCTGCGGCCGAGGCAGTGGCCTATGCCAAGGCCTTGCATGGCCTAGTCACCTGGATTGGTATCTGCGATGGCAATCTGCAAGAAGGCTCTTTTCGGGTCGATGCCAATGTCTCGGTACGGCCGGTCGGCAGCCAGACGCTCGGCACCCGGTGCGAGATCAAGAACCTCAACTCGTTTCGGTTTCTGGAGCGCGCCATTCAGGTCGAGGCAGCACGCCAGGTCGAGCTCATTACCTCGGGCGGCAGTGTCCGTCAGGAGACGCGACTCTTTGACCCCGATCGTGATGAGACCCGGTCGATGCGCAGTAAAGAAGACGCCCACGACTACCGTTATTTTCCTGATCCCGATCTGCCCCCTCTGACCGTCGGGGCCGAGGAGATCGCAGCAGTCGCCCAAGAGATGCCGGCGCTGCCTGGGGCCATTAAGACACGACTCATCTCCGACTATGGCCTGTCGGGCTACGACGCAGCGACAGTGACGGCCAGCCAGTCTTCGTATCGGTATTTTGAGCAGGGCCTCGCGGCGCTCTCTGGCCTGCCAGCCGGTGGCGCCACCCCCGATCGCGCCAAGGGTTTGGTGAACTGGATGATGGGGGAACTCGCCTCGGCGCTGAACCGTGCTGATCTTTCGATCGAGTCCTCACCGGTCTCGGCCCAGGCGCTGGCAGCGCTGATGCTGCGGGTCGAAGACGGCACGATTAGTCATAAGATTGCGCGTGAGGTCTTTGGTCTGCTCTGGGACGGCAGCTTTGCCTCGGCCGATGCCGCCATCAGCGCCAAGGGGCTGCGCCAGATTCAAGACACCGGCGCGCTGCAGGCATTTGTGGCAGAGGTGATCGACGCCAACCCAAAGATGGTGGCAGAGTTTCTGTCGGGCAAAGACAAAGCCTTAAATGCCCTGGTTGGGCAGGTTATGAAGCGGTCTGCGGGCAAGGCCAATCCGCAGGTGGTGACAGAGCTTCTTAAGGCGCAGATTCAAAAATAGCCAAGCCTAGGGCGGTTGGTGAGCCTGACGGCCGATGGCCTTGCCGAATTAGGTTTCAGGCATCAGCGCGGCGAATACTCCGGTAATGCTTCGAGGCTCGTGCCAATGGCCTGGGCGTAGAGCGGCAAGACCCGGGGCAGCACGCGGGAGATCTCATCAATACGGCTGTTGCCCGATGGATGGGTGGACAGCCACTGGGGCGGAGCCCCCCTGCTCTGCGACTGCATCTTGCGCCACAGGCTAATTGCTGCCCGGGGGTCGTAGCCGGCGCGGGCCGCTAAGTCGAGGCCCACGAGGTCGGCATCGGTCTCGTCATCCCGCGAAAACTTCAGGCTTAAGAGCTGCCCTCCATAACCTAGTACCTGTCGGCCGGCCTGGCCAAAACCCAAGACCTCCGACAATACCGAGGCACCAATGTCGGTGAGCTGTGCCTTGGCCATTTGCGCGCGGGCATGTTCGCGCAGGGCGTGGGCCATCTCATGGCCCATGATGGCCGCCACCTCCTCGTCGCTAAGGCTGAGACGATTTAGAATTCCTGTGAAAAAAGCGATCTTTCCGCCAGGCATGCAAAAGGCATTGACCTGGTCGGAGCGCAGCACGATGACCTCCCATTGCCACCGGCGGGCATCCGGGTTCCAGGCGTAGGCATGGGGCTTTAGACGATTGGCGATGGCGCGCAGCCGAATGACCTCGGGGTCGGTATCCGGCAGCAGTGCATTTTTCTGAGCGGCCTGCTTTTTGATGGCGTCAAACTGCTGGGCAGCGGACCGCTCAATTTGTGCCGCCGGAATTAGGCGGCGCACCTCAGAGGTGGGTTTGACGGGAACGCTGTCGGTGGGCCCGCTTGCCGTGCTTGGCGTGGCCGCACAGCCCGAGAGGCCCAACAGGCCGACCATGGCCCATGCCGCTAGCCGGACCCGCCTATACTGCGCCTGTTGCCTATTCTTACGCGGAGACACAGAGGGCTTCGGCATAGAAGATTCCTTAGAAACGCACTGCCAGACAAACACCATTGGACCATTATTTTGCGTCACAGCTCACCCCTTGAAGACCCGCAAGACCCTAAAACCGCTGTAGGCTCCAAACCAGCTGCTGCCGGGGCCTCTCCGCCGTCCGGGGCCCCGGGTGCTCTACCAGGTGTTCCACCGCGGGCATTGCTGATCATGACCCTTTTGCTGGGCTTTGCCAGTGGCCTTCCCCTGGCCTTGTCCTCGGGGACGCTGCAGGCATGGCTCACGGTGGAGGGGGTGGACCTGAAGACCCTGGGATGGCTCACTGTGCTGGGCCTGCCCTATACCTACAAGTTTGGCTGGGCGCCCCTGCTGGACCGGTATCAGATTGGGGGCCGCGCAGGGGGCCGTCGCAGAGGCTGGTTGGTTGGCCTGCAGTTCGCCATGGCGGGCATTCTGGTGGCCATGTCGTTTTCAGAGCCGATGGCGCCGGGGGGCCTGGTCTGGCTGGCGAGCATGGCCTTTCTGCTGGTGGTCTTTTCCGCCAGTTTCGACATCGTCTTTGATGCCTGGCGGGCCGAGTCTCTGACGCCCGAGCAGCGCGGCCTGGGGGCTGCCTGGTCGGTGATTGGCTACCGCATTGCGATGCTGGTCTCTGGCGGAATGGCCTTGATGCTCGCCGATCTTTATCTGGGGTTTGCGGGAACCTATCGGGTGATGGCCGGGCTCTGCCTGGTGCTCGCGGTTGTCGCTGCCTTTGCGCCTGAGCCAAGTACCGCGCGCCCGCCCGCGAATCTGCGGGCGGCAGTGGTCGAGCCTTTTCGGGAGTTTTTCGGCCGCAAGGCGGCCTGGTGGCTTCTGGCCGCGATCGTCTTGTATAAGCTTGGCGATGCATTTGCTGGCAGCCTGTCGACGGCCTTTTTGATTCGAGGCGCAGGCTTTTCGGCCGCCGAGGTGGGTGCCGTGAATAAGGGTATGGGGCTTGTCGCAACCCTGATCGGTGGCCTTGCTGGAGGCCTTTTGCTTGCACGCATTGGGCTCTGGGGAGGGCTGTTTTTGTTCGGCATGCTGCAGGCGGTTACGAACCTGGGGTTTTGGTGGCTTGCTGGCTTGGCAGACCCCGGTGTTCTCGACATGACCATGGTGGTCCTTTTAGAGAACCTTGCCGGCGGCATGGGCACGGCCGCCTTTGTGGCGTTTCTCATGACACTGTGCGACCAGCGGTTTACGGCTACCCAGTTTGCGCTTCTCTCGGCCTTGGCCTCGGTGGGCCGGGTCTGGGTGGGCCCGTTTGCCGGACATGCCGCCAGCGCCTGGGGCTGGGCCCCCTTTTTTATGGGAAGTTTCTTTGCGGCATTGCCCGGCCTTGTGCTGCTCTGGTGGCTGCGCGCGCGGATTAGTGAGATGGTTCTGGGCATCCAGGCGCAGAATCAGGTGGCCGCAGACCCGGGCAAGGCGCGGTAACACAGGCCCCACCGATATGCAGGCCTTGCGGAATCTGGCCATCACTTTTTTGTCTGCAGTTCTGGGCGGCGCCGTTTTTTGGGTTCTGGCAGTGCCCCTGCCCTGGCTGTTGGGCAGTCTTTTTGCGGCGAGCCTGCTGGCCCTTACCGTCGGGGCGGCTCCGCTGCCTGGCCCTGGGGTTCGGATCGGCCAGATGACGATTGGGCTTGCGCTGGGGCTGTACTTCACCGCGCCTGTGATTGCCGGCCTTTTGGGCAATGGAACCTGGATTGCGCTGTCCGCGATGCTTACCTGCCTTCTTAGTCTGGTAGGCGCTGTGCTCTTTCAGAGACTGACGGACTGCGATGCAAAGACCAGTTTTTATTCGGCCGCGATCGGGGCGGCCAGCGATATGGCACAACAGGCCGCAGCCTCGGGCGCCCGTGCCGACCTTGTGGCCCTGGTCCATAGCATTCGGGTCTTTCTGGTGGTCAGCACGGTGCCCTGGATTGCCTCGGCCTGGCTTGGGAGTTCCGCCTTGTCCGACCCATTTCCTCTTTTACCGGATTTCTCTGGTGTGTCTGATTTACTTGGCCTGGCAGGCAGTGATGCATGGCTGGGGCTTATGGAGACATCGGCGCTGGCGGCGGCAGGCGTTTTTCTCGCCTGGGGCTTTGGGCGGCTGGGGCTGCCGAACCCCTGGGTCTTAGGGCCCCTTTTCACCGCCTTACTGGCCGCAGTCTTCTGGCTTGCGGAAGCGCGCTTGGCACCCTGGCTGGTGGCGGGCGGCCAGGTACTACTGGGCTGGAACCTGGGTCAGCGGTTTGACCGGGCGAGGCTTAATGCCTTCGCTTCAGCAGCCCGCGCCGCTGTGGTCATGACCTGCTTTTATGGCCTAATGGGCCTGGGCCTGGCAGCGCTCATCTGGTGGGCAACCGGCCTGCCCTGGGTGGTGAGCTTTATGGCCACCGCCCCGGGCGGCATTGCCGAGATGGCGATTGTTGCAAAGGTGCTTGGGTTAGACCCGCCCACGGTTACCGCATTTCATGCTGTGCGCATGATCTTAATGGTCGTGGGCGCCCAGGCCCTTTTGTGGCTTGGGCTGCGAATGCATATGCTCAGAGAGCCTGGCGCGCCTCAAGCCCCGGACGCGTCGGAGGGTAAGAAACCCGGGCCCGGCTAAGACACAATGCCCGCCTCTTGAAACAGCTTTGCGAGCTCGCCCGATTCATGCATCTCTCCCATGATGTCCGCGCCGCCAATAAACTCGCCCTTCACATATAACTGCGGAATGGTGGGCCAGTTTGCGTAGTCTTTTACCGCCTGCCGAACGGACTCGTCTTCCAGCACATTGACAGTGGCCACCTGGGTAACGCCACAAGACCGTAGCAGCTGTATCGCTCGGCCGGAAAAGCCACACTGCGGAAACTGGGCGGTGCCCTTCATAAACAAAACCACGGCGTTTTCGGTTACGGTCTGATGTACAAAGTCTTTGGCATCCATGGCCAACAGTCCTTTCTGAGTAAGAGATAGTGGGCTGAAAAGAATTGCCTCTCATCATAGACGAGCGTGCACGGCTCGGGGGGTGCCGGTAAGGTCGCGCAGGCCAATAGCCTCAGAGAATCCCGCCTTTTTGCACAAGGCAGCCACCGCGGTCTGTTGGTTCCAGCCATGCTCCAGCAGAAGGCTGCCACCAGGCCGCAGCCAATTGGGCGCCTGAGATATGATTCGAGCGGTCTCGCCCAGCCCGTCCTGGGTCTTTCGTATTCCGCTAAGCGCCTCGGCTGGCTCAAACCGCAGGTCGCCCTCCTGAAGATGCGGGTCTGCGGCGGCGATGTAGGGCGGGTTGGACACGATAAGGTCAAACCGCAGTGCCTCTGCCGGCCGATCCGTAAGCGTTTGCTGCTGGTCCAGGCCCACCTGTGCTGACCCAAGCGCCTCAAACCAGTCGCCTAGAGCCCACTGGACCGACACGCCATGCCAGCAGGCATTATTCTTGGCAGTGGCAAGGGCCCCGGCGGACTGATCGGTGGCCCAGGCTGCAATGCGTTTGCCTTGTGCCGCCGCTGCCTTGATGATCGAGATCGCAATGCAGCCGCTGCCAGTGCCCAGATCTAGCAGCCGGGCATCTGGCCCGCAGACTGCCAGGCCGTGTTCCACGAGAAGCTCGGTCTCTGCCCGGGGAATGAGCACCGCAGGATTGACCCAGAACCGATAGCCATAAAACTCCCGAAACCCGAGCAGGTAGGCCAAGGGCTGGCCCTGGCTGCGCTGCCGCGCCCAGCGGTCCACCAGGCCGCTTTCCGCAGGCGATAGCCCGCCGGTGCCCTCGCGCAGAAAAAACGTGCGCGGCCGCCCCGTGGCCGCCTCGAGCAGTGCCCATTGCTCCAGACGCGGCAGACGAAGAAAGTCGGGCTCGGTCATGTGGGATGAGCCTTCACAGGCGCTAAGGGGCCTGCACTTGCTTGCATCGGCGCCTGGCTAGTCGGCCAGCGCCGATAACTGCTCGGCCTGATGCTCAGCAATCAGGGCCTGGTTAAGCTCTGCCAGGTCGCCGTCCATGATCTGGTCGATCTTGTAGAGGGTGAGGTTGATCCGGTGGTCGGTGATCCGCCCCTGCGGAAAGTTGTAGGTACGAATGCGTTCGGACCGGTCGCCCGACCCGATCATGAGCTTTCGGGCCGAGGCCTCTTGCTGCTGCAGGGCTGCGGCCTGTCGGTCGCGTACCCGGGCGGCGAGCACCTTCATGGCCTTTTCCTTGTTCTTGTGCTGGCTGCGGTCGTCCTGGCATTCGGCCACGATGCCGGTGGGCAGGTGGGTAATACGCACCGCAGACTCGGTCTTATTCACATGCTGGCCCCCCGCCCCCGAGGCCCGAAAGACATCGATCCGCAGTTCATCCGGGGTGAAGACCACCTCGGCAAGCTCATCGGCTTCTGGCAGCACCGCCACCGTGCAGGCAGAGGTATGAATACGCCCCTGGGCCTCGGTCTCGGGCACCCGCTGCACCCGGTGACCGCCCGACTCAAACTTCAGCCGCGAGTAGACACGGTCGCCCGTGAGCCGCACGACCACCTCTTTGTAGCCGCCCAGGTCGGAGGCATTGGCCGAGAGAACCTCGCTCCCCCAGCGATTACGCTCAGCGTAGCGCAGGTACATTCGCAGCAGGTCTCCGGCAAAGAGCGCAGACTCGTCTCCGCCAGTTCCCGCCCGAATCTCCAGGATGACATCACGGTCGTCGTTGGGGTCTTTGGGCAGCAAGAGTTTTTGCAGGGTATCTTCCTGGCCCTCGATACTTTTGCGCAGGCGTGCCACTTCATCATAGGCAAAGTCTTTGAGCTCGGGATCGGTAAGCCAAGACTCGGCCTCGTGTAGGTCTTTCTCACTGGCCTGCAGGGCCATAAAGGCCTCCACTACGGGCGCCACCTCGGCCCGCTCTTTGGACAGGCTGCGAAAGCTGTTCATGTCATTGGCGATCTCGGGGCTCGAGAGCTGGGCCTCGATAACTGCAAAACGATCTTGGATCTGCTGAAGCTTGGTCAGCAGGCTGGCCTTCACTGACTAGTCCCTAATGGCGGGAACTGGGGGGCTGCTGCACCTCAAAGCCGAAGAGCTCTGGCAGTACCTGTGCCGCCTGGTCGCGGGTCTGGGCATCGGGGCTCGATAGGCTGGCATAGGCGCCATGCAGAAGCTTTTGCGACATGCTGTGGGCGAGCGCCTTGAGAACGTCTTCTACGGGCTCGCCGCGCGCGAGAAGCCTCTGGGCATGCTGCACTTCAAGGCTTTGCAGGTTTTCGGCATGGGCGGTGAGCGACTTGATTACCGGAACCTGCGCGCGTACCGATTTCCATTGGAGATAGGACTGCACGCCATTGTCAATGATGGCCTCGGCATGGCCCACCGCATGCTGCCTCGCCTGAACTCCCTCTTTGACGAGGTCTGCCAGGTCGTCTACGGTGTAGACAAAGGCGTCTGACAGCTTGGCCACCTCGACCTCAATATCGCGCGGCACCGCCAGGTCGACCATAAAGAGGGGTCGGTGTCGACGCTTTTTAAGCGCACGCTCCACCATGCCGAGCCCCACAATGGGCAGGCTACTGGCGGTGCAGCTGACCACGATGTCGAACTCCGCCAGGCGGTCGGGAAGGTCGGCTAGGGCAATGGCTGAGCCGCCGTAGGTCTTTGCCAGGGCCTCGCCCTTGTGCACGGTGCGGTTCGCGACCGCAAGTGCCTTGGGGTTCTGCGCCGCAAAGTGGGCGATGCAGAGTTGAATCATTTCGCCTGCGCCAATAAACAGCATCGTGGTCTGTGACAGGTCGCCAAAGATGCGCTGCGCGAGCTTTACCGAGGCGGCTGCCATGGAGATCGAATGGGCACCGATCTCGGTGCTGCTGCGTACCTCCTTGGCCACTGAGAATGCCTGCTGAAAAAGATGGTGCAGGTTGGAGCCCAGGCTGCCCACGTCTTGCGCCTCACGGGCGGCCTGTTTTAGTTGGCCGAGAATCTGCGGCTCGCCAAGCACCATGGAGTCGAGCCCACTGGCCACGCGAAAGACGTGGCGCACGGCCTGCTGCTCTTGGTGTTGGTAGAGATGGCCTACAAGGTCGTTGGCGCGCACCTTGGACCGATGGGCCATCCAGTCGATGGCCTGCTCCCGGGCGGCCGCGGGATTGGGGCTTGCCAGGTAGAGCTCGGTGCGGTTGCAGGTGGAGACCAGGGCCTGCTCGGGTGCATGTCGGCCGAGCACCTGGCGGAGCTCTGAGAGGCTTGCCCGAAGAACCTCTCCAGGAAAGGCGAGCCGCTCCCGAAGCGCAAGCGGTGCAGACTGGTGATTCAGGCCGAAGGCAAATAACTCCATAGGGCCATGATTCTACGAGAATTACCTGGCTTTGTACTGGCTTTTACGAAAAATGTCTGCCTAGGTTGACACCCCTGGCCGTTCCGAGCCTGGGTGCAGTCGGTAGCCCACCCCATAGACCGTGGTCAGCCGAAAGTCTGAGCCTTGGTCCAGGCCAAGCTTACGCCGAACCCGTGAAACATGGGTGTCAATCGTCCGGGATTCCGGCAGGACCTCTGTCTGCCAGACGGCGCTGCGCATATCCTCGCGGGGAATCGTCTGTCCTAGCCGCAGAAAGAGCAGTTCGGCCACACCAAACTCTTTGTCCGTTAAGTCAATGGGCACGCCGCTACGAGATAGCCTGCGCGTTTGGCGGTCGAGCACGAATGGCCCGATCCGAACCAGCGCAGCTGGCGCGATCGGGTCGGTGTCGGCGCTGTCTGAAGGCACTAATGCGGGCCTGCGCCTAGACTGCACCGCCTGAACCCGGGCCATTAGTTCCCGAGAACGAAATGGCTTGAGCAGGTAGTCCTGGGCGCCAAGGGCGAAGGCGTGCTCAAGGTTTGCCTCATCGAGCAGGCCTGTGACCACGATGCTCGCCGTGGGTGCAACACTGGGATGCCGGGGTAGGCCCGCCAATTGCCTGAGAAGCTCCAGGCCCGAAAGGTCAGGCAGTCGCATATCGAGAATGGCCAGATCAAAAGCCCTTCTGCGCTGGCGGCTCAGAAAGGCATGGCCGAGGCCAAAGGCCTCGCAGTGCCAGCCGGAACCCGCGAGAATGTCGCAGAGCTGGTCGGCCAGATGCGGATCGTCCTCTACGACGGCAGCATAACGTGGCAGAGACTGGGTCATAACTGTCACTTCCTCTGTCGGTTTCGAGACTCCGGGCCGCAGGAGGCTGCGGCCCGGGTCAGGGTGGGGGGGGGGGAAAGCCTCAAAGGCTAGGGCCTTCTATTGCCCGTGCCAAGGGCACAATTCCGACTGAGGTGACTGCTTGTTTGGTTTTCTGACGGGATCAGGCCGTGGGTTCGGAGCCCAGGAATAGGGCGTAGGCGGGATGGCTAGACTCATCCCAGTGGCGATACCCCAGGTCTTTCAGAAATGTCTGGAACTCGGCCTGTTCCTCTGCTGGCACTTGTATCCCCACCAGAATGCGGCCGTAGTCCGCGCCGTGATTGCGATAGTGAAAGAGTGAGATATTCCAAGCAGGATTCATCTGGGTGAGAAAGCGCATCAGCGCCCCCGGTCGCTCCGGGAACTCAAATCGATACAACTGCTCCGCTTTCGCTAAGGGTGAGCGCCCACCTACCAGATGCCGAAGGTGCGACTTTGCCACCTCGTCATCCGACAGGTCCAGCGTGGCAAACCCCTGACCGCGCAGCCGATTGGCAACAACCTGGGCCTCTTCGCGGTCGCGTACCTCAAGACCGACAAATATATGGGCCTGGTCGGCATCGGCAATCCGGTAGTTGAACTCGGTGACGTTGTGGCCGCCAAGCGCGCCGCAGAATCGCTTGAAGCTTCCGCGTTCTTCGGGAATCGTGACTGCAAACACCGCCTCGCGCCGCTCACCGATCTCGCTGCGCTCGCTTACGAAACGCAGCCGGTCAAAGTTCATGTTGGCACCGCAGGCAATCGCCACAAGCGTCTGGTTATGCCCCCCGTGGTCTGCCACCCAGGCCTTGAGCCCGGCAATGGCTAGCGCACCTGCGGGCTCTTGGATCGCGCGCGTGTCCTCGTAGACGTCTTTGATCGCCGCACAGACCGCATCGGTGTCGACCCGAATAATCGCATCGACATACTTTTGCACTAGCCGAAAGGTCTCTTCGCCGACTTGTTTGACTGCTGTTCCGTCGGAAAAAAGTCCCACTTCGGAGAGCGTGACGCGTCTGCCTTGCTCTACGGACTGGGCCATGGCGTCTGAGTCGATGGTCTGCACGCCGATGACCTTGGTCTCTGGCCGTAGCTGCTTCACAAGCGCTGCTACGCCCGAGATGAGCCCCCCGCCGCCGATGGCAATAAAGATGGCGTCGATTGGGTCGGCGTGCTGACGCAGAATCTCCAGCCCAATGGTGCCCTGGCCGGCGATCACGTCGGGGTCATCAAAGGGGTGGACAAAGGTGAGACCCTGGTCTTGTTGCAGCTGCACCGCGTGGCCATAGGCATCGGAGTAAGAGTCGCCCTGCAGAATCACCTCTGCCCCGCGCTGACGTACCGCCTGAATCTTCACCGAAGGCGTTGTGACAGGCATAACGATAACCGCCCGGCACCCGAGCTGCTGGGCTGCCAGGGCCACGCCCTGGGCATGGTTTCCGGCCGAGGCAGCGATCACGCCCTTTGCCCGTTGTTCCGCTGTGAGATGGGCCATCTTGTTATAGGCCCCTCGCAGCTTGAAGGAGAACACTGGCTGGGTGTCTTCTCGCTTTAGCCAGACCTGCGCCCCAAGCCGACGGCTGAGGTTTGGAGCCCGCTCCAATGGGGTCTCTATCGCGACATCGTAAACGCGTGCGGTAAGGATTCGGCGCAGGTAGTCAGCTCCCATAAGCCGGTATCTTAATTCGCCTGGGGTTTTAGGGCTTTGCGGCTGTGATGCACGGCCCGCCGGGCCTGCCCACGAGTACACTTACCCGACTATGAATGCGCCCCTTTCGCCCGCCGTCTTACTTGCTGCCCAGGAATCTCAGGATTCTCATTCACCGCGTCTGCGCGAGATTCCCTACAACTACACCTCGTTTTCTGACCGTGAAATCATTGTTCGGGTGTTGGGCAAAAGGGCATGGGAGCTGGTATCGGAACTGCGCGAGGAGCGCAAAACCGGCCGATCGGCACGCATGCTCTACGAGGTTATTGGCGACATCTGGGTGGTGGCCCGTAACCCCTACCTGCAAGACGATCTTCTGGAAAATCCCCGTCGACGGTTGCAGCTGATTCAGGCCCTGCGTCATCGGCTTGCAGAAATTCAAAAGCGCCGTGACCGCAGTAGCGATGAGACGGCGACTGCGGCATCCGAAGACGATCGCATTGCCCGTGACCGGCGCGTGGCTGAGCTGCTCAGCCTGGCAGAGCAGGCCGTGATCCGGTTTGATGCCTCGTTTACCGAGTCGGCGACCCTGCGCAAAAAGGTGAAAAAGACCCTGTCCCGGGTCACCGACCCGCAGAATATTAAGTTCGATGGCCTGTCGCGTGTCTCGCATGTCACCGATGCCACCGACTGGCGGGTGGAGTATCCCTGCGTGGTCCTTACGCCCGACTCCGAGTCTGAAATGGCCCCGATCGTAAAGGCCTGTATCGAACTGGGCTTGACCATCATCCCGCGGGGTGGAGGCACCGGCTACACCGGCGGCGCCATTCCCCTGACACCGCAGTCGGTAGTGATCAATACCGAAAAGCTCGAGGCCCTCGGGCCGGTCACGCCCGCCCAACTGCCAGGGCTGTCGCACCCCGTGTCAACCATTTATGCAGCCGCCGGCGTGGTCACGCGCCGGGTGTCGGATGCCGCCGATGCGGCAGGCCTGGTCTTTGCCGTGGACCCTACCTCGGCAGATGCCTCCTGCGTGGGTGGGAACATCGCCATGAATGCGGGCGGGAAAAAGGCCGTGCTCTGGGGCACCGCCATCGATAACCTCGCAAGCTGGCGCATGGTCGACCCCAACGGCGACTGGATTGAGGTGACCCGCATCGGCCACAACATGGGCAAGATCCATACTGCCGCATGGGCGGAGTTTGAGATCTGCCGGTATGGCGCGGATCAGCTTGTCTCTAAGACGCCGGCGCGGCCCGGTGGTCATGGCCTGGAAATCTGTCGGTTTCAGGGCGAGCCTTTGGATCGCCGCCGTCTGAAGATCGAGGGCCACCGGTTTCGTCGTCTGGGCCTCGGCAAGGACGTTACTGACAAGGTACTTGGCGGCCTTCCGGGCATTCAAAAAGAGGGCTGCGATGGCCTGATCACCAGCTGCGTCTGGGTATTGCATCGGATGCCCGACCATATCCGTACCGTATGCCTTGAGTTTTTTGGCAATGCCCAGGATGCGGTGCCGTCGATTGTTGAGATCAAGGGTTATCTTGATTCACAGCCTGGGGGCGCGCAGCTCGCAGGCCTGGAGCATCTCGATGAACGCTATCTCAAGGCGGTGGGCTACAGCACGAAGAGTAAGCGGGGTCTCCTGCCCAAGATGGTGCTCATCGGCGACATCGTTGGTGATGACGAGTCTGCGGTGGCGCGCGCGGCCTCGGAGGTCATACGTCTTGCCAATGGGCGCGCGGGCGAGGGCTTTGTCGCGGTGTCCGCAGACGCCCGAAAGGTCTTCTGGGCCGATCGGGGACGGACAGCCGCGATTGCCCGGCACACCAATGCCTTTAAGATCAACGAAGATGTGGTGATCCCGCTGCCGCGCATGGGCGAATACACCAATGCCATTGAGCGCATCAATATCGAGCTCTCTCTGGCCAACAAGCGCAAGCTCGCACGGGCCCTGATGCAGGCCTTTAACGACGTGGCCGATAAGGGCGTCTTGATGCTCAACAAGAGCGACGAAGGCGAGAGCCTAGAGGACCAACAGACGGCTCTAGACCAACGTCTGGCCGAGGCACGCAGCCTGTTAAGGACCGCAGAGGCCCGCTGGGCATTCCTTTCGGCCCATCTGGATTCCCGGGCCCAAGACCAGCAAGACGCGCTCGTGGGCCATGGCATTTCTTTTCAAGACATTCCGGAATCAAAACGCAGCAGCACGCTCGGGGAGTTGCTGCAAGACCGAACCCTTCGGGTGTCTTGGAAGCGTGAGCTGCGCGATGGCTTTCGCAGGTTGTTTCCGGGCCTGGCCTATGCCCCGGTCGTCGAGCTGCTCGAGGCCACGCACAAAAAGGTCTTGCGGTCACGGGTCTTCGTAGCCCTGCACATGCACGCAGGGGATGGCAATGTGCACACCAACCTGCCAGTCAACTCCGATGACTACGAGATGCTGCAGGAGGCCCATGCGGCCGTGGCGCGCATCATGCAGATTGCCAAAGATCTGGATGGTGTTATCTCAGGCGAACACGGTATCGGTATCACCAAGATGGATTTTCTCTCGCCAGAGGAGAAAAAGGCATTTGCCGACTACAAGCAGCAGGTAGATCCCCACCAGCGGTTTAACGCCGGCAAGCTGCTCGAGGGCGGCGACCTGCGCAATGCCTACACGCCGTCCTTTGGCCTGATGGGGGCGGAGAGCCTGATTCTGCAGCAAAGCGACATTGGCGCGATTGCCGACTCGTTTGCCAACTGCCTGCGGTGCGGCAAATGCAAGCCCGTCTGTGCCACCCATGCGCCGCGGGCCAACCTGCTCTATTCCCCGCGTAACAAAATCCTCGCCACCTCGCTGCTCATCGAGGCATTTTTGTATGAAGAACAGACCCGCCGGGGGGTAAGCATTGCCCACTGGGAGGAGTTTGGCGATGTGGCCGACCACTGCACGGTCTGCCATAAATGCCTTACGCCCTGCCCGGTGGACATCGACTTCGGCGAGGTCTCGATGCATATGCGGGATCTGCTGCGCCGCATGGGCAAAAAGAAGTTCAATCCGGGCACCGCGGCCTCGATGCTCTTCTTAAATGCCACGCGCCCAGAGACCATTGCCCTTACCCGCACGGTAATGATCGAATGGGGCTATAAGGCGCAGAGAATCGCCCACGATCTTCTTAAGAAATTTGCCAAGAAGCAGACCGCCAAACCTCCTTCCACAGTGGGCCGTGCGCCAGTCAAGGCGCAGGTGATCCATTTTGTAAACAAGAAGATGCCGGGCAACCTGCCCAAGAAAACTGCCCGGGCCTTGCTCGATATCGAAGACGCCCACTACGTGCCGATTATTCGCGACCCGGTAAAGACCACAAGCGAGGCTGAGGCCGTTTTTTATTTTCCCGGTTGTGGCTCTGAGCGGCTCTTCTCGCAGGTGGGCCTGGCCACCCAGGCCATGCTCTGGCAGGTGGGGGCGCAGACCGTTCTGCCCCCGGGCTACCTCTGCTGCGGCTACCCGCAGCGCGGCGCAGGCCAGTTCGATAAGGCCAATAAGATCATCACCGACAACCGCGTGCTTTTCCATCGCGTGGCCAACACGCTCAACTACCTCGACATTAAAACCGTGGTGGTCTCCTGCGGCACCTGCTACGACCAACTGGCGGGCTACGAGTTTGACAAGATCTTTCCGGGCTGCCGCATTCTGGACATTCACGAATACCTGCTGGAGAAAGGCGTGCGGCTTGAAGGCGTCACCGGCGTTCGGTATATGTACCACGACCCCTGCCACAGCCCCATGAAGCAGCACAACCCCTTGAAGGTAGTTAATACCTTGATCAATAGCGATGTCAACGGCAAGGTGGAGAAGAACGACCGCTGCTGTGGTGAGTCAGGCACCTTTGCCGTGGCCCGCCCCGATGTCTCCACCCAGGTGCGGTTTCGCAAAGAAGAAGAGATGCGCAAAGGGGCAGAGAAGGCCCGCGCGGGTGATGCCGATCAGGCCGTAAAAATTCTCACCGCCTGCCCGTCGTGCATGCAGGGCTTGAATCGCTACACGGGTGATACCGCAGTGGAGGCCGACTACATTGTTGTTGAGATTGCGCGTAGCCTCTTGGGGGAGAACTGGCTACAAGACTACGTGGCCCGGGCCAACGCGGGGGGTATTGAAAGGGTGCTTGTCTAATGAAGGTTGCTATCGTTACTGCAGCAGGTAAAGGAATTGGTGCTGGGGTTGCCCAAGAGCTCCACAGCCGGGGGTATCAGCTCGCACTCATGTCGCCCTCGGGCGCCGCCGAGAGTCTTGCGCAGTCCCTCGGGGGCATTGGGGTCACGGGCTCGGTAGCAGACCCTTCAGACCTGCAAAGGCTTGTGTCGGAGACGCTTACCCGGTGGGGCAGAATCGATGCAGTGGTTAACCATACCGGCCATCCGCCCAAAGGAGACCTTCTCGAGATTGCGGCGTCAGACTGGCAAAAAGGCCATGACATGGTGCTTGCGCCGGTTATCGAAATGGCCCGACTTGTGACCCCTACCATGCTGCAGCAAGGCTCTGGCGCTACGGTGAACATCACCACATTCGCCGCCTATGAGCCTTCCTTGGTGTTCCCCGTTTCCTGCACCTATCGCGCGGCCGTGGGGGCGTTTACGCGTTTGTATGCAGACCGTTACGCCGCACAAGGGCTGCGTATGAATGCGGTGCTTCCGGGCTTTACCGACAGCCTCGCCCACAAGCCTGAGACGGCGCAGAGCATTCCGATGAAGCGTATCGGCCAGGTCTCAGAGATTGCCAAGGTGGTGGCGTTTCTGCTCTCTGACGATGCGAGCTACATGACAGGCCAGAGCCTGCGTGTGGATGGTGGCATTACCCGGCACCTGTAACAGCCCTATCTCATCTGGGTAACCGCCCATGCGGCTGCCTGTAGCCCCATGGTGGCCGTCACCATGACCGAAGACCCATAGCCCGCACAGGCAAGGGCGCTTCCTGGTCCGGCTTTGACTGCGGCGGCTGACTCCTGCAGATCCTCCTGATGTGGCGTTTTCCGCAACGCCCCCAGCGAACCTGGGCCCCGCGCCATGGGCTCGGTGCTAAAGACTACCGGAACCTGCATTTTTCCCTGGCGGGGGAAGTTATGGCTCTTACGAAGCCCATACCGTAGTTTGGACAGCAGAGGATCATGGACAGCCTGGGCCATATCTGCGACCACCACACGGCCCGGGTCACGCTTGCCCCCGGCAGCGCCACAGATGATCAACTGCCGCGCGCGCTCCCTTGCAGCAAACTGCAGGATGAAGGACTGCTTGGCCAGGAGGTCATCGCAGGCATCAATAAAGAAGTCCGCCCCGCAATGGCGAATCTCGGCTGCGTTTTCGGGGGTCAGAAAGGCGTCAATACAGACGAGCTCCGTGGCGGGGGCCACCTGTGCGAGCCGCTCTGCCAAGGCCTCGGTCTTCGCCTTGCCCAGTGTGTCTAACCCTGCCTGCACCTGGCGGTTGAGGTTCGATTCCGCCACATGGTCGTAGTCAACAAGAGTGAGCCGGCCAACGCCACTGCGGCCGAGGGCCTCTGCCGCCCAAGATCCCACCCCGCCCAGCCCGATCACCGCAATATGGGCGCGGCGCAGTCGCGCAAAGGCATCCGCTGGGTAAAGCCGGGCGATGCTTGCGAGGCTTCGGGGTAGGCTGGTCTTCTGGTCCATGTATCTCACCAAGGGTGCTCTGGTCGGAAAGCATTGTCTGCCCCGGTACACTTGGGTGAAACTTTGGCAGGCATCTTCGCCCTGGAAGGTACTGGGTGGGTCACTTTACGACAGGACATACAGCGCATCATGGCAGGACATTCCAAATGGGCCAATATCCAGCACCGCAAAGGCCGGCAGGATGAAAAGCGCGGGCGGATCTTCACCCGCATCATTAAAGAAGTAACCGTTGCGGCAAAGCTCGGTGGCGCGGACCCCACCACCAATCCACGCCTGAGGCTGGCCATGGATAAGGCCAGTGACGCCAATATGGCTAAGGACAAGGTGCAAGAGGCCATCAAGCGGGGCTCGGGTCAGCTCGAGGGGGTCGACTACGAAGAGATTCGGTATGAAGGCTACGGAATCGGTGGCGCCGCGGTGATCGTCGACTGCCTGACTGATAACCGTATCCGCACCGTTGCCGAGGTACGCCATGCCTTCTCCAAATTCGGAGGTAATCTGGGCACCGATGGCTCTGTGGCCTTTATCTTTAGCCACTGCGGCCAGATGGTCTTTGCCCCAGGGTGCTCGGAAGATCAGATCATGGAGCTGGCTATTGAGGCGGGGGCCGAGGATGTTCTCACCGACGAGGACGGCGCGGTGGAGGTGATTACTGGACCCAACGACCTTACTTCGGTGAGACTAGCGCTAGAGGCTGCAGGCCTAAAGCCCGAGGTGGCAGAGGTAACCATGCGGCCAACCACTCAGACCGAACTGCAGGGAGATGACGGGGTGCGGATGCAAAAGCTGCTCGATGCCTTGGAAGGCCTGGACGATGTCCAGGAGGTCTACACCAATGCGGTGATCCTATGAAGCTGCTGGTCATTGGCGGTGGCGGGCGGGAGCATGCACTGGCCTGGCGTCTGGCCAAGTCGCCTCGGGTGCAGAAGGTCTTTGTTGCCCCGGGAAACGCGGGCACTGCCCGTGAAGACGGCCTAGTAAATCTCGCAATAGAACCGTTGTCAGACCCTGAGGGGTTGATCGCCTTCGTCCAGCACGAGCGCATTGCCTTTACCGTCGTCGGGCCGGAGGCGCCTCTGGCGGCAGGCCTCGTTGATCGGTTTCTAAGTCAGGGCCTAAAGATCTTCGGCCCCACCCGTGCGGCCGCACAGCTCGAATCGTCTAAGGACTTTGCCAAGCAGTTTATGGTCCGCCATGGCATTCCTACCGCGGGGTTTCGAACCTTCAACGATCCCACTGCGGCATCGGCCTATGCGGCCGAACAGGCTTCCCGAGCGCCCGGTGTCCCAATCGTTGTTAAGGCCGATGGCCTTGCCGCAGGCAAAGGGGTGGTGGTGGCCGAATCTCTGGGCGAGGCCCAGGCAGCTATTGCCGCTATGTTCTCCGGGGAGCACCTGGGCGGTGCCGGTTCGCGGGTGGTGATTGAAGATTTTCTTGCCGGTGAAGAGGCCAGTTTTATTGTCCTGTGCGACGGAAAGAACGCCTTCGCGCTTGCCACCAGCCAGGACCACAAGCGCCTGAAGGACCAGGACCAGGGGCCGAATACGGGCGGCATGGGAGCCTATTCTCCTGCGCCAGTCGTCACCCCCGAGGTCTCCGCCCGAGTGATGCGCGAGATTATTCGCCCCACCTTAAAGGCCATGGCCTCCGAAGGGCATCCATATGTTGGGTTTCTCTATGCCGGCCTGATGATCGACCGATCGGCCGCGCCGAGGGTGGTGGAATTTAACTGCCGGCTAGGGGACCCGGAAACCCAGCCCATCATGATGCGTATGCGCGGCGACTTTACGGTGTTAATTGAGCATGCGATCAATGGCTGTCTCGACCAGGTCGAGCCTTTGGCCGACACGCTGTGGGATCGCAGGCCCGCAGTCGGAGTGGTGCTTGCGGCTGCTGGTTACCCCCAGGCGCCCTGCCTAGGCGACGCCATTGCCGCATTGCCAGCCGATCAGCCCGATGCACATCTTTTTCATGCGGGCACGCGCCAGGAGGGCGATCGTCTTGTTACCTCCGGAGGGCGTGTCTTCTGCGCGACGGCCCTGGGCGAGACCATCAAAGACGCACAGGCCAATGCCTATCGCCTGGCAGATCAGGTTCGGTTTGCGGGCTGTCAGTATCGGACAGACATCGGCCATCGCGGGATCGCACTCCCGTCATGACAAGTGCAGAGCAGGTCCGCGGGAAGGGGCTGCGAGTTGCGGTAGCCGGGGGCGGAATTATGGGCGCCTGCGCAAGCCTGCTACTTGCCCAGGCGGGGCATCGGGTGGTCTGGTTTGCCCCCCAAGAGCCGCTGCGCCGCAATGATGGCGCCCAGGCCCGGGCCTATGCCTTAGCCCCCGGCAGCGTGCGACTGCTTGAGCGTCTGGGGGTCTGGTCTCAGGTAAGCGCCCGGGCCCGGCCGGTGGTCGCTATGGAGGTCTACCCCAGGCCCACCGACGCTCAGCCCGTTACCCTTTCCGCCCAGGATGTCGGCACCCGAGAACTTGCCCAGATACTGGGGCACGCGGAACTCTTGCATGCCTGTGAGCAGGCGGCCCAGGCGTCCGTCGATATCCTACGTGACCCCCGTTTTCCCTCTGACATTCGGGTGGGAAACTCCGGAAACCCGGCGGTCTTGATTTTTGCGCAGTCGTTTCCACAATCGTTCGCGCAATCGGCAGACCCGCAGCACCGGGAGCCTCTGGCCGGCCATAAACCGGAATACGCTCAGACCAGCGAAACCTTTGACCTGATCATCGCTGCCGATGGTGCCGGTTCCTTCTTGCGTCGGCGAGCCGGTCTGCTCTGGGGTCTGCGAGACTACGAGCAGACGGCACTGGTCATGGCCTTGGAGTCGGCCCAGCCCCACCAAGGGGTTGCATGCCAGTGGTTCTCAGAGAATGCCGTACTCGCACTGCTACCCTTGGAGCATGAGCGGCAGCTTTCTTTGGTTTATTCCCTGCCTACCCGCGAGGCGGCGCAGTGGATGCAAGAGCCCGTGCAGGCCATCGCGCAGCGCGTCAGCGCTGATTCGGGCTACCGCTGGGGAGACTTGTCTGCCCTGAGTGCTGCCGTTGCCAGCCCGCTGGCGATGACCATGGTTGACCAGTTCAGTACGGGCAGGCTGCTGCTTGTGGGAGATGCTGCCCACACCGTGCACCCTCTGGCTGGCTATGGCCTCAACCTGGGCATGCAGGATCTGCAGGCCCTGCAGGCGCGCCTGCAGGCTTCACCCCGGTTGGTATCGTCACAGATTCCCGGCTGGCTTACGCGGTTTGGCCGTCAGCGACTGTTGGCCAATCGCTCAATACAGTGGGGCTTGGACGGACTATGGCGGGCGATGCGACTCGAGCTGCCCGGGCTACAGACTGCCCGCAGCTTAGGCAGCAAAGGCTTGCGATCGCTGCCATGGTTGCGACGCTGGCTCATTCGTCAGGCCTTGGGCCCGCGCGTGAATAATGCTGCCTGATCACCGGCAGTTACTTACAAAGGATTTTTCGATGGTGCGAATTTTTCTCAGGGCTGTTGCAGTCAGGGCAGTAAATGGCCTGCTGGCTACGGCAACGGCATGGGGCCTCTTACTGGCAAGCCAATCGGTACTGGCCCAGCGTGCCAACGAAACCGCGGTGGCCCCCGGCGTTCAGCAGGCCATTACCACGGGGGTTGAGGGATGGCTTCAAGGCCGGTTCAAGGTTGATGGCGTACGGAGAACGCCTATGCCCGGAGTCTATGAGGTGCGCATTGGCACCGACCTGATCTATGTCGATGAGAAGGCGGGCTTTGCCATTGTCGAGGGGCAGATGATCGACCTGCGCACAAGTAAAAACCTAACCGCAGCGCGTGTTGAGGAGATCTCAGTCATCGACTTTGCCAAGCTTCCCATGGAACTCGCCCTCAAAACCGTTATTGGCAACGGAAGCCGTCAGATTGCTGTCTTTGAAGACCCCTACTGCTCGTTTTGTCGGCGGTTTCGCAATACGCTGATGTCACTGGAGAATGTAACCATTTACACTTTTTTCTATCCCATCCTGCGCCCGGAGTCGACCACCGTTTCTCGCAATGCCTGGTGCGCTAAGGACAGGCAGGCCGCCTGGGATGACTGGATGCTCTCGGGAAAAGAGCCAGCCGCGGCCTCACCGCAGTGCGACTTTCCAAAGGACAAGATCCTGGCCTTAGGCCGATCGCTTAATGTTCAGGCAACGCCGATGTCTTTTGTGAGCAGCGGCAAGCGCCTGCAGGGGGCTGTTTCTAAGGAGGCAGTAGAGGCCGCCCTTGCAGGGCGCTAGGGCTAGCCCGCCTCTAGCCCTCCCCGCATTCGCGCGCTGCGTCAGCGAAGTGTCAGACGCTTTTCCAGTCGGTCGATACGCTCGCGCAAGGCCCGCAGTGACTGGGCATGCGCCGTTACCTCGGGCCGGGTGACGAGAATGCCCGCATCATAGACCGCATAATGCACGGCCTTTTGCGCCATTCGCGTGACAGGGGATCGGGCAATCAGCAGCTGCAAAGGCGAGACCCGATCAGCCAGGACTTCGAGCAAAGGAACCAGGTTCTGCGCCAGCGCGGCATCGCCCTCGATGCGCATTCCTTGAAGTCGGGCCGGTCCGGAGGGTTTGCCTGCCGTGGTTTCTGCCGAAGCGCCCGTTTTGTTCAGCGGCCAGAGCGATGCCGCCGCCTCTCTGGCAGCATGACCAAAAAAGGCGCTGGTAAGCCAAAGGGTGACATCGGGCGAGGCAGCGGACTGTGGCGCATTTGGGGCGGGCGGGGGCGCGTTGACGCCAGCCGCCTGCTGCCGTGGGCCGGGCTCGGCGGCGAGTTCGTGGAGCAGCCCATCTTTGGCAAAGCTTCCTATAAACGTCAGTCCATCAAACGCGCCTGGGATATCAAGCCGAAAGGCAACAGTCTTTCCCGCAAGGCCTTGCATGGCGAGATGCAACTCCTCATCGCGCTCAATTGAAAAATTGATCGCTGCAAGAACCCCCTCAGCACCATAGGAGATAAGGGGGTTGAGAAAGGCCATAGGTCTGGCGGACTGCCCGGCTTCTAGCTGTGCTGAGAGATGCCAGCAAGCAGCCAGCCGTCACTGCCGTCTTTGGGTTTCTGCAGAAGCCATACCTCGTGGAAGGGCTCGGCAATGCCATCAGCAGACTCCTGCACAAGCCCGTGAAAGCCCACATGGGCCTCTTCAACAGCGCGGCCTGCGTCGTCGAAGCCGTCGTGCATGCCCATCCACTCGACCTCAAGCGCAACTACCGAGGTGTAGTTCACGGCATGGCCTCGGCCTGCCAGCTGTACAGCAATTTCCTGGGCCATCTGCCTGGTGCAGAACCCCTCGATGGTCTCGAGGTCGCCAGAATCCCAGAGCTTTTGCAGGCTTAGGAACTGGGCCCGCGCCACCTGCAGAAACTGATCGATCTCGGCCTGGGACATGACAGAACCAGAGTCCGATTCCTGCCCTTCAGAAGCCGGCTGACTGCCTGGCTGGTATGCCGAGGACGGCTCAGAGTCGCGATGGTCCCATGCCGAAGTTCCGCCACCAGGCAGTGTTCCACTGCCCGAAACAGGCTCACCACCCAGACCAGACCGGGCCATGGCTGGCTGCATCCGGTTGTCGGCTTCCGCCGCGCCGCGTGCCCGACCCATGACCATTCTGAGGATGAAAAACCCCAGGCCAACCAGCAGCAGGATCATGAGCAGGCCCATAAGCTCTTCGCCAAGTCCGAGGTGGGAGGCGAGCGCCGCAAGACCTAGGCCAGCGGCCAGGCCGGCAAGCGGTGCCATCCAGCGGCTCGCCCCAGAGGCAGCGGCAGGCGCAGCCTTGGCGGCACCTGCCGGCGCGGCCGCGGCAGCATTTGCCGGGGGCTGCTGGGCGGGGCTTGCCTGCTGGCTTGGAGGGGTTTGTTGCGGGGCTGATTTCGCGGGGGGCGCGGCTCTTTGCATGGGGGCGGCTGGCTTACCCACGAATCCCCCGCCCCCAAACCGCTTGGCCTGGGCCTCTGATAGGCCGCTGGTGGCAAGAACAAACAAAACCGATACTAGTGCCACGCCCAATTGCCTTGCGTGGCGGGCCGAAAGGGCACTACCCGAATGGGCTAGATGAGAACGAAGGGACATAGATGCCTCCTAAACAAATTGTCTACCTGACGATGATGACCGATGCCATGCTAAATGCGATTCCGGAGATGCTAAAGCAGACACCTGAGCCGAAGGCTAGTGGAGGCGAATTCCTTGATGCAGCGCCACCACACCCCCCGAAATCCGCTCAAACCTTACCACGTCAAAGCCCGCAGAATGCATCATTTCTTTAAGGGCTTCGGGCCCAGGATGCATGCGAATCGACTCCGCAAGATACTGGTAGCTCTGCGCATCTTTGGCGATTTTTTCGCCAAGCCAGGGAAGAATCCGAAATGAATACTGATCGTAGAGGGGTCGCAGGGGGGCAATGACCTCGGAGAATTCCAAGATGAGGAGCTTTCCCCGGGGACGCAGTACCCGGTGCATTTCCGCCAAGGCCAGGTCTTTGTGGGTCATGTTTCGAAGCCCAAAGGCTACCGTGACTCGGTCGAAGGACTGGTCGAGAAAGGGAAGATGCTCCGCATCGCAGACGACCGCAGGCACCGGGTAGCCGGCGTTGATCATGCGATCGCGGCCCCGCTGGAGCATCTGGGCGTTGATATCGGTCATGACCACCCTGCCGCTTGGGCCCACCCGCTTGGCAAAAGCGAGGGCAAGGTCACCGGTGCCGCTTGCAACATCCAGGACATCCTGGCCTTCGCGCGCCTGCGCCTGGGCCACTGCTAGGGCCTTCCAGACTCGATGTAGCCCCAGCGACATGACATCGTTCATGACGTCGTAGCGACGGGCTACTGAGTCGAACACGCGGCGGACATGTCGGGCCTTGTCGTGCTCAGCGACCTGCTGAAAACCGAAGTAGGTCTGGCTCATGGCGTGGGATCGACCTTTTCGTGACACCCGGGTAGCAGGAAAATTGTCATTGACTTGTCATCTTTGTGGAATAAATTAGGACTATGGCAAGCACTATTCTAGTCGTTGAAGATGAGCCGGCAATCGCTGAGCTGGTGGCAGTAAACCTGAGCTTCGCAGGCCACAAGGTACTTCGGGCCACCGACACCCTGGCCGCAGACCTCATGATTCGGGCAGAGCTCCCGGATCTGGTGCTGCTTGACTGGATGCTGCCCGGCGCGAGTGGCATTCAGTATGCCCGCCGCCTGCGCGCCGATGAGCGCACTGCGGCGATCCCGATCATTATGCTCACGGCACGCTCCGAAGAAGGCGATAAGGTCGAAGGCCTTGACAGCGGGGCCGATGACTATGTCACCAAGCCCTTTTCTCCCAAAGAACTGCTCGCCAGAATCAAGGCCGTGCTGCGAAGGCGTGCCCCCCAGCTAACCGATGACTCTGTGGAAATTGCTGGTCTGCGGCTCGACCCGCAGACCCACCGGGTTCTTGGAGGCGGCGAGGCCTTGGAGCTGGGCCCCACCGAGTTTAGGCTGCTGCATTTTTTTATGACCCATCCCGAGCGTGTGCATAGCCGCAGCCAGCTGCTGGACCATGTCTGGGGAGACCATGTTTTTGTAGAAGAACGCACCGTCGATGTCCACATTCGGCGACTTCGGCAGGCCCTGATATCTTCGGGCCACGACCGGCATGTAGAAACCGTGCGCGGCAGCGGCTATCGGTTTACGGCCCAGCCCTCCGGTTTTCCAGCCTAGTTAGGTTCTCAGGCCCGGGTCTCAGGCCCCATAATCCTGTCCCTATGGCAGGGCTCTGGTTTCGCATTGTTTTTATCCTTCTGGCCATTGGCTTAGGCTCGGGGCTGGTGCAGCTTCTGGCCGGTGGCACCGCTGGCCTATGGGCGTTTGTCATGGGATTGGCCGCCTGGGTGGGGTTTCAGGTCTGGCACCTCGAAAAGATGGTGCGATGGCTCAACGACTTTCGACTGAGCAATGCGCCGACGGGCCTGGGCACCTGGGATCTTCTCTATGCGGCAGTCTATCGGCTTGCCCGGTCCTACGAGCGGCAGCAGTCGCAATTGCAGGAAATGCTCAAGAGCTTTCGCAGTGTTACCGATGCCATGCCCGACGGGGTGGTCTCCTTGGACGACCATCACCAGATCACGTATGCCAGTCTTCGTGCCGAGCAGCACCTCGGGCTTAAGGCGCAGGCCGACCTGGGCCGCAATATTCTGAACCTGCTGCGGCATCCGGAGTTTGTCCGTTATCTGGAATCCGGCAGCTGGACAAGCCCGGTAGTGCTTCGCGGGGTTCCCCAGCCCGATCGGATTCTGCAGCTGCAGCTCATTCCTTACGGACAGAGTGAGCGGCTTCTGCTTACTCGGGACATCACTCAGATCGAGCGGCTTGAAACCACCCGTCGGGACTTTGTTGCGAACGTCTCGCATGAGCTCAAGACCCCCTTGACCGTGCTCTCAGGCTACGTCGAGACCCTTAGGGACCTTCCCCTCAATGCGTCGCAGCGCGGGCAGGCCCTTTCCACCATGGGCGAGCAGGCCGAACGGATGCAGCGGCTGATCGATGACCTTCTTACACTGGGCCGGCTAGAGACTGAGCAGACCCCACCATCAGACACGCCCGTGGATATGCCAGCCATGCTTGCGCGGCTGCTGCGCGAGGCCCAGGCCCTAAGCCAGGGCTGCCACAGCATCCGGCTTTTGGACACCTCGGGGCCCAGGGCCGTGCTCGGCGAGGATCGGGAGCTCTACAGCGCCTTTAGCAACCTTGTGAATAACGCGGTACGGTATACGCCAAAGGACGGCTCGGTGTCGATCCAGTGGCAGTCCCAGGCCGATGGATCGGCGCTGTTTCGGGTGCAGGATAGCGGCCCTGGCATCGACAAGCACCACATCAGCCGCCTGACAGAGCGGTTTTATCGAATCGACAAAGGCCGGTCACGCGAAACTGGGGGCACCGGGCTTGGGCTGGCGATAGTGAAGCATGTGGCCTCGCGCCACGGCGGGGCCTTAGAGATTCAAAGTGCGCCTGGCCAGGGAAGTGTCTTTGGCCTGCGATTTCCGGCCAGCCGAATAGCGAGGCAAACGCCCTAGCGCTGTCTCATCGCTGAGCTAACGTTGCCGCGTCTGCTGGGGTGAGGTCGAAGAGTGGTGGCCAAGGGCGGAATCGAACCACCGACACAAGGATTTTCAGTCCTCTGCTCTACCGACTGAGCTACTTGGCCAAGCGCGCTAGTATAACTTCAGTTGGCGCGCTCGTCGCTGCGCCTTTTGCGGGCAGCGCCTGCCGTTCTTTCCCCCCCCCCTTTGACTTTTACAAATCAGGGGGGAGCCCCTATAGTTACGGGACGTCTC
>Ga0194130_10000882_pt1 | contig 52350 bp, 51 predicted proteins | sample TA2KigsurfametaG_FD_160084 | JGI IMG/M metagenome (GOLD analysis project Ga0194130, IMG submission 160084) | Freshwater microbial communities from Lake Tanganyika, Tanzania - TA2015050 Kigoma 12 surface | ecosystem: Environmental > Aquatic > Freshwater > Lake | place: Tanzania: Lake Tanganyika...
TGTAGAATTAAATGTATTAATATATAAAGGATAACAGACACTCAAAATAACAAATACTTATTAAAAAAATTTTTTTATAGGGTAACCAACGATAATTTTCATAATATTAAGTATAGAAGAGGACAAAATTGTCCTCTTCTATACTTAATATTATAACTATTTAATAGTATAAATATATATAGTATATACCCTTTATTATAATAATTGGTTTATATATATACTTTTTAATTATTGACATATATTGTAAAAAAGTTGATTTTTAAATTGTATAATGATGCACACTAAATATTGATAATAAAAATAATACAACAACAATATTTAAATTTTTATGTCGTGGATTATTGAATGTATTGGAATAACAACACCAATTGATATAATTGAAACTTGTGAATTAACAAATAATGAACAACAAAAAATAATTGAGATTGAAAAAAAATATACTAACTATAACAAAAATATTAATACATTTAGTTTTTTATTATTATTTTTGAATAAAATAATAATAAATATATTGACAAATAAATATTCTAATATAACAAATTACATAATAAAAAAAAATTGTTTAATTTTAATAATATTTTTAGGAACAAAATGTATCATGTCATATTTTGTATGTCGTTTAATTCAATATAAATTAAGTTCTGAATGGAAAATGTTGTATACAAGTGATTATACGCGTTTTTTAGGTATTATATTTTTAACTGTTGTTTTTTATTTTATTTTTGATGGAATAAGTGATGTTTTACATCAACAATTGTTTCTTTTAGGTTATTTTGTTACTTTTGAAATTGTGACATTGTTTTTCGCAAAAATTCCTAATGCAGATTTTATAGTGAATTTAATGATTAAAATTCATAAGAGAAAATTTAAAAATAACAAATAAAGAAACAATGATTACAAAAAATAAATTATCAAATATAAAAAATAGTTTACAAAAATAAAAAAATTAAAAATGTATAATTAAAATAAAAAAATGTTATACAAATGTTCTTTTAATTTATTTTAATATATTATTTTTAGTTTTTTAGATAAAAAAATATTAAATAATGGATTTAATATTTATGTTTGAATATAAAAAAGAGATCCAATAATTTTTTTAAATAATATATAAATTATATATTTTACATCTTTTTTACATTTAAAATACTGATTAATATTTTTTAAGTTTTAGAATTTTTTATCCTTCTTTTTTTCGTATGAACCTTTAAAATATATTCATATATGTTTTTTTGGTATTATTTTTAATACATTTTAATATTTTCTTTTAAGTCATCGTATTTTATACCTTTTAATTTTATTAATTTTGATTTAAAAAAAATAAATCTAATAGGTTATTATTTAGTCATTGTAAACAAAAAAAATATTTAAAAAATTAAAATTTAATAGATATACAAATATTTAAAAATCTAAAAGTAAAATGAAAAAAATTTATTTTAAAAAATAAATTTGGTTTTCCAAATGAATGTAAAATAATATTGGAAAATTATCATAAAAAATAAAAGAGGAATAGAGTTTAACCTTGTAATCAAACAAGAAATATGAGTAATTCACATTCGAGATAAAAATTCAGGTCTTAATATGTATAAAATAACAGAATCAATATATAAAAAATTAAGAAAAACCTATAAAATATAAAAGAAATTCATTACCATTAAACAAAGTAAATAACCAAATTTTTATATCTTGGATGTCGTCATTCATTAATTTTTTGAATTATAAATTTTGCATTTTAAATTTCTAAAGGTGTAAAAGTATTTGTTATTACTATTAAAAAATAATATTGATAATAGGTTATATATTTTTTTATAATTTATTTTTATTTACTTTTAGAGTAGATAAAAGATAATATATGTATCATAAAATAATTATATAAATAATATAACATTTTTATATATTAAAAAATGTTATATTGATAAGTATATATTTTTGATTATTTGTCATATATTGTTATAGGCTTGACAATATATATTAATTTTTGATTAATTTTATTTATACACATATATACATATATATATATATAAAAAATGAATTTTTAATTGTTTGAAATATTGTAAATTAATAAAAATTAATACAATAATTTCATTAAAAAAAATTATTGATAGAATGAAATACATGAGAACAACGCCTATTGACATAATTAAAAATTGCAAAATAACAAATGATGAACAACAAAAAGTAATTGATATTGAAAAAAAATATAGTAATTATGATAGTATTATTAACATATTTAGTTTTTTATTATTAATGTTGGATAAAATAATAATAGAAATATTGATAAATAAATATTTAGATAAAACAAATTACATAATTGAAAAAAATTGTTTAATTTTAACAATATTGTTATGGACTAGATGTATTATAATTTGTTATGTCAATTGTTCAATTCAACACAAATTAAGTTCTGAATGGAACATGTTGTATGCCAATGTATGTAGTTATACATTAATTTCACCTGTTGGAATGTCAATAGCAATGTTATACTTTATTTTAAATGAAATTAATGATATTTTATATCAACAATTGTTTCTATTAGGTGTTTTAATTTTTTTTGAATCAATGATAATTTTATCAAAAATTATTAAAGGATGTTTTATAATGGATTTAATAGATAAAATTAATGAAAGAATAACTGAAAACATAAATGCTGTATAGAATAATAAATATAAAAGAATGAATTAAAAAGAACAAATAGAGATATTTGAAAGATATAAATTATGTAAAATAAGACAATTAATATTTTTTTCTTAAATGCATACAAGATAAAATTTTATGTATAAACAAAATAAATTTTTATTTACAAATATGATGATAAATGTTAATATCCAATTAATGGTATTTTATATATATAAAAAAATTGATAAATAATAATTATTTAAATAAATAGCACTATATAATTGAAGAAAACGAATGATGGAAACAATAACTATAGATAAACAGCCATTTATAATAATAAGTACTCAAGGAAGAGTAGCTAATGGTAAAACATCTTTAATTACAAAATTGACAGGTGTTAATCCAATGAAATTTAAAAAAGAAGCTGAAAGAGATATGACCATTAAACTTGGTTATACAAATTGTAAATTTTATAAATGCGCCAAATGTCCAACACCGTTTTGTTATCAAAATTCAGAAATATGCGAACAATGTGCAGAAGATACTGAATTAGTTTTATATGTTTCATTTGTTGATTCTCCGGGTCATAGTGATTTACAAACAACGGCTTTGAGTGGAGCAAGTAATGTGGATTTTAGTTTATTAGTTGTATCAGCAAATTGTCAAGAAGACCCCGAAACAAACGAACATTATAAGGCAAATAAAATATTGGGATTAACAGATAAAACGTTTATAATTCACAATAAAATAGATTTAGTTGATAGAGAACAAGCTTATGAACATTACGATAAACTAAAACAAAATTATGATATTAAATATATACTTCCAATGTGTGCTCAATTTGGTTTTGGAATTAATTATTTAATACAATTTCTTGTGGAAAGAATTCCAAAACCAATCAATGAAGATTTTATGAAAAAAATAAATTCTCCTTTGAAAGCAACAATTATTAGAAGTTTTGACGTTAATAAAGTTGGTACTCCAGTAGATAAATTAGTTGGTGCAATTGTAGGAGGAACAATTAAAACTGGTAAAATAAAAATTGGAGATAAAATTAAAATTGTTCCCGGAGTTATACAAGGAACAACTACTAAACCTTTAATTGCAACCATAGAAAGTCTAAAAACAGAAAATACCCCTTTGGATGTAGCTTATCCAGGTGGTTTAATTGGTTTTGGTTTATCATTAGACCCTTCTTTAAGTAAAGAAGATAAATTAGTTGGTAATTTTATTGTAGGAATAGATGATAATTCATATAAAATATTTAAAAAAGCAAAAATATTATATGAAAAGTATGATGATAAAGTAGAAATGAAAAACGGAGAAAATTGCACTTTGATGTTAGGTTCTACTAAAAGAAATATTAAAATTAATTCAATTAATGATAGAAAAAATGAATTAACGTTTGAAACAACTATCGATGTGGCTGGATATCCAGATGATCGAGTAGTTTTAACTAAAGACAATAAAATTCTAATGTATGGTAAAATAAAAGAATTTTATTAAAAAAATATTATTTTATTAAATAAATTTTTATATTGTAAAAACTATATTACTACTACTACACCTTTTTGTAATTTCTTGAATTAAATAATCATATAATTCATTGATATCTTCTACCATTGGATTTTTTTGTTTAACGGTTATGGAATATTTATTACTTGCTAAATACAAAATACTTATTTCATAATTTTCATAAATGTCATTATACTTATCAAAGGATTTATAATTCATAGCATTCTTTATATCTGCTAAACCATTTAATTCATGAGAATAGGCTGTAAATTCTTGATATCTAGTTTGTTTGACTGGAACGATTTTAATTTGTGAATAACTATCTAAAATATTTTTAATTTTATCGATGTCATAATTTGTTATATTTTTTATTAATTCATAATTATTTTTTGGATTAATGAAATTTCTATGTAATTCTTCAAAATTTATTTCATCGTCTTGTTCATCATCTTCAATTAATTTTTCTATTTTCCATAATGTATTTTCCATAAAATTATTAATTTCGTCATCATCTATTCTTTCTATTTTCATTTCTAATTCTGGTTTTAATTTCATAAAAACATATCGCCATAAATTATAAACAGCTAAATATTTTTTTCTATAATTAGTGAATTCCTCAATATCTTTTTCTATCAATGCTCTAATTGATAATTCTACATAATTTTTTTCTTCATTTAAACCAGTTATTTGCATTATAACTTCTTTGCCAATATTAACAATTTTATGGAGATTATATCTTTTTTTCTTGCATAATTCCGAATATGAAATATAGCCTGTTAAATTGTTAAAATCTATAAGATTGCCAACTACATTGAGTTGGTTTATATCTGTTATTTTTACCATAACGACATCGTTTATTGAAGGAGTTTTATTTTTAAATATATATACCATTATTAATACTTATTATTAATAATCATAATATTTTAAATAAATATCAATTTTTATGAATTATATATCTGTAAAAATTGAAATAGTTATTATATAACATTATATGAACATTATATAAGAACTACATAACAAATTAAATAAATGTCAAGTTTAATCTCTGACGATGTTAAAAAAATTCGTTTGGATAGTATAGATAAAAAAATAAGCATCATTGTATCACAACTAAATATTAAAATTAAAGAATTATCAAATATAAATATGAAACTAAAGAATACAGAAGAAGTAATAAAAAATGGTGATAATATAAATAAAACACATAAAATGTGGTATTATGATGATTGTAAGAGTAGAGTAGACATTTCAAAACACAAGGATCTGGATATAAACAAATATTATGACGTAACTTGTTATTCTAGAAGAAACTATAAAAACAATAAATGTACTACTACAAATACTTATGAAATTGTATATCCAAAAGAAATCAATGAAGAAATACTTAATCTTGAACTAAAATTAAGCGATTTACAAAAAGCAAGAGAATTATATTTGTAAATTTTTATTCATCATCTTGATTGTGAGATAAATATTCTTCATATTTTTTTCTTCTTAAAATCATTTTTTCTTTATTAGTTAAATTTTTATCTATGTCTTTGTCAGAATATTCATTAATAGTTTCAGATAATTCTGAATTAAAAATATTGGAGGTAATACCAGAAGAACTTTTATGAAGTTTATATATATTGTTCACATAATTTTCTACTTTTTCATAAACTTCATCAGGTAAATCATGAAAAAAAATAAAAACTCCATTGTTATTTTCACTATAATCTTTAGTTTCAGAAGTAATAATTCTAAAAATATCTACCAGATATTCTTTTTTTTTTATTTTTTCAATTCTTTTTTTTATTTCTATTTTTTTTACATGATCGTATTTTGATTTTTTCGTATTAATAGTTACTTCATTTTCAGCATTTTCCTCTATAATTTTATTTATATCTTTATTGCTATCACTTGTAGAATTAGTATATTCAACTTCCATAAATTTATTTTATATTATTATAATTATTATTTAAAATATTTATCTTAAAATAACACATCATAATATCAGTTATTATTATTATTTAATCAGCATATATACATAAATAATAAATAGACTAATACATAAAAAAATTGATAATAAAATTAAATAAGGATAATATTATTAATATTATATATCAATAAATGAATCGTATATATCTTGATAATTTATTCGAATTTACGTACTCAACATACAAAAATTATTATGGACAATTTAACAAAGTTATTAATTTAAATGATGAAATAACAAAAGTAAAACAAAATATGTCTTTAAATGAAAAGGGATTTTTTATGAAATATACTTTTGTTGATTTAATTAATTTAGTTCCAAGTATTGAATATGACGAATGTGTATTAATTAATCCTATTTCTTTTAATATTGAAGAAAATCAAGAATGGTTTAATTTACTTAATTGTTTGTTGTTAATTTTAAATGACGAATATATAAAAGAAACAAATATAGCAAAAAAGAAATTTTTAGAAACTGCAGATAAAATGTACAGAAAACATATGATTATTCAAAAACAATTGAATAAGAGTAATTTTGAAAAAATTTCTGAACTAACTGGCTTAAAAATTATTATACTTAATAATGCCAATAATATTTTAGAAATAACAGAATATAATAAAACTACGACGGATAGGTATTTGGTTTGTTATAAATTTAATAATGATTATTTTCCCGTTTGGAACTTTGAAAATAAATATTTTAAATCAAGTTCATATTTTATAAAATATCTTGATACATTGATAAAAAAATCAGAACAAAATATTAAGGAAAAACAAGTTATTAATGAAACTAATGAAATAAACGAAACTAATGAAACTAATGAAATAAATCAAATTAAAGAAGAGGAAAATCTAAAAAAATCATCAATGGCTAAAGAAGATAAGAAGATTAAAGAGAAAAATAATAAAAAATTAAGCAGAGAAATTATTTTTGAGGATAATAGAAATAATGAAGTAATTGAAAAACCTAAAGTAGAATTTATTGAAGATAATATAATTGTAAAAGGTAAAGATAAAAAAGATGCATATGAAGAACTTATGACAAATGATGATTATGCTCTGTATATTTCAGAAGCATTAGATAATAAAAATATAAAAAAACAGAAAATAAAAAAATTATCTGATACAAATACTGGTGAAAAAAAGAAAAGTAAAACAAATAAGAATATTTTTGTTGCATTAGAACAAGAAGAAAATATTAAAACGACAAAATCAAAAAAGGAAGTTAAACCAAAGGAAGAAATAGAAGATTCTATATTTAAAAAAACAGAGATTGTTGATAATGAAAAAATACAAAAAATACTATCTAGTATAAAACCATCAATAAAGTTAGAACAATTACAAACTTATGCTTTAGAATTAAATTTGTCAATTGTTTCGGGTTCAACAAAAGATGGTAAGCCAAAAAATAAAACCAAAAATGAACTTATAGAGGAAATTAAAAATTTAGAAAAAAATTTTATAAAATAAATTAAAATTTTAAGTGTTTTAAAAAAAAAATTTATTTATTATTTATTTAATATAGATGACAGAAAAAATAAAGAGTAGAATTTATAAAAATGATTTAAAATTCAGTAATAATTTTGATTTTGAAAAAACTGAATTTGAATCAGATGTTGTAAAAAATTTATATAATTTACACAAAAATAAACCAAAAATTGAAATGAGAATTACAGATAGTAAAATGGAAAATTATGAATATTTAGACTTATCAAATTTGGATTTAGATGATGAATTATTAGAAAAATTAATTAAATTAGACAAAATTAAATATATACTTAATAAAATAAAATATTTGGATTTATCGACCAATAACTTAACAAAATATCCTAGTCTACAAAATTATAAAAATATAATTTATTTATCTATAAGTAAAAATAACATTACTGGTTCTATTAATGAAAATAATTTAATAGAACTTACTTGTGATTTTAATAAAATTACAAAAATAGAATCTTCAAGTATAACAAAACTTTCTGCAAACAATAATTTATTAAAAAATGTAGATGTTCCAAATATTAAAGTATTACATATTAATAATAATGAAATTAGTAATTTAGATGAATATTTTAATTTAGAATATTTGGAATGTATTGAAAATAAAATTAAAACAATAAAAAATTTATTTAGATTGCAAGAAATATATGTTGGAAATAATCAAATTGAAACTATAGAGAATATGCCTAGTTTAATGATTTTGAATTGTGTTAATAATCCTATAAAGAGAATTAATTATTTTGAAAATGTTAAATTAATATTGGCCTCAACTCCAAATATTTCTTCAAAATATAAAATAGCGAATATAACCAAAATGAAAGATGATTATTTAATAAACATTCACAAAAATAATTAATTTTTATTCTAAACTAAGTTTATTTAAAGGAATATTTATATAATGTATATTATATAAATATGAGTGGAGAATTTAACAAAGAAAGTATGAGTGTAATGTCTGATAACATTATTAAGGTATTGCAATTATGCAATCAATTCAAGGATTTATGGAAGAATGATAAATACGAAATGTTAAGAAAAATTAAAGAAAGATACGAAGATTTTTATGAACTTTATCCTAGAATTTGTAGAATTTTAGTTTTTTCTGATGATATTACGCCACTTTTAGGTATGATTCAAACATTTAGTAAAGTTCAAGCAGGTGAAATGAGTTTTCAAGAAGCAAATGATTCAATAACAAATGCTATAAATGCTAAATATATTGATGGAGTTTTAAATTCTGATACATTGGTAAAAGAACGAGAAGAAAAAATGAGAAAAGAGAAAATACAAAATGTTGAGTAAAAAATTTTATAAAAATTTAAAATTACATTTTTAGTTTTTTATTACAAATTTTATCGTATTTATTGATATTCAATAAAATTTGTGTTTTGAAAGCAATATTATATGCATCATTTGTTGGATTATGATTTTCTTTAATTTTACTTTCTGGTAAATCATAAATAGTTTTAAGTTTATTCCATAAATTCCAATCATCGCTCAAATCATTTGAAAGTAAAATTCCTTTTATAATACTTGTGGATTCAAAAAAGTCTTCATATTCTTGAGTACTTGCTGAATATGGTATTGGTAATGTTCCTTTCATATGTTTATAAATCAATTGATTAACAAAACCTCCATCATATAATGTGTTATCAGAAACAAAATATAGTTGGTGTGAATTTTCCTTTGCATAATTCTCCCATTTACTTCTAAATTGTTGAAATGAGTTTATCATTTCTTTTTCATTATCTTCCTTTGATAGCGTTCCTTTATATGTAAGACTTGATAAAATGTCTGTATGTTTTGACCAAAATTCTTTTACACATCTTGGTTCAAATTTTGTTTCTGATGGATAGTAGTTTAGATATAGAAAATTATCTAGTTCTTTTAAATTTTCATCTAGTACACTTGCACCTATTGCAATTGTTTCATATTCATCAGTAGCTCCACTTCTTTCAATATCAAAGGCTAAAACTAATTTCATTATGTATTATATACTAAAATAATTATTTATTACGCAATTCGTATAAAATTTCATTTTTTTACAATATAGACAAAAAAGAGAAAATACAAAATGTTGAGTAAAAATAATAATTAATTTAAAAAAGTTTTTCATTATATAGATATTAATTTGTATATAATGATTTTTTATTATAAAAATGTGGAAAAAGAAATAGATTATGATGATATTCCAGAAAATATAAAACATATAGTGATACCTAGTGATTATTCTTTTGGTTTATTGAATATACCTGAATATGTTAATGAATTAACTTTAGGATCAAAATCTATAATTCCATATAATAGTATTGTACCAACTATTGAAATTTTGAATATTTGCTTATTGACAATAGGTTATTCAGGTATAAAAATAGATAATTTACCCCCTACTTTAAAAAAATTAAGATTATTAGATTATTCAAAACATACTGAATTTGAATTTTTAACAAATAATTTGTACAATAGTGTTTATTCTATAGAAGAAAGAAGGAGAAATAATATGAAAAAAATTATCAATGGTAATATTATAAAAATACCATTTGATTGTATGATAACAAATAAATTTGATGAAGAACTATTGGATATTATTATAAATAAAGAAGATTATAAATTTGTAATTTAATATTTACTTATTTTTTACTTGTTTTTTTTAACTTTAGTATTTTTATTTTTACTTGTCTTGATACCCTTACTTCTTTCTATTTTTGGTTTTTCTTCTATTTCATAAATATTATCTTCAATAACGTCTGATACTAATCTTTCATTTTTACTAAGTTCAGGTTCTTTAATTTCTTCTACATCAGAATTAAAATCAATTTCATTTTTTAATTTTGCCATATATTCTTTATTTGAATCAACTGAAGAAACATCAGAAAGTATTTCTTTTATTGCTTGATCACTGGGGTCTATTTCTTGAACTTGTTCTATATCTGACTCAGTTCCTCCGCCCTTTTGTCCTTTACTTTTTGTTTTATTGGTTTTAGTTTTAACTTTACTATTTTTTTTAGTTATTTTACTACGACTTAACTGAGTTTTTTCAGGGATAAACATTCTTGATAATTCTTTTTCTTCTTTTTTTATAATTACTTCTTCTGTTACAGCCTTTTGAACATCAAATTTATGTTTATAATCATTAATCCATTTTTCTATTTCTTTAAAATTATTAGGATTTAAAAATGTATTAACCCAAAATCTGGAAGCAGTTATTTGTTTGTTTAAATAATCGTTATATTCATTACCATTGTAATTATCCAAATTTATGAAAGCAATTATATTGTTAATACCGACATATTGTTTTAATGATAATTCAATATTGATATTTTTGTACAAATTAAAAATTTTTTTATTTAGTTTAAAATCAGAAAACATTTGTACTACATTAAATTGGACATTTTTATTCATGACTGCTATCATTTCTTCCATTTTTTTTGCAATAGTAGCAGTAAATGATTTTTTATTAAATTTTTTACAAACAATGTATTTTTCTGAATTTGAAATTCTACTTGTAAATGGCTTACATATATATACTTCTGTATAGAATACTCTTAAAAGTTCTAAAAGTTTAATTGTATTTTCTGTATAAGTTTCAAAAATCTTTAATACAAAATGACCTCCATTCTTTTGAGTTTTTAAAGCCGTTAACATTTGACCATATATTAATCTATAAGCTTCTTGTTCTTGTAAATTTTCATTTTTCCAATCAAATCCTCCATCAGCAGTTATTAAATCAGCTTCTTCTGAAAATCCACTTCCGCCTTGTTGTGCTCCAGCAAATAAATTAATTGTGTGTAAATTTGTAATATCACCATCAGTCATTTTCCCTTTTCTAGCACCGCCTTTTTGTATTTCCAAATCTTTTTTATTAACAGTTGCTAAAATATTTAATCGTTTTGGTTTTTCTTTTGCATAATAGTTAATGAATTCTTTTTCCATTAATAAATGTTCATTATCAGAATGTAAAGTAACTGCATAATATTTATCATTTTTAGAAGTTTTAATTTTTTTTAATTTTTCTAATAAATCTCTAAATAATATCGTAGCTTGAATAAAACTACCTGGTCCTTCCGCTAAATGTGCCGATACAAAATTTTCTGAATCAGGTATTAAATCAAAATATATAATCATTTCCCATAACTTCATAAAAGCACGAGATAGAATTTGGGGTGAATTAGGTTCAATTTGTTTTATTAAATCTTTTAATCCCATATCAATTGATATATAAGGTAATTCATCTTCTGTTGCTTCTTTTTTATCAATTGTTTTTTCAAATAATGAGGTTACTAAATATACTTTTTTTCGATTAGCAAATTCTTCAGTTTTTTCCATTTTATTTTTAGTTACATGCAAAAAATGATGAAAAGCCAAACTTAATTCAGGATATGCAATATTATTTGATAATAATACATCAAATGCAGAATTTAATATATCAGTAGATGGTTCTTCATCAATTTTATATACAATAGGATGATATTTTTTAAATGCAGATTCTATATTTTCAGTTTTACTAGTCATTATATATGATGTTATATAATTAAGTTATTAAATAAATTTATTAATTAATAAATTCAACTTTTTGAAAAATTTATTTAAAATTACATTTTATTTTTTAGTTTTAGATATTTATTTTTGTATTTTATGTATTTATTATAATATGTATTTTTATATCCACCTGTGAAATCAACCTGAGAATTTTTAAAAATAACGGATTCATTGTCCTTATATCTTATATTTCTATTATTCCATGTTTTTGTATCTTTTAAAACATAGGTATTTAAACTCATTAATTGTTTAGTATATTTATCCATTAATGAATCATTCATTACTTTTCGTATAAATAATGCACCATATGCAAGAGCATTATTTAATGAAAATGATGTTATAGGATGACCATATTTTTTATTTTTTATATCATCGGGTGTATTATTTTTAAAATAATAATATGTCTTATCAGCGGATAAACTATCAATAAAACTAATATTTTTATTAATAATACTTAAATAAATTTCTTTTGCTACATTTTGATTGTCATAAAAATTTATAGTTTTTATAGGATTATCTAATTCAAAAAATATTATTAAATTATATGCATTGATTAATGACTTTAGTGTGAATAATTGATATTCGATTGGATGATAAGATGGACCATTTATATACATTTCGGTTACTGGTTCATCTTTTCTTTTATTTTTTTCCAAATTATTTTTAATTAAATCAAATGGATCACTATTATTAATTATTTCCTTTATATTTTTTTCAAACATACTTTGATTATCACTTGTAAAAAGTTTGCTATCAAAATCTCTAAACATATTCTCTGGATTAGCATTTACACAAGACCAATCAGTATATGTTGACGATAATGTATATATATCTTTTAAATCAATTTTATCTAGTTTACCAAAATTAATAAAATTGGTAGTTGTAACATTATAAGAACCTCCTGTTAAACCCAATGAATCGTAATATGTTCTTGCATTATCTTTATTTGTGTCTTGTAATCTTGATAAATCATTATCGGATAATGGTATAATTTGTTTATTTTTAATTAAAAAATATTTATCATTATCATCAATTGGGCTTTTATTTTTAATAATCTGTATTCTAATTTCAGAGTCACCAAATTGCGGTGTGCTCCCACACCACGTTCTAAAGGTATCTGCTGTTTTTGAAGTATCTAACCAATTTTTATATATTGTAGAATTATCTAATAAATAAGTTTCTTCATTTTCAATCGGATTAATAAATTCATTTTGATTTATCTTATTTAATTCAGATAAAAATTGAAATCTTATATTTTTTTTAATATCGTCAACAGTTTTTAAATTGTGTTTTATAACTGCTCCAAAATAATATTCATCAACTGCTACACAAAAACCATTATCTATAATTTTTTCCAAATCATCTTTTGTAAATTCAATTTTTAAAAGATCTCCCATAAACGAATATATGTATTTATTAAATTGTGATTCTTTATTAATTGCATCAATAACATCTATAATGGACCCACTGCAATCAATATTTTCTATTTTTTTATATGTTTTAAAATCAGATGTTGTAAAATCTATAAAATAAGGAATATGTTGCATATCTAATGCCATCCATTGACTCACATAATTTACATCTTGTGGTGTAAAAATTCCGCCTTGATTTGTATATATTGTATTTAAAAAATTTCTAGCATAACCATCTTTTTAACCACTGTAATATATCCATGATTTACTATCTGCATTTAATTCATTAAATATAACTTGATAATTATATAAAGGTTGATCTGCAGAACTTAACAATACATACTTTTTAAAAATATTTCCTTTTTTAAATAATGCATATTGTATCATTAATAAAGTAGCAGAAACTAAAGAAAAAGTTGCCCATGCTGTTCTAACATGATGTTCTGAATCAACTATTAATAATCTACCATCTTCATATAATTTTTTGTAAAAATCATTTTTGCTTATTTTATCCATATAATTATCTAATTTTTGAGGATGTACTATTATATAAAATGTTTTGTCAGTTGTTTTTAAAAAAGTATCAAAATGTAGATTATCAAATGGTATATCGCCTAAAAACATAAATAAAATATTGGTAGAAACTGAATTTAATTTTGTATCCGATGTTTCATCTTTAACCAAATTTGTAATTTTTTCGGTTTCACTAGCAGTTAATTCTTCATCATTTGGAATATTTCTTTTTCTTCTACGAAGTAAAATTAATTTAATAATTAATTCTAACATTGGATTATTTTTAATATTATCGTTCATTTCTACTAGTACATCCGCTGCTGTTTTTGTTTTATTATCCATTTTGGTTATTTATATATATATATATATAAATAAAAATATATTTATATATAAAAAACTGAATTTAATTATATAAATTTAAGAAACTTATTATATATCATATTATATATTATAATGAAAATTAAAGACTTAATAACCCCAGATGAAGCTAATAATATAAAAAAACTAGTACAAGAATTTGGTAAAAATAATGAATTAGAAGTCTCGTTTTTCTCAAATAAAGAAACATCTTCTCATTTATTAACATTAGAACGTTTTAGTTATCTAAATAGTGTCTTGTCAATTATAACAGCAAAAAATAGCGAAAAATTACAAAAAACATTAGAACAAAGTTTAGATGTTATTTTTGGTATAAGAGCAAAGACACAGGGAGAAAAGGTTCTGACTAACTATCGTATTCAAATTACTAATATTGATAAAATTAACGAATATATGAGTATGTTGCATATGAGAAAAAATCATTTAGTAGTAGGCGTATTAGCAGGTTTTATCGAAGAATCTAAAGGCAAAAATACATTTATGACCATGCAAAAAAAAACAAAAAATGTTTCAAATTATGTAACATTAGAAGATATTTATATGCGTTTTAAACTAGATAAAGAAGAAGAATTAACAACTGAAGAAATAAAAAAATTACAAAATATAAAAAAGTTTTGGGACATAAACGATTACGAAATTATCTATAGATTTAAGGAAAGAACCAGTTATTTTTTAGAAAAGGGTAAAAATATTTATCGAGTTGATTTAACAACTACAAGAACTTCAAATCAAATAAATGGTATTGATAAAAGTCCAAGTAATTATGAAATTGAAGTAGAATGTGAACCAAAAGACAAAACTGGATATTTAACAGAAATATTTGATATAGGTGAATTAATTATAAAAGTTGTTCAACAATCAAACTATATAATTACAAAATCTATGGGAAATCAGGTTTTAGAAAAATACAGAGCAATTTTGGGTATTGATGCTACTACACAACATTTATATGGTAGACAACCAGTTTCATTAGAAATACAACATACTGTAGACTTTTTACCGAATAAATATTCTGTAACAGATAAGGCTGATGGAGATCGTTATTTCCTAATTGTAGTAGAGGGTAGATGTTATTTAATTTCATCAAACTTGATAGTTAAAGACACAGGATTAGAAGTTGATAAAAAATATAATGGAAGTATATTAGATGGTGAATTTATATTTTTAGCAAAATACAATAAATATTTATACATGTGTTTTGATTGTTTAGTATTAGGACAAACAAATATAAGAGAAGAAAATATGATGATGAAACGATTGGAACATGCAGATGATTTAGTATATGCTATAAATAAGACTGGTTATAAACATAATTATATCAAAGATAGTAAATTAGACTTTAATAATTCTCAAAAGATTTTAGAATGGCATACCAAAAATATTATTGATTTTTATGAAGATATTAGTAAAGAATTAAGTTCAAAAACTAATGTTATTGTAAGAAGAAAATATTTTATTGAGGCAAATGGTGTTTCTGATAATGAAATATTTAAATATTCAAGTTTATTATGGAAATTATATGAAACTGGCGAAGCAAAATTCCCATATTTACTTGATGGTTTAATTTATCAACCACTAGACCAAAAATATATTGTAGAAGTTATGAAATCAAAATATTCTGACTACAAATGGAAACCGCCTCAAAAGAACTCTATTGATTTCTATGTTGAATTTGAAAAAGATAAAAAATCAAAAAAGATTTTGACAGCATATGATAATTCAGTTGAAGGGGTTGTTAAAAATAAACCTTATCAAATATTAAATTTATTTGTTGGTTTATCAATTAAAGGTGTGGAAAAACCAGTTCTATTTAACCAAGAAGAAAATATGTCTCAATGCTATTTATATTTAGATGAAGAGGGTATGGCCAGAACTGAAGATGGAAAACAAATTAATGATAAAACAGTTGTAGAATTCTTTTTCAATACAGATTTAGATGCTCCTAATCCTTATAGATGGACACCAATGAAAACTCGTTATGATAAAACTGAATCAGTACAAAAATTTGGTAGAAGATATGGTAACTATCAGGATACTTCAATGAAAATTTGGCATAGTATTATTAATCCAATAAAAATGTCTGATTTTGTAACTTTGGCTAAAGATGATTTATATGAAAAAACACATAGGGAATTAAAAGGTAGAATTGATTTATCTTTGATTAAATTAGATAAACAACAAGTATATTACCAAAAACGTAAGGATAAAATTGGCGAGAATATGCGTAAATTTCATAACTGGGTTAAATCAAACTTGATTTATACGACAATGAATGGTCGTATGTATGATGATTATATTAAATATAAAATTTTGGATATAGGTGTTGGTGTTGGTGGTGATATTGGAAAATTTTATTATTGTGTTCCTGAAATTTTAGTTGGTATTGACCCAGATTTAACTAACTTAACTGTTGGAGGAGATTGTGCTGTTGCCAGATATAACAATTACAAAAGAGGAAAAATGGATTTTCCACCAATGTATTTTATTCAAGCAAATCCGGCTAACTTACTTCAATGGGATGAACAAATTAAAATTTGTGGTAGAATGAGTAATGACAATAAAAGAATGTTTGAAAAATTCTTTACTTGGGATAAAAATAGTATGAAATTTGACAGAGTAAATTTATCTTTCTCAATTCACTATTTATTGTCAGATGAAAATTCTTGGAATAATTTCTGTCAAAATTTAAATATGTATATGCGTGATGGTGCAGTTATGACTATCACTACTTTTGATGGAGATAGAGTGCGTGAAAAATTAAAAGATAAAGATAAATATGTTCAATATTATGATGAGAATGGTGAAAAAAAAGTATTGTTTGAATTGGTTAAGAAATATGATGAAAAATCTAAAGAAAAAATAGGACAACCAATTGATGTTCATATGGCTTGGTTATTTGATGAAGGAGTGTATCAAACTGAATTTTTAGTATATCCTGAATTTCTAATAAGTTCATTAAAAGAAAAATGTAATATTGAACTAATGGAAACGGGATTATTTGAAGATCAATTTAATGATAATCGTTCTTTCTTGGAGATGGGTTCTCAAATAGAAGAAAATGAATTTAAAAAGAAAAACTATACTGACGTGTTTAAATATTATACACCTACTTCCTTAAATGTTGGTTGTTATGAATACACATTTTTACAAAGATATTATATTTTTAGAAAGACAGAATCTAATCTTGATGAAATTAGAAAACTTAAGATGTCTGCTAAAAGAGATGTTCAACAAGTTAAAAAAAGCAAATTTTCTAAAGATAAAAAACAATAAAAAATAAAGTTTACTTAATTAACAATTAATATTTAACAAATATTTTTTTTATATAAGAATTTATTAAATGAGTAGTAAATTTTTAAATAAAGAACTTGTAGAAAAATTTGAAAATTATAGAAAATGTATTTTTTATAATCCATTTAATTTTAGAGAAGTATGTAATAATGGTTTTGAATTACAAACATTTAGTAGGACATATTTAACAAAATTTATGTATAAAAACTCACAAAAAGGATTATCAAATGAACAAATTAAAAATAATTTATTAAAATCTTTTTGTTATAAAGACTTTATAAACTACAAACAACTTGATAATAATTTAGTTTTAACTAATAATAAGTATCCTTATGTTTCTACAAATGATAATCCAATTTTTATAATTTGGGATATTTCTGGTAAAAGTTCTGTTTTGGATATAAAAAAAATAGTAGATAAATATTTTAGTTCATATAATTTTTTAATTTGGAGAAATCCATTTATTCATCAATCAGTAAAACTAATTAAACATTATCATTTAGTTATAAGAAAACCCATAAAAAAACCTATTTTAACAAAAGTTTTATTATTAGTTCGTCACGGACCTAGAGAACCAATACATTTACCAAAAAATTTCGATTCTAGTTATTGGTCAGAAGATACAAAATTAAATGTTTTAACTAGAACAATTAAAGCAAGAATGACTAATTTAGGTAAATTATATTGTATATTTAGAGGAGAAGAAGCAAAAAAATATTATGAAAAAGAATTATTTTATAATAGTTTAGAAATAAATGATATTTTAGTAGAATCTTCCTATGTTGAAAGAACACAAGAATCTGCAAAATATTATATGAAAGGTTTAGGATTTGACAAATGTAATATAGAAATTTCTAATTTTTTAGCATCAGATAAAATATTAAATCATTTTGATTTGTTAAATTATAAATTATTTATGGATAACTTTAATTTAAATATTGATACTAGTAAATTAAATAATTCATTAGAAAAAGTTGTTGGTGAAAAAATAAATAATTCAATGGATTTTTTTCATATTTTAAGTACAACTAATTGTTATAAAGTTCATAATTATAATTTACCACAAGGTTTAGAAGAAAACTATAAATTATTAGAGGAAATATCTACATTAGTATATAACGAAGCAAATGACGACAAAAAAAATAAATATGCAAAAATTTTAGGTGAACAATTGTTATTGCATATATTTGAATTACTAGAAAATGAAAAAAAATTAATCTATTTATCAACACATGACAATATGATTATGACATTGGTAAAATATATATCAAATGAGTATGAATTAGAAATAAAGTTATTTGATATTCCTGATTTTTGTTCATGTATAAGATTTGAAATTTGGAATGATGATTTATTAAGAATATATTATGATAGTTTGTTTTTAATTGAAATTAAAATAAAATAATAAATTATATTGTTAATATAAATGACAAGTATAATAAGTAATTTACAAGGATATTTGTGGAATTGTAAATTATATACAAATTATATTGACGTAAATGTATTTTATGAAAATTATTATAAATTAAATATAAATTTTTTATTAGTAGATTTACGTAATACAGAAGATTTTTTAAATTTAAAATTATGAAATCAATAAATATTCCAAAAAATGATATTTTGTTGAACGAAAATATTTATAAATTACCATTTGATAAAACTATTTTTTTAATTTGTAATGATGGTTATGCTAGTGCTGAAGTAATGGTTTTATTAAGATTACTTGGTTATTATGTAATTGCAATAAAATATGGTTTTGGATTTACATCAAATAACACAAAAATAAATGGATGGTTATCTTTTGGTTATCCTGTTTATATTTAGAATTATAATTTATTTTTAGTTTCATAAATTATTTCATCTAATTTATTTTTGTCAAATTGTTTAATTAAATATATATCAATATTGTATGCATGAATACCATCTTTATAAATATTTGTCGTAATTTCTTTTGTAGTAGCATCAATCATTTTTAATAATTTTTTTATTTCTCTAGAATCGTAACAACCAGTTGGTATTTTATAAACTATTGGTGTATAACCATCAAAATAATTTATTCCATTATGAATTTTGTTAGCAATCTCCTTTATATTAGACATTTTGTTATAAATTGTAAAAAGTAAATAAAGCAGTAATTAAGCATATTAACATATATATAAAAAAATTGAATTTTTTCATTATTTATAACAAAAAAATTGAATTTTTTATTTAAAGATTTAATTGGTATATATAATTATAAGATAATAATGAACTATCAAATTCAATATAGTGTTTATAAACCCGAAGAATTGGTCGGACAATTAAATACAATAACTGACATTTCTGATGAAGTAAAAAATTTTTATTCAACATTTTCGTTTAGTAATATCATCAATCAAAATGTGGATAAAGGAAATTCAGTATTTGTATTTAAAAATGTTATGAAAGAGGATACAACCAGAACCAAAATTATAACAGCGCTTAATAAATTGCATCAACAAAATCTTACAAAAGTGTTGAGTATGATAAGAGAAATAACATTTCAATCAAAAGATGAATTAAATGAATTGGTAAATCAATGTATCCAAAAAATAAAAAGAGATAACGAACAAATTAAGCCATTAGTTGCTGCACTTTGTTGGGAACTTTTATCGACATATTTTTTGACTGAAAACGGAGACAAAATTTATTTTAGAACATTACTTTTAACAGCAGTAAAAAATGATTATATAGAAAATTCTAAATATAATGATGCATCATGGACAAAAGAAAAGGGCGAAAAATCAATGGTGTTAATAGGTATTCTTTATAACAATAAAATTATTGAAGATAAAGTAATGTCAAGTATAATTAATGATTTTAGAACAAAAATACAATTTATTAAAGATGGACAACAAGAAGACTATAAAAATGTGGAAAATGCTATTCATCAATTTTCATGTTTGATATCCACAATAGCAAAAAATAATGATACAAAAGTAATTTATGGTGACTTAGATGATTATTTAGAAGAACAAATGACATTTTATGAAGATAAGAAAGAATGCATTAGTAAAAAAATAAGACTTGTTTGTAAAAATATTATTGAAGAATTAAGAAAATAATTTTTGTATAGTCTAACTTATATTTTATTAAAATTATATTTTATTAAAAAAATTAAATATTTCTAAATTATATTTATTATTTTTAGTCCAAATTATAAATATAGGTATACTTTTAAATTTTTCAGGAATTAAAATTATTTTATCAAAGATAATTTTGTTGGGTATGTTTTTTCCATTTATTAAATATATTTGATTTAAAATAATGATATAAAATGTAATAATATTTTCATTATCTTCTAAATTTAATTTGGGTAAATCTATAATTTCAATAATATTTGTGTCACCCAATATATTTTTATAGATTGGCTTATCGCTTTCTATTGATATAGAGTTATTTGATATAACAGAACTTTTATAATCGTATTTATATTGTATATTTCTTATATTTATGTTAGAAATATTATCAAAAATATTAACATTCATGAGATTATGGCAAAATGAAATATATTTATTAAAATTAGAGTTTTGATATGATTGCAGTAATCTATTTTCATTAATTAAAATTATATTATGAATACTTTCCAAAATTTTTTTTCTTGAATTAAATTTTATTAAAATTTGATATATAACTTTTTTTATGTCAAAATCATTTAAATAATCTGTATCTGTAATATTAAGGACATTATTATATCTTTCATTGATTTTATCCAAAATATTAACATAAAGATCATTTTTTTGATTAAAATGCAAAATTATATCAACATCATAACTTATAACATATTTGATATTTGATATTAATGAATTACCAGGTGTATCTATTATATGTATGTTTGAACCTTCATCATCACCAATTTCAACAAAATTATTATTTCCTAATATTTCATTATTTAAATTTATATTTAAATATTGGTGATGTAATGTTAAAGTTTTTTGTGAATTTGTTTCATTGGAATGAATATCAAATGTATCACTCCTGAATAATTTATTTTTAGTATATTTATCAATATTAAATTTACTATTATGTAAATCAACAAAAAATTTTGTTTTTAATGATTCTGATGCACCTAATAAAATAATTGTTATTTCTGAATTTTTTAAAATTTCTTCTTTCCAAAATTTGAATAATATTAAATGTTTACTTTTATAAATTACTTTTTTATGAATATATTTGATATTGGAATTTTTCAAACTATTATTTAAAATTTCAATTGATTTTGAAAGTTCAAATTCTAAAATAGGATTTAAAATTTTTCCATTGTTTTCCAAACCTAATAAGTAATAACAAGAACTTTGAGAATTATAGGTTAAACCTTGAGATATTCTCCAATAAATTTGCGTTTTTAATTTTGTTAATTTATATTCATAACTTAAAAAATTTCTTTTATATTCAATAAAACCATAATCATTTTCTTCAGGTAGTTCATTAAAAATTTCATTTTTAATTTCATTTTCTAAAATATTTGAAAAAATATAATGTAATTCAAACATTTTATTTATATCAATACTATCTTCAAATAATAATTCTTCATCCATAATTATGGATTATATCCACTTTAATTTATATATTAATTTTTAATATAAAATTAAACTATCAATTTTTTATTAAAACGATATAGAGAATGATTTATTTATTATAGTATAATTATAATAAATAGAATAAAAAATGGGTGTAGAAGGATTATATAGATTTATAAATAAAAATTGTTCTGAAATTTATAAGAACATAAATATATATGATATTAAAGAAAAATCTTGTATTATTGATGGTATGCAACACATTTATACACAACTAATTTACATGCGTTCAAAAAATAAAGAAGTAGTTTCATCTAATGGTAAAAATATAAGTCATATACATGGTTTAATAAATTCCCTTACATATTATTTAAAAAATGGTATTGTACCTATTTTTATTTTTGACGGAAAATCTCCAGAAATTAAAAAGAAAAAAATAGAAGAAAGAAAACATATATTGAAACAAAATTTAAAAAAATTAAAAGAACTAGAAACTATAAAAAATGATATTAGTGACAATATAAAAAATTTTCAATTAAATAGTGATATACTAATTGATGTTCAATATAATATAGATTCCATAATTGTAGGTACGCCTCCTGAATTTTTTAATATTAATGAAGAAATGCAAAAAATGCAAGATATTCAGGAAGAATACAAAAAAATATATAAAAAATCTATTGTACTTAAAGATTATTTTGTAATTGATTGGATACAAATATTAGAATTATTAGGTCTACCTGTAATTAAAGCCAAAGGAGAAGCAGATCCTTTATGTGCATATGTTTTAAAAAATAATCCAGAAGTATATGGTATAATATCAGATGATTCAGATATGTTAGTTTTTGGTGCTCCCAGATTAATGAGAAAATCAATAAATCAACAATTTACTATAATAGAATTGGATGAATTAGTAGCATCTATAAATAATTTATTGTTAGCTGATAATTTTTTTATTGAAAAAAGAAATAATAATAAAAACTTTGATTTAAGTAATCTTATAGACTTTTCTTTACTTTTAGGAACCGATTATGCTAATTTTGATTTAAAAGTAAGTTTTGGAGATTCTTATGAATTATTGAGGTATTATATGTTAAATGGAATTGAAAGTTTAATAAAAGAGGAAGATATTGAAAAATTTAATAGTATAAAAGTTTATTATAAAAATTTAGAATTTGATGAAACTTTTAAATATATATTAGATAAACCAGTTTGGAATAAACCAAAATTACTTGAATTAAAAAAGAGATTATTAGAATTACATGTTGATGAAGATTATATTGATAAAAATTCTGAATTATTTGATAATTATTACAACAAATATTTAAAAAAAATATATGTATACAACGATTTTGATTTTAGAAATAAAAAAAATAATGATAAAAAAATATTTGATGGTAATTATGTATCAAAGTTTAATTTTAATAAACCTCCTATTTATCCAAAAAAATATGAAAATCATTATCAAACATATGCTTTATCAAGTAAACCAATTCCAATAAATAATAAATTTATAAATAAGAATATTAAAAAAAATTATAATCATACCAAAAATTTTTTTGATAAATCTAATTTAAGTAGTAGTGATAGTAGTAGTTCAAACGAAACCTCAGATAATAGTGAAACTACAGATAGTGATGATAGCGAAAGTAATTATAAGATTAAATCTAAAATAAATAATAAAGATGATGAAGATATTTTTAATTTATAAAAATAATAAATATTTATTATTTTTTATTGTATAGAAATACACTTTCACTATATAAAAAAATTTAATGGGTATCAGTACTATCGTCATCTGTATCACTATCCGTATCAGAATCGGAAATTTCTTTATTAAGTTCTTCATTTGATTTTTCATTTTTAGGATTTATTGTTTTTGTTATATTTTTGGATTTTTTTATTGTAACGATATTGGTTGATGAATACAACCATTTGTAAAGAAAATATATTATTGTTAATAGAATTAATAATATTAATATCCAAGTCCATAAAGAATATTCAAAACCCATAATAGAATAATAATTGCTTTTTGTATTTAATTCTCCTGAACCGGCATTTTGTATTAGAACATTTGTATTTGCCGGTATTTCTGGTGAATTTTGAAATACAATTTGCATTTCATTTGATGAAGCTGTTTGTTTAATAGGCATTTCGACAGGAACCGAAACAATCCCTATCAATCTATTAGAAACTTCATTACATGTTTTATTAAAAATAGATTCACCATCAGCCTTAACACCAATTGTATTATTTTGAATATTTAATAATTCTAAATTATTTTGCATTATAGTATAATTTATCATTATGAAATTTTAAATTAAAAAAAACGAATTATAATAAAATTATTTATTATAATGTGTAATCTGCCCATTACGAGAAAGCAGATAGAAAAATACAGGAGAAGAGAGAAAATAAACAAGAAAAAGTCAGCTTCACTCGGAAACATGAGTCTTTGCAAGAATATCACGTTGCTGTGTGAGTAATACCATTTCATAAGCCTTGCGGATCATTTTGATATCTGCTGGATCATAGGCAACATTTTTTACAATGACATCCTTATTTGACAAGTCGTAAATTTCATCATCCACCAAGTCATCTGGTGACAATTGCCAAGAGCATTCAATAAAGATGACAATGCCAGGAAGCAAAGTGAAAGCAATCCAATTATTAAACCCACTAACCACAGAAATGGTTTTGGATAATGTGGTCATCTTATCATCAATCATTGTTTGAAATGTTGTTTCGATACCCTTTCTATAATTGCTGATTGGGGTGATGCAATTCATACGCATTCTTGTTTGCTTATCCAAACGAAGCTTGGCTGCATTGATAGTGTACTTCATATCATTTTCAAAACCCCCCCGGACAACTTTATTTCCCTCATCATCTATAACTATGATAGGGGACATATGACCACAGCCATCATCAATGTCGTTCATTCCAAGAACAGAAAACCACATATTCTTAACCTTGAAGCCAATGAGTGTTAAGAGGGTTTCAAACTCTTCCTTGGTGAGTGGCTCGTCAGGAACTGAGGTATTAAGCGAAATTGGCACAGGTGGTGCAGGTGGAGCAAGTGGAACAAGTGGAACAAGTGAAGCAGATGTGGCAGGACGATGGACCATATAAAGTAGTCCGACTAGCATACAAATGCCAGTTACCGCAAACAACCCAATGGGAGTTGTCAAGGCAGAAAGAACAGAACCGAACATTTCACAAAGGTTTCTTAGTTGGCTTTGATTAAGAGAATATTTTTTTTATAATGTGTCAATCAGAATGTATATATTTTCAATTTTTTTTATATAAAAACATTGAAAATAAAAAAATATATAAATACAAGTACATATATACTATACAATTATATAATAATGAAATCTAAAAACACTGATATACCATGGATTGAAAAATATAGACCTAGAAAACTGAATGATATAATATCGCAAGAAGAATCAATAAATATTTTGAGCAATACTCTAAAAACAGGCGAACTTCCTCATTTATTATTATACGGAGGTCCAGGAACTGGAAAAACTAGTTCAGTATTGGCTTTATGCAATCAATTATTTGGACCTGAAAGAGTAAATGAGCGTGTAATTGAATTAAATGCTTCTGACGAAAGAGGGATAAATGTAGTAAGACATAAAATTATTAATTTTGCAAAAATAGCAATTGGAACAGCAGATGAAAATTATTTATGTCCTCCTTATAAAATAATAATTTTGGATGAGGCAGATGCAATGACAAAAGAGGCTCAAGCTGCGTTGAGAAAAGTTATGGAAGAAACTTCAAATATAACCAGATTTTGTTTTATTTGTAATTATATCAATCAAATAATTGAACCAATTAATTCAAGATGTGTTAAAATTCGCTTCAAACCAATAACTAAAATAAATATAATGAATAAATTAAAATATATTTCTAATAAAGAAAAAATAGATATAGATGAAAAAGGTTTAGATAGTTTGGCAAATATAGCCAATGGAGATTTGAGAAAAAGTATTTTAATTTTGCAAAATGTTAAATATCTTAAAGTAAATTCCATAGATAAAAAAATATATGATGACGATATTTATGAAATGTGTAAATATATATCTGACGAACAATTAAAAAAATATATTAAGTCGCTCACTGATAATAAAAGTATACAAAATATTATAAATATTGCTAATGATGTGTTTAATAATGGTTATATAATAAATTTTATTATTATAAAAGTTATTAATTATTTGATGATTGATGATAAAATTTCAGATGAACTTAAATCTAAAGTAATGTTTGAAATGAGTAGTATAGAAAAAAATATAAATGATGGTGCAGATGAATATATACAACTTTTAAAAATATTTATGTCTTTGTGTACTCAATGTTTATAACTTTTTTTTATGTATGTTTTTCAGGTTCATGATGGTTGTATGAAGAATATATCCAATAAAATATGCATAAACATACTAATGCCATAACAGAACTTAATATATCACCTCCCAATAAATTTACAATCATGGTAATACAACTCAATATTAATAATATTACTAAAATTATATTCCAAAATGTCCATCCTTTAGATACATGTTCTTCAATTTTTGCTTGTGGTGCTGAAATAACTTGTGGTTGCGGTGCTACAATAATTTGTGGTTGTGGTGCTGTAATTACTTGTGGTTGTGGTGCTGTAATTACTTGTGGTTGTGGTGTTGCAATAACTTGTGGTTGTGGTGCAGAAATAACTTGTGGTTGTGGTGTTGTAATTACTTGTGGTTGTGGTGTTGTAATTACTTGTGGTTGTGGTGCTATAACTTGTGTTCCTTGACCGGCTAATTGATATCTAGGTTCAAGTGATAAATAAGGATTGTATGAAGATAAAAAACTATCTGATGTATAAAACGGCGGTGGTGTTGTGTTTATATTATATCTTTGATAAGCCATCTATATTATATATATTAATTATATATAATATTTTAGTTATAAAAATGTTCTATAATTTCTTTTTATTTTTTTGCTATATTTTCAAATTCTAACTCTAAATCAATATCTGATTTTTCTATTACTTTATTAATTTTTCTCTGTTTTTTACTATTTGTAGATTTTTTATTTTTTGAATTAACTAATTTAGTATTTTTCTCTAAATTATCTAATTTATCTAACTCATCCAATTCATCAAGTTCATCAAGTTCACTTGTATTATTATTATAATCATCTAATTCTAGGCTTTTAAATTGATTATTTTGAGAAATTAAATCTTCATATTCTTTTTTAAGTATTGGAATTAATGATTTTTCTTCAGTCTCTACTTTTTTTAATTTATTTTTTTGTTCGATATATTGTGTAATATCTTTTTTAGGTTCATTATCCTTTTCTTTATCTTTTTCATTTTTTTCATTTTTGTCAACTCTATTTAAATTTTTAATTTTACTCATTAATTCTAAGGGATTAATAAGAGGTCTAGTAATTGGTACTGGTATATTTGATATATTTTTTTCTGTTTTTATATTTTCTGGAATTATATTTTGAATAGGATTTACAATTTTATTATATGATATTTTTTGTTTAGGAGAATTTATTTGATTAATGTTATTTAATAAAATTGCCTTTTTATTAAGTTCTTTTTCTTGAATTAAAATTAAATTAAATTTAAATTTAATGGAATAACTAAGATCTTCTCCAGAAATAATTTTAATAAGTTGGATATATGTTAATTCAAATAAGATCGAATAACTTTGGTCTTTTTGTATTTCATTTAAATTTTTATTTTCATCTTTTGGATTAACATAAATAGTAGTTTCATTTGAAAAAAAATTCATTAAATAAGGATAATTTTCATATTCTTTCCATGGAATTTCGACAGATATATTTGTATATATTTTATTGAATAATGTCTTAATGTATTCAAATAAATTTTTTAAATAATCCAATAGTTTTTTATTTTTTTCATTCTTATTATTAATGGCAAATCTATAAACGTTATGTTCTTTATATATATTAGTAAGTTTTGCATTGTCAATATAAAACCAGAATTTATGAAATGGTTCTTCTATTGAATTATTATATATATTAAAATAAGTTTTATTTGGTACTATTATATCGTTGTCAATTATTTCAGAGTTAAAGTTATCTGTTTCTGTTATATAATTATTCATCTTATTATTCTATTATTTGTATATTATTATTAATTTTCAATTTTATAAGTAAGTTTATTTATATATTATTACTTATTTATGTTCTTTTTGTATTGTGTTTATTAATTCTAAAAGACCTTTAATAGTTGTAATATTATTTTTTAAATTTATACCATAGTTAGAATAATTAAATATCTTATTAAAAGAATATGATTTTTTAATTTCTCTTGAAATTACATCTACATTAATAAATTTAGAAATATCTCTAATAGTTTCTTCTTCTATATCATTTTTACATTGCAATAATCCATCAGCACCTGTTAATAAAATTTCATTTGTTTCCGTATTAATCATCAATGTATTATATTTAAAACAAGGTTTCAAATTACATTTTAATATATTTATGAAACACATACATATTCCTTTTAATATTTCCAAAAAAATTTTATCATCAATATCATCATTTTCCTTAAAATAATCATTCAAATCAATAAAATTTTTTGGCATTTCAAATATATAACCACATACTATATTTTCTTCATCTTTAAATAAATATAACGGTGCTAATATATTATTCATTTTCATTAATTTACCATATTCATCTGAGTATTCTTCCATATTTTTTTTAAATTCATACTTAAAATTTGAACTAACTAATTTTAATAAATAATGTTTATCATCATTAATGATTTGAATAGCATAATATTGAATATCTGGAGTATTTGTAGGTTTCCAATTATTTATGTCAATTTCTTTTAATGTATTAATTGGGTCATCTTCTTCATCTTCAGGATATACATAATCAGTATTTTCAAATTGTAAATTTTCATTATCATTTATTTCATCATTTGTGTTAATATCATCTTGATTAACTTCATCTTCTCCGCCAATTTGAACAGGTTGTTCAGTTTGTTCATCTAATATTTGTTGTTCTTTTTCTTCTTCTTCGTTTTTATCCACATAATCATCATAATTATTTATAAGATTTATTGCAATACTATCATTAAGTATTTTAGTATCATCTATTAATTCTGTAATAATAGCATAATTAAAGTCAATCGAAAAAATGATATTGATATCTTTCTTGGATATTATAGATAATACTTCACCTCCTTTTTGTTTTAATTCCAGATATTTTTTTTTATATTTTATATATTTATATTTATAATTTACCATTATAAATATAAACTTGAAAATTATATTTGCTGAGATATATTTTTAATTTTGAATTTTTTTTTATTGTCATAATTAATTATTTCTAATTTATAATTAAGTTTTTCTAACAAATTCTTAACTAATATTTTTGCAATTTCAGCAATTGATTCATAATCATAGTTGTCATTTATATTAAAGTTTTCCAAATTAAATAAATCTTTTTTTAGTTTATATTTTTTTACAATATTGTTATATTTTAAAAAGACATCTTCATTCAAAGAAATTTTTAATGTTTTAATATTCAGTATTGAGTTTGAGTTATTACAAAATATTAAATTTAAAAATTCCAATACATCGTTGTAATATTGTTCTTTTGATTTTTGAAAATCAATAAATGATTTTTCTAATATATTTTTTGTTTCGTTTTTAATTTTACAATCAATATTTTTATAATTTTTATTATTTTTATATACTTTTGTATTATTATTTTTTTTTATTTTTTTACTAATTGGAACAGAAGATGATATTTTGTCAAATAAACTTTTTTTTTTTGAATTGTTGGCTTTAAGAGATTTTTGAGAATAAAATGAATCATCGCTATCGTCTTGAATAATTATTTTATCATCATTTTTTGGAGTAAAATCTAAACTTAAAATACTCATAATTTAATTTTATTAATATAATAATATAATTATATGAATAAAAATTTAAAGTATTTTGACATTGATTTGGTGATAAATGATAAAAGAGATGTGCAAGGATTTTTATTAAATAATGGTATAAAAATGGTATTAATATCAGATCCAAATACGAAAACTTCATCTTGTTCAGTTGGTATAAATGCTGGTTATTTAGAAGATGATTATGAAGGTACTGCTCATTTTTTAGAACATTTATTATTTATGGGAAGTAGTAAATTTCCAGAACAAAATACATATCATTCATATGTACAAACTTGCGGAGGTATTGATAATGCCTATACTTCAGATAATGTGACTTGTTATTATCTTGAATTAGAAAATGAATTTTTGGATAAAGGTATAGAAATGTTATCTTGGTTTTTTAGAGAACCCTTACTAGATATGAAACACATAAATTCCGAAAGAGAAATTATAAATTCGGAACATCAAAAAAATATTTTATCTGATGTTTGGATAATGGATGATATTTTTAAAAAATTTATAAAAAAATCAAAATATACTAATTTTGGCACAGGGAATTCGGAAAGTTTAAGAGATATTACTAAAGAAGACATAATGAATTTTTATAATACATATTATACAACTGATAATATGTATGTTTGTATTGTGGATACTGATGATATAAAAACAATGACAAAAAAATATCTAAAATATTTTGAAGACATTCCCGATAAAAAATTTGTTGGAGAAAAAGATAGATTTATAAAAACTAAATTAAATACAATTGAAGATAATTTAATCGTGTTTAAATCTATTTCTCAATATAATTTTTTAAATTACTATATAATCTTAAATTATAATAATAAAAATCAAATTGAATATCAGTTAATTAATTTAATTTCCTTTATTATAGGTTCTGAATATACTGAATCATTTAGTTATTATTTGAAGGAAAATGATATTGCAAATTTTATAAAAACTAATGCAGATTATTATTATGATTATGAAGCAATAATAACCATAAATATTACATTACATAAAACATCATTAGAAATTATTGAATTAATTAGCATGTATCTAAATTCTTTATTAAATAAAATATCCGAAATAGATGAAAATAAATTTAAATTAATCTATGATAATTTTAGAAAAATTAATTTGCTTCAAAGTTTATATAATAACAAACCAGAATCTTCTGAAATGTCAAATGAAGTTGTTGATAATTTAATTAAAGGTAACGATGAACTTTGTGTAATTAGAAAAAATTTTATACCAGAGTATAATTCTGAAATATATAAAAAATTTATAATGATGATAAATGATATAGAAATTAAAATTACCACAAATTTTAATATTGAAGAACGTAAAGAAAGTGATTTTTTAATATCTGAACATTACAAAACAAAATATTATTTGCTTGATAATAAATTTAATTTATTAAATAAAAAAAAAGATATAATACCAATTGATTATAACTTTGATAATATGATAGCTTATTCAGATATACCAATTAAAACAGACATAATAAATGCTAGTATTAATAAAAAAGAACTTCCTAAACTAATATATAAAAATAATTTTAGAGAAGTATATTTATTGGAACATAATAAATATGAAAAACCTATACTAAATATAACTTTAATTAGAGAAAATAAAAAATATATTCAGAAACAACATAGTTTAATAATAACAATTTATAAAAGTTTATGTTTGCGAATTTTAAATTATTATTTAGATACAATATCAAATTATAAAATGTATTTTTCTATGAATTTAAGTGATGAATATTTAGTTTATAATTTTAATGGTTTGGACTATGTTATGAAAAAATTTGTTAATGATATTATTAATAAAACATCCTTTTATGCTATACAAATAAATCCACTTAGTAAAAAATATTTTGAAGAAATAATAAAAGATATTAAAGAAAATTTATTAAATTTTAAATATGATTCACCTTATTTACTTTGTTTAAAATATTTATCAATAATTCTTTCAAAAGATTTTATGCCCGATGAAGGTATTAAATATATAGATAAATTGAGTTATGAAGATTTTATTGAACAACTAGAAAAATTATTAATTTTTGAAAAAGAAATATTTATTATAGTTGGGGATTTAAAAAATTGTCCTGAGATATTTACATGTGATGATTTAGTAATGAAAAATGCTCTAGAATATGTAGAGATTTTAGGTTTAGATTCTTCCAAATATACTGGTGAAGTATCAGAAGAAAAAACTAATGATAAGATAGAAAATAGCAATGTTTATCAAGAACTTAATTATGTATTAAAAAAAGATCAAATTAATCCTAAAGAAATAAATAATTGTTTAGTTGATTGTTATTTAGTTAAAAATTATGAATTAACTTTGGTAAACGATGCTATTGAAAAATCACAATTAAAAATAATATTTAGAGATAAATTGTTATATGATTTAATTGCAAATTTAATTAATGAGCCGTTATTCGATAAAATAAGAACTATTGATAAATTAGGATATATAGTAAAATCAACTTTTAAATATCATTCCTATAATTCAGAAGCAAAAATATTTATTTGTTATATTATTCAATCTAATTACAAAATTGAAGATATATATAAATCCGTTAATACATTTAACGAAAAATTTTATAAAGACTTTTTGTCAAATAAAAAAAAGTTTAAAAAATTATTTGAAAACTTGAAAAAATCTTTAGTTTTGAATCACGAAAAAAATCCTACAGATTTAGATGAAGAAATAATGATATATTTAACAAGTATAATTAATAAATATGGTATTTTTAATTATAGAGAATTAAATTTGGAAATATTAAAAAATTTAACATTTAAAAATTTTGAAGATTATTTAGAAAATCTTTTTACAAATATTGTAAAAAGTAATAGATATCATGTCATTCTCAATAAAGACAAATTAGATTAATAAATATCTTTACATACAAAAAAATTGATTTTTATATTTAATACATATAAAAATAACAATATATATAATAATAAAATATGGCACAACAACCAGGCAACATTAACATTAATGATATGTTATCACCAGAAGATATGAAAAAACTCACAGAATTATTGGGTACAAATAGTGTATTACTCGATAAAAAAAATGGCAAGAAAAAAGGAAAAATGACACCTCAAGCCAGAAATCAATTACTAAGTCAATTATCTTCTCACCAAAAAATTCAAGAAAATCAAAAACCTTTAAAAGATATGAATAATGAGGAAAAAAAAACTTATAGAGAAGAACTAAAAAAACGCCTTCACAACAAACAAGATATGTTTAAACAAATGAGAAGCAATAAAAATCTACTACAAAAACAAATGGATTTAAAGGTTAAAAAATCAACTGAAAATATGTCTAAAGAAGAAATAGCAAAAGCATTAGAAATGGCACTTCCAGTGCCTAAAGAAAACGATAATGCAGGTGTTGAAGAAACTAAAGAAACTATTGCTGAAAATATAGACGATTTTATAAATTAATTTATTTAATAAGTAAGTAATGATACATCTTTTTCTGGATCATATAAAGATAATATCGATTTTGCTTCTTTTTCATTATTTAACAAATTATTATTATTTTTTGTTTCTTGTTCAATATCTTTTATTTTATCTTGGGGTGTATTTTCTATAATATTATTTTTTTCTAATTTTGAATTTCTTTTTTTTTTATTTTTTTTATCTTTTTTATTTTTTTTATTATTACAACTATTGTCATTTTCATTTTTATCATGATAAATTGTGTATATCATTATAATTGCTGTAATGTCTACTAATAATAAAATTATAATTGTGATTAAATAAACATTACTTGAACTAATAGTATCCCAATAAGAACTGATAATGTAATAATAAATTGCGATTGTTATTAAAATTAATATATAAAATGGTAAAGGTTTTCCTGTAAAATAATTTATTATATTAAATATAGTTAACATTTAAATTAATAATATATAAAAACTTTTGACTTTTAACGAAGTAAAATAAATCTTTTTATATATTCTCTGTGAGATTAATTTATAAATAAAAAATGTAAAAATTATAATATACATATGAATGGTATTAACGAAAATGAATATAATGCATTAATAGATGCTTTAAAAAATATAACAGACGTAATTTCGGTCTTAACTATTAAACAAAATTTACAAGAAGAAGAAATTAATAAACTTAAAAATGAAAATTTATTATTAGAAGAAAATACAAAAAATTTAAAAAATAGTATAGAAAAAATAAAACTTAATGGTTTATTATTACATAATGCTGAATTAAATACAGAACAAGATAATATATCAATTGACCACAAAGAAATACAAAAAAATAATAATTATGTGTCAAAAAATAATTCAGTTACTAATATATCTGATGAAGTTTTATCTGATATAAATAAAGAAAACAATATAGATTTTACAGAAGCAACTACTATAAGAGAGACTGAGATTGAAAGATTAAGAAAGAATAAAGCAATACAAATAGTAGATAAATTAATACAAAAGAAAAAAGAATTAGTAAACAAAGAAAATATACAAATAGATAAAAATAATGGAGATAATGTAAACAATGTAAAAAATTTAGATAATGGAGAACCTGATAATATGGATAAAGATGAAGAAATACAAAAACAAAATATAATTTTAAAAAGAAAAAATAAAATAATGAGAAGATTTTAAAAAATATAAAAAATTTTATAAATACGAAAAATTATAAATATAATAATATAAAAGATATTTATAATTTATGGAAAAAGACAATAAAATTAAAAATTCACAAAGAATTAATAAAAATCTAATTTATGAAAAAGACAAAGATAAAGATATTGTTATTAATAATATGTGTTTTTGTAAAAACTATTTTTCTTATAATAATGAACCAATATCATTATTAATGCCTTGTAGTCATTTTGTACACGAAAAATGTATAAATGAACAATTTTATTCAAATGCTCTAATAAAAAAAAAATTTATTATAGAATGTCCAATTTGTAATAAAGAGATATGCGACATTATCCAAGAAAAAAAAATAATAAATGATAAAAAATTATTACAATATAAAATAGATTTAGAGTCTGTTAAATTAAATGATAATTCTAATTTAAATTATTTATCTTTACCAATGGCCGTTGTAAAATTGAATACTATAATTAATAAATTAATTATTTCAGAAACAGAAATGGATTTACTAAATACTTTAGAAATATTTCTTCGTTCTGCTAACATTAAAATTAATGTTATAGACAATACAAAAAAAAATCCAATAAAATATGAAAATGGCAAAATTGATTGGATAAAAAAAAAAGATATTGCTACAAATAAAGTTTTAATTTCAAATCATTCACATTATTTAGATTCTTTTATTTTATATTACTTATTTAAGTCTGGTTTTGTAGCAGGTGAATTTATTAATAAAAGTGATATTGGTAGAATTATTGCATCAAAATGTAATTTATTAATTTTTGATAGGAGTAAAGATACAAATATGGTAGAAAAAATAAAAACATATTTGAATGAAAAACATATAATAACTATTTATCCAGAAGGAGCACAATGTAATTATAAATCATTATTACGATTTAGAACAGGTGCTTTTTATACAGATGCACCCGTTTGTCCTATCATTATAAATTATAAACCTTTTGTTTGGGATGATGACATAAAAAATTTAATTTTAAAAATTTTCACTCAAAATCAAATTACCATTGATGTTATAGTCAACGACTTAATTTATCCTCCTTTCAACAATGATAAAATTGATGATGTAAGAAATTTTATGGCAGAAATTGGAAATTTAAGTTTATCAAGAGTATCCAATAGAATAAATTAATTTTTTATATAAAAATATGTTTATATAAAAGAATATCTGTTTAAATACTATTATGAACAATAATAATACTATAGAAAATATTTATAATGAAATGAATAAATGTATTCAAAATATGAAATCAAATAAAATATTTGGAGAAATAATATCAAATAAATTATCTGATAAACATACTTATATAACTTTAAAAAAAGATGATTATCAAATTAGTTGTATTGCTTGGAGTAAAAATTTTACAAATATTAAACAAGGAAGTAATGTTGAAGTTATTGGAAATGTTGGATTATTTAAAAAAAACTTTTCTATTTATTTTAATGTTAAAGATATTAAATTAATAGGAGATGGAACTTTTTTAAATTCACAAGCTGAGTTAAGAAATAAAATTAATGATTTAGGATGGAATTTAAATAAAAGAAGAATTGAAATATTTCCTTGTAATATTGGAATTGTTACATCTTTAGAAGGTGCAGCGGTTCAAGATATTTTACAAGCATTAAAATTAGATAATTTTATAGGTAATGTAATTATAAAAAATGCAATTGTTCAAGGTAAACAATGTTCTCAATCTGTCATTTCTGGTATTAATTATTTTGAAAATTTAGATATTCCAATTGATATTTTAATGATTACCAGAGGTGGTGGTTCTTATGATGATTTGGTTGGTTTTTCAGACTTTGCTCTTTTAGAAAAAATACACAATAGTAAAATAATTACCTTAAGTGCAGTAGGGCATCAAATAGATAATCAATTATCTGATGAAGTTGCAGATTATAAATTTGCCACTCCATCTTTAGGAGCAAAATATTTAGTTGAAGTTCAGAAAGAATATTATTCTTTATTAAATAACTTTAAATATAAATTAGGTTCAATAAATGAAAATATTATTGCTTCCAAAAATAAAATAAATTATATTAGAGATAATTTCAATACCATTTTAAATTCTTATGATAAAAAAGAAATGATGAATAAATTATCAAAATATAAAAATATAACTACAAAAATTATGAATAATTGGTCCAAAGTAAAAACAGAATTCTATAATAAATTATCTAATATAAAACCAACTATATTTAAAGAGAATGAAGTTACTTCTATAAGTGATTTTGTCGATATAACTACTAAGAAGGAACTTACTCCAAAAAAAATTGAAATTATATTTGCCGATGGTAAAATTAATCTATATTATAAAATTGTTAATTATGAGTTCAGAGAATAACATTTTAACAGAAGAACAAGTTGAACAAGATATAAAACCAGAAAAACAAGATGAAATATATATCAATAATTTGACTAATAAAATTTCACAAATTATTAAATCAACTAATAAAAATGATTTTATTAAAAACTATAACGAATATCATAATAAAATTAAAAAAGTGGATGAAATTATTTATAAACCTAATGAAATTGAAGTTGATATTGATATAAAAATATTATTCGAAATGCTCAAAGAATACGATAATTTAGTTGATACAGAAGACATTTCAGTGGAAGAATATAAAAAAATGATTGATTTAGTTGAAGTAATAGAAACCAAATTAAAAAATATGACTTTTGAAATAAAAGAAATTCAATGATTTCTTTTATATTGCTAAAAAAAGAAATTCAATGATTTCTTTTATATTGCTAAAAAAAGAAATTCAATAAATTTTATATATTAAAAAAAATGAAAAAGTTATTTAATATAATAAATAATATATTAAATATATATTTAAAATGCAACAATCATATACAAATTATCCACAAATAGATATGACACTCTTAAATAAAATAATTGCAGAAAAAGAACAATTAGAAATAGAAGATATAATGGAAGAAGAACACGAATATGTAAAAAGTGATTACAATCATTTTAATCAAGATAATTATTATCCTCCACCTGATTTTGACATATGGGAAAGTTTTTTAGGAAGACAATTAGAGCAAAAAGAACGAAAAATAATTTATGATTATCTTTTGGAAAAAGATACTAATTTACAAATTAAGAGTTTGCATAATAATATTATTTCAAATGGTTACTTTTTTATTCCAAAATTAACTAAAAATAATGGAAATTGTTTATGGGAATGTCTTTCTATTTTAGGATATGGTAAAGCAAGTGAAATACGAAAAAATATTGCTGCTTTACTTTTACTTGTCAAAAATGATTGGAATTTTTTTCCTAATATTAATACTTGTCCAGAAGAATTATTTATAAATTGTAATGACGTGGAAGTAGTTAAAGACAAAAACACGGGTATAGTATATGAATATGATTATGATATGATGGTTGTGGATTTATATTCTAATCATTCATGGACAAGACTACCAATGGAACTTATTTTAATGACAATTTGTAGAGTTTATGAAATAAATTTTAAAATATTTTCAAATAAATCAGATTATATAAATACTGTTTCAGTGGTAGCAGATGAAGATGAAAATGTATATTTAGGACATATCAATGAAGAACATTATATTCCAATAGTTAAAATAGATGATGATTTTGCTCATGATCCTGTTATATTATTTGAATATTTAAATATGTATCCAATTTATACAAGTGCTAAAAACAAATATGATAAATTGGCAAAAATTTTAGTTGATAATTTTGAATTGTATAATGGAACAAATGATTTAGATAAATTAGGTATCTCTATAGAAACAGATAAAATAAATGAAAACACAAATAGTGTAGAAAATAGAGCTATTGTATCAAATTTAGCCACAAATGATATTAAAGAAGTAGAAAATTTTAATGATTTTCATATAGTTGAATAGGATATTGTATATTTTATATATTAAAATATTAAAATTTTTAATATTTTGAATGACTAATATTTTATATATATTATATACAACTCCTACCAGATTTCCAAGAAGCGTTTCTCCTCAAATGGCTACCCTTCTTTCTGCCATATCTGCTCCTGTTTTGGTGGATAACCATCCACTTAACGAGACTAGTGTAAGGATGGTTGTTTCATCGGTCGATGAAAATGGTAACCAGATTAATACACTTTATCTTCGTGACGAAGATGGACAGGTGACAATGACATTCTTTAGGTCCTTTCCTGATCCAGATGCATAGTCTCCTTCATCAAGGAAGGGTATAGTTTTTCTACTCCTACCAAAGAAGAACTATATATATTATGCAAATTTTTTTAATAATACAAATTTTTATGATTAATAGATTATAAAAAATTGAAAAATATATTAATTATTTGAGTATATATATAACCAATTAATTACTTATATAAAAAATGATTGTTAATCAGTTTAGGCGGAATTTTAATACAAGTACTACAAATATAAGTGGAATTACAGATTTAAACTCTGATAATTCGTCATTTGGATTAGACCAAATTGATTTAAAAGGAGTTAGAGTAATGCATATGGAGGATATTTCAAGTGATAATACAACACTGAGCGATTATTCATCTGATTCGGCAAAAGATTATTATTCATCAGATGAAGCAGAAATTGTTGTTTCACCTAGAAAAGGAAAAATAATTGAAGTTGTCAATAGCAAAATGTATTTTTTAAAAAATTCCAAATCAAAAAGGGAATATTTAAAAAATAAAAATATTCAACCTGAAAAAAAAGAACACGTGTATTACACAGGAGGCTCAGTTAGTGAATTTAATAAGGAATCACCATTTATTAATATGCTGATAAATCGCAGAATACGTTTTTGTGATTTGGGACCATCTTGTCATATTGCTGCATTTGTCCCAGATTTGGGAATTGAAAACAAATTTTCAAATTGGGCTTTTGGAAAGTTTGCTATTGGTGAAAATTCTGAACGTTTTCGTTTTGGAAATACTAGATTATCAACTCATGCTGAAATGGATGCATTAAAAAAATTAGATAATTTAATTCGTGTAAAAAAGTGTAAAAAACAAAAAATGGATTTGGTTGTAATTCGTGTAAACAAAAGCGGTAATTTATGCGAATCTGCACCTTGTTTTCATTGTACAAAAGAGTTACAAAATTCTAAAGTTGTAACAATCAACAAACTATATTTTTCACGATGGGATGGTACAATTACTTGTATTAAATTTTCTGAATGGATAAAAAATGAAAAATTTCATGTATCAAAGGGTTGGAAATGGATGGCAAATATGTGTTATGCCAAATGATATATAATATTATTTATTTTTTATAAAGAAGGATTTTTCATTTTTATAATTAAAAATAAAAATATTTTTATAAAAATAATTTTACATTAGGGAAATTTTATTTAATTTATGTAGTGGATTTAATACAAATGTATGCATTTCAAATAAATTCGAAAAACAAATTTTTGAAATATCTATAGTAGAAAGTATTGCTTCTTCATCATCAATTTCGACAAGAGAAATTTCATCTGCTAATTTTTCTTCTTCATCACAAGGATCTAAATAAGATATTCTTTGATTTAAATTAAAAATTTTCCAATATAAAGATTTATGAGTTTTATAAATAGTTACTAGGTTTTCATTAATATTTGATTTAGGGATATATTTTTCTTTAAGAAGAAATAATTTTAATTCTTCATAAACACTCGATAATTTATCATCATCTACTTTTAAAATGTCATCATAATCTAAAATAAATAATTTATCTACTTTATTTTTAAGAATATGTAAAATAAAATCATATAAATGTACTTCTATTTCTTTTTCTTCAAAGGATTCAATTATTTTAAATAATAAATTAATATCTAAAATTACAGATATTTTTGAATTTGATTCTTTTGCATTATCTAAAGTTTCAGTTATTTGATTATTAATATATTGCAAAGTACTTTTTATTATATTGATTGAACAAACTTGTTCTTGGTCAATATTAAGATTTACTTTTATATTTTCAAATGGATTTTTATTTTCAAAACTCTTTAAATGTTCAAAAAAGTCATTAATTTGTTTGTCATTATGATCGAGAAATGTTATGTAATAAATATTTGTAATTGGTATTTGCATACTACCCATAAATTCAATATTTTTTTCATTATATTCAACTAAATCAGTAAATAATTGTAATGTATTATTATAGATTGACATTATAACTTGTATATATACTTATAATGTATTGAATGTTTATTTCAATTTTTTATTTAAAAATTTAAATCCGTATTTAGAGCATAGTTATCAGAATTTTCTTCATTTAATTCAATAAATGCATTATTAGCAAATTTTTCCTGATTTTTATCAGAACTAGAACTTTCTGATTTGGAACTGGATTTATTTATATTGTTGTTATAATTAATGTTTACTGGTAAAATCTCATTACATTTAATTATTTTTATAATTTTTAATAAATCAATTTTATTATTATTTAATTTAATATCAAAAACATCTACAAATGCATTAATTAAATCACAAAATTTAAAATAATTTGGAATTTCTAAATTATAATATATTAAATTATCAATATTTTCATCTATATTTAAAAATGGTGGATAATTAGTCATTTCTTCTGGTAACTTAAAAATATATTTGAGACTAGTACAAAATTCATTAAATATATTATTTTTATATCTTACTCTTTCTATTATTGTTTTAACTAATTTATTGTTATAATAAAAATAATAGTCATAATAAGAATAAATATAATAAAATTTTATTAAATCAATTAAAAATCTATTATAACTCATATCTTGGTTAATTTCCGCTTTTATAAAATTTAAAAAATTGTAAAAAGTTTTATAATAATATTTATTATAATCAATAGGATACAGACATTCATTAAGAGTTGCAGGATAACTTTCTAATAATTTTATTCCGGCCGTTATTAAATGTGTCAAATGTAATAAATTTGATAAATTATTAATTATACTTGAAGAATATTCAATTACAATAAAATTATTAGTTTTTTTTAAAAATGAATAATTTTTAATTTCTTTAATGTTAAAATTTATTAAATTAATATTTTGTTGATAAATATTTAATTCATTAATTTTATTTGTAGATTTTTTTATTAATATTTTACCACCAAACTTTGTATTTATTATTTCAATATATTTTGTTTTGTCATTATTTGAACAAATACTCATTTTTATATTAGGATTATCTGCAATTAAAAAATTTATTAATTTTGATAATTGTATTCCTAAATTATTTTTAATATCTTGTGATACAGATAAATTTATAATATCTTTACAATTTGGAATATTTTCAACAAAAGAATTAAAATCTAGTTTATAATCTATAGTATCTTCAATTACATTTTTAATAAAAAAATTATGAAAATTTTCTTCATTTACACTATTACTTAATATATGTCTATATAAAACAATATTTAAAATTTTTTTCATACTTACATTAGGTTCATTGTAAATATTATCAAGCTGTTTCACATTGTTTATGAAATCAATAATTTTTGTCAAATTAACATTTTTACTATTAATTAATTTCTTTTTAACAAACGGATTAAATGTTTCAATAATATTTTCATATTCGGTTTTATTTTCAAGTAAATATGTTATTATTTTTGGATTAAATTTAATTTTATTAATAAATTCATAAATTTCGTTATTTTCACTATCTGGATGATTTAAATATTTCAAAAAATTTATATAGTTAACATAAAATAAAGTTATTAAGTAATAATTTTTTATAAAGTCATTTTTATTCAATAAAGTTAATAATTGTTCATTTAAAAAATTAAAAAATTTTGAAATATTATTCCAGTTATATTCATTAAATAATTCATCAGTAATCTTGATTTCGTTAAAATTATATAAGAATAGTCTATTGATAGATTTATTATTTATATCATTCATGTCCATAGTTTTTATATTATATAGAATATAAAAATGTATATTTAATTAAACTTGTTTTGTTATTATATAAAAAATTGAAATAATAAAAAAATATTATAAAATTAATTATACATATATATAAACTATGAGTATCAACAAAGAATTTTTATCATTAGATAAAAAGCATTCATTTACTTTAGATAGTATTGATGATACAACATATTTTACTATAAATTATTTAAGTTATGAATATTATAAAACTTTATTATTATTATTAAAAACAGCCTTTGAATATATGGTTAATAATAACATAAAATATGTCAAAGTTAGAATTAATGAAGAAGATAAAATTTATTTTAAAAGAAGTTCTTTTATTCAAGAAGATGATGTACTAATAGTAAAAATTTTAATAACTGACTTTATATTAGAATTTTGTGATGCTCTTGGTATACAAAGACTTTAAATAAACAATATATATTGTAGTTTTTCATAAAAAAATATAGTTTTTTATTAAAAAATAAAGTTTTTTATATATAAAAAAAATTGATTTAATAATATAAATGATATATATAAATATTAATATATATAATGAGTCAATACAATAGAAATCGTAGCTCTTATAAAGGACCAAATAGCCAAGCCCCTAAATATAAACCTGCCAGAAATCCAGAACGTCTAAATATGCTTCAGGAACAATATAATTATAAATATGATTATGCTTCAATGGCTGAAGAATTATTAGAAAAAGACGATATTGTCTGTTCTCCTGAAGTATTCGAAATGGAATGTGAAACATTTGATGATATGGGAGGAGAAGAAGGATTAAAAGAAACATTATTACAAGGTATATATGCATATGGTTTTGAAAGTCCGGCAAGAATTCAAAGTTTAGCAATTCCCCAAATAATTTCTGGAAGAGAAATTTTAGCACAATCTCATTCTGGTACTGGTAAAACTGGTACATTCGTAATTAGTGCTTTGCAACTTATTGATGATAAACTTAAAGCACCTCAAGCAATTATTTTATCACCTACTGTAGAATTAGCACAACAAACTTATGTTGTGTCTCGATCAATTGGTACATATATGAAAGATATTAATTATTCTTATACTGTTGGTGGTGCTGATAGAAATAATAATATTAGGGAACTTGGTGGATTTGTTGGTGGAAAGAAACCAGCATCTGAAATAAATGTGGCACAATTAGTTGTGGCAACACCAGGACGTCTAAAAGATTTATTAGCATATAGTCCAGAATTGTTTGATAATATTAAACTTTTAATTGTTGATGAATGTGATGAATTACTTCATGGTACATTTAAAGATGAATTAAAAGTAATTATAAAGGCACTACCAAGCAATATTAAAATTTGCTTATTTTCCGCAACACTTAATACTGATGTTGTAAAACTAGCAGATGCATTACTTGATAATCCCATTAAAATTTTAATTAAAAAAGAAAAAATAACTTTGAAAGGTATTAAACAAACATATGTAAAAGTTAATAATCAAGATGAAAAAATAGAATTTTTAAAAGATATGTTAAAAACTTTACCAATACAACAATTTCTTGTTTATGTTAATTCTAAAAAGAATTCAGAAAGACTTAAAGAACAATTAGAAAAAGAAAATTATGCAGTTATGACTATTAATAGTTCTAATTCAAAAATTGAAAGAGCTGAAATTATTAGAAATTTTAAAAAGGGTGTAGCAAAATGTCTTATTTCGACTGATTTACTTTCAAGAGGTATAGATATTCAACAATTATCTTTAGTAATAAATTATGATTTACCAAGAGCAGACAGCATTCAAAATTACGTTCATCGTATTGGACGTACGGGTCGTTTTGGAAAAACTGGTATTGCAATTAGTTTGGTAAGTGATTATGAGAAAGATATTCAAAATTTAATTGCAGTAACATTTAAATGTCAAATTTTACCATTGAAAGCTGATTTTTTCAAAGACCTCTAAATTAACAATTATTTTTTTTAATAAACATAAATATTTTTTAAATATATATATTTATTATTATTGTCATTATAAATATGAAAGATATAAAATACAAAAGTAAATATTTAGAAAATAAAAAAATATGACTTAGACTGCATAGTTTTATTTTCTTGAATAGTTAGTTAATAGTTAAAATAGTTTTATTTTTTAGAAGATTTTTTTGAATACTTTTTAGAGGATTTTTTAGAGACTCTTTTTTTTGCACCTCCTTTTTGAGTTTTCTTTGAAGACTTTTTAGAAGGTTTTTTTGAGGATTTCTTAGAGGATTTTCTAGTTTTTTTACCACCTTGTTGTAAGACACCAGTACCTGTAGCAGTAGCTGTACCTTCTGCAGTTTCGGTTATAGGAGAACATACCATACCTTTAAGTTTATCTTTTTGTATTCCTAAAGTTTCAACCATTTTTACTAATTTACCAAGTTTCCATTCTAAAACTTCTAAATCTCTCATTACATTGGGATTCGATTTATTTAATTCCTTTCTTTCTTGAATTGCTGTCCCTAATTTTTCTAACGAACGTAAATATGCAAGTCCTTTTGCAGGATTACCTTTTTCAAGACTCATTAAGGTATTCCAGCCAAGATGTTCGTATTCATGCTTTAACCATTGATGTAAACCATCTAATGTTGCAGGAACGTAATCTTTTTGTGGTTCAGTCATTATATTTAATTAGTATATAAAAAAAATTGAAAAATATTTATTATTAATTAATATATATTATAAAAAAATAACTTGTAAAAATGAATTCAAATATTACTAATCAACAATTTTACGAAAATGAATATTCTTTGAATGAAATAATTATTAATGTTTCCAACGAACCTACCAAAACTGATTATTACAAAAAAATGTTTGAAAAAATGACAGAAAAGAAAAAAGAAGAAATAGCTGTAGTAAAGAAAAAAGAAGAAATAGTTGTAGTAAAGAATAATTACTTTTCAAAATGTACAGAATAATTATTCTAAAATTTTTATAGAAAAAGGAAGAGATTTTGATTTAAATTTATATGGATCATAAAACACTTGAATTTTAACTTCATCAAATTTATTAATTTTTTCATATCCAATAGGTAATTTACTTTTTATTATTTTTTTAAAATTATTAAATTCGTCAAATAAAACAATCAACGCCTTATTATCATCAAGTTTATCAAATATACAACCCTTAAAAATATTTGTAATTTTTAAATGTTTTAACAATTCATAACCATTACATAATTTTTTATATTTTTTAAGTCTCGAATTTATTTGTTCTGTATCTATTAAATTTTTTAATTTACTATATACATCCATATTTAAATCAATATCGTGTAATAATAAATGATTAACCATATCAATGAACCTTCTCATTGGTGAAGTTACATGACAATAATTTTCTATTCCTAAAGAATAATGAAAGTATTTATTATCTTTTTTACTTTCTACAAATTCATATTTTGCTCCTAAATTCAAAAAAGTTTTGACATAATCTGGAATATTTTCATTTAAATCAACAAATTTATCTTGAGTTCTTACAAACATTTTATTTTTATTTTCATATAAATAATTACCTGCATAATAATTAGTCCAAATCATAAATATTTCAATTAATTTATGAGATAAATCATCTTCTAAAAATAAATTACAATTTATTTTTTTTATCATAAAATTGCATAAATCTATTAATTTATTTTTATAAACAATATCTTCATTAATAAATGCATCATAATTTTCATATGTTGTATTTGTAATATTTTTTAAAATTGTCTTTTTAATAACTAAATTTATATTTTCTGTATCAACATTAATTGTAAAACAAAAGCTAATTGCTCTTTTATCTTTTCCAATTAGAGTTGACATTTCCAATAAATTTTTATTATTCATTTCAGGTAATAAATGTTTAATTTTATCATTTAAAGGTATATAACAAGTTGAAATTCTTGTTGATAATTCTTTTATAATATTCCAAGTATTGTCTTTGGTAAAATCAAAATAAGATGTTGGATCTGCTATATGTATATCCAAATATATATAATTGTCTTTAAATTCTAAGCTAAAACCATCATCTAAATCAACAGAACCATATGGGTCAATAGTAATAACAGGTTTTGTATAATCTTCTCTTTCTTTTACGATATCATAGGTTAAATCAAAGTCTTTAAAATATCTATTTAATTTAGTATTAGACGACCAAAAATATGTATGTAAATAATGATATATATTTAAATCATCTTTAAAATTACCTATGATTCCTATATTATCTATCAATTTATTATTTGATACATCAACAATAACATAATTATCTTTAGTATCAAATTCTTTACTTGTATTTATCATAACTTCTTTTATAGTATCATTTGATAAAATTAAACATTGTTTTGCTGGTTTATTATTTATTTTATAAGTATTTCTTGATGATAAAATTAAACGACCTATTTGATTAAACGACATATTATTCAATAATGATTTAAAAAATTAAATATTGATATTTCAAATTTTATTCTAATAAAATAAAATTTAATTTAAAAATTATATAAAAAATTAAGCACTGGGAGGTGCATTGCGTTGTTTAGTTCCACGAGTGCGTGGAGCAGAGTTTTCTACTTGAACTTTGTTCTTATTATATTTACTCTTGTTTCGAACAACTCTAGTAAAACCATCGTTTCCTGATGTATGTTGTGTAGTTCCATGACCACTATGTTCTCGAGTTACTCCATGAGAACCTCCACGACCTCCTCTAGAACCTCCACGACCACCACGAGAACCTCCACGACCTCCTCTAGAAGCAGTTGATACTCTCGTAGGTGCTACTTCTGGTGTAGTTTCACCTTGTTCTCCAGATTCTGAAGATACATGAGGAATAAAATGATAACATGAACGATCAAAAGTTTCATTTGCAGTCTTAAAAACACGTCTAACAAGTTCATTATGAACACGTCCAATAGTTCTTGAAAGGAATTGAACTTGACCACTTTCTTCACTCCATGAAAGACGAACAAAAGAATCACGAACTTCCAATAGTTTATCTGCAAAATCCTTTGTACATTCATACATTGATTTAGAATTATAATGAGAAATCTTGAATTTTTGAACTTTGGCAAATTCACCAAGACAATCCGATTTGACAGAAAAGAAAATAAAATCGTTACGATGATGATAATATTTTAGTTTATGACTTGTTCGGAATTGTTGAAGAGTTTCAAAAATTTTAGTTAGGTCATCATCTTTATTAAAGTGAATATACCCAGTAACATTTTTTACTGTATCAGAAGGGGCAGTTCCTGTCTCGGTAGTTGTTTGCATTACTTGGTTATCTTGAGAAGCCATTATAATGAGTATATTTGATTATATGTGTTATATATTTAAATTATTTACAATATATAATTTTTTCAATTTTTTGCATATAATAAAATTTGAAGTAAAACTTTATATAAATGAATTAATATATATATTAAATATAATGTATAAATTTCAACTATTAAGTGATATTCATTTAGAATTTGGGGCTTGTAAAAAAATTGTTAAATTTGCAGATAATCTTATATTGGCAGGTGATATTTGTTATCCAGAATACAAACTATTTACGGATTTTTTGATGAATGTAAGTAAAACTTTTAATAAAGTATTTTATATTACAGGTAATCATGAATATTATCAAAATTGGAAAAAAGGTAAAAATATAAAAATAAATAATATTGAAGAAACCAATAATATTATAAAAAATATTATTAGCAATTTTAACAATATTTATTTTTTAGATAATGATTTTTATGATTTAGATGATAATTTGAGAATTATTGGTTCTACACTTTGGACTAATATTAGTGAAGATAATGAAAGTATAAATGATAGCTACCAAATATATTTGAATAAAAAAACCTTAATAAATGATGATTATATTAGAGAACTACATAATAAAAATGTGTTATTTATAGAAAAACAAATTAAATTTGCAAAAGAAAATAATAAAAAATTATTAGTAATATCGCATCACTTACCTTCATATCAATTAATTTTAGAAAAATATAAAACCTATACATATAATGCATATAATTCACATTTTGCGTCAAATTTAGATTATTTAATGGATGATACAATAAAAGCATGGTGTGCTGGTCATTCACATGGAAGAATCGAAAAAACTATAAATAATGTTCCCTGTTATATAAATGCATTTGGTTATCCTAAAGAAGAAAGAAATGGTGCAACTTTAGATTTTACTTTTGAAATTGATTTATAAAAATTGAAAAATTCTGTTAATAATTAATAAATTATATCAATATATATAACATTAATATGAACGGTATATATATCGTTTGTGAAAATAAAGTTTATAATTACATACCTGAACCAAAGGATTTATTATTAGAACCAAAAAGTATTTTTAATACTGGAAGTTTTCCTGAATCTATTTTGGAACCAAACTCTAATTTATTAGAATTACCTCCTTTAAGACCTCGTTTTGACCCTATTATTGCACCTATCAGTGAACCTAACATAAAAACTAAACCAAATAATATAGTTTGTCTATGTAAAGATATAGATACAGCCAAGCATTTTTTAAATGGTTTTCCAAATAGATATATATTAGGACCATACAACGTACTATAAAAAAATTGATTTTTATTTAAAATAATATTTTGATTAATATACATCAATATAATTAATAATGGCTGCTACTATTATTCAGCAAAAAAGATTTACTAATGAAAAGGCTCTTTTAGCTAAAGAACCATTACATTATACTACTGCTTATCCAGATAAAACAAATCCTTTAATTTGGTATTGTCTAATAATTGGACAGAAGGGTACACCTTATCATGGTGGTCAATATATTTTTAAAGTTGTTCATAGTCCCAAATATCCTGCTGAACCACCCGATTATTATTTCTTGACACCTTCTGGTAGATATGAAGTAGAAAAGAAAATTTGTTTGACAAATTCTAGTTATCATAAAGGTGAATGGTCTAGTACATGGAATATTAAAACTATTCTAATTTCTTTCTATTCTATCTTTTTGGATAATAAAGAACATGGTATTTCTCATATTACTAATGAAAGATGGTCTGCCAAAGTATGTGAAAAATTAGCTGGAGAATCAATCGCTTATAATAAGAAACATTGGGCTTCAATACTAGATGGTTTTGATTTTACTCATTTAAAAGATGATGCTCCAAATATTACTTTAATTAAACCTAAAGTAATTGAAGCAGATATTGCTGTTGTTCAAACAAAACCAGTTGAAGAGATAAAACCAGTTCAACCAGTCGAAAAAGCCAAACAAGTTGAAGAGATAAAACCAGTTCAACCAGTAGAAAAAGCTAAACAAGATGAAGAAGTAAAACCAATTAAACTAATTGAAGAAGATAAACTTATTGAAGAACTTAAAGAAGTCAAAAAAGTTGAAGAAGTTAAGGTTAAAAAAACTAGAGTTAAAAAGGTAACTGAAGCAATCAAAGAGGAAGTTTTACCAAAAGAAAAAACAAAGAAGGTAAAGACAAATAAAATTAAGATTGTTGATTTTGAAAATAACGAAGAAATAAACAAATTAAATGAAGAAATAAATAAACAAATGACTGAAATTAAAAATTTAGAGGAAAATGTTAAAATGTTTAAGTAAATTTTTTTATAATAAAAAAAATGAAATTATATAAATATATGTATAGAATATTATAATAGTTATTCATAAAATGGTAAAAAACGTCAGTGGTGGCAATAGAAGCAGACGACAAAAGCGTGGATATCAAAAAAAAGAAGAATTAGACCATGTGGAACCAGGACAAATGTTTGGACAAGTATTAGAAAATAGAGGTGATCATTTTTCCATATTATGTGCTGATAATGTTACAAGAATAGGTTGGTTAAGTAATTCTGCAAAAAAAGGTATCAGATTAGGTGTAAATTCATATGTTGTATTATCAGTGAGGGATTATGAAACTGAGAAAAAAAATTGTGATGTTATTGGAGCTGCATTCCCTCCAAATGATATTAAAAATATTTTTAGAAAAATTAATCCAAATGGTGGAACAGATGATAATATAAGATTTTATACTCAAGATAATAAATTTAAAGAATTTGAAGAATCAGAAGCAACAGCAAATGAAGTAGTTGTAATTAATCAAGTTGAAAAACAAGAAAATGAAGAAAACCAAGAAGAAAATAAAAATAGCGAAGTTTGGTATGATGAAGATGCTAAATGGGAAGACCCCAAAGCAAGAGAAGAAATATCTTGGGATGATATTTAATTTTTTTATAAAAAATTGATAATTATATATTTTATGTATAATTAAATATTATTTTAAATATATGTTTAAATGGGTGATAAACAAGTAGTTATCAACAAACCTATTGTTTTACAAGATGCTCCTGAATATATTAGAAATTTTGTAAATAATGTTTCTACAAAACTTACAAGGGAAAATGAAGAATTACATTGTAAAGTTATAAAAGAACACAATAAATATTTTAGGGATAATCTTAAATATATTCATTTTATTATGAATTATTCAAAAAATGCAAAAATTAATTGTGAAATTTATAAAATAATAAGTGAATTTTATACACAGGACGATATGAGTAATACATTAAAATTTTTTTTGAGTTCTGGTGCTATAAATGAAGAATTAATAATATGTGTTTTGGAAAGAATGACCACAAAGATTACACTAGAATATGTTGATAAATTATTGAGTAGAACATCTAAATTAGATAATAATTTAGTTTCTAATATTATAGATATTTTTATTTTATATGAATTAGAAGTAAATAAAGATTTGGTAATGAAATTACTCGATCATCAAGTTAAAATTAATTCTTTAGAAAAATATTCTGTTGTAGTAGATGAAGATATTTATTTGAAATGTATTGAAAAAAATTTTTATCCATATGAACTAAATATAATTCCTACTCACAAAATTATGCATCAAGTCTTATTAAAAACAAGCGAATTAAAAGAAATAAAGTTATTACAAGAAAAAGGAGGCAAGTATCATACATGTTGTATGGAATTTGCTTTTAAAAAAGGTAATTCAAATATTGTTAAATATTTATTAAATGAATTAAGTATTCAGGTTAATGAAGAATGTTTTATAAAATGTGCATATATACCAAATACTTCTCAACATTTACTTGAATTATTAGCAAAAAATTATAATAAAGTAAAACCTGCTGTTGTAGTTTCTAAACAAAGTTTAAAATTAGATAATGATGCAACATTAAAAATAGAACCAATAAATATAATAATAAATAAAGAAAATGAATTTATATTAAAAAATAAGATTACAAAATTTTTTGGTATTCAAAATAAAATTATTAAATATAATAGTTTATATGAAATTGTTATGAAATATTTAATATCAAAAAATTTAATAATTGGTGAATATTTTGTTATAAATGAAGACCTTTGTGCTTTACTAAAAATAAATGAATGTACAATTTTGCATATAGACCAATTAGACAATATTCTATCTCATTTTTTTATATTAGTAAACTAATTTTATATATTGATTATTTATAAATCTAAAAAGTTAATATATGTCAATAATTAAAAAGTATTTATGCTTAAAATAATTTTATTTTTATAATTATATGAGTTATAAAGATAATAATTTTAGTAGTAACAATATTGTAATTAAACTTAATGAATTA
>Ga0194130_10000887_pt1 | contig 52180 bp, 43 predicted proteins | sample TA2KigsurfametaG_FD_160084 | JGI IMG/M metagenome (GOLD analysis project Ga0194130, IMG submission 160084) | Freshwater microbial communities from Lake Tanganyika, Tanzania - TA2015050 Kigoma 12 surface | ecosystem: Environmental > Aquatic > Freshwater > Lake | place: Tanzania: Lake Tanganyika...
TTAACCCATTTATTTTATTATTTTATAAATGTGTCAAGTAATAAGTAGCCTCTCAGAGGTACAATTATATTTTTTTTACTTTATTCAGGATTCAATGTCCCGATTTTCAGTGAAAAAGGTGTAATAAACCAATTTTTTATATTTATTAGCTCATTCACTACATCAAATGAGTTAGTTTTATAAAAATTTTCTGTTATAAATTCAATAGTATCACCATCAAAAAATATTAGTTTCTGTTTTACTTATTGGATTAATTTTATTTTTAATTTCGTTATCATATTCAAACCATTCTTCAATAATAGTTTTTCCAGAAAATTTCATATTTTCTTTTGGTTCTTTTTGATAAATTGTCAAATGTTCACCATATCTATCTATTTTATTTAATGAATGTGAATTAATCATTTGATTAATATTACATTTTTTATTACTAGAATATGTTTCTGACATTATTTTTTTTTAAATCATCCATATTATAATTTTGTCTGTAATCTACACTATATCTTTCTCTACCCAACATTGAAATAATTGCGTCGCCAGAAATTTTTATTGATTCGCCTTGTAAATATGTTTCATTTTCTAAACCAATGCCCCAAAATAAGTTATCATTTTTCTTATATTGAATTAAATATCTGTTTGAATTATTAGTGTTATTGTTATTTTTATTATTAAACTCTTTCGTTTTGTCATTTTTTTCAGTTATAACTATATCATTTAAAATTATTTCTTGATTCATTATACATTAGTTACTACAAAAAAATTTTGTCTTTTTTTCTCACCTTTTTTGATATTAGTTTATCAATCTAAAATTATTTATTAAAAAGAATTTCATGCTTATAAAAAAAAAGAATTATATAAGATTATTTTTTCCCCCAATCTATTTTTTTTTTATTAATTCAATTTAATTAAAAATATAGATTTTTAATGAGTATCATTATCAAAAAAAAATTACCAAAACCTTATCGACAAGAAATTAAAGTTATTTCCTGGAATTTAGACTACAAAAACAAAAAAACCGACTTAAAAATTAATGAAATTATCGAAAAAAATGCTGACATTTTAATGTTACAAGAATGTACTTCAAACTTAAAAAAAAAATTAGTGGACTATATAAACTATGATACATCTAAAGGGTACAAAGGAACCATTAATCTATTTATTCATGAAAGATTAAAACCTGTCATAAATAATATTTTTAAAGATAATGGTTTATTAATATATCATTTAAATACAAAATATGGAGAAATAATCGTTGCGTCGATACATTTACCACCATTCAATAAAATAAATGATAAAATTTTAAGAACTATATCAATCTATAAAGTAATTGACTTTTTAAAAAAAGAAAAATTAATAAATTTACCAATTATAATTGGCGGATATACAAATATGCAAGATGATGAACATATAGGAAATCTAAGTGAAGATATTTTAGAAGATTTATATGATAACTATGGTGACGAAAATAATTACTATACCTATCCAAATAGAAATAATCAACTGCTTCAAGAAAAAAGATTAGATAGATTTTTTTATTCAAGAATTAACATAAAAAATTTTTATACTTGGTATTCTATGTATTCAAAATATTATATGTTAGAAACTAATATTACTTTTGGAAATATACTTTTTGATTCTATCAATACAAAACTAGAAGAAATTAAAAACAAAAATAATGAAAATATAATTCTTGTCAATTTATAAAAAATAATACTGAATAAACTATATATAATCACAAATTTCTGCTTTATAATTCTCATTATCTTTAATAAGTCTAAATGGCTTTCCACATCCAAATATTAAATCTTGACTAATTAACTTGTCGCACTCTATTTTTGGTAAATGAGGATTTACCTGAACACCTGAACTTTTTAATACACCATGTCTAAAAATTGCACAATTTATTTCATTTCTAAAAATTTGTATAGCATTATCACAATGAGGACAGAAAACTAGAATATATGCTTCCATTAAATAAAAATTGAATATATAAGTATATATATATAATTATATATAATTAACAATAATGAATTCAAACATTGAAGATATTTACAATAATTCAAATAATAATCTTAATAAAATTAAAAATTTATTGGCTGATTGTGAAAAATCTGCCGATCTAACTTTAGAACAATTAGAAATTGATAAGGAAAAATTAATTAAAATAAATAAAAATATAGAAAAAGTAGATGAACAATCAAAACAATCAAGAAAAATATTGAATAATATTGAAAAAACTGAAATTAAACGTAAGGTAATAACTAGTTTAGGTTTAGGATTAACAACTATCGGTGCTGTTATTGCTACTATATTTTTAATTAAAAAAAAATAAAAAAAGACAAAAAAAGTATTAATTTAATAAATGATAAACAAATAAAATAATAAATAAACCAAAAAAATAATTACAATCTAAAAACTCAGGAAACCAAAGTTCTTTAGTTTTAATTGGTTCTATTATAAAATGAAATAAATTGCTAGGATATATACGTTTTAATCCATCCGAACCAGTTCTATACCAAATATTAGTAATACTTGGATTTAATTCTAAATATAAAGCAAAAAATAAAGTATATACTAAGACTATGCATATAAGATTTAACATTTTTATATATTTTCTATATATAAAAATTACTTTAACTCAAAAAGTGTATTTCCATGTGTTCCTCTACCTTCAATAAATTTAACTTTCTTATCCAATTTTTTTAACATTGTATAATTTTTTAATGCTTGATCATATTCTATTAATTTGTCTTCAGGCGAATGTATTACCACAAATTTATTACATTGTATATATTTTAAATTATTAAATGTGTTCAAATCATCTAGTACCAAAAAATTATAAAGTAATAATAATCCAGAATTCATACCTTTAATAACATCGTTCATTGAAGTAAAAGTTGATTGTAAATAAATTTTATTTATAAAATCAATAGAATGTTTTTTACAAGTTTCAATAACTATACCACCTCCAATTGATTCACCAAATAAATCCATCTTTTTATATTTTGGTTTCAAATAATTAATCCAGAATAATAATTCATTAACACTATTTTTAATGTTTGCTTTACCAGGAACTCCACTAAATCCAGGATATTCAAACATATAAATGTCACCTTTATACTTTTCTAATTTATCAATCACATAACTTCTATCCAAAAAAGAACCTGCATTACCATGAGCTACTATCATAACTTTATTTTTATTGGTTCCTTTTTTAAATAATGCATAATGATGTCCTTTTTTTTTGCATTTATATTTGGGATTAGTTAAATTAAATTCTTCAATATTTCTTGCTTTTGCTGGTTCAAAATATAAACTATCAATTGATGAATAAGCATAAACATATATTATTGAAAATATGGCTAAATAAATGAGCATAATGATATTATTTATATATATAATTATTTTTATAAATTAATTCATATTTGTTATTATATAACTTATATCAAAAATTTGAATTTTAATAAATATATTAAATTATAACCATGAATATTAAAATATAATGATAACTGCTTTTTTAACTGGATGGTTACCATATGGTTATAAGTCTTAAAAAGATAGAGTAGACCTTTTAATCGAAATAGAAAATTGTGAAGATTCAATAAATAATTTTGATAGGAATGTGTATGATAAAAATAATGCAGGATACATTACAAATAAGTTTAAAGTTATGAAAATTATTGATGAATTTTGTAATGAATATAGTTGTGCCGATATAATTATTTCCACAATACAAAATAATATTAGACATAAAAATATTAAATTACATGAAACATTATTATGTTCATCGGATATCACCGGATTTTTTATCAAATGTTATTTAACTAAAAAAAGAGCTTTATTTCGTTATATAAAAAATACGACCTCGATATTAACATATTATCCAGATGGCAGAATTAAAGAAAAAATAATGTGTAATGATAAAAATGTTTGTAGATACAACTATAGTTTTGAGGATGCAATTATATTATTGAAAAATAATTATATTTATTCTGGAGAATATCAAAAATGGAATGAAGAAGGAGAACTTGTAATACATAAATTTTATGAAAATGGTAATATAATCAAGAATTTATTAAATGATTACGAAAATACAGAGTTATTAGTAAATAGTTTTCTAATAAACAAAGAAGAGGATAGAGGCGATGAAAAAAAATTTATGGATACTATTAAAATGTTGTTATCCAAATGTTCAATTCAAGAGACAAGCTTAAATGAAATAAAATATAGCGAATTAGTATTCAGATTCTTAAATTCACAATTTAGTCTTGATATTATAAAAAAGAAAAAGAAATTTGCAAAATTTAGAATGACATTACTTGATAAAATAAAAGAAATTCAAAATGAAGAAACAAATAAAAAGGCTATTGAGTCAAAAAATACTGAAAAAAGAGAATACGCAAAAAAATTATTTTTAATAATGACAGAACTAAAAGATAAAATTATAGCAATGAATAATTAAAATATATTTTTCTAAAATAATTTAATAATGAATAATAAAAATTTAATAATCATTACTTTTATTTTCACATTTGTATTTTTATCCATTTTTAATAAATTAGTTTGTAAAAATATTGAAAAATATGAAAATATATTAAATATAGAATGTATAAAGAATTTTACAGAACAGAATTCTTTATACAGACCTGTTCCTAGTGAAAATTTGGAAAAAGTAAAATTAAATGTATTAAATGAATTAAACAAAATACCAAATTTTATTGTGAAAGAGCAAATGTTCAAAAGAAAAATTAATGATAAAGAATATAATTTTTCGAATATTGTTGGCAATTCTACAAAATTTGACAATACCAAACCTTACATAATATTATCTGCTCATATTGATGGTCCAGCAATGAATAATTGTCCTGCTTCTATTGATGCTATTACTAGTATTGGTATTATAATAGAATTAACTAAAAAGTTATTGAAAAATAATAAAAACTATAATTTACAAGTGGTATTTTTTGATGGAGAAGAAGCAATTGATGGAACTTGGACTGATAAAAATACTTTATCTGGTTCTAATTATTTTGTGAAACATTTAAAAAATAAACCTGTACAAGTTTTTGTAATGGATTTGATAGGAGGAGATATAGAAATAAACAAACTTTATGGCTTTTCAAATAATCCAAAATCACATTTATTAATGAGTAAATTAGCTTGGACAAACAATTCTTTATATCCAAATAATAAAATATTTATTGATCCAAATGAAACAATAAGTTATGCTATAATAAAAGATGATGCATATCCTTTTTATAAAAATAATATACCGGTAATTGATTTAATACCTCCTACTTTTCCAATAGTACATCATACTATAAATGATACAATAGAAAATGTTAATTGGCATTATATTGAAATATTTATAAATGTACTTTATGATTATTTATCAAAAAATCCAGTTTTAAACTAATTTATAATTTAGTTGCAATATCTAGTAAATATCTCTTATCAGTTGATAGACTAGGACATCTTAATTTTACTGATGAAATATTATGACTTTGAACCTTATTCAATTCTCTTCTAAATTTATTTAAATCAATATCTACCAAATTTGTAATTTCAGCATCTGTCATAATATCTTGTAAAGCATCAAGATAACCAATTGCATAATTTGCTTTTTGAACTGATAAAATTGGGTCATCGCTTTGAGTTGAAATTACAGATAATTGTGCAGCTTTTTTTATTAATTTTTTCGCCATATCACTTAATTTATTTTTATCGTTAAATTCAGTTTCTATAATTAGTTTGGGACCATTTTTAGAACTTGCAATTATATCCATTTTATTATTTTCTTGAATTACATCAATTTCATAATTGGGAGTATCAGCTACAGGTACATTTGCATAATCCAAATATTCAGAATTGGGTTGTGGTGTTTCTCCTGTAATATATGGTTTTTCAGGAGGATATTCGGAACTTGGAGAAGAATCAAGTTCTAAAGGTCTTATTAATTGTCCTGAACCTTGACGAATATTTTTTGGGTTAGAATTTTTTGATTGTTGTTCATATTCCGTTTCAGGATATATAATTTTAGGAGGAGGTAAATCTTTGTTGTTAGCTTGTTCAAAATTATTATTACCTGATCCTGGATAACTACCTGAACCAGGATAACTACCAGTTCCTGGTAAATCATCATTTGGTTGAATAAGATTTGGAGCAATATTGGGACTATTTTTTGGATTAGATACCCAATCATCACGATCATATGTTTTAGTAGGCGGAACATATTTATCTGTAACTTGAATAGGTTTTATCATTTTTGAATTTTTATTTGGGTTATAGTTTGACTTTACTTGAACAAAATTTTCTTGATTTAAATTATTTAATGAAAAATATAAAATAATTAATAATGCAAGTAATATAAAAAATGTATTCATTTATATATAAATTTTATAAAAAATTATATTTTTAAAGATTATATCAAAAAATTGATTTTTGTATATATTATAATTTTTATTATAACAAAATTGTAATGTCTATTATAGAAGAGTCTATAAATTTAATTAAAAGTAAATTTATTAGAAATTATCCCGAAACAAAAGAATATGAGGATAGAATAAATAGAGAACTTAATTTGATAATTGAAAAAAAATTTGTGGATTATATATTAAAAATATGTGAAATTTTAGAACTTATAAAAGATATTCCGCATATTATAAGAGGTTCATCCGGTTCTTCATTAATATGTTATTTACTGGGAATTACAGATATAGATCCAATCAAAGAGAAAATTGCATTTTCAAGGTTTTTAAATGAATATAGAAATTCAATGCCAGACATCGATATGGATTTTCCACATAATCAAAGAGATAGAGTTTTTGAAACTATTTTTAATAAATGGACAAATGTTGTAAGAATTAGCAATCATGTTTCATATGGGACTAAAGGGGCAATTAGAAAAGCACTTAAACAAATGGGCGTTGAAGGAAGAGTTCCAAAAGATAAATGTAATATGAATTATTTTAAAGATGAAACTAAAAAAAAAGAATTAGAAAAAAAAGTAAAGGAATTAAAAGGTACATTAAAAAATTATTCTTTGCATTGCGGAGGTATTATATTTTATACTGATGAAAAAGCAATTAGTAAAGATTTGATTAAAACAAGACAAATAAAATGGAATAAAGTGGATGTAGATAAAAAAGGATTTTTTAAAATAGATATATTATCTAATAGAGGATTATCACAATTATTTGGAATTAGTAAAATTCCATTATTAAATTATAATTTTACAGACAAAAAAACGATAGAGTTACTTCAAAGTGGCAAAAATATTGGTATAACTTTTGCAGAAAGTCCAGCAATGCGTAAAATAATGGCTATTTTTAAACCAAAAAATGTTCAGGATATTGCTAAATGTTTAGCAATGATTCGCCCAGGTGCATCAAAAGAAGATGTTGATTCTATAGAAGATTTAGAAGATGAAAACATAATAATATTTGATGATGATGCAATATATTATATAATGAATTTATTAAAATGTGATGAAAATAAAGCAGATAGTATACGTAGATTATATGCAAAAAATGATAAAAAAGGAATAAATGATTTTGAATTTGAATTATGTGCAACAAATCCAGAAATAGATATAAACGAAATATCAAATAAACTAGTTAATTTAAAAAAATATAGTTTTTGCAAATCACATGCTTTGTCATATGCATTTTTAGTATGGGCATTAGCATATCAAAAAGCAAATAATCCAAGTGAATTTTGGAAAAGTACAATTAAAAATTGTTCATCAATGTACAGAAATTGGGTTCATATTAGAGAGGGCATTTTATCAGGTTTAAAGTTTAAAGGTGATGAAGAGTTAGATAATAAAGAGCATTTTTACAAATATGGTTATTGGATTAAAAGTAATTTTATTGATAAAAATATGTTTGTAGAAATAACAGATGAAAAAAAATTGACTTGTACTTTTAGAGGTTTAATTGCTTGTTCAAGATTTTATAAAAAATACAATAGTAAAACAAAAAAATATGATTTTATTACTTTTATAACAATAGGTTATAAAAATAGTGTATATATAGACATAATAGTAAAAAAATGGATAACGATTAAAAATAAAAATATTTGTTCGGGAAATGGTTTTTTATTTTTAAAAAATGGTTATGCATCCATAAATGTAGAAAATATTACGTTTACCTAAGATTATTCGATAAAAATAATTTTACCGTTATATAATTCTTCTTTTAATCTTTCAAATGCAATGGCTTGTAAATCCTTTTTTTTATCTTCTAAATGTTCTATTCTTAATTTTTCTTCTAAAGTAAAGTCCCTTTCAACTTCCTCGACATCACTATCACTATCATTATCAGTATCAGTATCATTATCTTCAATAACAATAATTGTTTCTTCTTCTTTTATTTTTTTATCAAGTAGTAATTTTTCTTTTTCTCTTATTTCTTCTCTTACAATATCTTCAGCAGAATAATCATCAATAAGTTTTAAAGAAACATTATTAATTTTCATTTTCTTTTTAACATCTGCAGTTTTCTTTATAGAATTATTATTTTCTATTTTATCAACCAATTTATAGGTATTTTTTATAACTTTGCACAAAATATCTCCTTTTGCATTTTTGAATTTTTTTATAATAAATTGTTTTCCATTAAAAATTTTAACTAGTTCTCTTGATAAATCAGTCATACAAATATTATGATTTTGCGGATATTTTTCATTTAAATTAACAAATTTTAACATATTTGAAATAATATTTCCTCCTGTAGATTTCATATATATATCTAATGCTTCTTTAATATCTAGATCATCAATATTTTCACTTCCAAATTGAACTAATTTTATATTGACATTGTTATTATTTATTATGCCATTATTTATATTATTGATATTGTTTGTGTTATTAAAAGTATTTTGTATATTTGTTACTTGATGATTACTATTTTTTAATTCATTATTTTCTTTTTTTAAATTTTCATTTTCTTTTTCTAAATTTTGATAACTACCTGATAATAAATTAAGTTTTTCTTTTAATTTTTCTAATTCATCTATATATTTTTTTGATTTACATCTTTCTTTCATATGTCTTTGTAAATTGTCATTTCTTGAAAATATTGCATCGCAATACATACAAGACATTGTATTTCCTTTATTAACAATATTTTTATTCAATAAACTATCTATTTTGTCAAATAAAGTTTCATTTAGTGGATTTTCATCTTTTGTAATATTTTGATTATTTAAAGGTAATTTAGAATTATCATTATCATTAATATTAATTTCATTGTCATTTGTATTCTTATTGAAAAATTTTACACAAGGTTTTTTTTTATTAATATGATTTTCATAATTACTTTTTTTATTAAATTCTTTATTACATTTTGAACAATTATATTTAACCATAATTTATAGATGATATATACTATAATTTAATATTTAAATTTTAAAATTTAATATTTTTTTAATAATACTTTTATTAATTTTTCAGAAAAAAATAAATAAATTAAAAAATTTTTATAATGTATTTTTTTATTACTTTTGCACCTTAAATAATATTATTTGTATTCTTATAAACTAGTTAAATGATATAATTTGCAATAAAAAAAAATATTTTGCTTATTACAAAGAATTATTTTTATAATTTTTTTAACTTATTTGTTTAATAGATGTCTTTTATATCATTTATATTTAATAATAAGCTTTTATAAAATAATAATAAGTTATAATGAATACTTTTTAAGTAATTCAAAGGTAAAAAATGAAATTTTATTTATTATACATAATTAAGTATCATTGTATACTAAAATAGTATTTAAAAAATAAAGTTTTGATATTTGATGGAATAATATTAAATATTTTTCATTTACAAGATTACTTATTTAAAAAGTATAAAAGACAACAAATAAATAGTTTTTAAGTCAATAAATAGCGTTTTTTGGAGGGAAAAATTTTTATTAGTCCACTTATTAACTTTTTATATAAGGATAATAGTAAACAAAAAAAGCTTTTTTTTGTCTAAAATTTGGCGTTTTTGGAGGAAAAAAATATTTTATGTTGCTTATTAACTTATTATAAAAAGAATATTAGTAGACAAATTAAGCTTATTTTGTCCAAATTTTTGGCGTTTTTTGGAGGAAAAAATTAAGTTTTTGTTATCAGATATACTTTTTTAAAAAAGTTAATAAGATAACAAAATAATTATTTTTAAGCCATTTTTTGGAGGTTTTTGGAGGATTAAATGGAGTTTTTCGGAGTTTATAAACCAAAATAAGAACATTTACATTATTATTATTTATAATTTTTGTCCTTAATATTAAAGTTTATCATCATAAATATTTTTACTTTCTTTAATTTTTATTATATTATTATTATTTTATTATTTATAATATATTTATAGATGTATTATAATGTATTTAATATATTAATAATAGTTAAATATATTTATAGTTTATTAATATAAAAGCTTAAAAAATATAAATTTTAAGTTAAAAATAAGCTAAATAATAAGTTTTTTAAGCTTGTGTGTGTGTTTTTTTTTTATTTTAAAAAAGTAGTTCAGAAAAAAATTTTTTGGAACTTTTTTTAAAATAAAAATATTTTTGTATATTTAATAATTTTTTTATAAAAAAAACAATAAAAAACAATTTTATTTTGTTTTTATGAACATTTTAGTTCTTAAAATATGAATATTATATATTAATTCATATTTTAAGAAAACTATTTATCGGAGAATTTAAAAAATTTTATTTGTTTAGTCTATAATACATTTTATAATTTAAAAGCTTAAAAAAATTAATAAAATTAAGTTTGTGTTCTTAGATACTTTTTTACAAAGTTTATATTTATATAAAAAAGTATCTAAGTAAATAAATAATATAAATATAATTATTAAAATAATTATATAATACATAGCTTAATTTTTTTAAAGCTTTGGAGTTATTAATGGAGGTTCACGGAGTTATAATGAAGCTAAAAAGTTATTTTTATAAGCTTAATGAAGCTTATTTTAATAAACCATTTATAAAATTTTTTAAGTCATTAAATTTTTTTTTTAAATTTTCATTTTCATCCATTAATAATTTATATTTGTCTTCTAAGTCTTTATTTTTTCTAATATTTTCATTATTTTCTTGACTTAGTATATTTAATTTAATTTTATATTCCATATTTTCGTCTTTAAATTTTTTTATTAAACAATCGCCACTTAAATGAATTAATAATCGATACTTATTAGTAAATGATGAGTTACAATAAGAACAGACAAATTTTTCTTTTTCATTATCATAATATTCATCATATTCGTAATTTTCAATTATATCATTATCTTCTTTTTTATCTTCTTTTTTATCTTCTTTTTTATTTTCTTTATTATTTATATCAGAATCTTTTATAATAACTTGTATTGTATTATTTACTTGCTTTATAGTTAGATCTTCTTTATTGAAAATATCTTGTTTTTTTTCTAAATTTTTATATAGACATTTTGATTTTATACATTTTTTCTTTTTATATAATGTATGATAATCGTAATTGCATTTTCTATTGAATTCTTTTAAACATTTTTTACATTTGTAAATTGTCATTTTATTATTTATCTTTGATAGATATATTTTTAAATAATAATTTTTAATTTTATGTATCGCTTAATATTATTTTTTTTATTATAGATTTTATAAATAAATGAATGCTAATAAAATTTTAGATAGTTTTGAAGAACTGGAATATTTGGAAAAATTAGAAGCTGAATTTAATGACATAGGAACAAAAGAAAAAAATGCATTGTTAAATTTAAAACTTTCTAATGAACAAAAGCAAATTATTAATTCATCTAAAAATATGACAATCAATGCCGTTGCTGGTTCAGGTAAATCAACTGTTATATTACATTTTGCTTTAAAATACCCCAATAAAAGAATGCTTCAAATAACATATAATAATATGTTAAAACATGAAATACGTAAAAAAGCAAAATTGTTAGATATTGATAATTTATTAATTCATACTTATCATAGTTTGGCTGTTGGTTTTTATGACTATAATGCATACACTGATGAAGAAATAAAGAGAATATTAAATAAAAATATACCTTGTAAAGCAAATTGTGAATATGACATTATTTTAATTGACGAAACTCAAGATATGATGACTGATTATTATTTATTAATTAAAAAGTTTATAAATGATACAAAAAGTAATCCTCAAATATTGATATTTGGTGATGTATATCAGGGTATTTATGAATTTAAAGGTGCAAGTTATAAATTTTTAACATTAGCCCATAAATTATGGAATATACCATTTGAAACCATGACATTATCAACTAGTTTTAGAATGACTAATCAAACTGCTTGGTTTGTTAATAATTGTATGTTAGGTTATAACAGAATTAATTGTATAAAAGATGGTCCTAAAGTAGATTATTATATAGGTAATTCATTTAAAATATATGAAACTATTGGTAAACAAATTATTAATTTGATTAAAAAAGAAGGTATTAAAGAGGAAGATATATTTGTATTATCTCCTAGTGTTAAATCAGAAAATCCATATAAAAAGCTTGAAAATTATCTTGTTGCTCATGGATATAAATGTATGACACCTATATCAGATGAAGCAAAATTAGATGATAAAATAATTAGTAATAAAATAGTTTTTACAACTTATCACCAGTCAAAAGGTAGAGAAAGAAAAGTTGTTATTTTATATAGTTTTGATAGCTCATATTTTGACTTTTATTTGAAAGGTGAAAATCAACAAATATGTCCAAATATATTATATGTTGGTGCGACGAGAGCAATGCAAAAATTAATTTTAATACATGATTCAAAATACAAACAATTAGATTTTTTAAATTTGTCAATACCTAATATAAGTAACTATGTAAATATATTTAATTTAGAAGCTTTAAAATTATATAGTAAACCTAAAGATAATATAGATCACAAAACAAATGTTACAGATTTGATAAAATTTATCGATTCATATATTTTAGATACAATAATTTTATTGATTGATTGTTTATTTGTTAGCCTAATTAAATGTAGCAATGTAGTAAATGTTCCAAGTAAAATAATGTATACAGATAATAATAATAAACAAACATATGAAGATGTATCTGATTTAAATGGACTTGTAATTCCCGCTATATTCGAAAAATTAATAAATAATACTTCTACAATAGAAGATTTTGTTTGTAAAACTATGATTAATAAAAATCAGCATACAGATATAATTAAGAAATATGTAAAAAGAATAAATATTCCTTGTAAAAAAATTTCTGATTATTTAAAAGTAGGCAATATATATTTAACTTTGCATAATAAATTACACTCCAAATTAGCCCAAATAAAAAAATATGATTGGTTAGATAAAAAAATGATAGCAGAATGTCATAAGAATATGAAAATATTAGAAAATAAAAATTTAATATTTGAAAAAAATATTTCTAATTGTGAAGAAGAAATATTTAAAATTATACATAAAGAATATGGACAAATTATTATTGGTGCTAGAATTGATGCATTTGATGATAAAAATGTATATGAATTTAAGTGTGTAGATAGTATTTCAATAGACCATAAATTACAATTAGTACTATACTATTGGATGTGGAAAAATAGTGATTTATATAAAATATATGGAAACAGAGATTTTAAGTTATTAAATATAAAGACTGGAGAATTATTACAATTAATAAATGATAATTATAAAATTACTCAAGTAATTGAATTAATTTTTGCTAATAAATTTATAAAAAAACAAAGTTTGAAAGATGAAGAATTTATTAATCATATTCATAAACGTGAAAATAATTTTGTTAATACAATAACCTCCTAATATATTATATTAAAGAGCATTAACTTCTATATAATAAGAAAAAATGTGAAAAAAATTTTAAGGACTATTATAAATTTTTTAATATTTATAATATTTTTTTTATGTTTTAATTGTAAATGAGTATAGCAACAATAAGTGCGTCTAAAATAGTTTATATATGGCAAGAAAATAATACATTTTATTATAATAAGAAATTTAGTAAAAGAAATAGTAAACATTTAAATTTTCCCGCTTCAATAAGTAATATTGGAAATGAATTAACAGTTTGTTTTATATCGGATTTAATAATAACAAATTTAAATAACTATTTTATATGTTTATCAAATAATATAACTTTTGATGGTAAAAATACTTCAGTAATAATAAATGGAGTAAATAATTATGAGGGTCTTATTAAAAATAATGGATACTCTAATACAATTATAAATATAAAAATAAATAGTATAAATAATTCGTCATTAATTGATGGTGGTGGATGGATATGTCAAACAAAATCATCAAGATGTAAAATTATAAATTGTTCTTCAAATGGAGAAATAAGTAATTATAGTGGTGGTATAATAGGTTCATATTCATCGGCAATCATTGAAAATTGTTTTAATACTGGAAAAATTATTGGTATGCAATCAGGTGGCATATTTGGAATGGGTGCAAATACAAATGAATCTGGTAAATGTAGTGCAATAAATTGTTATAATCAAGGGGAAATTAATGGAATATTCTGCGGTGGTATATTTGCACATAGTGCTAATGAAGGTTCATCAGGGGATTGTATAGCAACAAATTGCTACAATACTGGTGATATAAATGGACAGCAAAGTGGTGGTATATTTGGTATGTTTGCTAATATTAGAGCATCAGGTAATTGTATTGCTACAGATTGTTATAATAAAGGTAAAATTAATGCAATATCTTGCGGCGGTATTTTTGGTTCGTACGCTAATGACATATCATCAGGTAGTTGTATTGCTAAAAATTGTTATAATCTCAGTGATATTATTGGTTCAAATTCTGGCGGTATATTTTCGAGTCAAGCAAATAATGAATCAGAAGGAACGTGTACTGCAGATTATTGTTATAATAAAGGTATAATTAGTGGTATGAAAGCTGGTGGTATTTTTGGGTTTGGAGCAAATTATTCGGCTACAGGAAAAACTCTAGCAATAAATTGTTATAATTTAGGTGACATAAATTTTTCAAAATCAGGTGGTATTTTTGGTTTTGGTGCAAATTATTTGTCATCTGGTATAACTATAGCTACTAAATGTTATAATAGAGGAGATATAAATGGTTCATTCTCAGGTGGAATTTTTGGAATGAGTGCAAATTATTCGGCATCTGGTAATTGTGATGCAAAAAATTGTTATAGTACTGGAATGATTAATGGAAACTCTTCTGGAGGAATTTATGGAACATCAATTAATTCTTTGGCAACTATAACTGGTATAACCAATGCTATTGATTGTTATACTACGGGAGATATAAATGCTAATGATGCTGGTGGTATATTTGGTTCAAATGTAAATTTAAGTTCTTTGGGAATATGTAATGCTGAAAATTGTTATAGTAGAGGATTAATTAAAGGTAAAAATTCTGGCGGTATATATGCATCATTATCAAATTATGATTCTAAAGGAACATGTAATGCTATAAATTGTTATAGTACAGGAAGTATAATCGGTGAATCTTCTGGTGGAATATTTGGATATATATCAAATAATAATATATCTAATGGTATAATTAATGCTATAAATTGTTATACATGTGGTATGGGTAAATACAATGGTATTTTTTCATATTCTGACGCAAACGGAAAAGATAATATTTCATCAAGTCAAATAAATGGAATAAAAAATTATTCTGAGACAAATAACAATATAGATACATCTCTATCAATTTCAGGAACATGTAATTTTAAGAATAACATATGCAGATGGAATAATTCAAATGCCATATATACTGAATCTCACCAATATGGTTTGTATATGTCGACAGATGAAAATAGTACAAATAATATTTGGCTAATAGCTAATATTTCAAATGAATCGTTAAATTATGACGTAGAAATATACAATATACCATTTTTATTATTAAGTTATAATGATAAATTATACAATACAAATAATGCCATATTGAATATAAACCAATATACAACTTTAAAAATATTAGGTTGTGGACCAAATTGGTTTACAAATAAAGATAATGTACAGATATGTAATATTGATAGTAGTTTTGGCAATGGTAATATAGAAAAAGGTCAAATTATGTCATTAACTGAAGGAACAATAAATGTACATATAATTAATGGATTCGGTAATGATTTATTGTCAATATTTGGATATAATATAGAATTATTTACATTAACTGCAAATACAATAAATACAAATAATGTCAATGCTAGACATCATAAATATAATGATAATAGTATTGTTACTAACAATAATCAAAAAAGTAATATTGCTAATAATAATCACATTTTATTTAAACTCGTAAGAACAAAAATAAAAAAATAAAAATAATATATAAAATAAAAAAATTAAATTTTATAAACATTATTTTAGTTTATTTTATAAAAATTATTATATTTATATATAAATTTTTATAATATTAAAACACAAAAATAATATATATCTATTATATATTATATAATGGAAGAATCAACAATTGTAAATGAAGAATCAACAATTATAAATGATAATTCATCAAATATAAATGAAGATTCATCAAATGTAAATGATAATTCTTCAAATGTAAATGAAGAAACTGCCAAAGTAAATGAAGAAACTACCAAAGCAAATAATGAATTAACAAATACAAATGAAGATTGGCCACAATTTAATATTATTGAAACAAATATATCACCTTCTTTAGTATCAAAATTCTCATCTGATGTATTAGTACATATATTTAAATATGCTAAAAATACGGGGTCGATTGATTTAAATAGTGAATATGAAAATATCTTAATGTCTAAAAAAATAAATATTTTAGAATATCTTAATAATAACTTAGGATGTCGTGACGTTTATGATATAAAATGTACTGGTGTTCGTATAAAAAAAATAGATGAAAATATACGCAAAAAAATATCACAATGGTTGATGCATGATGAGAAATATTATGTTTCATTTTACTTTTATATTGCTACGCCTGGTTCTTTATTTGAAGCATATCTCTTAGTAATAACAGGTAAAAAAAATGCCATAGCGAGAGAACAATTTACCATTATTGAAGATATACAAAATAAAACTAATTCTGTGATTTCTGATTTGCAAAATCAACTGACAATTTCTACAGACGAAATAAATAAAAATAGAGAAATACATAATACTTTTGTCCATACAGTCCAAACATATAATGATAATACTGAAAATAAAATAAAAACATTAAATAATCAAATTGCAGAAAATATTGAAAATGTATCTACACAATTAACAAATAAACTCAATAATATACAAACAGAAAATAATAATGTCAAACAAGATTTACAAAATCAACTTAATAATTCAAGTGATAAAATAAATAAATTAGAAGATTTACACAATAATTTAGTTCAAATAGTACAAAACGAAAATAACAACAACAAAAATCAAATATCAACATTAAATAATCAACTACTAGAAAATATTGAAAATTTATCTAGGCAATTAACAAATAAACTTAATGATGTACAAACAGAAAATAATAATTCTAAAGAAGAGTTACAAAGTCAACTTAATAATTCAAATGATAAAATAAATAAACTAGAAGAATTGCACAATTCTTTTGTTCAAACAATTCAAACTGAAAATGATAATACTAGAAATCAAATATCAACATTGAATAATCAACTTGTAGAAGATATTAAAAATGTATCTACTGAATTAATAAATAAACTAAATAATGCACAAACAGAAAATAATAATGTTAAAGATCAGTTACAAAATAGACTTGATAATTCAAGTGATAAAATAAGTAAACTAGAAGAATTGCATAATTCTTTAGTTCAAACAATGCAAACTGAAAATGACAATACCAGAAATCAAATATCAACATTAAATAATCAACTTACAGAAAATATTGAAAACTTATCTGGTCAATTAACTAATAAATTAAATAATATGCAAACTGATAATAATAATCTTATACAAGATTTACAAAATAAACTTAGTAATACAGATGATGTAATTAATAAGAATGCACAAATACACGAAACATTTGTTCAAACAGTTCAATCTTTAAATGAAAATACTAGCAATAAGTTAATATCATTAAATAATCAAATTACAGAAAATATTGAAAATATATCTACACAATTTACAGAAAAATTAAATATTATAAAAACAGAAAATGAAATAGTTTTAAATGACTTAAAAGTTCAATTAGCAACAAATGCTTCAGATACACAAACGACAATTAAAGATATTGTAGGTATAATAGATGTAAAATTGCAAAATATCACAATAACATTTAAGGAGGAAATAAAAGGAATGCTTAATAAAATAAATGGGGAGATTAATATTATTAATAATAATATCAATGCACAGGAAATAAATATTAATAAAATAGAAGAAAAATTAGAAGAAATTACACATGGTATTTTACGTTCAGAAGGAGAAAATTATGTTGTTGTAAAATAATAATATTGATACATTATATATAATTACTCAAAGTATTATTTTTGTAGAAATATTTTTTAAATAAATTATAATTTTTTATAATTTATTTGCCGTTAGATTTTTCATTTTAATATATGATATATAGTTGAATATTCAGTGCGTTAAAAAAAATTATAACAATATATTTATTTTTATCGAATATATATATATATATATGGCATTTTGTATAGGACGAACAAAAAAAAAATTACCAATTCAATATTCAATTAATCAAAATGTAGTAACTAATATTATTTCATCTGAATATGTATTTTCATCTAAGGAAAAAAAAATATTAGAATTTGTTAACTCAACAAATGAACTATTAGAACAAATGACATCACATGAAATATTAAAAAATATGAATATAAGACAAATCAATATACCAAGATTAGTAATGACTGGTACTCAATCATCAGGAAAAAGCAGTATAGTAAATAGAATTATAGGTATGAATATGTTACCTATAGGTGATAATATGGTAACTCGTACACCAATAAATATAAGACTAAATACAGTTTCAAATTTAAATGAGTGTATTGCTAGTATATATATTTATTTAAATGGTAATAAAGAAATGATATATACTACACCGATGGACAAAATGAATTTATCAATATTTCAAAGTAAAATTATGGAAGCAACCAATCGTTTGACAGATAATAGCTTTTCTATTTCAAATAGTCAAATGTTTATTGATATTAATTCTACAGATGTAGAAAATATGACTATCATAGATTTACCAGGAATAATTAGCATATCATGTACAGATAAAGGACAACCCGAAACTATTGTTGAGGATATTAAAAATTTGATTATTGAACAATTAGAGTATCCAGAAACTTATGTATTAACAGTTGTATCATCTTTAGTTGATTTAGAAGCTGATGCTGGATTAGCAATAATAAAATCAGTGCAAAAAAAGAATGATAAATTAAGAGCAGTAGGTGTTTTGACAAAATCAGACGGCTTAAAATCAGTCGCAAAATTAAATAATATTATAAATAATGATAAACATATATCTAAAAATTTGATGTTAGATGATGGTTATTTTGTAGTTAATAATTTGGTAGAAGATGGTTCTGGTTGGTATACTCAAACATTTGGTTTGGCTTCATCAATTATTAAAAAAAAACGCTTTGGGATATTCAATCTCAAAACACATTTGAAAAAAACATTAATGTCAATGATAAAAGATAAACTTCCAATAATTACTAATAATTTACAAAATATTCACAGAGAATTATATGCAATTACACCAAAATTGGAGGATAATTTAGATGAAACAATTGCAAAATTAATGTTTATTAATAATATGATGTATATAATGAGTAAAGGAATATCTGAATCATTTAATTCAATTGGAATTTGGAGAAATGTAGGAAACAATATCAAAAATACATTTGATGTATTTGTTAAAGAAACTAATAAAATTGATCCATTTTCTAATACTCTTTTTCCCGATTCTGAGTTGAGTAGTATTATTTCAAATTTTTCCGGTTATATTCCAAATGCAAATGATACAACTTATTTGGTAGTTAATCGTTGTTTGACTGATGAACATAGACAACCTATAAAATTAATATTACCACATGCACAAAATTGTATTACATCATTAATAAAAATAATTACACATATTATAGATGATTTATTAAGATTGGAAAAATTAGATATATATCCATTAAATTTAAATAAATACAATATAAGTTTAAATAATTTTCCTAAACTTAGAAATTTTATTTTAGATAACACAATTGAATTATTGAATGTATATTGCTATAGAACATCTAATAATATCAATCATTTATTATCTATCCACGAAAGACATTTGGCCTGGTACGATCAGAAAGATTTTGATAATTATTATTCCAAACACCCAAACAATGAAAAAAATACGACAATTCAAAATATTATTGATATTCATAATGAAGATGAAGACGATGAAAAAGAGAATACTTCAATAAAATTAAAACACGACCCCGATTTAGTAAATGCAAAAAATCCTTTAGTACCAAGAATGAGAACATTACTAAAAATGTGTTTCAATAAAATTGTAAAAACATGTCAAGACGAAATATATAAAACAATTGCATCTGACATAGTTAAAGAATTTGAACATCATTTTTTTATAGAAATGAATACAAAATTCATACAAATGTCAGAAGAAAAATTAAATGAATTATTTTATGAAACAGACGATGTCATAAAAAATAAAAAAATGTATGATAAGATGTTACAAAAAATAGATGATTTATTAAAACAATCTGAGGAATTAGTACAATAATTTTTTTATAACATTATTTCTTTTATTATTTAGAAATAATAAATACAGGTTTTGTCTCCTTTTAATTCTTATTATACAAAAAGGAGAGATTTAACATACACATTTCATTCACTGACTACCCATTGCTGAGTATTAGGATTTCAGGCAGTGGCATCTGGCAAAGGAACGGGGGTATGCAGTGCTTCCAGTTTGTCCAACAGACGCTGGGAAAGGTCTCCTCCATAATCACAAATATCAATCACTCGATATCCGCAACGGCAAGACATTGACCAAGTAGTTCGCTTCTTGCTGGAAAAGGAGGTCAACTTAATGGTCTTGTTCTCAGTATTGACAGTGATGCAAGTGTCCTTTGGGCACTTGGTTGTAAGTGATGCAGTTGTTCGAGTTCCTTGTTTCACTCGTCCATCACGAGCAAGGGGCGTTTGACGCATACGATTGCCTAAATGTCCAACAACCTTAGGCATTGTGGATATACGATAGCTTGGTGGGCGTTTCGGTATCAGGGCAGTTTCTGATTTTTTCTATGATTAGGTCTTTCAAATAATTAATTTTTCAATTTTTTAATAATAATATTGTCCATAATTAAAATATGCAGGATTATTTATATTAGCATTATTTGCTTGAGTTTGAATAAAATTTTGCTGAGTAATTAGGTTTTGCCCTGGTAATGTTTTGGCTTGAATACCTGTATACGCTGGTGAATTGCCATATATTTGAACATTTCCATTGTTAAAACCAGAAATAACATTTGGATTAACATTTGAGGGAGATTGAGTAGGTTGTGGAGTATATCCCATTTGTCCGTTTATTTCTCCTGTTTGAGGACCTCCTGAATATTGTGGAAAATCAAGACCTGCTTGTAATGCTAATTTAATAGGTTTATTATTGGCAACCGCATAATTACCATTATAGGCATAATATTGTTGATTCATTTGATTATAATAACGATATTCTTGCTGAGACATATTTTTTAATGCTTGTTGAGCCATAAAATAATCATATGTCATTAAAGGTTTATTGACCTGTACATTATAATCATACTTATGATTTCTAAAATATTTAGTATCGTCAGGTTTTCTCTTTATTTGAACAGAATAAGGAGGAATTGGGAAATTATAACCTAAATTTTCATAGGGATAGGAATTAATAACGTTATTCAAGTTAACATTTTTATTATAAATATTTTGACTAACATTAGGCTCATCAACAAATATATTTGACAAATTTTCTGGACTATGCTTTAAACTTTTTTTGTGATGTTTTTTTTTAACCATATCTTTTTTATGTTTAGATGGCATAATATATATATTATGAACTATATATAATTATTTTATTTAGGTAAGAATAAAATAATTATTATAAAATTTAGAAAGAAGAAACTGGAATAGGAGTTACTACAACAGTTTGATTAAATGGATGTTGTTTAACTTTGCAACAGCATTTACAGGTTTTGGGTGTAGTTAAGGGATTTTCATTAACGTTTTGAACGCTGTATGTAGGATTAGGGACGTAGGGAACTCTTAAGCAAAAACATTGTTTTTTGCAGTGTTTTTTGTGTTGTTTGTGATGAGACATATATAAAATATATTTATATATTTATTTTTTTATGGATAGGAAATAATTTTTGTATCAAAAATATCTTTATTTATTATTGATAAATAAATAGTATCTTCATTAGTTATTGGAAACTCGTTTATAGTATTTATAATTTTATCATATGTATATTCTTTTTTTAATATTTTTTTTAGCATTCTTAATCTTTTGTGACTATTCATAATATTAGGTTCTATGCCTTCTTCATCACAATTTGTTTGTATAATAATATTATTACTAATAATTTCGTTTGAATTAGGTGTTCTTCTAATAATAATTGGTTCTGACTTAAAATTATTTAGAATATAATAAACTGGTGAAATTGTTGATGCATTAATTAAATTATGTAAAACCTGTTCTATTGTAAAACTATTTTCTAATAAATATCTTGTCAAATACGATACAGGCCAATGCATATTTACTGAATTTAGATAATTTTTATAAATTTGAAATATTGAAATATCATTAACTCTTCTATAGTTTATTGCTAAGGAGTAATCATGAATTAGAGATTTACCAGTAAAAACTCCTATAGAACCTAACCAACAAACAGCTTCATATACAGGCACATTATTTTTATAAAATATTGCTTGGTAAGTTATAGATTTGAGAAAATCCATAGACCAATCCATAGTTCTAAACATGGTATTTATTCCATCAATAGGAACTACAAAAGTAGTACATGCAGAATTTAATTCGTATATTAACTGCATTATTAAAACTTTGTGAAATTCTATTTCAAAAACATCAGACCAATATTTAATTTCATCAAAAAACATGATTTTATCTTTATGTAAATTAACAAGACCAGATATAAGATTATCAAAAGAAGGTATATTTGGTTTAAGTGAATTATATATTTGTAAAAATTCTTTTGATATAGTTTTTATATCAAATAAATCAATCAATTCAAGATATCTATTTTCTATTTTTTCATCCAGATTTATTTTGACCTTTGGTACAGACATATATTTAATTAGTATGGATTATTATTTAAGTTATTACACATTATTATTATCATTTATTATTTGTGGTAAAATTGAAAAACTAGTATTTTCAATTATTTTTATATTTTTTTTAGGAGATGTTTTTTCTGTATTTTTTGAATATGAAGTAGGTGTTTTTAACTCTTCATTTTTTGTTTCAATATTATCAGAATTTGTATGCATAGTGTATATATCATTATTTAAATTATCTTTGTTATCAATTGTTTTATTATTACCATTAGTCAAGCCTTCTAGGTCACCATCAATTACAGGTATTGTATCTAAATCTAACTTTTTTAATAAAATATTTAAATCATTTGCTCTTTTTTTTGCCTGTTTAAAACCAAATGAACTAAATTGCAATAATGCCAAACTTACAACCGAGATGCTACCAGAAATAAAACTTAAAACTTTGGAATCAAAATAACCTGATGAAAAACTTAAAACTCCACCAATAGCAACTAAAATCTTAGATAAAGTTTCAAAAGTTATTCCTGTTCTTCTCCAACAAGTTTTTCCTAATATCATTTCATTTACATCTTTTTTATAACTATCTTCCACATGATTAAAAATTTCTTTTTTGGTATCCTCTGATACTTTTATTGTATGTAATGCGTTTATATTGTTATTATGCATAAGATTTTTTATATATAAATCAAATTATATATTTAAAAAATTTTTTTTATCTATACTAAATAAATATATATTAATGCCTTGTGCTTGTGCTGGAAACCAAAACAGAGGTGTAGCCTATCAATTAGGTGCAGAATACGCCAAAAAGAAAAAAGAGAAAAAGGAAAAGAAAAAAAAAGATAAAAAAGAAAAAGATAAAAAGAAAAAACATACTAAATCAAAAAAACATTAAATATTAGTTAGCTCTATTTCATAATAGTAATAATCTAAATTATATTTATTTATGAGTTTTTGAATATTAATAATTTTCATTTTAAAATTTGGAATTAAAATAATATTATCATCATTTTTATATTCGTGAATATTACAAACACAAATTTTTGTTTGATAAATATTAAATTTTATTAAATATTTGTAAAACAAAAGAGAAGTATTATTATTTTTTTTTATTTTATTATTTGGTTTATCCAAATTATAAATATCATCGTATAAATATATATCATAATTATATCTGGTTCTTAAAATCTTATTATAAAAAAATTCTTGATTAATTTTTTGTTTTTTTAAAAGATCAATAAATTTAGGTATTTTATATGATATATCATAATTATAAAAACCTGCATAAACATTGAGTTTATTTGTTCTATTATAATCTATATTAATTAATAATTTAATTGTATTAATTCTTTCTTTGTATTTATTTATATTAGTCAAATGATAGGTATAATAACCAATACCCAAGGTCTTTATTTCATTTGCAATTTCTCTAAAGTTATAGTCATTTATTAAAGAAACTTTTTTAATAATTTCATCAATATCAATATTGAACAAGTCATTTAAATTTGGATCGTTTAAAATTCCATAAAATTCCATACTAGTTTTATAAGCATCCAATGAATTTAAAAAATCTATCATTTTTTTATATTTTTTAGACAAATTAATAAAATTATTTAATTCTTTAGAATTAAAGTTTTTATTATTTTTTAAAGTTTTATAATCAGGTATATAATTATTTTCTTTATAAAGTTCATTATTTGTTATTTGATAATATTCTTGATGTATTAATCTTATTTTTACAACATTTGTATTATTATATATAGTAAACTTATCTACTATGATATAATATGAATTTGGTATAATTAAAATTTCTTTTTCGTCGATATATTGAGTTGTTTTTTCTTTATAATTATAACTTTTCATTTTGGTAGTTAAGATTTTATAATAAAAATCTTTTGGTATTTCAATAACAAATAATAAATTTACGTCTTTTGAAGTACCTTGTGAAAATTTAAATGCAGTTGAAATACTTTGTGAAACTGCTTGAAAAGTAGAATAAAATAATATATTACCAATTTCATAATTAAAATTTTTTCTAAATTCTCCTCTAAAAAAAATTTCTGTTTTACTTGATGGATTTTTATATATTATATTTGTTAGTTTATTTATATAATATATCATAAAATCAAAGAAATCTTTTTTGGAATTTAATTTTAAAATTTTTAATATTTTTTCATCAACATTTATTTGGATACCTCTTAAATATTTATTTACCAAAGTATAGAAATTTATAAATTTTTCATTAAAATCAGGATTTTGCCATAGTTCTATTATTTGATTATTTTTTAGTTCATCATAACCTCCTGTTTGTAAACTATATTCTTTTTGAGTTTCAATAATATTTAAATTATTAAACAATATTTTAAAATTCATAAAAATATTTATATATAATACTTAGATAGTAAATATTATAAAATTATATTTTACTTAAGAATTACTCAACTTTTATATTATTATGGATAAAATCCCAACTTTAGAAACAAAAAAAGCTTGTGATGAAATTGTAAAATTTTTTCCAGAATTTCAAAATCTTATGTATAAAGTTTTTACGACTAGTCAAAATATGGCTGGTGAAATTAATAAAATTAAAAAAATTATTTTTGATGAAATTTTAGTAACTTATTACGAAGAAACTATGGAATATATAGAATACATTATCAAATCCATACAAGAAAAATATACTCCCAAATATTTTTTAGCAATAGCGGATTTTATTGATTTAGTTTATCAAAATGCATTTTATGATATATTTTCAGTAAAATTTCAAGAACTTGAATTAATAGAACCTGAAAAAATAAAAGAAGCACATTTAAAAATATTTAATTTAATTATATACGTGGAACACATTAAATATAAATTTTATGAAGAATTAGAAAATACAGCACCAATTAATAATGTTTCTATTCATAATACACTTAAAAAAAGAAAAAAAAATTGTATTTTAAGAATTAATGTTTGCTTAAATATATTGGAAGGTCATCCAGAAATAAGTAATCAAGAATACAATTTTAAAATTATTATAGAAAAATATAATTTATATGTTAAAACACCTGATTTTACTGACAAATTTTTCAAGGAAATTAACTAAAAAATTGAATTTTTATTATTATTAATATAATTATAGATAATAGACCTAATTCTTTTATAAAAATGCTATTAGAATGCAAGTTACCAGGAGAAACAATGGAACAATTTATTAAAAGAATTAAGGAAACATATTCCGTTAAAAAGTTAGCATATACTGCTAGATTAGACCCAATGGCTAAAGGTTATGTTCCAATTTTAGTAAATGATGAATGTTTAAAAGTTAAAGAACATTTAAATTCAAAAAAAACTTACCAAGTAAAAATAATTTATGGATTACAAACTGATAGCGATGATCCATTAGGAATTATTACAACAAAAATAGATATTATAAAAGATAATTATTTTCTTATTACTAAATATATTACTGATTATTTAAATTTAATCAGTGATACAAGTTTTTTTCAAAAATACCACTTTTTTTCAACTAAAATGTTAAATCATAGAAGGTTAAAAAGTCTTAATGTTAAAGATTATCATTCGGTAAATCTCTATAAGTATTGTGTCATTAAAGAAGGTGTTTATGATTATGAATTATGGAAAAATAAAGTTATTGAAAAAATAAATTTTATTGACAATACTAAAAATTTTAGACAAGAACAAACAATAAACCAATGGAACGAAATGGATTTAGACAGCCTATATTATTTGAAAATAAGTTTATTTGTTAGTTGTGGATTTTTTGTCAGACAACTTATTAGAGACATTTCTGATAATATAGGATTTCCTTTGATGTGTTACAATATTAATAGAGTTTCAATTGATTAATTTTTTTATAATATACAAATTTACCATGAACAAGGTTTATAATTATGCATTACCACAAAGTCTTTTGTTAAAGGAAAACCCATAAACAATCTAACTATTGGATAAATAATTCTACTAGCTCCATCATTTAAACTAATTGCATATCTGGATTGTTGAGGACAAACGCCACTTACATAACCAGGATTTATGGCATAAACGTGTAAATCTTTATCAGTATCCTCTGAAAGTGTTCTAATTAACATATTCATTGCTGATTTACACATATTTGTATGAGGATGTTTATTGGTTTTAGCGTGATTAAATGTTCCTTCTAAACTGGTAACATTTATAATAAATTTAGGAGAAACAAGTTTAGGTTTAAGTTTATTTATAATTAATGTTGGAACTACTTGATTAATTAAAGTACATTCCACTATTTCTTGAGGTGTTATTTCATCAATGGTTTGTTCCCAAGAATTTATATGAGGTATATCTTGAATATCCTTAAAATCATTAGTTTTTGTGTTTAGTGAGAATTTTATTAATTGTTGTTCATTATAAATAGTATTATTCAATATAGTTATATCTTTTTTTTTATTATATATAACTATTTGATTTTCTAAAATATCGTTATTATTTTCTATCATAGTACTTTCCAATCCATCTTCTATTTTTTTTGCAGTTTCATAATAGTATTCACTTGCTTTTATAGTTTGACAAGCATTATTAATTATGCCATTAAAAGTATGATTTTCTAAAATATTTAACATTGAATAAATTTCATCTAATTTAGTAAAATCACATTTTATAATTATTAAATTATTTTTCCAACTTTCATAATCTTTTTCATTTTGATAATTTTTCATTGCAAAATGAGGATATCTTGTAGTTATAACTACTTTAGAACCCATTCTTAACAGCTTTAAAGCTGTTGCAAAACCTATTTTAGTTCTTCCTCCTGTTATCAAAAATGATTTATTAGTTAAATCTACTTTTAAATTAGCATTTGTATAATTTTCAATAGCACAATCTAAACATAAATTAAAATATTCTTCAATATATATTTCATGGTCAAAACACTTTTTACAAATATAACATCTAGGAATATTACTATCTGAAACTTTAGTATTTTCATTAAATCTTAAATTATACAATTTTACTAAAGGTAAATCTTTAATATTGTCAGTAAGAATAGAAGAATTTGACAAAGATTGATAAAATTTGGCATTTGAATAAATTTGTAATTTATTATCGATTAAAGCATTAGTTATTCCTAATAATATTAATTGATTAAAGTTTTTTTTGTATTGATAAATTTTAAAAATATAATTTTTTGTTTCTAAAAAATAATAAGGATATTTATATTTTACCAAAGTTTCTTTTTTAAACTTTATAGTATCTTCGAAATAAATAGTTATTTGTAATGGGGTTAAGCCAAGACCTAAACTTTTAATAAAATCTTCTCCAAAGAAAGAATTCTCTAAATTAAATTCGGATAAATACATATCTAGTTCATTTTTCAATTCAGCACTTATTTTTTCATATCTTTTATTAAGTACTTTTTCTGTAAAGTTATATTTTAAATTATATTGATTATTTAAAACTATTAAATTTTGTAATCCTAAATCATATTCTTTATTCCAAAAATATATTTCATTTTGTTTTAAATTATTGTTAACAAGTTGATTAATTATTTTATCATTCCAATAATATTGCAAAACGCTAACTTCATAATACCAATTTATTAAAAGTGGAAAAGGAATAATATTTAATAACAAATAGAAAATATCAGGTGTATTATTAAATTTTAGATAATTCGTTAACTTTTTAGGACAGGGATATTTTTTCATAAATTTATAAATATCAACAACTTTTTTAAATTCATGAGTTATTTTAGTTTCTAAATGATATAGATTTGTTGCTTCTATATAAGAAAGTATAGTATTGGTCATTATAGCTAGTATTATAAGTTTATTAGTATTTTATAATATTTTCAAATTTTCAAAAATTGATAAAATAATGTAATAAGTATTAAACAATATATAATTAAATAAAATGGACTTTGTTAAAAACGAATTAATTTTATGGTATTTGAACTATGATGATATTAAAATAACAGAAAAAGAAATTTATAATAATTCTCAAATATACAATATACCTATACAAATATTTTTAAAAAAACTGATAGAAAGACTTGTCACGGAACATAATTCTAATAAAGATGAAATAATTAAAATATTACAAGAACAAATGAATTTGAATATTCCGGCAGAAGGAATAACATATATTACTAATTTAATTGATTTAATAGAACCAATTGAAATAAAAGATAGGAATACTTTAACAGAAAATAAATTTAAAAATTTAATGTCATCTTTTAATAATTTAACATCATTATCAATGCAAAACTGTAAACATAAAGAACAACCATTACCAGATCCTATTAAAGGAAGACCATATATTGATTGGAAAGAATGTTATCACGAAGGATGTCATAAAAAATTCACTTATGACCATCAATTGGTTGAACACTTAAACCAAGTAGGTGCATATACACAAGGTTATCATAAAATTCATCAAGAATACATTTGGTATCATAAATTTACCCCAGAAAAAGTACTATTAAAAAATATTACCAAATGTCCTGTTTGGATATGTAATAAAAATTTAAATGGTACGCAACAAGTTATTGAACATTTTCAAAGATTAGGATTAGAACCATTTTGGGAAGAAGGAATGGATTTCTCAACAAAAACTCAAACCGAATATCTTTTTAATAAAGATCTAAAAATCTATAATATCGAAAATTGTATAGTCTGTTTAGATAACAAACCCAATTTAATTTTAGACAAATGTATGCATTGTTGTTATTGCATCGATTGCTTTTTAAGTTCAACAAATGCAACTTGGATAAAAAAATGTCCTGTATGTAATACATTTTATGATAAAGTTTATCCTTACTAAAAAGAAATTTTTATAAAAAACTTTTATTTAGAATTATTTCTGTAAATGGAATCAATATTTATAATTTTATCAGTATGTTTCAAAAATCTAATATATTGATTAACATCTTTCAATTCCTTATTTTTTCTATTTTTACCTAGTTTACTCTTGATTTTTATAATAGTTTCCTGATCTATTTTTAATCCATATTGCTGATATTCTAATTGAATAATTGATTTATTATGTTGTAAAGCATTAGCAATTAGTTCAATACCAGATGCACTTACACCATTGCAAGTTATAGATAGAAATTCAAAAAAATTATTTTCTTTAATTAGCTCAGCAATATATTTAATTCCTTCATCACCTAAACGATTTGATAGTTCTCCTAAATCAGAAGTACTTTTATAAATACCTAAATCCAAAACTTTGAGATTAGGATGGTCTTTAAATGCTTTATAAATATAAAATCCTACTTTTTCACTTATACCATTTGAACCAATATTAAATCGTTTTAAATGCTTATATTTGCTAATACTTTCAAGAATTTCAATTATACCATCATCTTCAAAACGATTGATGTCAAGCCATATAGAATCAATACCATAAATATTATTTTCAACTAAATAATTAAAATAATCAACAATATATTTACTTTCATTTTTGGTCATACCATTTGAATCCAAATAAAGAATTTTTAATGTAGTATTTTTTTTTAATCCTTCAAAAATTTCTTTACAACCTTCCATAATACCAGTATTATGTAAATCCAAAGTTTCAATAGTTTTATTGTTTTCCAATAAGTATTTTAAATGCTTACATCCTTCAATTCCAATAGGATTACGTTTTAACCATAAATCTTTACAAATTGTATCATTAACAAGAGCATCACAAATATATTTAATACCTTCAGAATTAATTTCATTACCAGCTAAATACCAAGTTTTAATGTTATGTTTTTCATTAATATAATTTGCAATTTCTTTTGCTCCAATAGTTCCTATAATATTATTTCCAAGTAAAAAATGTTGTATTTTATCTGAAAATTTTAATGATTGCATAAGATTGCCAATATGAGGACTTCCAACAACTTGCTTACACATATCCATACGACCATCATGATATAAAGCTCCTCTAGTAAATTTCATACACATATTTTTTCTATCTTTATCAAAAAAGTTCTCTTGAATATCTTTATTAGATTTAAGATAATCTAAAAATGGTTTTAATTCGTCTAAGGGTGCAACTTCAACTTTCATAGGTGTGGGATTGCTAATTCTTTCACTAATTGGTCTATTTTTAAGAGAACACCACATACCATAATTTCCGTTATTTCTGGCTTGTCTAAACATAGTTTTTTTATTAAATTCATCTAATTCCTTTTCTCTATAATATTTAGATAGTTTTGATAAATATTTATTAAATCTCATTCTTGTTTTTAATTGCTGTTCATCAGTATTTTCTTTACTAGGAAAATATTTTTGAGCAATCAAATGTGAAAATAAGTGAGATGGATTTTCTGTTTTTTTTGCCCTTGTCAAAATAATTCCTAAATCACTAACATTTTCTCCTTTTTGCATATTTTGCCAATCAGATTTTAGTTGAGTAATTATATGACTTTCAATTCTTTCAGGAATAACATTATTATTAATTTTAAATTCATCAATATATTGAGGAATTAATTTACTCCAAATAGATAATGAATTTTTACGAGTTAATCCAATATATTGTTGTTTATGAGAAATATTTTGTTTTGCAATATCTATACTATATTTATATTTTTTATCATTAACATCATATTCACCATTATTCATTTTATTAATAGTTTCCGCAACAAATTCCATATTTATTATAAAGTATATGTATTTATCTTTAATATTTTTTTATATATAAAAAAAATCAATTTTTTACTTATATTGAGGATGAGTATAATAGTCACAATTTAAAGTATCTAAAATAGCAATATCTTCTTCCTCAAGTACAAATTCCAATAATATATTTTCTTTAATATGTTCAGGATTAGAAGATCTTGGAATAACTCTAAAACCTTTTTGTAATGCCCATTTAAGAAGTATTTGTGCAGGTGTTTTTTGATATTTGAAAGCCATTCTTTGTAAAGTAGAATTATCCATTTTTTCAGCTTTAATAAGAGAAGAATGTGCTGATATTGGAATTTTATTATCATTCATATAAGTAATTAATTCAGTTCTAGTTAGGAATGGTGAAACTTCGATTTGATTTGTAAAAATTTCAGTATTACTAATTTCTTTTAGTTTTTCTAAATGACAAATTTTAAAGTTACTAATACCAATATTTTTGAAAATACCTTGTCTTTTGAATTGTTCCAGAATTGACCAAGTTTTTTCAATATATTTTTCGTTAGGAGCATGTATTAAATATAAATCTAAATAATTTGTATTTAATTCAGTTAATGTATTGGTAATAGACTTTATTATATCAGTTTCTGATTTATGAACTATTCTTGGATTAAGTTTTGATGTTAACCAAATTTCATTTCTAGAAATATCATTTTTAGTTAAATAATTACCAATAAACTTTTCATTTTTATAAAGTGAAGCAGTATCAATAGAACGATAACCATATTTTAAGGCACTTTCAAGTCCAATTTCAATATCTTTTTCTCCAAGTCTATAAGTTCCAAAATTAATTAATGGATAATCCATAATGATAATATATATATTATAAAATAATAGTATATTAGGTATAAAATTCAATTTTTGTTCAATATACCAAACTTAAGGAATTTATAGAGCATAATATGTCTAATTATAATATAATAATATTTTCATTAAGTTGATAAATCACAATTTATAATTTTTATAAAATTAAGATTATAAAATGTGTTCATTTTTCCATATATTTTTTATATAGTCAGATGTACTTTTAAAATTATACAAATAAAAGCAAAAAGTTTTTTTCATGATTATAAAACATTTTTTCTTTTATGATTCTATATAAAGAAATAAAAATTAAAGAGCTTTTATACTCTTTAATATGTATTTTTATTTGGAATATGTTATAATATATATTTACAAAAGAAGGAGCTTAAAAAGTATAACTGATGACTAAAATTATTATTTAGTCATCAGTTATACTTTTTAAACCCAATTTATTAAAGTTAATTTTAAAAATAATCATAAATTAATAAAAATGTTTACAAGAGCTTATAACGTTTTTTAATTTCTTAAGTTTGGAGGATTAATTTTTTTTATATAGAAAAAAGATATATATGCATCTTTATAAAAGATACATAATTAATATAAAGTTTTTAAAATTGTATTTTTTATCCTATTATATTAATATTTGTTTTGTTCATATTATAAATATTTTATTTAAACACTTTTATATATTACACCTTTGGAAATTTAAAATGCCGATTAATTTTTATAATTTTTAGATGTTTTTTTAGATTTGGATTTCTTTTTATATTCTATTTCTCTTTCATAGGAACCTTTAAATATGTTCATATATGTTTCTTTTGGTATTATTTTTAATACATTTTTTATATTTTCCTTTAATTCATTATATTTTATACCTTCTAATTTTTTTAATTTTGATTTTAAGACACTAAAATAATTTTCTATGCAGTTAGTATAGTGCTGATATGCACATGAATATAAAATTTGATTATCTTTATTAACTAATGTTTTTATTGTTTCATTTCTATGACTACTTGCATTATCTAAAATTATTAGTTTATTTTTGTATTTGTTAGTAATATTGTTTTCTATAAATTTATATAATCTATCACTATCAATACCTCCTTTTTCATACATCTCCCAACCAATAACACCAGTTGTACTAATTGCAAAAATTGCTGTATATTTTTTAAATACATCTTGTGATTGTGTTTTTATAGTACATCTTTTGCCTATTTCATTATAACAATGATTTCTTTTTTGTAATGCATTTATACTTGTTTCATCAATACATATAACATCATTTAAATTGTATTTTTTAATTTCTTTATAAAATTCTTTTAGATTATCATTTATATTTATATCTTTACCAAATTTTTTTATTGGTATATGTTGTATATGAGTTAATTTTAGAGATATATTATTATCTTTAATTACATTTGCAATATGTCTTCTTGAAATATCTAAATTTTTAAATTTATCATTTAGTGTTATTGTTTTATTCTTTTTTACTTCATCTAATAAAAATTTAACATGTTCATTTGTTATTTTATATGATATTGATTTTTTGCTATGTCGTTTAATACTATTTTCTTTATTATATCTTTCAACCCATCTCATTAAACTTCGTGCAGAACAATTAAATATTTTACATATTTCATCTTGTGTTTTATTTGATTTAAGATAATATTTAACAGCAGATATTTTATAATCTTCACTTTTATGTGTTGACATATATTAAATATTATAAAAAAATTAAAAATTAATATTCTCTTCAATCTTCTTTATTAAAAACAAAATATACATTTGTAATACCCATATTTAATAAATTATTATAATCACATATTTTTGACACGATTTTGCGAGATTTTTCTTTAAATTCACTTTCATCAATATCAAAATTTAGTATTGTTTTTTTTATGTTTGATAAATTTTCTAAAATGTACGGAAGTGCTTGTTTTTTACATCCGCCTCTATTGTATAAATATGAACGTATATTGGAAAGCAACGACACAAATATTTTTTCTATTTTTTCTTTAATATCCATACATTTAAGAAGACTTTCATCACTTTTAATACCATTATAATAAGAATTTAATTTTGTCTTCTCAAGCAAATCACAAAATATTATGTCTATTTTTTGTTGTTCATTAGCAAGATTAACATTATATTTTATATTAAATTTATATTTTTCATTATATATATCATCTATAAATTGTAATAATATATCTTTTTTTAATTCTGCATAATTTTTATAATTTAGAACTTCTTCAATATAATATTTATACAATTCAATATATTTATCTTTAGATGATACCTTTTTTATAAAATATTGTAGCATTTCTTCATTATAATTATCCAATTTATCTGTCACTTCCTTTGTTAAATCATCAATTATTTTTTTATATGAATTCTTTTCTTCTTCTTTTTCTTTTTCTTCTTTCTCTTTTTTTTCTTTTAATTTTTGTTCTAAGACAAAAATATTGTCTCCCGATTTTACACCTATATTAACATATTTATTATAAATATTATCTTCTTTATTATAAATATCATCTTCTTTTACATGATATTTAAAATTTCCACTTAACTCAAAATATTTATTATAAATAAGATGATATTTATGAAAATATTCTATTGGTAATGTTTCTTCTTTTGGATATATTAAAATTTTATCAATATCATAGAATGTATTGTCATTGCTAATTATAATAAATCCATAAATGTTTATGCAAAATATATTTTTATCTGAAATTCTTTGTGCATAAATTATTTTATGATGTTTTACAAATTTAAATATTTTTTCTTGGGATTTTGTATCACCATAATAATAAAAATTATTAGAAATTATACCAGCAACCCATTTGTATAATTGTGAAAAATCAACACCATAAAGTTTAGAAAATTCCCTATCCTCTAAAAATTCTTTAAAATCAGTTCCATCTTTAATTTTAATAATTTCTTCAAATATTTGTTTTGTATTTGGAAATTTACAATGATTATAAATATTATCATTTTGCAAATTATGAACTTTCATTAAATCTACTCTTCCTCCATGTAAAGTAATACCATAAAAATGTTTATTATGCGTCATATCATTCGTATGGCCGGTAATTCCAATAATTCTACTTTGTTTTAAAAAGTCCATTGTTCTTGTTCTTAATTGTTTTATACGATCATTATATTCAGCTAGTGATTGAATATGTGAAGTAGACCAAGAATATTCAATGTGTCCTAAATAAGACATCTGCAATATTTCGGAGTTTATATATTTTTCAACCTTCATCATCATTTCAATTAACCCATCTTCATCAACTATATTAATTAAGAGAAAATTAAGTTCATCAGTCATTTTTTAATTAATAATATGTTATTATATTATTAAATAATATTATGATAAAAAATCAATTTTTTATAGTGTTCCTTTTCTGATTAAATTTATTTTATGTTTTTCAGTTTCATTATGATTTTTCATAATAACATCAAAAAAAGAACCAAAATCACAAGTTAAACAATAAAATTTATATTCTTTTTTTCTATCTTCTATCGTTGAATGTTTATTTAAAAAATGACTTTTTAACAACACTTTATTTTTATTTGAATAATCGCACATTTTACATTTTATAGGTTGGACATAATTATCTTTCTTTTTTCTTTTTCCTGTTTTGTGTAAGGTTGTTTCACAATGTTTTTTCCATTCACATTCAAATTTGCATTTATAATCACATTTTTCACATACATATTTGTATATTTCTTCTTTATCTTCCATTTATTATAATATAACTAATATATTTTATTTTTAAATTTTTTAATATAAATAGATTTATTTTTATAATTATAATAAATTTAAATTTATTATAATTATAAAACAATATAAAAATTTATTTTCTTATTATAATTATATATGAAAAAACCAAATGTTAAATTTAAGGATAAATATGAATTAATGATTGTTAATAAGACACCTTTGAAAAACATATGTAAAAGTGAAGAGTTAATCAATAAGATTAACGATACTTGTTATACAGTTAATAAAATTGTAATACAAATATATCAATTTATTAATTTGTATCTTTTACATCTTGATGAAACAAACTTAGATTTTCCGAAATTAGATATTGAATTTATTAAAGTAGTTGGTAAGACTATAACAATTAGAAATGACACAAGAGGAAAAAAGCCAAGTTCTGAAACTCAAGATTTATTGAATAAATTAAAAATATTTTACGATGGACATTATAAAAAATGTATTATAGATAATGATATAATGAATGATACTAAATTAAATTATATTATGGCTTATGAGGCAATTGATATTGTAAAAAATATTAATAACAATATATCAGAACATTTTATAGATTATGTTAATAAATTTGTTAATGTTTCATTTAAGATAAAAGAAAAGATTAAAGATATAACTAAAAATAAGGATTTAACAGATATTGAAAAAAAACAACAGAAAAAAGAAATATATGATAAACATAGATTAATTAAAAAAGATATTCTTAGATTTGATAATAAATTAGACAGTAATAGAGAATTTCACGATTGGATTAAAAAGCATAAACCGAATATTATTAAGAAAATCAAAGAATATAAAAATAAAAAAGAAGAACAATTAAAAACAAACAAAGTGGAATATGATATTTGTGTTAATCCGCAAGAATATATTAAATCAATGTTTTATATCAATAAAGAAATAGAAAAATTAAATGAAAAAATAATAAAAGAAAATGATAAAATTAAAAAAGAAAATAATATTATTAATGAAAAGAATAAAAAATTAACAGAAAAAGATAAAATAAAATTACTAAAAGAGAAAAAACAAATTAAATTATATCAAGTAATTCCACAAAGAACAAATGTAAAACAATTATATGTAACCTTGGATACTGCGAGTATTATTAATTTAACTATTGATAAAAACTTTATTGAATATTTGAATAATGTAGAAAAATACCAATTTGATTTGTGGAATGATAATTTTAAATTAAATAAAAAAGAATTCAAGAGGCGTAATTATGGATTTAATTATATGATTAAAACAGATGGTATAGGATGTTCAGTTTTATTAATAAAATTAAAAGATGGAAACCCTATTAAAATAACTACAAAATTACAAAAAGAGTATGATACAAAAATGGATGATTTAGATAAATATATTGAAGATGTAGAAATAACACAAGAAATGAAAAATAAAAGAATAGTTTGTTTAGACCCTGGAAATTCGGATATTTTTTATGCTGTTTCTAAAGATTATAATGATAAAATAATAGTTGAAAATGACAAACTAAAGGTTATAAAAGAAGAAAAAATAATAACATTTAGATATACACAAAATCAAAGAAGATTAGAAACAAGAAATAAAAAATATATCAAACTTCAAGACAAAATAAATAAAGAGACTAAAATTAATAATAAAACAGTAAAAGAAATAGAAACAGAATTATCAAATAATAGTTCAAAAAGTAGTAATTATAATAAATTTCTTGAATATTGTAAAAAGAAAAATGAAACTAACAGATTTTTATTTAGTCATTATAAACAAAAAGTATTTAGAAAATTAAAATTTAATAGATATACAAATACTCAAAAATCCGAAAGTAAAATGATAAAAAATTTTGAAAATAAATTTGGAAAGCCAAATGAATGTACATTAATATTAGGAGATTATGATAAAGGAGATGGACATATGAAGGGAAAAGAACCGATAATAAATAGAAGAATAAGAAAGATATTTAGAAACAATGGTTATGATGTGTATTTAATAAATGAATTTCATACATCAAAATTATGTAATAAATGTGAAGAGGTATGTAGTCCATATTTAAAAAGAATATCAAAAAATCCAAAACATAATAAAAAAGAGAAAGAGGTATGGGGTTTAACCTTGTGTTCAAACAAGAAATGTGAGTTAATCCACAACCGAGACAAAAATGCGGGTCTTAATATGTATAAAATTACAGAATCAATATATAAAAAATTAGGAAGACCAATAAAATATAAAAGAATTTCATTACCATTAAACGATGGTAAATAATCAAATTTTTATGCCTTAATAATGTCGTTATTCATTTTTTTTAATTATAAAATCGGCATTTTAAATTTCCAAAGGTGTAAAAGAAAAAAAATGTTATAGTCCTATATGTAATAAATTTTTATATTGTCAAACTAAAAAAAATTATTAATTTATGTATGTTACAATTAATCAAAATTCGAATAACAAAATTTTTAAAGAATAATTTTGAATTGTTAGTTAAATTTTTAAATGATAATTAAGAACATAATTTATTAAAAGTATTTATTTTTTGGTTGTCGTTTATTAAAAATATTTTTTAATGAATTATTTTTAATTTAAAATTAAAAATTACATAAATTCATAAAAACAATAACAGCATCTTTCTTTTCTAGTGGCTGAAACACAATCCACATGTAAATAATGATTATTTGAACATTTAATCATTTCTTTTTCATTTTTTTCATAACATATTAAACATTCATGATCATTAGTACATCTATATTTATTATATTTCCTTTTTTTAAATAGTTCATTGTTTCAATTTGACCATATAAAGAAGCTATTAAATAAGCATCTTCACCATTATTATTTTTAATATGTATATCAAAACCTTTTTCTTCTAAATATTTCATAGTTTCAATTTGACCACAATAACAAGCCATTAAATAAGCATTATCACCACCATTATTTTTTATATGTATATCAAAACCTTTTTCTTCTAAATAGTTCATAATTTCAATTTGACCATTTGAAGAAGCTAATAAATAAGCATTATTACCATATTTATCTTTAATATGTATATCAAAACCTTTTTCTTCTAAATATTTCATTGTTTCAATTTGACCATCATAAGAAGCTAATAAATAAGCATCATAACCACTATTATTTTTAATATGTATATCAAAACCTTTTTCTTCTAAATATTTCATAGTTTTAATTTGACCATTTGAAGAAGCCAATAAATAAGCATTATTACCATATTTATCTTTAATATGTATATCAAAACCTTTTTCTTCTAAATATTTCATTGTTTCAATTTGACCATTATAAGAAGCTAATAAATAAGCATCTTCATCATATTTATTTTTTATATGTATATCAAAACCTTTTTCTTCTAAATATTTCATAGTTTCAATTTTACCATTAAAAGAAGCATTTAAATAAGCATCATCACCATAAATATTTTTAATATAGATATCAAAACCTTTTTCTTCTAAATATTTCATAGTTTTAATTTGACCATTTGAAGAAGCCAATAAATAAGCATCATAACCATAATTATTTTTAATATGTATATCAAAACCTTTTTCTTCTAAATATTTCATAGTTTCAATTTGACCATTTGAAGAAGCCAATAAATATAAATTATCTTTAGTTTCATTAATAGTTTGATTTAATTGTTCAAGTGTAAAAGTGTCAAGTTTATCTAAATAATTATAAAATGCATATAAATATATTTTAATTAATTCATCATCAATAATGTCAATTTCATATCCAGATAAAATCGGTAATTTTGACAATTTTACCCATGATGTTTTTATTAGTTCAGAATGAGACATGATGTTATCCTTTTTTTTTATATAATAAATATTCATCTATATATTTAAAAAATCAATTTTTTCAATATATCAAACTTAAGGAATTTATAGAGCATAACATGTCTAATTATAATATAATAATAATTTCATTAAGTTGATAAATCACAATTTATAATTTTTATAAAATTAAGATTATAAAATGTGTTCATCTTTCCATATATTTTTTTATTATATAGTCAGATGTACTTTTAAAATTATACAAATAAAAGCAAAAAGTTTTTTTCATGATTATAAAACATTTTTTCTTTTATGATTCTATATAAAGAAATAAAAATTAAAGAGCTTTTATACTCTTTAATATGTATTTTTATTTGTGAATATGTTATAATATATATTTACAAAAGAAGGAGCTTAAAAAGTATAACTGATAACTAAATAATAATTTAGTTATCAGTTATACTTTTTAAACCCAATTTATTAAAGTTAATTTTAAAAATAATCATAAATTAATAAAAATGTTTACAAGAGCTTATAACGTCTTTTAATTTCTTAAGTTTGGAGGATTAATTTTTGTTATATTTTTAATTAAAAAAATTATGTTCTTTTAATAAAGTAATTTGATTTTTTGACATATTTTTTTCAGTCCAAACATTCAAAAATCTAAAATTTTTAGGTTTTAAACAATGATTACAACATCTAAAACCATAAACTTTATTATTATTAAGTTTTACATAAATACTTCCATAATCATTGTCAACTAATATTCGATTTGCGTCATCATCGACTGAATAGTTGTACATACATTGTTCTTCATATGTTAAATTAGGATTAATTGTCAAACAACCTTTATTTAAAGATTTATCAAAAAAAACAAAACAAACTTTAACAATATTATTTTCTGTTAGATTATTAAGTTTAAGAAATTCTTGATATTCTTTCCAAAGTTCAGAATATTTATTAGTAAGATTTTTTAATATTTTCATTATTGCTATATTATAAAAAATTGATTTTTTTAAGTTAAGATAATTATTAATATAATCAATAATTAATATCTATAATTACAACAAAATGGCTAAAGAATTATTGAAGGATTATGAATATTTAATAACAATTAAATGCAGTATTCTTCCAGATTGGGGATATAAAGTATATTCCTTCATTTACAACAAACAAAAAAACGGGTTATTTACTAAAAAATATAACAGATGTTAAAAATTTTATCAAAGAAATTTTTATGATTTGGCGATATAAATTTCATATGAGTGAATTTCAAAAAATGAGGGATGCTACTAGTAACATAAAACTTGATATTTCTTGATAATCATATATCTATATATATATGATTGTATTATATTTAAAAATTTTATTTTTTTTCTTTTTTATTATACTTTCTTAATCCATTCATTTTTGCCACATATACATTCATTATTGACATCATGTCTTTTATTAATTCTTCTTCTGGTTCTATATGTTCTTTCTCATTTAAAATCTTTATTTTACCTGAAGAATATTTCTTTATTAATTCTTCAATTAGTTCAAACCCAAATCGTGTTAATCTGTCTCTATATGCAACTACTAGTTCATTTATCTTTCCATCAATTGCTAATGTTATTATTTTTTTTATGCCTCTTTTATTTAAATTTAAACCTGAGCCAATATCCTCAATTATTTTATGATTTGGATAATTTTTTATCATTTGTTCTTTCTGTCTTTCTAAATCATCTTTTTGACTTAGTGATGATACTCTCACATAACATATATTTAACTTTCCTTCTATTTTATCTAAATCATCTGGATTTTCACATACATTGTTTAATTTGTTTTCATTTTCACATTCCTGTTCTTTTATGTATTTTTCAACATTATATAATCGTTTTCCTCCTGGTGTTCTTATAGTTTCAATTAACTTCTTTTCATCCCATATATATAAAGTTCTTTGATGAACTCCAATTATTTTGCTGGCTTCTTTACCACCTACAAACTTTTTTCTATCAATATTCATATAATCATTATTAATATCTGTTTCTTTAAATAACTTTATAAACTTTATAATTTATTATAAATATTATAAGAAAATAATTTAAAGATTAGTTTTTATTAACAATTATAAATGAAGAAAAAAAAGAAATTTGATAATTCTTCAAATGATATCAATTTTTATAATATATTTGAAAATTTTATAAATATTGAAGATAAAATTAATTATCAGAATTCTAAAATCATGACATTAGAAAATAATATTAACATCAAAAGTAAAACTAATCAAGTTAATTTAAGTTTAATAATTGAAGAAAATTATAATGTTTTATTTAAAAAATTAACAGTTAATCAAAAGAAATCATATAATTTTTTAAATAAAATATTAAATAACGATGAAAGTAATAAATATAATTTTATTCGTTTTTTCAATAATAAAAACAAAGTAATGGAACAACTTAATAATAAAATTAACACTTATCAAAAAACATTTAATAATTTGGTTGATGATAATATTAATTTAAGTTATTTTATTGGTTTAATAAAAGATGATAAATGTGTTCCTTTTTGGAATGATAAAATTAAAGAAATATCTAAAAATATATTTCTGCCGATTAAAGAAAATTTAAAGAAATTAAAAAATCCCAAAACTTTTAATTATGATAATTGGTTTTCTACTAAACATTATATTAATAACAATCTTAATGACGAATTATATGAAATAATAATAAAAAAAGAAAGACAATTTAATAATACATACATTGATAAAAAAACAGGTAAAACAAAAAACATTATAAAATGTAAAAAAGTAAAAATGTATTTAGATAATGAACAAAAAATATATTTAACTAGATTGTTCGGAGCGTATAGATATTATTATAATAGAACTATTCAATTTATAAATAATTATAATAAAACTACTAAGAAGACTTTCTTTTACGTAAATTATAATGATGATAAAACAATTAAAAATATAGATTTGAAAGACGAAAAAAATTTATTTACATTAATGACAATGAGAAAATATTTAAAAGAAGATGAACCAGAATGGATGAAAGATTTACGGATATATTCACATTTAATTGATAAAGCCATTGACGAAGCATCTGATAATTATAATAAATGTATGAGTAAATTTAAAAAATCAGGCATTCCATTTACATTAAGTGTTAAAAATAAAAAAATCAAATTTCAAACTATGAATTTAGAAACTTCAATGTTTGACATTGAAACAAAAACGTTATTTAATAGAATAAGAACCAAAAATAATAAAGTGAAATCATTATTTGGAAATTTAAAATTATCTGAAAATATCAGTAAATTAGACATCTGTGATTTTTCAATAACATGTAATACAAAACTTAATAAATATTTTATTAATATAAATTATCATGATAACAAAATAAAAGATAAAGAAACATTAAAAAATAAGAAAGTATGTTCTATTGATCCTGGATTAAAAACATATTTAACATTATATTCCGATAATAAAGTAGAAGAATTAGGAATAGGAATAACAACAAAATTAAATAAAGTATGTAAGGAAGTAGATATAATAAATAGTAAAATGAATAAAAAGAAGGAAGAAAATAATAAAGAGTATAATTTATGTAATAATAAAAGAAGAAACTTAAAAAGAGCATTACATAGAAAAATAGAATACTTAGAAAATTTGAAGAGTGAATTACATAATAAATGTATAAATCATCTGATAAAAAGTTATGGAAAGATAGTATTACCAAAACTCGAAACCCAAGAGATGGCAGGTAAATTTAATTCCAAACTATCAATAGCATTATATAATCTATCAAATTATAAGTTTATGGAAAAATTAAAAATAAAAAGCAAAGAACATGATATAGAATTAGTAATAAGACCAGAATATTATACATCAAAGACATGTTCAAGATGTGGTTGGTTAAACAATAATTTAAAATTAACAGATAGAATATATAAATGTTTAGAATGCGAATTATGTATTGACAGAGACATAAATGCATCAAGAAACATAATGTTAAGAAATAACGAATGGGAGTTGCCCCCTTTACATCATTCTTAAATTTAAGGAAAGTATGTATTGTAACGTTATCCAAAATATTGGATAACTGTAATTAACTTGATATTACTATGATTATCAAGAAATATCAAGTTTTTAGCAACGGATGCTAATATGGAATATATGAAAGAAGTAATTAATAAAGTAGAAAATATTGGAATGTTTCCTTATTTAAGTTTTCTTGTTAATAGTGGAGTTGACTCTAGTATTAATTGTGAATTTACAATATTTCAAATGAGAGAGGAATTCATTAATTTATTTGAATTATCATCAGAATATAAAATTAGTTATGAATGTAGTCATATAGTTTTACCTTATGTTGTTTTTAAGGATAAATATCCAAACAGATTAGAATTTTGTGTTATTCAAAATCCTAAATACCTATCATCTGGAATAAATCAAACAATGTTAATGTTAAGAAAAATTTATGACTATAGCTTTTATAATGAAAATTTACAAAAATTAGGTTTATCAATTAAAGACAAAGAAAAATTTATAAATTTACTTTCTCAAAAGAAAACATTTATTTTAACTAAAGAAGATTTAGTGTCAGAAAAAGAAATTTATTATGCAAATATTCATTTTAGATTTGAAGAATAATTCATATATTTTGCGTTTTTCTAATGATTTTTTTATCTTTTTTTATATATATGTCAAGCATTAGTGATTCAATCGGTGGAGTCCGTGAAACGCTAGTTAACTCTGATGTTAATTTTCAAAACAATAAACACTATTTAATTATAGGTAAGCGAACATCTGGAAAAACAAATTTTATTATAAACAATATATATAGTAAAATTTCTAATGAGATAGATAATATTTATATATTTACTGCAAGTCATAATTATAAATTTTATGAAAAAATAACAGATTTATTCTATGATATAAAAGATTTAAATTTAATATTGTGTGATTTATTTAAAGAATATAAAGATAAAAAAACAAAAACATTAGTAATTTTTGACAATGTTATAAACAATATAAAATTTTATAAAAGCAATGAATTAATGGAATTATTTTATAATGCACGTCATTATGAAATAACTTTAATTGCAACTATGGAATATCCATTAGGTATTACTCCAGACCTGCAATTAAATTTTGATTATGTGATTACTGCACAAGAAAATTTTCATTCAAATATTCAAAGATTATATGAAGATTATTTTGGATTTTATCCAACTTTAAATATTTTTAAAAAAGTATTAGAATGTTTAGAAGTCCATGAATTTTTAGTTTTACGAGTAGGATATAAAAATAAAGTAGGGATAGAAAAAACTCTAACAGATAGTAATTATAAATTCATTGCTTCAAAAAACATAGATGAGATAAAAAGATTAATTAATGAAAAGAAGTTTTTAGAAGCCAAAACTATAATTAAGGAATTAAACGAAACAATAGATAATTTAGTAGGAATAAGGGATAGATTGAAGAAATTAGATTTATGAAAAATAACTAACCAAATAATATTAAACTATTTGCTTATGAAAAGCGAATGAACTTGATAAAATCAAATTCTTTTAAATCTAATTAATATATTAAAGTAATAAATCTTTAAGTCATTTTTTTACTAATAAAAAAAAATTATGAAAAATATATTAAAATCATTTTATAATAATAAAAATAACAAACCAAATAATATTAAACTATTTGCTTATGAAAAGCGAATGAACTTGATAAAATCAAATTCGTAATAAGGCAATATACTTTATATAGTAAACAAATTTTTAAGTGATTTTCATTTTCATTAATATTTTTTATAAATGAAATATATAATTATAGAAATGCCAGAAGTGATGGAAATTAGAAAATATGCTGATTTTATTAATTTATTATTAAAAAATCAAAAATTGAATGACATAAAAATAACAGGAGGAAGATATAAAAAACACAAAGCTTTTGAAAAGTATGATTTATTAAAAAAAAATTTACCATTAAAATTAATATCAGTAAAAACAAAAGGTAAATTTATTTACATTGAATTTGAAAACAATTTATATATTTTAAATACATTAGGTTTGAGTGGAGGTTGGGCATTTCAAAAAAATAATGCAAAACAATTTCAAATGCCACAATTATTAGAATACATAGATGAAACAAAGGTAGAAGTATATCTTCTGAGAAGTATGGATCATATAAATGTGGAATTTATATTTGATATAGGAAAATTAGTTTTTTTCGATATGTTAAGTTTTGGAACTTTAAAAGTTATTAATGAAACAAAAGATTTAGAAAAAAAATTAAATACATTAGGTCCTGATATAATGAATGAAAAAACAACACTTGACATATTTGAATCACGAATTAAAACAAATTCAAATGTGGATAAACCAATAGGAGTAGTTATTACAAACCAAAAATTAATATCAGGAATAGGAAATTATATTAGAGCAGATGCTTTATGGTTAGCAAAAATAAATCCATTTAGAAAAGTAAAAGATTTAAATGAAAATGAGATAAAAAAACTTTTTCATAGTTTGAAAGTTATAACATGGGGTAATTATAATAGAAAATATGCAATTACACATAAAATAATAAATAAAAGTGATAAAATACCATATGACTACAATAGGGACTTTTATGTTTATAGAGAAGAAAAAGATATATACAACAATCCTGTAGTTAAAGAAGAACTATATGAAGGTAGTCAAAAAAGATTTATATATTGGGTAAAAGGATATCAAAATTAAGCACTTGTGGCAGAAAATTTTATAACAGGTGCTTTATTTGTGTTTTTTTCCGGAATAAATCTAAAGTTATAAGTTTGTTCAGCATTTCTTTGCAAGTATGTAGGACAGAGATAGTCTGCTGGATCAAAATGAAACATTATATATTATTTATAAACATTATATTTTTATAATGTTTTTATTATTAAATTAAACAAAAAAAAAATTGAAAAAAAAAATGCCTGTCACTATCTTCTGAACTATAATATATATAAATTAATAGAATGACCAGCATTTATTCCCCCATTATTGTTTCGGCAAAACCTTCAGTTGAAGAAGTTGCACCTATGGATATCAAAGAATATTTAACGGCAAAAGAACATTGCGAAATGTGTAAAAAACATTTTGAAAGTGAAGAAAAAGTCGATTTTTCTGATCGAGAAAATTATTATGAAGATAAAGCCAAAATTTTAGATAATTTGATTATGTCTGGTGATTTTAAAATGTTTAAGATTTATTGCAAGAATTTTAATTCTTATGACTTGAAGAAAATTTTAAATTTACCTTATTATTCAAGTTATTTTGGAGGTAGACTGCATACTTTACTTTATCATACAACGGGTAAAGAAGCATTAGAGATGTATGTTTATCTTCGTGAAAATGGTGCAGAACCATTTAAGAATTATTATGGTGAATTGCCATATAATCAAGGAGGTATTTATTGGACAACTTTTCGAAGAAAGTTTGGTCGTAATCCTGACGAATTTGTAGAAACCTATCAAATGATTAAAAATTATGAATTAGGACAAAAACAAAAAAATCAGGTCATTTGTCATTGTGATTATCATACTGATTATCATACTGATTATCATACAGATTATTCAGATGATAGTTATACCAATAGTAATTTTTCAGATTCTGAGTAAAAAAATTAAATTAAAAACAATTTTTTATAATTTGCAGTTGCCTTATTTATTATTTCATCTTTTGATTTTAAAATAATAGTAGATATTTTATCAACAATAAACTCTAATGAATCAGGTTGATTACGTCGAATATCCCATTTTTTACTATAGGGATAAGGTATTAAAAAAGGAGAATCAGTTTCTAATATTAATTTATCTAGAGGTAAATATTTAATTGCTTCAACTAAATCATTATTTCTTTTATTATCGCAAATCCAACCAGTTATTCCTATGTAAAAACCTAGTTCAATATATTTCAATAAATGTTCTTTTTTTCCAGTAAAACAATGAACTATACCTTTTAAATTTGGATATTTTGCTTTATAAATAGATAATACATTATAAAAGTCATCAAAAGCATCTCTTTCGTGTAAATATAATGGTAAATTATGTTTATTTGCCAATTCAATTTGCGCAATAAATACCTCCATTTGTGTTTCGACAGGACTAAACATTCTATTATAATCCAAACCACATTCACCAATTGCAACAATTTTGTTATTTGAAATTAAATTGTCAAGTTTTTTCCAACTATCTAAAGTTGCAGTTTTTGCATTATGAGGATGTATACCAATTGTAGTTCTTATAGTAAAATCACCATCTGAATATTTTTTACAATATGTAAGGTTAGGTAGCCATTCTTTTTCACTATTAGAAATAGATATCCAACCTTTTAGACCAGCATCTATTGAATGTTGCTTAAGTGTTTCAATATAGTTATTAAATTGAGAACTACATAGATTTACTCCACAATCGTACATTATATTTAAATATATATCTAATATTATATTAAAATAGTTATTTTCAATTTTTATTGTTAATAAAAAAGTCTCTATAAAAAAAATGATTTTTTTATAGAATATTGAAAAAATATATATATAATTTTTAGTAAATGAATAAATTATTTGAGTATTTAAAAAGTTTTAATAGTCTTAATTTAAAAGAGATAAAGAAGACTTTACCTAAATTTATAAATAATGACATAAATAATTTTTGTTATTCAAAAGCAATATTTAATTTAAAAAAGTACAATAAAATAAAACTTACAGATTTTTCAAATGATAAATTTGAATTAGTTATAATTTGTTGGGACGAAAAATCAGAAACTTTAATTCATGATCACCCAGATAATGGATGTATATTATATTTGATAGATGGAGTGTTAGAAGAGGAATTGTATAACAAATCATTAAAACTAATAAAAAATTCTGTTTACAGACCAAAAAATGTTTCCTATATGGATAATAACAAAGGGTATCATAAAATAAAATGCCAAAAAAAAGCAATAAGTTTGCATATTTATTCCCCTCCAAATTATCAAATAAAAACTTTTACACATTAATATATAATTCTTCAGAATATTCTTCAACTAAATGATTAACATTTGAATTAAAAATTTCTTTAGCTTTTACATTTTTACCTTCTAAAATCCACTTTTCCGCATCAATACTATTTTTTATTTTAAACAATTTATTAATGTAATTAGTTTTAGCCCACCAGAAATTTCCAAAATAATATGGCTTAGAAGTTTTATTCAAATTACAACCAATAGTATCAAAGGTTTTAAGATATTCAAGACAATCTTGAAATTTATAGACATTAAAATAAAGCATCATATTAATCCAATCTAAAATATTTTGTTTTGTTTTGTCATAATAATTTTCTTTGGTATGTAAATATAAAATATTAGCATTTGAATGAAAATTACTGAATGTTTGTAATAATGCTAATGTGTTATTTTCTTGAGATTTAATATCAGAAGATAAATTAATAATTTTTATTTTGTCATCAGTAAATTTATTTATATTGAGTTGATTACCATAATTTATTATAAATACAAAATCTATTTTATCAAGTATTTTACTTTCATTAAAACATTTAATAAAATAATATAGAGTATCAATATTTTTAGGACAATGTATGAAAGAAACATTATTAATATTTTTAAATTTTTCACCAAAATATTTTTTGTATTCTGTATCATAACTAATAATTCTTTCTATTGTCGGACAAAAGGCATAATGATTAAGTATTTTTTGTTTTTCATTTTGGATATAAGGAAGTCTTTTTTCCCAAAGGTTATCATTAATTGCATTTTTAATAATTTGAAATGACTTTTCAAAATCATTCATATCTAATTGAACGAAGGCTCTTTCGTCAATATAGTCTAAAACATTTGGACAACCTGAGTAAAAACATAGACATTCTGATAAAATTGGTTCCCATAATTTTTCTGTTATATAATTATATTCATTATTATTTTCTACCATAAAATAATATTTATATGGTCGAATACCAATATTTTTATTGTCTTTAGGACATTTACCTGCATAATTTTTAAAATTACAAAAATTAAAAGAACTATAAATATCAATACTGACATCACTATCATTTTTAGTTTCTAAAAATTTAAGAAAATCTATTCTCTTAATATGTCCAGGATCAAAATATTTTGGACTACATATAATGGAAATTTTATTATTTTTGGTAGTATCTTTAGTAACAAAATTATTTAAATCTTTCCAGAAAGAATTTAATTCCCATATACAATTATTAATAAAATTATTATGACTTCTTACTTGCAAGAATTTATTTTCATCAGGTTTTGACCAAATACCCCAAGTTTTTACACCCCAAGTACTTTTTTCATCATATACCCAAGGTTCCATATGAAAAAATATAGTTTTAGAAGGTTCATAATATTCCTTGGTATTATTTATAATAACATAATAGTCTATATCGTCATTATCCCAAGTAAATAGAATATTGTTCCAAATATAATTTCCATTTGTTAGAACATTCCATTCATCACAAAGTTCTTTTGAATTTTTCCAGTTACACATAAGTTTTATTCTACAATATTTTTTATCAATATTTTGTATTTTTTTATCAACATTATTTATTTTTTCAAAATATTTTTTTTTAATAAAAATTCCATGTTCTGTATTTACATTAATCCAAGGTGTTTCAACTAATTTATTGATATCAATATCACCTTTAATAAAACCTAAAGTATTAAAAGCATTACAACTTTGATTATTGTAAACAATTTTGTTTAATTCAAACATATCTTTTTGAATAAATCCTATATCTCCACCATTAAAATCTAAACCTTTAATAAAAATCCATTTATCAAATAAATCTTTTAATTCTTTCTGAATTAAAATTTCTTTATTTTCGAAAATTTCGCTATTTGTAATTTTTTTTTCAGTTTCATTATTTTTTGTATAACTAAATTGGTCGACATTATTTAAATTATAAGCATTTGTACCATTTTTTTCAGAAGTTAATTTACCTGTATGTCTACAGATAACTTTATCAAAAAAACAAGATATATAATTATTTTTAAAAAATTTTTCTGCATATTCTCTTTCAAAAAAACCAAATTTATCAGTGAAATAACCTAATGTTTTAAATATTTCAGTATTTAAAAGTGAAGGTCTTAAAGAATAATGAGGCCAATAAACACAACTTCTACCATTTTTTAGACAACTTTGTAAATAATCGTTTGGATTAGTTTTTTCGTTATAGTGTTCATGAATCAAATAATTTATATATCCATCATCAGTAATACATAAGTAACCGCCATTCACATTTTCTTCTTCAATTTCAGTATAATTTTTGTTAAATAAAACTTGTGCAATTTTTTTATTATTAATATTTTGATTTTCTGGAATATTACATATTGATATAATGTTTGTTTGATTAATAATATTTAATGCTTCGGTTATATAATTACCTTCGACATAAAATTGCCAATCATCTTCCATATGAATTAAATATGGCGTTTTAACTTCATCTATAATAATATTCATACTTTGAATATGTCCTTTTTGTTCAGGAGTTTTCATTATAAATTTAAAAAAAGGATAAAGTTTTTTCATTTTATCTCTGTCTTCTTCTGAAGAATTATCATCAACACAAATATATTCATCAATTAATAGAACATCTTTGCAGTAATGAATAAATGAATTCATAGTTTTTTCAAATAAATCAAATCTCTTGCAAGTAGTTATACTAAAAGTAATTTTTTTATCAATATTTGGTGAATTAACCTTAAGTACTATGTCATTTATTTTTTGTTGATTATATAAATTTTTAATTCCTTTAAATTTTTTAACAAATAATCCGTCTGGAGAGTTAAATTTATCACTAATATCAATAAATTTATCTTCTGGGGTTATACTATGTTTAAAAAATCCGTATGTATTGAACGCTACACAATTTGGATATAAATCAGAAATAGCAATGAGTTCAT
>Ga0194130_10000906_pt1 | contig 51436 bp, 47 predicted proteins | sample TA2KigsurfametaG_FD_160084 | JGI IMG/M metagenome (GOLD analysis project Ga0194130, IMG submission 160084) | Freshwater microbial communities from Lake Tanganyika, Tanzania - TA2015050 Kigoma 12 surface | ecosystem: Environmental > Aquatic > Freshwater > Lake | place: Tanzania: Lake Tanganyika...
GACGGTGATCGACACGCCGCAGTGGTTGGCGCACCCGGGTTCGGTCGGTCGGCCGATCCTCGGGACGCTGCACATCTGCGACGAGACCGGTGCCGAGGTGCCGGTCGGGACAGCGGGCACCGTCTATTTCGAGCGTGACGCGCAGGTGTTCACCTACCACAACGACCCGGAGAAGACCGCCGACGCCCAGCACCCGACGATGCCGAACTGGACCCGGCTCGGCGACGTCGGGTACCTCGACGACGAGGGGTACCTCTACCTCACCGACCGGGAGACGTTCATGATCATCTCCGGCGGGGTGAACATCTACCCCCAGGAGATCGAGAACGCCCTCGTGCTCCATCCGAAGATCGCCGACGTCGCCGTCTTCGGCGTGCCCAACGCAGAGATGGGCGAGGAGGTCAAGGCGGTCGTCCAGCTCGCCGTCGGGGTCGAGCCGTCCGACGAGGTCACCGGTGAGATCCTCGCGTTCGCCCGGGAGCACCTCGCGCAGTACAAGGTCCCGAGGTCGGTCGACTACCTGCCCGAGCTGCCGCGCCTCGAGACCGGCAAGCTGTACAAGCGGCTGCTGAAGGACCGGTACTGGGGCAACCACTCCACCCGGATCGTCTGATTCAGCTCGACCACCGGGTCTGACCGAACCGGTAACCGACGGAACGCACCGTCTGGATCAGGTTCGCATGCTCCTCGCCGAGCTTCGCCCGCAGGCGGCGCACGTGCACGTCGACCGTGCGCGCCCCGCCGTAGTACTCGTAGCCCCACACCCGGTTCAGCAGCGCCTCGCGGGTGAAGACCTTGCCCGGGTGCTGGGCGAGGAACTTCAGCAGCTCGTACTCCATGTACGTGAGGGTGAGCGGCTCGCGGGCGATCGCAGCCTGGTAGGTCTCGAGGTTGAGGACGAGATCGCCGTGCACGACGAGGTCCGAGCGTTCGGACCGCCCGAGACGCACGAACTGGCGGCGGAGGCGGGCGTCGAGCTCCCGGTGGTTGAGCGGGGCGAGGACGAAGTCGTCGTAGAGCCCGTCCTCTCCCTCGAGGACGGGGAGCTGATCGGATCGCAGGACGATCACCAGCGGCTCGAGCGGGTAGTCCCGGTCGCGGAGCACCTTGGCGAGGGCGAGCGCGGCGTCCGGGTCGTCCTCGGCGACGAGCACGGCACCGCTCCAGCCGTTCTCGGGTTCCTTCCGGGTCGCCTCGACATCGTCGCGCACGCCGATGTAGGTGAGGTCGGCACGGCCGAGCGCCTGCGCAAGGTCGGCAGGAACCGGGTAGGGGTAGACGAGCAGGGGTTCCATCAGGCGCTCACCGCACGGAACGGTACCGCGTCCGCCCGCCCCGACCCGCACCCCGCGGGCCGATCCGTTCACACGGCGTTCACAATCGGAACACGGTAGGGAAACGGTGAGGTGCCACCATGGCGCCACGGCCCCCCGGTCGGGCTCCCGACGAGCGGGGGCCGCAGCACGAGAGAGGTGACACCGTGGAGAACAGAACGCCGTCCGAGGTGATCGAGTACGCGAGGCAGCAGGGCGTCGAATTCGTCGACCTCCGCTTCTGCGACCTGCCCGGCCAGATGCAGCACTACTCGGCGCCGCTGCACGAGCTCTCGGAGGACTCCTTCGAGGAGGGCTTCGGGTTCGACGGCAGCTCGATCCGCGGCTTCCAGGAGATCCAGGAGTCGGACATGATCCTGCTCCCGGACCCGAACACAGCGGTCATCGACCCCTTCCGCACCCGGAAGACGATGAACCTCAACTGCTTCGTGCACGACCCGCTGACGGGCGAGCAGTACAGCCGTGACCCGCGGAACATCGCACGGAAGGCCGAGGCCTACCTGATCTCCACCGGTCTCGCCGACACCTGCTTCATGGGTCCTGAGGCGGAGTTCTTCATCTTCGACTCCGCCCGGTTCCAGCAGAACGCCAACAGCGCGTTCTACGAGGTCGACTCCGATGCTGCGGCGTGGAACCTCGGCAAGGAGTTCAACCTCGACGGCACCCGGAACCGCGGCTACAAGCCCCGGCACAAGGAGGGCTACTTCCCGGTTCCGCCGAGCGACCAGTTCCAGGACCTCCGGTCCGACATGGTCGCCCTCATGGAGCAGTGCGGCATCGAGATCGAGCTGCAGCACCACGAGGTCGCCACCGGCGGGCAGGCCGAGATCGACATGCGCTTCGACACCCTCCTGCGGGTGGCCGACAAGCTCATGCTCTACAAGTACATCGTCAAGAACGTGGCGTGGGCCGCAGGCAAGACGGCGACGTTCATGCCGAAGCCGCTGTTCCAGGACAACGGCTCGGGCATGCACACCCACCAGTCGCTGTGGAAGGGCGGCTCGCCGTTGTTCTACGACGGCGACAAGTACGCCGGCCTGTCGGACATGGCCCGGTGGTACATCGGCGGTCTGCTCAAGCACGCTCCGGCGATTCTCGGCTTCGCTGCGCCGACGACGAACTCCTACAAGCGGCTCGTGCCGGGCTACGAGGCCCCGGTGAACCTGGTGTACAGCCAGCGGAACCGCTCCGCAGCGATCCGGATCCCGCAGTACTCGAAGTCGCCGAAGGCGAAGCGTCTCGAGTTCCGCTGCCCGGACCCGTCGTGCAACCCCTACCTGGCGTTCGCGGCCCAGCTCATGGCGGGCCTCGACGGGATCCAGAACCGGATCGAGCCGCCGGCGCCGGTCGACCAGAACCTGTACGACCTCCCGCCGGAGGAGCTCGCCAAGGTCCCGCAGGTGCCGGGGTCGCTCGAGGCGTCGCTCGACGCCCTCGAGGCGGACCATGCGTTCCTGCTCGCCGGTGGCGTGTTCACTCAGGACGTGGTCGACACGTGGATCGCCTACAAGCGGGAGAAGGAAGTCGACGCCATCCGGCTGCGGCCCCACCCGTATGAGTTCCACCTGTACTTCGACCTGTGAGTCGGACCCGCCGCAGGGCGGAACCGGTGGTCGCGTGACGGCGGCGGCGCCTTCGGGCGCCGCCGCTGCGCGTCAGGCGCAGCAGCCGCCAGCGGCGGGCTTGGTCGCCCGCACGATGGCCGCGTGGATGCCGTCGCCGACGCTGGAGGTGAAGGTCACCGACACGTCGTCGAATCCTGCCGACTCGAGACCGGCCGTGTAGGCGGCGACGGGCAGGGCGCCGGCGATGCAGCCGGCGTAGGAACCCTGTGCGACGCGCTCCTCGGCGGAGAGGCGGTCCTCGGTCACGACGTCGCTGACGCCGACACGCCCACCCGGCCGGAGCACCCGGAACATCTCGCCGAACACGGCGTCCTTGTCGGCGGCGAGGTTGATCACGCAGTTCGAGATGATCACGTCGACGCTGCCGTCCTCGACGGGGAGCTCCTCGATGTGGCCCTTGCGGAACTCGACGTTCGTCGCCCCGGCCTCGGTCGCGTTGCGACGCGCCAGCTCGAGCATGTCGTCGGTCATGTCGACGCCGATCGCCCGACCGGTCGGTCCGACCCGGCGTGCCGACAGCAGCACGTCGATGCCGCCGCCGGACCCGAGGTCGAGGACCACCTCACCGGCCCGCAGCTCGGCGACCGCAGTCGGGTTCCCGCATCCGAGGCTTGCGAGTGCGACGGCGTCGGGCAACGAACCGAGTTCGTCGGCGACCGTGTCGTAGTGCACGGCGCCCCACGTGCGCTCGTCTTCGCCACAGCAGGCGGCACCGCCCGCGGCGGCGGTCCGGGCGGCGGCGGCGTAGTGCTCTTCGACCTCGAGGTGGATGAGGTTGCGCTCGGCCATGCCGACGACGCTACCGGCCGGGGGCCGGCACCGTCGCCGGCGTTCAGGCGAACAGGGCGTCGACGACCGCGGCGGCGGCGCCGCACCGGTCGGCGTGCACCGCCGCGACGGCCGTCGCAGCCGGTCCGTCGATGCCGAGCAGCCGTCCGAGGTCGACGAGTTCCTCGTCCCGAGCGGGGAGCTGATCGGCGTTCACCGCACCGCGCAGGTGGAGAGCGTTGCGGGCGCGGGAACAGAACCGGTGGGCTTCGACGAGCACCTCGACGTCGCCTGCTGCGAGCACGCCCGCCTCCCCGAGGGCCCGAAGGGCCGGGAGAGTCCCCGGGTCGCGAACCGCCGGGACCTCCCGGCCGTGACGGAGTTGCAGCAGTTGGGTGGCGAACTCGATGTCGGCGAGACCGCCGGGGCCGAGCTTGAGGTGCCGGGCCGGGACCTCGCCGCGCCGGAACCGTTCGGTTCGCACCCGGTTGCGCATGTGCCCGATCTCGGCGGACTCCTCGGCAGTGAGTCCGCGTCCGAACGCCACCTCGTCGCGGAGCGCGGCGAACTCGACGGCGAGCGCCGGGTCGCCGGCGACGACGCGGGCGCGGGTCATCGCCTGGCGTTCCCACAGCAGCGCGTGCGACCGGTGGTGCTCGCGGTACGAGTCGATCGTGCGGGAGAGGAGGCCGCTCGACCCCTCCGGCCGGAGGCGCGCGTCGATCTCCCACGCCCGTCCCTCGGCGGTGAGGGCGCCGACGTCGGCGAGCAGACGGGCAGCGGTCGCCTCCGCAGCGGTCCGGTCGCCGGCATGGACGAACAGCACGTCGAGATCGGAGGGGTAACCGAGCTCGCGTCCGCCGTGCTTGCCCATCCCCACGACGGCCATCGGCACCGAGGGGGCGAGTGCGGCGAGCTCGCCGGTGAGCGCGGCGTCGGCGAGGTCGGCGAGCTCCCGGCCGACCTGTTCGACGTCGGCCATGCCGAGCACGTCGCGGGTCGCCACTCGGAGCTCGCCGCGGCGCTTGAACCGGCGCAGGCCGTCCTGGCGGGCGGCGTCGTCGTCGGACCGCCAGCGGAGCGTCTCGACGGCGTCCTCACGGAGTTCGGCGGCGTCCCGGGGGGAGAGGATCTCGTCCTCGGCAAGTTCGGCGACGAAGTCGGGTTGGCGGCGGATCGCCTGCCCGATCAGCTTCGACGACCCGAGCACCCGACAGAGTCGTTCACCGGCGACCGGCGACTCCCGCAGCACCGGGACGACCGCGGTCGCCCGTACCGGCCCATCGAGCACGACCCGCAGCTGCAGGAGGCCGAGGTCGGGGTTCGGGGCGACGGAGAGGGCCTCGAGGAGCCCGGGCAGGAGGAGGCGGAGCTGGGTGGCGTTGCGGCCGCGGCCCATGGTCAGCTCCTCCACAGCGGCCCGTGTCGCAGCGAGATCACGGAACCCGAATGCAGCGAGTTGCTCGGCGAGCGCCGCGCCGTCGGTGGGGCGGGTCCCGGCGAGCGCCTCGAGCAGCGGGCGGAAGAAGAGGCGCTCGTGGATGGAGCGCACCGACGCCTGATGGCGTCGGTGCGTCGCCTCGAACTGTTCCCGTGCGGTCGCCGCTGCGGTGTCGCGGTAGCCGAGGACCCGCGCGAGCCGGTCGAGCCCTGCGTCGTCCGCCGGGAGAGCGTAGACCTGATGCTCGCCCTCGAGCTGCAGTCGGTGTTCGACGGTGCGCAGGTAGCGGTAGGCGACGTCGAGGTGTTCTGCGTCGTCGCGGTCGACGTAGCCGTTGCGCGCGAGCTGGGCGAGCGCGTCGAGGGTCGTCGCCGAGCGGATCGCCGGGTCGTGCCGGCCGTGCACGAGCTGCAGGAGCTGGACGGCGATCTCGATGTCGCGGATCCCGCCCCGGCCGCGCTTCACCTCGCGCTCGAAGGTTCCGGCACGTTCGAGCAGGCCTTCGGCGCGGGCCTTGAGCGCCCGGATCGACCGCACGTCGTCGTCGGCCAGCGGGGCCTCCCACAGTGCCGGGCGTGTGGCGGAGAACCAGGTGACGGCGAGGTCGACGTCGCCGGCGCAGAACCTCGACTTGAGCAGCGCCTGGCGTTCCCAGGCGAGCGCCCGTTCGGCGTAGTGCGCCCGGTAGGCGGCGACGGTCCGGGACAGGGCGCCGACCTTGCCGTCGGGTCGCAGGTCGGCGTCGGTGCGGAACACGATCCCGTCGACGGTCTGGTCGGACATCAGCGCGATGACCCGACGGGCGGTGCGCACGGCGGTGAACTCGTCGCCCTCGTGCACGAAGAGCACGTCGACGTCGCTCGCGTAGTTCAGCTCCCGTCCCCCGAGCTTGCCCATCGCGAGGATGGCGAACGGCTGCGTCGGCGCGGCGGCGACCAGTGCTCCGCCGAGGCAGGCGTCGGCGATGTCGGACACCTCCCGGGCCACGACGGCGAGGTCGGCGAGGCCGAGGAGGTCCCGCAGGGCGACCCGCACGAACTCCTGCCGCTTCCACCGTCGGAGCACGGCGCCGGCGTCGGCACCCGGCGTACGCAGGAGGGCGAGCACCTCGTCGCGCCGTTCCGCCGGCTCGCGCTCGGTGAGGTCTTCGACGACGGCGAGCAGCGACGGGTCGCGCAGGACGGCCTCGGTCAGCGACCGGGATGCATCCGCGAGGGCGACCACGGCACGGGCGACGTGCTCGTCGTCGCGGAGGCGGGCGCCGAGCGTCGGGTCCGCGGATGCGAGTCGTTCGACGACGACGGCGACCCATCGTGGGTCACCGGCGTCGCGGACGATCGCGTCGAGCACTCAGAGCACTCCGAGGTGCCGGTCGAGCTCGTAGGGCGTCACCTCGGCGCAGTACTCCGCCCACTCTCGCCGCTTGTTCCGCAGCAGGTGCTCGAACGTGTGCTCGCCGAGGGCCTCGCGCAGCAGGTCCGAGCGTTCGAGCTCGGTGACCGCTTCGCCGAGGGTGCGTGGGAGCGACCGCACCCCGAGCGCTGCGAGCTCCTCCTCGCCGAGGGCGTAGAGGTTGTCCGCTGCCTCGACGGGGAGCTCGAGGCCCCGTTCGATGCCGTCGAGACCGGCGGCGAGCATGACCGAGAGCGCGAGGTAGGGGTTGCACGCCGGGTCCGGGGCCCGGTACTCCACGCGCGTGGACGCCGCCTTGGCGGCGGGCACCGGCGGCACCCGCACGAGCGCCGACCGGTTGTTGCGCGCCCAGCAGATGTGCACGGGAGCCTCGAAGCCGGCGACGAGCCGCTTGTAGGAGTTCACCCACGGGTTCGTTACCGCGGTCATCGCGGCGGCGTGATGGAGGAGTCCGGCGATGAAGGACCGGCCGACCGCGGTCAACCCGAACGGATCGTCCGGCGCGGCGAACGCGTTGACGTCGCCCTCGAACAGCGAGAGGTGGGTGTGCATGCCGGAACCGTTCACGCCACGGATCGGCTTCGGCATGAAGGTCGCGTACACCCCGAACTGGTGGGCGACCTCCTTCACGGCGGTCCGGAAGGTGATGATCGAGTCGGCCATGGTGAGCGCGTCGGTGGCGCGCAGGTCGATCTCCTGCTGGCCGGGGGCGATCTCGTGGTGGCTGCTCTCCACCGGGATGCCCATCGCCTCGAGCGTGAGGATGGTGTTCCGCCGCAGCCCGGCAGTCGCCTCCGGTGCGTTCTGGTCGAAGTAGCCGACCCGGTCGACCGGTTCCGGCGTGCCCTCGGAGGAACGGAGGTAGAAGAACTCCATCTCCGGGCTGACGTGCAGGGTGAACCCGGCGGCGCGGGCGCGGGCGAGGTTGCGCTTGAGGACCTGACGCGGGTCGCCGGCGAAGGTGGCGCCGGACTGGTCGAGGATGTCGCAGAACATGCGCGCCACCGGCTCGTCGTCCTTGCGCCAGGAGAGCAGCTCGAAGGTGGTCGGATCGGGGCGGGCGACCATGTCGGCCTCCTGCACCCGCGAGAACCCCTCGATCACCGATCCGTCGAAGGTCATGCCCTCGTCGAAGGCGACCTCGAGTTCCGCCGGCGTGATCGCGAACGACTTCAGCGAACCCTGGACGTCGGTGAACCACATCCGGATGAACCGAACCGAGCGCTCCTCGACGGTGCGCAGGACGTACTCGTCGGCTCGGCGTCGTCCTGCTGCTGACCGGTCGTTCTCCATGGGCACCATTCTGGCGCGGCGGCCGCTGGCGTACGCTGGCGGACGTGTCATCCTCCCGCAGGATCCGTGTCGCGACGTGCCAGCTCGACACCGTCGTCGGTGACCTCGACGGCAACGTCGCCGCGGTCGTCGCGGCGCTCACGGAGGCGGAGTCGGCCGGCTGCGACCTCGCCGTGTTCCCCGAACTGACGCTGACCGGGTACCCGCCCGAGGATCTCGTCCTCCGTCCGGCGTTCGTCGAGGCGAACCTCGCGGCGCTCGACAGGGTCGCCGCAGCGACCGGTCGGTGCGTGGCGGTCGTCGGGTTCGTCGACGGTGGGGACGCGCTCGGGAACGCCGCCGCCGTCTGCGCGGACGGGCGCGTGCACGGGATCGTGCGCAAACAGCTCCTGCCGAACTACGGGCCGTTCGATGAACAGCGGTACTTCACGCCGGGTGACGTCGACCAGCCGCTCTTCGTCGTGGCGGGTGTTCCGGTCGGGGTGACGATCTGCGAGGACGCGTGGGCGCCGGCCGGGCCGATCGCCCGTGCCGCCGCGGGTGGGGCGCACCTCGTGCTGAGCCTGAACGCGTCGCCCTACCACCGGGGCAAGGCGTCCGATCGTGAGCGGATGATCGCGACCCGGGCGGCGGACGCCAGCGCGGCGATCGTGTACGTGAACCTCGTCGGCGGTCAGGACGAACTGGTCTTCGACGGCGGCTCCTTCGTCGTCGACGCGGACGGTGAGCTCGTCGCCCGGTCCCCGCAGTTCCTCGAGCACGTCGCCGTCACCGAGCTCGAGATCCGGCCGGTGTACCGCAAGCGGCTCGTGGACCCGAGGCACCGTCCCGACGCAGCCCCGCTGCCGCTCGTCCCGGTGACCGACGCCGTCGAGGGTCGGCCCCGCTCGGCGAACGTCGTCGCCGACCCGCTCGACCCCGTCGCGGAGGTCTACGCCGCACTGACGCTCGCGACCCGTGACTACGTCCGCAAGAACGGGTTCAGCGACGTGGTCATCGGCCTGTCCGGCGGGGTCGACTCGTCGCTCGTCGCGGCGATCGCAGCGGATGCGCTCGGTCCGGACCGCGTGCACGGCGTGCTGATGCCGTCCCGCTACTCCTCGGACCACTCCGTCGCCGACGCCGAGGCGCTCGCCGCGGCGCTCGGCATCGAGGCCCGGACGATCCCGATCGACGAGGCGCATCGCGCCTTCGAGTCGATGCTCGCGCCGAGCTTCGCCGGGCGTGGTGCCGATCTCACCGAGGAGAACCTGCAGTCACGCCTCCGCGGCGTCACCCTGATGGCGTTGTCGAACAAGTTCGGCTGGCTGGTGCTCACGACGTCGAACAAGTCGGAGTCGGCGGTCGGGTACGCGACCCTCTACGGCGACACGGCCGGGGCCTTCTCGGTGATCAAGGACGTGCCGAAGCTGCTCGTGTACGAGCTGTGCCGGTGGCGTAACGAGCGGGACGGTGCCCCGGTGATCCCGGTGTCGGTGCTCACCAAGCCGCCCTCGGCGGAGTTGCGACCCGACCAGCGTGACGACCAGAGCCTGCCGCCGTACGAGGTGCTCGATCCGATCATCGACGGGTTCGTCGACGACGACCGGTCGGTGGACGAACTCGTCGACGCGGGCTTCGACCGCGCCGTGGTCGAACGGATCGCCCGACTGATCGTGCTCGCCGAGTACAAGCGTCGGCAGACGGCGCCGGGCGCCCGGATCTCGACGAAGGCCTTCGGCAAGGACCGACGCCTCCCGATCACGAACCGGTACGGCGGATGACGCTGCAGGAGTTGGCGCAGGTGCTCGGTGTGTGGTGCTGGGGTGAGCGCCGCCTGTTCGAGATCGTCGGGTCGTGGGTGCCGTCGACGCCGGAGCCGGCGGTGAAGGCGTGCTTCGCCGAAGCGAGCCTGCGACACGCCTGGCGAGCGGCGCGACTCGAGGAGCTCTTCCCCTCTGCCTACGTCCCGCCCGCCTCGACGCTCGTCCGGCCCGGCCCCGACGCACCGATGCTCGAGGCGCTCGCCCGCCTCGACGACACGGTCCCGCGACTCGCGGCGTTGTACCGGGTGGTCGTGCCGGCCCGGATCGCGGCCTACGACCGGTGGCTCGACGCCGCCACCCTCACCGAGCGTCCCTACGTGCGCGCGCTCCGTGGTGTGCGCAACGACCAGGTCGAGGATTGGGCCGCTGCCGTTGGGGAACTCCACCGGTGTGTCCGAACCGCCGCCGACGCCGCCATCGCAGCCGCAGCCTGCGCCGATGTGGAAGCGGCGAGTCTGCGCTGAGGTCCGACGTGGTCTCGCCGCGGGTCCCGGCCCGTGGAAAGGGTTGACCGGATCGGTATCGTGACTACGCACGTCATCCGGCTGTAGAGAGGTTGCACCTTGCCGAAGGAGCGCGTCGAGCGGGACGAGGAAGACCTCGTCCGTCTCTACCTCACCGACATCGGGCAGTATCCGCTGCTCACCAAGGACGACGAGGTGCGCCTCGCCCAGCAGATCGAGAACGGTGTGCAGGCCCGCACCGAACTCGACAGCGCCACCGACGTCACCGCCGCGCGCAAGCGCGAGCTCCGTCGGCTCGTCCGCACCGGTGAGGACGCCGAGCGCACGTTCGTGCAGTCGAACCTCCGGCTCGTGGTGTCGATCGCCAAGAAGTACCAGGCGTCCGGCCTGCCGCTGCTCGACCTGATTCAGGAGGGCAACCTCGGCCTCATGCACGCCGTCGAGAAGTTCGACTGGCGCAAGGGGTTCAAGTTCTCGACCTACGCGACGTGGTGGATCCGCCAGGCGATCACCCGTGGCATCGCGAACACGGGCCGGACCATCCGTCTGCCTGTGCACGCCGGCGACACCCTCGCCCGTCTCCAGAAGGCTCGTGCACGCCTCGAGCTCAAGCTCGGACGTCCGGCGACGCTCGCCGAGCTCTCGGCCGAGGTCGAGATGCCCGAGGACAAGGTGACCGAGGCGCTGCGCTTCGCCGCCGAGCCGCTCTCGCTCTCCGAACCGCTGCGTGAGGACGGCGACGCCGAGCTCGGCGACGTCGTCGAGGACCGCTCGGCGGAATCACCTTTCGAGGTCGCCGCCACGGCACTGCTCCCCGAGGAGATCAGCCGTCTGCTCGCCCCGCTCGACGAACGGGAGCGTGAGATCCTCAAGCTCCGCTTCGGTCTCGACCGCGGTGAGCCCCGAACGCTCGAGGAAGTCGGCGAGCACTTCAACCTGACGCGTGAGCGGATCCGCCAGATCGAGGCGCGTGCGATGTCGAAGCTGCGGCACCCGAGCTCCGACACCGGGGCCCGCGACCTCCTCGCCGTCTGAGCAGCGGGAGGCGCGCCGGCCCACAGGGTCAGATCGCGTCGTCGCCCATCTCGCCGGTGCGGATCCGCACCACGCGCTCGGCCTCGGTGACCCAGACCTTGCCGTCGCCGATCTTGCCGGTACGGGCTCCCTGGCTGATCGCGTCGATCACCTGATCGACCCGGTCGGCTGCACAGACCACCTCGATGCGGACCTTGGGTTGGAAGTCGACCTGGTACTCGGCGCCGCGGTACACCTCGGTGTGCCCGCCCTGGCGGCCGAAGCCCTGGACCTCCGTCACCGTCATGCCGGTCACACCGGCCTGTTGCAGCGCAGCCTTGACGTCGTCGAGCTTGAACGGCTTCACGACGGCGGTCACGATCTTCTGCACGGTTGCCTCCTTCACGGGAACCCGGAAACTACATGTTGTAGGCGACCTCGGCGTGCTGGCTGACGTCGAGCCCGCGGTCCTCGTCCTCGCCGGACACCCGCAGACCGATCGTCAGGTCGATCAGCTTTGCGAGCACCAGGGTGACGACCGCCGAGTAGGCGAACGTCACGACGCTCGCCACGACCTGCTTGCCGAGGAGCGTCGCGCCACCGCCGAAGAGCAGGCCGTCGGCGGCGGCGGAGTTCACGCTCGTGTCGGCGAACACCCCGAGCAGCAGCGAACCGACGAGCCCGCCGACGAGATGGACGCCGACCACGTCGAGGCTGTCGTCGTAGCCGAGCTTCGTCTTCAGGCTGATCGCGAGGAAGCAGAGCCCACTGGCCACCGCACCGATGGCGATCGCAGAGGTTCCCCCGACGAACCCGGCGCAGGGGGTGATGGCCACGAGACCGGCCACGGCACCCGACGCCGCACCGAGGGTCGTCGCATGGCCGGTGCGCACGCGCTCGACCACGAGCCACCCGAGCATGCCGGCGGCGGCGGCCGTGTTCGTGTTGAGGAACGCCTGGGCGGCGAGGCCGTTCGCACCGAGGGCCGACCCCGCGTTGAACCCGAACCATCCGAACCACAGGATGCCGGTGCCGAGCACCGTGAAGGGCAGGTTGTGGGGCGGCATCGGCGTCGCCGGCCAGCCCTTGCGGCGTCCGAGCACGAGGCAGAGCACGAGGGCAGCGGCACCGGCGTTGATGTGCACGACGGCACCGCCCGCGAAGTCGAGCGCTCCGAGGGCGAACAGCCAGCCGGTCGGGCTGAAGACCCAGTGTGCGACCGGCGCATAGACGAGCAGCGACCACGCCGCGATGAACACGGCGTACGCCGCGAAGCGCATGCGGTCCGCCACGGCGCCGGTGATCAGTGCCGGCGTGATCACCGCGAACATCATCTGGAAGATCGCGAACGCCACCGGCGGGATCGTGAGCGCGAGATCGTCGACGTAGCCGGGGAGCGTGAACCCCTCACGGCCGAGGTCACCGAGGCCGGCGAGGGACAAGTCGCCGATCAGGCTGCCGCCGTCACCGAACGCCAGGCTGAACCCGACGGCGACCCAGAGCACGCTGACGACACCCATGGAGAAAACGTTCTGCATGAGCATGCCGAGCACGTTCTTCGAGCGGACCATGCCCCCGTAGAAGAACGCCAGGCCCGGTGTCATGAAGAGCACGAGCGCCGACGACGTCAGTACCCACGCAGTCGCCCCGGAGTCGATGTCCACGTCCCACCTCCTGGCGCCGGGGCTACCCCGGACGCTGGCAGGCAGTCTGCCGACATGCCGTTACCCGTCGGTTTCCGATTTGTTTCGGGAATGTGAACGCGAAGGTCCTGCGGCGGATCACCCACGCCGCAGGACCTTCAGAATCCGTCGATCGGAACGATCAGACGGCGTCGTCGCCCATCTCGCCGGTGCGGATCCGCACGACGCGCTCGACCTCGGTGACCCAGACCTTGCCGTCGCCGATCTTGCCGGTGCGGGCGGCGCCGCTGACCGCCTCGATCACGCTGTCGACCTCCGAGGCGGCGCACACGATCTCGATGCGGACCTTGGGCTGGAAGTCGACCTGGTACTCGGCGCCGCGGTACACCTCGGTGTGTCCGCCCTGGCGGCCGAAGCCCTGGACCTCCGTGACCGTCATGCCGGTCACGCCGGCCTGCTGCAGCGCAGCCTTGACATCGTCCAGCTTGAACGGCTTCACGATGGCGGTGATGAGTTTCGGCACGGTTCGCTCCTTCCGGGGACCACGGGGCCGGCCGATGCCGGGGCTACCCGCAGCAATGATTGTGGCCGGTGGCGTTTTCGACGCAGTTTCCCGATTGTTTCGGTTCGGTGAACCCGCCGGAGGTCACCAGGTGTCGACGCAGGGCCGCTTCGGTGTCTCGCGTGCCCGCCAGTGGGGGACGGGAGCGGAGCGGAGCCCGGACAGGATCCAGTGGCGGGACTCGGCCGGATCGACGACGGCGTCGATCTCGAAGATCATCGCCGTGTTGACCGCCTTGCCGTTCTCGTACATCTTCGCGACGAGCTTGTCGTAGAGCGCCCGGCGTTCCGCCGGCTCCTCGACCGCTTCGAGCTCCTTGCGGAACCCGAGCTTGACGGCACCCTCGAGCCCCATTCCGCCGAACTCGCCCGTCGGCCACGACACGGCCCAGAACGGGGTCTTCATGCTGCCTGCGGCCATGCCCTGGGCGCCGAGGCCGTAGGACTTGCGCAGCACGATCGTGAAGAACGGCACGGTGACCGACGCAGCGGTCACGAACATGCGGCAGCAGTGGCGGACGAGCGCGAGCTTCTCGTACTCGGGGCCGACCATGTTGCCGGGGGTGTCGCACAACGAGACGATCGGCAGGTCGAACGCGTCGCAGAGCTGGATGAACCGGGTGGCCTTGTCGGCGGCGTCGCTGTCGATCGCGCCGCCGAGGTGCGACGGGTCGTTGGCGATGACCCCGACGGGCCGACCTTCGATCCGTGCGAACGCGGTGACCATGCCGTGCCCGAAGCCGCGTCGGATCTCGAGCACCGACCCCACGTCGAACATCGTGTCGATGACCTTGCGGACGTCGTAGATGCGGAGGCGGTTCTCCGGCACGATGTGCCGCAGTTCCCGTTGGTCGTGCTCCTCCCAGTCCGCCGTGCGGCCCTGGAAGTAGGAGAGGTACTGCTTGGCGACCTCGACGGCGTGCGCCTCGTCGCGCACGACGATGTCGACGACCCCGTTGGGGACCTGCACCGAGAGCGGACCGACCTCCTCCGGCCGGTAGACGCCGAGCCCACCGCCCTCGATCATCGCCGGGCCGCCCATGCCGATGTTCGACCCTTCGGTGGCGATGACGACGTCGCAGCAGCCGAGGATCACGGCGTTGCCGGCGAAGCATCGGCCGGTCGTGATGCCCACCAGCGGCACGGTGCCCGAGAGCTGACCCCAGGTGTGGAACGTGGTCACGTCGAGGCCGCCGCCCGAGATCACGTCGACGTCACCGGGGCGCCCGCCGCCGCCTTCCGCGAAGAACACGACCGGGAGCCGCCAGTCGCGGGCGAGCTCCATCATCCGGTCCTTCTTGTAGTGGTTGAAGAACCCCTGGGTACCGGCGAGGACCGTGTAGTCGTAGGACATCACGACCGCCTGCGAGCCGTCCTCGCCGAACTGGTCGCCGTTCACCGAACCGACCCCGGCGAGCATGCCGTCCGCCGGCGTGTTCTCCATGAGGTCCTCGACCGTTCGCCGTGACCGCTGGGCGGCAACGGTGAGCGCCCCGTACTCGATCCAGGACCCGTCATCGACGAGGTCGGCGACGTTCTCGCGTGCGGTCCGCATGCCGGTGCGGCGACGGCGGGCGACCGCATCGGGACGGTTCTCGTCGAGCCCGTGCGCGTGGCGGGCGATCACCTCGGCGAGATCGGGCCGGATGTGGTCGAGGTCGACGGCGTCGGCGTCGAGATCGGCGGACACCGACACGTCGCCCTCCTCGATGAACAGCAGGCCGTGCCCCTCGTAGACGGCGTCACCCGACGCGACGGCGATCATGCGCACGACGCCGCTCACCTCCGCCGCGATGACGTGCTCCATCTTCATGGACTCCATCACGAGCACCTGCTGGCCCGCAGCGACCTCCTGGCCGACCTCGACGCCGACGCTCACGATCGTTCCCTGCAGCGGGGCAGCGACGGCGACGGTGCCGTCGGGGCCGACGGCGGCGGCTGCGGCCGGAGGGGCGGCCGGCGCTGCCGGTGCCGACGGCGTCCCGGACTTGCCGAGGGCGAGGACCGCGAGCGGGTCGTCGCTCGCCACCCGCGTGCCGGCGAGCCCGGATGGCGCAGCGGCCTCGGTGGCGAAGTGGCGGGGCGTGCCCGCGGCAGCGGCGGCGAGCAGCGCGGGAACGGCCTCGTCGACGGTGCGGGTGTGGACATCGCCGCCGACGACCTCGGGGGCCTCGAGCAGGACGCGCAGGAACCCGATGTTCGTCTGCACCCCCTCGATGCGGAACTCGTCGAGGGCCCGCCCGACCCGCCGCAGCGCCGCCGTGCGGTCCGGAGCGTGCGCGATCACCTTCGCGACGAGCGAGTCGTAGCTCGGACTCGTCGCGTACCCGGCGTAGCCGTAGGTGTCGGTGCGCACCCCCGGACCGGATGGCGGGTCGAATTGGGTCAGCACGCCGCCGGACGGTCGGGCCGTGCCGTCGGCCTGCATGGTCTCGAGGTTCACCCGAACCTGCACGGCGACCCCGCGCGGGGCAGGGACCGATGCCTGGTCGAGGCCGAGCGAGGCGAGCGTCTCGCCTCCGGCGAGGCGGAGTTGGGTGGCGACGAGGTCGACGCCGGTGACCTCCTCGGTCACGGTGTGCTCGACCTGGACGCGGGCGTTCAGCTCGATGAACGCGACGTCGACGTCGTCACCGTCGGCGGGCGCGTCGACGAGGAACTCGGCGGTGCCGAGGCTCCGGTAGTCGACAGCGGCGGCGAGGCGCGTCGCCGCGTCGAGGATCCGTGCGCGGACGCCGTCGGACAACTCGGTCACCGGAGCGATCTCCACGACCTTCTGCCGTTGCCGCTGCAGGCTGCACTCGCGGTCCCACAGGTGGGCGACGGCCCCGGTGCCGTCACCGACGAGCTGGACCTCGACGTGTCGGGCGCGGGGGACGAACCGTTCGACGTAGACGGCACCGTTCCCGAACGCCGCCTGTGCTTCGGAACGGCAGCGTTCCATGGCCTCGGCGAGGTCGGCGACGGCGGTGACGGGCCGCATGCCGCGGCCTCCGCCTCCGGCGAGCGCCTTCACCATGACGGCACCGTTCGGGCCGAGCGCTTCGAGGAACGCCGTCGCCGTGGCGAGGTCGGTCGGCCCCGAGGTGCCCCCGAGCGTCGGCACGCCGCACCGGTCGGCGAGGTCTCGTGCGGCGACCTTGTCGCCGAACAGTTCGAGCATCGCCGGCGTCGGTCCCACGAACCGGAGCCCGGCGGCCTCGCACGCCGTGGCGAACGCCGCGTTCTCTGCGAGGAAGCCGTAGCCGGGATGCACGGCGTCGCAGCCCGCATCGACGGCGACGGCGACGAGTTGGGCGATGTCGAGATAGGCGGCCGCGCCGCGGCCCGCGAGTCGGCGGCATTCGTCGCCTGCCCGGGTGTGCAGCGACGCCCGATCGTCGTCGGGGTGCACGACGACGGTCGCGATGCCGAGATCGGTCGCCGCACGGGCGATCCGGATGGCGATCTCGCCGCGGTTCGCCACCAACACCTTCTGCAGGCCCATCCGTCCCCCTCGTCGTCGACGCACGACACGTCGGGGCACGTTCTACCGGACAGCGGAGCGGGCGGCCCGAACTCCGGCCGACGCACTGTGGCGGAGGTGGACGGGAATCGAACCCGCCGGACGGGGATCGCCCGTCCCACCCGCTTTGAAGGCGGGGGAGCCCACCAGGTACCCGGACACCTCCGTCCCGGAGGCTAGCGGCCCGACGCTTGACGGACCCGAGGAGCTCGACGATACTTTCCATCCCTTCCCAGTATTTTCCGTGTTCGTCGTGTTCCATCCTCCAGCGGTGGCCGGCGTCGGTGTCGGGAGGTGGCCGTGCTCACGGTCTGTTGGTCGGTCAAGGGTGGCAGCGGGGTGTCGGTGGTCGCAGCGGCGCTCGCCATGGCCCGACGTGCGCGGGGTGGGGCGCTGCTCGTCGATCTCGAGGGCGATCAGCCCTGCATCCTCGGGTGCTCGGAACCGGCCCGATCGGTGGAGGTCACCGTCGCGGACGGCCTCGCGCTCCTGCCTCGGGGCGAGGGGCCCTTGCCGAGCGGCGACCGGGCGGCGCGCTTCGTCGGGCACCTCGCCGCCGACGACCGTGCTGTCGTCGTCGACTGCGGCCGACCGGTCCCCGGTGACGGAGTCGCCGCGGCAGCGCTGGGCGCGGCGGCCCGGTCCTTGCTCGTCGTGCGCCCCTGCATCCTCGCGTTGCGTCGGGCCGTGGCCGCGCCGTGGCAGCCCGACGGCGTGGTCCTCGTCACCGAGGCCGGGCGGGCGCTCGGCGTTCGCGACGTCGAAGGGGTGCTCGGTGCGCCGGTGGTGGCCGTCGTCCCCGTCGACCCGGCGGTCGCACGGGTGGTCGACGCGGGACTCCTGCTCAGCCGCCCACCCCGGGCGCTCGCCACCCCCCTCGCCGATGTCGCCTGACCAACGGCGGGTCCCACTCGTGGGCTTCGGGCCCCTCGACCCGCTCCTCGCCGACCCGACGGTGTCGGAGCTCATGGTCAACGGACCGGAGGTCTGGATCGAACGGGCAGGGCGGCTCGAGCGGCTCGCGCTGCGGCTCGCGCCGACCGAACTGCAACGGCTCGTGGAGCGGGTCGTGGGGCCGGCGGGTGTCCGGGTCGACCGGGCGAGCCCGCTCGCCGACGTCCGCCTACCCGACGGCTCGCGCGCCAACGTCGTGCTTCCTCCGGTGGCGCCCGACGGGCCCTGCATCACGATCCGGCGGTTCACCCTCCCTGCCGCTCGGGTGGTCGACTTCACCGATGCGGCGACCGCGCGACGGCTCGAGGTCGCCGTGCAGCAGAGGGCGAACGTCGTCGTCGCCGGCGGGACGGCGACCGGCAAGACCACGTTCCTGAACGCTCTCGCCCGGGCGATCCCGCACGACGAGCGGATCGTGACGGTCGAGGACGTCGCCGAGCTCCGTCTCGACCACCCCCACGTCGTTCGGCTCGAGACGAGGCGGCCGAACGCCGACGGTGTCGGGGACGTGCCCGTCCGCACGCTCGTCCGGAACGCGCTTCGCATGCGACCCGACCGCATCGTCGTCGGCGAGGTGCGGGGCGGGGAGGTGCTCGACATGGCGCAGGCGATGAACTCGGGGCACCGCGGGTCGATGTCGACGTGTCATGCCAACTCGCCGCGCGACGTGCTCCGCCGCCTCGAGGCGATGGCCGTCCTCGGGGAGCCCTCGACCGTGCCGGCGTTCGCTCGTGAGCAGGTCGTCGGCGCAGTCGGCCTCGTGGTCCAACTCGTCCGCGACGGCGACGGTCGGCGCCGCGTCGCCGACGTGGTCGACGCAACGGCGTTGCGATGAGCACGCGACGGGCCGATGACGAGGTGGTGCTCATCGACCTGCTCGACGGGGTCGCCCGGTCGCTGCGCTCCGGTGCATCCTTCCCTACGGCGTTCGGGGAGTCCGTGGACGGTCTCGGCGACGACGCGACCACGATGGTGCGCGCCGTGGCGGCGTCGCTTCAGCGAGGTGATCCGGCGGACGAGGCCCTTCGACAGTGGGCGGCCTCGTCGGGGGCCGAGTCGTCCACCCTGCGGTTCGTCGTCGCCGCGTGCACGCTCCAGATCCGATCCGGCGGCGTGTCCGCCGAGGCGGTCGAGCGCCTCGCCGCCGTCGTGCGGATGCGGGTCGAGGCCGTCGCCGCGGCGACCGTCGAGGCGACGCAGGCGAGGGCCTCGGCCCGGGTGCTCATGGTCGCACCGCTGCTCGTGTCCGCGGTCCTCGTCGCCGGGGATCCGGACGTCCGCACCCTGCTCTTCACCACACCGCTCGGCTGGTCGTGCCTCGGCGCCGCAGCAGTGCTCGATGCGGCGGCCGTGCTCGCCATGCGTCGCATCGTGGCCGGGGTGGCGGGCTGATGGGCGACCGTGGGTGGGTCGGGCGGTTCGTCCGCCGTCCGGATGTCGAGGGGGAGCTCGCCTCGACGCTCGAGGTCGTCGAGCTCCTCGGGCTCGCATTCGCCGGAGGGAGCACCGTGCGTGTGGCGATCGGCGAGGTGCTCCCGTGGTGTTCCGGGCCGGCCGAGAGGGCGCTGCGCGAGGTCGCGGACCGCGCCGCTGCCGGGTGGGCGATCACCGAGGCGCTGCGCGCCGGTGCGCCCGGTGCCCCCCGTCCCATCCGGAGGCTGTTCGGCGTGCTGCACGACGCCGCCGGAGGAGCGCCCGTTCTCGGCCCGGTCGAACAGCTCGGCGCCGAGCTCCGCGCGGCGAGACGCCGCGACCTCGAGCAACGGGCGCGACGCATCCCCGTGCGCCTCCTCCTTCCCCTCGTCGGGGGTGTGCTGCCGGCATTCGTCCTCGTCGCCGTCGTCCCCCTCGTCGTCACGAGCCTCGACGGCCTCACCCTCCCCGGGTAAGGGCGCCGTGCGTCATCTCGTCCGTCGGCATCGTCGGCGGCCTGCCACCGAAGGAGATCCCATGCCCCTGCACCGTCGTCCGCGTCCCGTTCCCACCGACTCCGGTCAGGCGACCGTCGAGTACGCGCTGGTCCTGCTCGCCGCTGCGGCGATCGCCGTGCTCGTCATCACCTGGGCGACGACGACCGGACGGGTCGGTGAGCTCTTCGACAGCGTCTTCGACATGGTGGTGGACGATGTGCCGACGGCATCGTGACGGCGGACAGGCGACCGTGGAGTTCGCGCTGCTCCTGCCGGTCCTGCTCGTGATGGTCCTTCTCGTCGCGCAGGCCGGGGTGATCGTCGTCGCACAGGTCCAGCTCGTCCACCGGGTTCGGCAGGAGGCCCGCCGGGCAGCGCTCGACGGACCGGCGGCGGTGACCGCGGCCGGTGATGATCAGCGGATCGACCTCGTCGCCGTCGAAGACGGCTCGGACGTCCGGGTGGTCGGTCGCATGCGCGTGCCGGTGCGCGTCCCCGTGCTGCGCCTGCTCCGTTCGGACTGGACGCTCACCGCGTCACTCGTCATGCGGTCGGAGCGGCGACGGGCGCTCCGCATCGGATCCGGCGCCACGCCGTTCCGCCGAGCCCGGTTTCCGGACCACGGCGACGACGATCCCCCCGGCGATCAGGGCGCCCCCGACGAGCGCCGCGGTGCGTTCGAGCAGCAACGCCATCCCGACCGTCGTCGCGAGTCCCGCGAAGGGAAGGACCGGCTAGGCCGCGACCGTCCACGGCGACCGGAAGGCCCTCGGCAGGTCCGGGGCGGTGCGCCGCAGTCGGATGACCATCACGTTCACGCTGAGGAACACGGCGAAGATCATCACGTCGGTCGCGCTCGCGATGAGCTTGAGCTCACCGACGAGCGCAAATGCTCCCATGAGCGCGGCCGCTGCGACGACCGCCGTGGACGGAGAACCGTTGTCGGAGATGCGTGCCCAGCGCGACGGGAGGTCGCCGCGGCGACCCATAGCGAACACCATCCGCGATGCCGCCGTGAGCACGAGGATGACGGTGTTCGCGGTGGTCACGAGGGCGAGCACGGCCATCGTGGTGCCGGCGCCGTCGCCGAGCGCCGTGGCCGCGATGTCGGTGAGTGGCCGCGGGGAGTTCGCCAGGGCTTCCACGCCGAGTGCCCGCACCGCGGCGACGGCGACCACGACGTAGAGCAGCGCCGAGATCCCGAGCGACCACAGGAGCGCGCGCGGGGTGGTCCGGGTGGGATCCGCCGTCTCCTCGGAGAGGGTTGCGACCTCGTCGAAACCGATGAACGCGAAGAAGACGAGCGCTGCGGCGGCGAGGACGCCGCCGGCGACCTCCATGGTCGATCCCGGCGGGGACTCGAGCGCCGAGCCGCGAGCCGTGGCACCGAACCCGAGGACCGTGACGAAGAGCAGGCCGCCGACCTTGATCGAGCTCAGCGCGACGACGACCCTCGACCACCGGGTGGCCCCGGTCACGGCGACCGCGGCCGAGCCGATGATGACGATGGTTGCCGGTATTCGGCGCTCGACGTCCCAGAAGTACCGCGCGTACTCGGCGAAACCGAGGGCGACGGTGGCGCCCGCGACGACGAGTCCCATGGTCATCGTCCAGCCCACCACGAAGGTCGACCGCCGTCCGAAGACATGGCTCGCGTACTCGTACTCGCCGCCGGCCCGGGGGAACATGCCGGCGAGCTCCGCGTAGCTCAGCGCCGTCAGCGAGCAGATCGCCGCCGAGACGGCGAACGCCAACCACACGAGTCCGCCGGCCTCCTGCGCCGCCGGGCCGAGCAGGACGTAGATCCCGGCGCCGACGATGATGCCGACCCCGCTTGCCACCTCGTGGACGGTGCGCAGGCTCGTGGTCAGTGCGTCCTCGCCGCGCCCGACGTCCATCGATCGACCCTACCTGCGCGATCCGGCTGCGGGTGGAGTGCTTCGGATTCGCTACCGAGCATCGTCTCTCCCCCTTCTCTCGAGTTGGTCACGTGGCGACATCCTCTGAAGGTCTCCCAACTGGGGGTACGTTTCGTGCAGCGCGCATGTCGTCGTCGTGTGAGAGGACAGACCGCAGTGCAACGTCAGAAACCTCTGAGCGGTGACGATGTCGTGTCCACCCGGATCCGGTTCCACGGTGATCTCGACCTCGCGACGGCGCCGGCGGCGCGGGCGCAGGTGCTCGCAGTGTTCGCCGCGGGCGGCGACGGAACCGTCGAGGTCGACCTGCGCGGGGTCGACTTCGTCGATTCGTCCGGCATCGGCGTCCTCGTCGGCGTCGTGCGGCGGGCACGGGCCCGAGCGGCGGACGTCCGATTCCGTGTCCGACCCGGCACGGTGCGTGACGTGCTGTTCCTCGTGGGCATCGACCGGATCGTCGACGTGGTGACCGAGACGGAGGCGGACCAGTGATCCTGCTCCTCGACGCTCGCGCGGCAGAAGTTCGACTCCCGCCCGAGGTGACCCACTCCGCAACGGCGCGTGCGTTCGTCGCCTCGATCGCCGCCACGGCCCCCGGCTTCGACCCGGGCCGCATCGACGACGTCCGTCTCGCCGTCTCCGAGGCGGTGACGAACGCCATCACCGCCCACCAGCGCACCGGATCGGACGCGCCGGTCGTCGTGCGGTGCGCGGTCACCGAGGGGGTCCTCGTCGTCGAGGTCACCGACCGGGGCGGCGGGATGGTCGCCCCCGACGGCAGGCGGCTCGACGTCTCCGACCTCCCCGACGGGGGGCTCGGGATCCCGTTGATGCGGTCGCTCGCCGACGAGGTCGTCTTCGTCGGGACGCCGGGCGGAACCCTCGTCCGTCTCGCCTTCGCGTTCCGCATTCCGACATGACCGCTTGACAGTCCCGCGCAGTCTGCCCGTACCCTCATCGGCAATGGGCACCCGCCTCGTCATCGTCGAATCTCCCGCCAAGGCCCGGACCATCGCCGGGTTCCTCGGCGAGGACTACACCGTCAGGCCGTCCGTCGGCCACATCCGTGACCTGCCCGAGCGCGGCAGCCAGGTCGAGGGCGACAAGAAGCGCTGGGACGTGCTCGGCGTCGATGTCGACAACGATTTCCGGCCGCACTACATCATCCCGGCCGATCGGAAGGGCCAGGTCGCCGACCTCAAGAAGCTGCTCCGTGACGCGGAGGAGCTCTATCTCGCGACCGACGAGGACCGCGAGGGTGAGGCGATCTCCTGGCACCTGCTCGAGGCGCTCGCACCGCCGGCCCGGATCCCGGTTCGCCGCATGGTGTTCCACGAGATCACCCCGCAGGCGATCCAGCACGCCATCGACCACCCGAGGGAGATCGACCGGCAGCTCGTCGACGCCCAGGAGGCCCGACGGATCCTCGACCGGATCTACGGCTTCAAGATGTCCGAGGTCGTCTGGCGGAAGATGTCGCCGGCCCGTTCCGCCGGTCGGGTGCAGTCCGTCGCGGTCCGGATCGTCGTCGACCGCGAACGTGAGCGGATGGCGTTCGTGACCGCCGCCTACTGGGACGTCGACGCCACGTTCCGCACCGGCGGCGCGCAGGGCCGCGAGTTCGGCGCTCGCCTCGTCGCCGTCGACGACCGACGGGTCGCGACGGGCAAGGACTTCACCGCCGACGGCGCCGCCGCCCGTGCCGACGTCGTCGTGCTCGACGAGGCGACCGTGCGCAGCATCGTGGAGGGGCTCGACGGACGGGAGGTCGAGGTCACCGACGTGGAGGCCCGCCCCTACCGGCGTTCACCCGCTGCACCCTTCATGACCTCCACGCTGCAGCAGGAGGCGGGCCGGAAGCTCGGCCTGACGTCGGGACAGGCGATGCGCGCCGCGCAGGAGCTGTACGACAAGGGCTTCATCACCTACATGCGGACCGACAGCACCAGCCTGTCGGAGACGGCGATTGCTGCGGCCCGCGGGGAGATCGGGCGGCGCTACGGCCGGGAGTTCCTGCCCGATGCGCCGCGCACCTACGCCAAGAAGGTGAAGAACGCGCAGGAGGCGCACGAGGCGATCCGTCCCGCAGGCGAGACCTTCCGCAGCCCCGACGAGGTTCGGCGAGAGTTCGGCGAACGGTCGCTCCCGGCCCGGCTGTACGAGCTGATCTGGCAGCGGACGATCGCGTCGCAGATGAACGACGCCGTCGGCGAGACGGTCACCGCCCGGCTCGGTGCGACGACCGCATCGGGCCGGAAGGTCGGGTTCTCGACGTCGGGCACGGTGATCACGCATGCCGGGTTCCGCCGTGTGTACGTCGAGACGGTCGACGACGCGGACGACGGCGACGACGAGGATCGCCAGCTCCCGTCGTTGGCCCAAGGGGATCGGGCCGACGTCGTGGAACTCCTTCCACGGGGGCACGAGACCCAGCCGCCGTCCCGGTACACCGAGGCGTCGCTCGTGAAGCGGCTCGAGGAGCTCGGCATCGGTCGACCGTCGACGTACGCGTCGATCATGTCGACGATCCAGGATCGCGGGTACGTGTGGCGCAAGGGGACAGCGCTCGTCCCCACGCTCATGGCCTTCGCGGTCGTGCAGATGCTCGAACGCCACTTCGCCGACCTCGTCGACTACGAGTTCACCGCCCGGATGGAGGACGACCTCGACGGGATCGCGAGCGGGGAGACGGCCATGGTGCCGTGGCTCCGACGCTTCTACCTCGGTGCCGACGATGCCCCGGGCCTGCGCACCGCCATCACGGAGCACCTCGACGAGATCGATCCCCGGGCGGTGTCGACGGTCCCCCTCGGTGCCGACGCGGACGGTGTGCCGGTCGTGGCCCGCTTCGGGAAGTACGGCCCCTACGTCGAACGGGGCGAGGACCGGGCGACGATCCCCGACGACCTGCCACCCGATGAGCTCACGGTCGAGCGTGCGCTCGAGTTGATCTCTGCTCCGGGCGACAACCGTGACCTCGGCGTCGATCCCGAGAGTGGGTTGACCGTTGCCGTGCGGAACGGCAGGTTCGGTCCGTACGTTCAGCTCGGGGACGACCCGCCCCCGTCGGCGGGTCGGGGTTCGAAGAAGGTGGCGAAGCCGGCGCGGGCGTCGCTGTTCAAGGACATGGACATCGCGACCGTCACGCTCGAGGACGCCCTCGACCTGCTCCGCCTGCCCCGAACGGTCGGGATCGCGCCCGACGGCGAGGCGGTCGTCGCCGCGAACGGGCGGTTCGGACCGTTCCTCAGCAAGGGCACCGAGAACCGCAGCCTCGAGACCGAGCGGCAACTCCTGACGATCGGCCTCGAGGAAGCCCTCGAGATCCTCGCCCGGCCGAAGGAACGGCGCCGCGGTGTGGCGAAGCCACCGCTCGCCGAGCTCGGTCCGGACCCGGTGTCGGGTCGGCCGTTGGTCGTGAAGGAAGGCCGCTTCGGCGCCTACGTCACCGACGGCGAGACGAACGCGTCGCTGCGGACGGGGGATCGTCTCGAGGAGCTGACGGTGGAACGTGCCGTCGAACTGCTCGACGAGCGGCGCGCCCGGATCGCCGCCGGTGGTGGAACGAAGGCGAAGAAGCCAGCGGCGAAGAAGCCGGCGGCCAAGAAGCCAGCGGCGAAGAAGCCGGCGACGAAGAAGCCCGCGGCGAGGAAGCGACCGACCTCCTGAGCGGGTCGGCCGGGTCGGGAACCCGGTCGGGCTGCGCGGAGGCCATCCCCTAACGTGGCCCCGTGACCGCCGACGGCCAACTGGACGCCTACCACCCGGGGGTGTCACCGGCCGAGGAGGCGTCGGTCGGCTTCGTCGAGCGTATCTTCGGGTCGCGGCGGTTCTTCCGGCTCTGGCTCGGCATGGTGTGCTCCGCGATCGGCGACTGGCTCGGGTTCCTCGCGACGGCCGACCTCGCCGCCCGCCTCGGCGGGGAGCGGTCGGGGGCGCTCGCCGTCGGGTTCGTGTTCATGGCACGAATCGTCCCGGGGCTGCTCCTCGGGCCGTTCATGGGGGTGCTCGTCGACCGGTGGGACCGGAAGCGGGTGATGATCACCTGCGACATCGGACGGGCGTTGGTGCTGTTGTCCCTGCCCTTCGTCGGCTCGGTCCCGGGCCTCATCGTCGCGTCGCTCGTGCTCGAGTTGTTCACGCTCGCCTGGGCGCCGGCGAAGGAGGCGACGGTCCCGAACATCGTGCCGACGTCGCATCTCGCCGCGGCGAACTCGCTGTCGATCTTCGCCGGGTACGGGACGTTCCCGATCGCCGCAGCGCTCTTCGGGGCGTTCGCGAAGTTCGGTGAGGCCGTCGAGGGCGGCTGGTTCGCCGACACGCTCCGGTTCGGGCAGGAAGGATCGCTCGGGTTCTACGTCGACGCAGCGACCTTCCTCGTCGCGGCGTCGATCGCCCTGTCGCTCGACCTGCCGCGCCGGGCCGGCCGGGTCGAATCCGCCGACGACAACCGGGGGCCGTCGATCGGCGTGGCGCTCACGGATCTCGCCGATGCGATGCGGTTCATCCGGGCGTCGCCGGTGATCCGGGCGGTGAACATCGGGCTTGCGACCGGGTTGATCGGCGGCGGGATGCTCGTCCCGCTCGGCAAGATCTTCATCGAGCGGGTGCTCGGTGCCGGGTCGGCCGGTTTCGGCCTGTTCCTCACGGTGCTCGGTGTCGGTGTCGCCGCGGGCGTGGTCGGCGTGAGCCTCGGCCAGCGGTTCCTCCCGAAGGAGCGGACGTTCGTGCTCGTCGTGCTCGGATCCGGATTGTGCCTGTTCGGGGCGGCGTCCGTCACGACGCTCACCCCCGCTGCGGTGCTGATCTTCGGGCTCGGGGCGTGCGCCGGGACCGCCTACGTGCTCGGGTTCACCCTGCTGCACGAGACGGTGACGGACGAGTTCCGCGGTCGGATCTTCGCGGCGCTCAACACGCTCGTCCGCCTGTGCCTCGTGGTGTCCTTCGCCGTCGGACCGTTCCTCACCCAGCTCTTCGACGGCCTGAGCGCCCGGTTGTTCCCGACCGGGAAGGCGACACTGTTCGGCCTCGAGGTGTTCGTCCCGGGGATCCGGGTGACGCTGTGGTTGGCGGCGGTGATCATGATCCTCGCCGGGGTGCTCGCAGCGCGGACCGTCGGTCGTCGGGGTCCGCGAGCGGCCTCGATCGACAAGGCGTCGGGGGCGACGTGAACCGCGGCCGCTTCATCGTGTTGGAGGGCCCGGACCGGGTGGGGAAGTCGACACAGGTCGAGCGGCTCGCCGAGGTGCTCGACGCCGTGGCGACCCGTGAGCCGGGCGGCACGGCGCTCGGCGCCGAGGTGCGGGCGCTGCTCCTCGACCACCGCAGCGACGGGCTCGATCCGCGTGCGGAGGCCCTGCTGATGGCCGCCGACCGCTCCCTGCACGTCGCCGAGGTCGTCCGCCCGGCCCTCGCCGCCGGCCGCCACGTGGTGAGCGACCGGTACCTCTTCTCCTCGGTGGCCTACCAGGGGGCCGGGCGTGGTCTCGGTGAGGACCGCGTGCGGGACCTCTCACTGTGGGCGGTCGGCGACCTCGTGCCCGATCTGGTGGTGCTCCTCGACGCCGGGGACGACCCGCTCACCGCACGCCGACCGGGTGACGGCGACCGTCTCGAGCGTGCGGGTGGCGACTTCTTCGCCCGCGTCGGGGCGTCGTACCGCCGACAGGCCGCAGCCGATCCCGCCAGGTGGGTGGTCGTCGACGCCCGCGCCGACGTCGAGGTCGTGCACCGGGCGGTGCTCGCCGCGGTGGTCGATCGCCTTCGGATCACGGTGGAGCGTTCGTGAGCGACGTCGTGGCGGCCGACCCGTTCGCTGGGATCGTCGGGCAGACCGACGCGATCGCCGTGCTGCGAGCGGCGCTCGCTGTGCCCGTGCACGCCTACCTCCTCGTCGGGCCGCCCGGGTCGGGTCGCCGTGCCGCGGCCCGGGCGTTTGCGGGCGAGTTGCTCGCCGCCGACGCCGTCGCCGCTGGTGACATCGACGCGGCGGATCGTCATCGGCGGCTCGCCCGACTCGAGGCGCACCCCGATCTCGAGGTCGTCGAACGCGAGGGTGCGTCCATCGACGCGGAGCAGGCACGGTCGATCGTGCGCTCGGCGATGCGCAGCCCGATGGAGGGTCGGCGCAAGGTGCTGATCCTCACCGAGTTCCACCTCGCCGGCGCTGTCGCCCCCATGTTGCTCAAGACGATCGAGGAGCCGCCCGCAGGCGTCGTGTTCGTCGTGCTCGCCGACGTGTTGGCGCCGGACCTCGCGACGATCGCGTCGCGTTGCGTGGTGGTGCGGTTCGCACCGCTCACCCCGGCGGTCGTGGCCGCGGCGCTCGTGGCCGACGGGGTCGACGCGGCGGTCGCCCGGGTCGCCGCGGAGGCATCGGCGGGGGATCTCGGCCGCGCCGCCGTGCTCGCGACCGACCCGGCGCTCGCGGCTCGGGCCGACTGGTGGTCGTCGCTGCCCCGTCGGCTCGACGGCACCGGACACACGGTCGTCGCCCTCGTCGGCGACCTCCTCGCCGCGCTCGACGACGCGGTCGCTCCGCTCCTCGCTCGGCAGCAGGCGGAGCTCGCCGACCTCGCCGAGCGGGAGCAGCAGTACGGCCTCAAGGCGGGGTCGCGCCGCACCGTCGACGCCCGGCACAAGCGGGAGGTGCGACGATTCCGTCGCGACGAGCTGCGGTTCGGCTTGGGGTTGCTCGCTCGGACGCTGCGGGACGAGCTGACGGTGCTCGGTGGCCCGGCGGGGGCGCCGGTCGATGCGCACCGGGCCCGGGCGCGACTCGCAGCGATCGACGCCGTGCACCGGACGGCGGTGGCCCTCGACCGGAACCCGAACGAGCGTCTGCAGCTCGAGCGGTTGCTGCTCGCCGTCGGGCCGACCGGTTGAGGGGGCGACGGTGGAGGTGCACCGGTCGCCGAACGGTCTCGTCGTCCCCGACCACGCGCTCACGTTCAGGTTCGCCCGGTCGGGAGGGCCGGGCGGGCAGCACGTGAACACCTCGGCGACTCGGGTCCGCCTCGTCTGCGACGTGGCGGGATGTGGATTCGACCCGGCGGCCGAGCGACGCATCGTCGAGATGCTCGGGCCCACGGTCGTGGTGGTCTGCGACGAGGAGCGTTCGCAGCTCCGGAATCGTGAGCGGGCCGTCGAGCGGTTGCTCGATCGTCTCGACACCGCGAACGTCCGTCGTGCGGCGCGGCGACCGACGCGTCCGACGCGGGGGTCGGTGGAGCGGCGGCTCGACGCCAAGCGGCGCAGCTCGGCCCGCAAGTCGGAACGACGCCGCCCCGGCGACGACTGACGGTGCGGCCTGCGGCTGTGGGGCCACCGGGACAGCGGTGCTAGGGTCATGCCCCTGTCCGCCCCTGCGGGAGGACTCGCCCGAGTAGCTCAGTCGGCAGAGCGGCTCACTCGTAATGAGCAGGTCAGGAGTTCGATTCTCCTCTCGGGCTCGCCGTTCCGTTCACCCCCGCAGCGGTTCCCGTTCCCATCGGCGTCCCGGGCGGTACCCTTCCCGCCGAGGCGGGGAGGGCACATGGCGGCGCAGACTCCGGTGGGAGAACTCGACGGCCGATCGGGCTGGATCGCCGTCGCAGCGACGTTCGTGTCGGTGTTCACCTGCTTCGGCGTGGTGTACAGCTTCGGCACGTTCTTCTCGGCGATGTCGGAGGACCTCGGCGCCGGCAAGGGCGCCACGGCGCTGATCTTCGGGTTGACGATCTTCTTCCTGTTCGGCCTCGGCGTGGTGACCGGACGTCTCGCTGATCGGCACGGGCCGCGCCCCGTCGTCCTCGCCGGTGCGGTCTCGATGGGGACCGGGCTCCTCGCCACCTCCTTCGTCACACGCACCTATCTCGGGTACGCGACCTACGGGGTCTTCGTCGGCACGGCCACGGCCTGCTGCTACGTGCCGCTCGTCGCGCAGGTGTCGGGGTGGTTCGTCCGCCGTCGGGCGGCGGCGCTCGGCATCGCGGTCGCCGGTATCGGGCTCGGCACGCTCGTCGGCCCGCCGGTGGCGAACGTGTTGATCGAGGCGATCGGGTGGCGGTCCACGTACCGGGTCTTCGCCGTGGTGTCGGTCCCTCTGCTGGTGTTCGCGGCCCTGCTCGTGCGTCGCGCGCCCGCCGCTGCGGCGTCGGCGACCTCCCTGAGCTTCTCCGAGGTCGTCGCGAACCGCCTGTTCCGCTACCTGTACGTCGGCGGGTTCTTCATGGGGCTGGCGCTCTTCGTGCCGTTCGTGTTCCTCGTGCCGTACGCGAAGGACCAGGGGATCGGCGCCGGTGCGGCATCGGCGCTCGTCAGCCTGCTGGGCGTCGGCAGCCTCGCCGGCCGCCTCGTGCTCGGAACCCTCGGGTCTCGACTCGGAGTGATCCGCCTCTACCAGCTCTGCTTCGTGACGATGTCGGCGTCGTTCGTGCTGTGGCTCGTCTCGGGTGCGTCGTACCCGGTGCTCGTGGCGTTCGCGCTCACGCTCGGTGTCTCCTACGGCGGGTACGTGGCGCTCAGCCCCGCGGTCGCAGCGGAACTCTTCGGCCTCGTCGGCTTGGGGACGGTCCTCGGGGCGCTCTACACCTCGGGCGGGTTCGGGGCGCTCATCGGCCCCTACCTCGGCGGGCGGATCCTCGACGCGACGAACGACTCCTACCCGGTGGCGATCGTCGTGGCGATGGCGCTCAACACCGTCGGCACCCTGTTGCTGTTCCCCCTCCGCGGGCAGCGGGGACCGGTCAGCCGGTCGTCGTGAACGCGACGAGTCCGCCACCGTCGACGACGATCGTCTGCCCGGTGATGAACGACGCCGCGTCGGAGGCGAGGAACAACGTCGCCGCGGCGATGTCCTCCGGCTCGCCGAGCCGCTTGAGCGGGTAGGCCTGCGCGACCTCGCCGCCTCGTTCACCCTCCCAGAGGATCTTTGCGAAGTCGGTGCGGACGAGCCCGGGGGCGACGCAGTTCACCCGCACCTTCGGGCCGAGTTCGGCGCCGAGCTGCTTGGTCAGGTGGATCAGTGCCGCCTTCGTCACGTCGTACACGCCGAGGATCGGATTCGTCGACAGACCACCGACGGAGCTGATGTTGACGACCGACCCGCCGTGCTCCCGCATATAGGCCCGCCACGCGAGCTGCGTCCAGAACATGGGCCCGGTGATGTTGACCTGCAGTGTCTTGTTCCACCGGCCGAGGTCGACGTCGATCGTCGGGCCGGCGTAGGGGTTCGCCGCCGCGTTGTTCACGAGGACGTCGAGTCGGCCGTGCCGGGCGAGCACCGTCTCGATCGTGGCTTCGGCCTGGTCGAGCTCCCCGACGTTCGCGGCGTACCAGTCGCATCCGTGGCCGATGGCCTCGGCTGCGGCCTCGAGCTGGTCGGCCTTGCGGGAGACGATCACGACCTGTGCGCCCGCCTCGGCCATCGCCGTGGCGATCCCGAGTCCGATGCCCTTCGATCCGCCGGTGACCACGGCGACCTTCCCGTCGAGTCGTACGTCCATGGGGGCACCCTACCGGCGGCCGCCCGGGCGCTCTAGGGTTCCCACCGTGGCCGATCGCTCGACCTTCGCCGACGAGGTGGAACCCTTCATGGGTCCGCTGTACGTCGCAGCGTTGCGGATGACGAGGAATCCGGCCGACGCCGAGGACCTCGTGCAGGAGACCTTCCTGCGGGCGTTCCGCGGGTTCGAGGGGTTCGAGGCCGGGACGAACCTGAAGGCGTGGCTCTACCGGATCCTCACGAACACCTTCATCAACCAGTACCGGGCGAAGAAGCGGCGACCGGAGGAGACCGACGTCGAGGACGTCGAGGACCTGTACCTCTACCGCCGGCTCGGCGGGCTCGAGGCGGCAGCGGTCGGGCGCAGCGCCGAGGACGAGCTCATGGACTTCTTCACCGAAGCCGAGGTCGCCCGAGCGGTCGACGGTCTGCCGGAGGCGTTCCGGCTCGCCGTGCTCCTCGCCGACGTGGAGGAGTTCTCCTACAAGGAGATCGCCGAGATCCTCGACATCCCCATCGGCACGGTCATGTCGCGACTCCATCGGGGAAGAAAGCTGCTCCAGAAAGAGTTGTACGACTTTGCAAGCGCCCGTGGACTTGTCTCCCCGGTCGCTGCAGCCCGTATCGACGGTGCCGGCGACAGGTCGTCGTCCGCACCCTGAGCATCTCCCCCGGGTGGCGTGTGCGCGACGACATCGACTGTGAACAGGCGCTGATCCTCCTGTACCAGTTCATCGACGGGGAGCTCACGATCGAGCGCCGCGACTGGATCACCGGGCACCTGCACGGGTGCACGCACTGTTTCGCTGCGTTCGACTTCGAACAGGAGCTCCGCACGGTGATCCGGTCCCGCCTGCAGACCCCGATGCCCGATGCCCTGCGGGGTCGGATCATGGATGCGCTGCAACGTGAGTTTCCGGACTTCGGCGGTGGGGTACCCGGCCTCCACTGAGACGGGGGCCGTACCACCGACGGTCTTGGACGGTCGTTTCATACGCTCGCCCGAAAAATCGGGTCGACCGGGAATCCGACAGCATGCCGTCCTGGTTGGAGGGATCATGACTGACACTGCTGTGGTTGGGTACCGCTTCTCGAGCGAAGAAGGATCCGTCCGCCAGTTCGACCGGGGCCGGGTCTGCTGCGAACCGGGGTGCAACACCCGTCTGTCGATCTACAACGACGGCGAGCACTGCGCCCGCCACGAACCGATGACGACCGTTCGGACCCGCGGCGTCAAGATCGCCTGAGTGATCCGCTCGTGCCGGTGTCGGGTTGGCCGTCGCACCGCGTCACGCGGGTATGCTCCCGCCCATGACGCTTGCTGCGGCGCCGGTTTGGCACTACTGGATCGGGGTGGCGATCGCCCTCCCGACGGTCGGGTTGGTCCTCGCCACCATCGTCGGGTACGTGGTCAAGGTCGTCGGCCCGAAGTACGCCGGCCGGAACCGCTGAGCCGGCTGCTCCGGATCCACGGACGACCCGACACCCGTCGTGGCGGGACCTGACGCCGTCGACTGGGAGCTCGCCCGGCGCGTCGCCGCCCGGGTCGCCCGCCCCGAACCGTTCCTCGGGAGCAGCGCGTACGCCGCGCTCGACCCGTCGTTCCGCCGGCTCACCGCCGAGGCGACCGAGCTCGTCGCGGCCGAGACCGGACTCCCGGCGGCGCCGACCCCGACACGGGAGGTCGTCACCGACCGGACCGGGTGGAGCACGGTCAACCTGCGGAACTTCCGCCGCCTCATCGGCCCGGTGATCGCACGTGCCGACCACGCCGGCGACGGACGGCTCGCCCCGCTCGGCCGACGTGTCGCAGGCGCCGAGGTCGGCGTGCTGCTCGGGTGGATGTCCACCCGGGTCCTCGGCCAGTACGACCTGGTCCCGCCGGCCAGCGGCGCGACCGGAGCCGATGACGACGCCCTCGGACCCACCGGCGACGTCGTCTACTACGTCGGGCCGAACCTGCTCGCCCTCGAACGACGCTTCGCGTTCCCCGCCGAGGAGTTCCGACTCTGGGTCGCCCTGCACGAGTGCACGCACCGCGCCCAGTTCACCGGGGTCCCGTGGCTCGCCGATCACTTCTGGGACCTCGTCGGTGCCGTCCTCGACGGCGTCCGCGCCGACCCGACCGACCTGCTCGCAGCACTGCGGCGCACCGCGGCGGAACGGCGGGACGGGCGCGACCCCTTCGCCCGCGGTGGGCTCTCCGCGGCGCTCGCGAGCCCCGCACAGCGAGACGCCCTCGACCGGCTCGCCGGCCTCATGGCCCTGCTCGAAGGGCACGGCGAGGTCGTCATGCAGCGCGCCGGTGGTGAGCGACTGCAGAACGCCTGGCGATTCGAGCGAGTGCTCAAGCAGCGCCGTGCCGGTGGTTCCCCTGCGGTGCGGGCCGTCCTCCGCCTCGTGGGGCTCGAGGCCAAGCTCCGCCAGTACGCCCAGGGCGAGGCATTCGTCCGTGAGGTCGAGGCGGCAGGTGGCCGCGAGCTGTTCGACCACGTGTGGCGCGGCCCGGCGTGGCTGCCGACGGCGGAGGAGATCGACCAGCCGTCGAGCTGGATCGCACGGGTCCGCATGTCGGAGGCCGCATCGGGATGACCGACCCTGCGGTCGACGTGAGGGGCCTGCTCGAGCGCTGCACGTTCCCCGAGGCGGGAACCCGCATCGACTGCGCGGTCTCCGGTGGCGCTGACTCGCTCGCACTCCTCGTGCTCGCCGTCGCCGCCGGCTGTGTGCCGACCGCGGTGCACGTGGACCACGGCCTGCGGTCGGGGTCGGCGGCCGAGGCCGATGTCGTCGCCGCCGTCGCGGAACGGTTCGGCGTCCCCTGGCGCTCGGTCCGGGTCGACGTCGAACCCGGCCCGAACCTCGAAGCTCGCGCCCGTGCTGCTCGTCACGCCGCGCTCGGGCCCGCCGCCCGCACCGGCCACACGGCCGATGACCGGGCCGAGACGGTCCTGCTGAACCTCCTGCGGGGCGCGGGCCCCGACGGCCTCGCCGCGCTTGGACCTTCGCCCCGCCGTCCGATCCTCGGACTCCGCCGGTCCGAGACGACCGAGCTGTGCGCGGCGCTCGGCTTCGTCCCGGTCCGAGATCCCTCCAACGACGATCCCCGGTTCCGGCGGAACCGGATCCGTCACGAGGTGCTGCCGCTCCTGTGCGAGGTCGCCGGACGTGACGTCGTCCCGCTGATCGTGCGCACCGGTGAGCACGCGGGGACGGTCGCGGAGCTGCTCGGCGAGCTCGCCGGGGAGGTCGACGTCACCTCCGCCGCGGCGCTCCGGACCGCCCCTCGCCCGGTCGCCGCGACCGCGGTGCGGCAGTGGCTTCGGCGATCGGACGAGGAGGGACAACCTCCGGATGCGGCGACCGTCGAGCGCGTGCTCCGGGTCGCCTCGGGTGACATCCGGGCCACCGAGGTCGGCCGGGGGCGCCGGGTCGGACGGTCCGCCGGGGTGCTCCGGCTCGAGGAACCGGGCGGGGCGCACCGGTCGGGCTGAGAACCGGGGGTACGATGCGCCCGTGGCGCCGAAGGGCAAGTGGGCACAGGGGATCACCCCGCGAGGGTTCTGCTGGGTGATCAAGGACCGGCTCGCCGTCGCCGAACGGCCGGGCGGGCACGGCGAGAACCATCGCCGCGTCCGCCGTCAGGAGGAGATCATCTGGATCCGGGAGCAGGGGTTCACCCGGGTCGTCTCGCTGCTGACCTCGCCGCACAACCTGCACAACTACGACGAGCTCGGTGTCGCCTGGCTGCACCGGCCGCTCTCGCTCGTCGACGGCACCCGTGAGACCGTGGCCGAGTTCTTCCCCGAACTGCGCGGCATGCTCGCCGCCGGTGAGCGGCTGCTCGTCCACCGTGCCGAGCTCGGCGACGCCGTCGTCGGCCTCCTCGCCGGGTACCTGGTGTGGAGCGGCATGGTCCCCGAGGGCCCGCGGGCGATCTCGATCATGGAACAGATCACGGGCCGGCAGCTCGGCCCGCCCGGACGCCAGCTCGTCGCGATCGGACTGTCGCTCGGCAGCGGCGCGCCCACCGCGCCCCGGGGCTGACCCCGCCGGGTCGTGCCCGAGCTCCCCGAGGTCGAGACGATCCGCCGCCGGCTCGCCGAGGAGCTCCCCGGCCGATCGGTCCGCTCCTGCGGGGCCCACGCCTCCGAGAAGTTCCGACCTGCCGCCACCGTGCGCGGCGCACGGTTCGCTGCCGTCCGCCGTCGCGGCAAGTACCTGCTCGTCGAGCTGCACGACGGCCGGGACCTCGTCGTGCACCTCGGCATGACCGGTTCGCTCGGTTTCCTGCCGACCGGCGACACGGTGCCGGCGGATCCCTACGTGCGGGCGTGGTGGGAGCTCGACGACGGGCGGACGCTGCGGTTCCGGGACGTCCGGCGCTTCGGCCGGCTCGCCGTCGTCGAACGGGGCGCGTACGACGGCCTGCCGACCCTCGCCGCCCTCGGGCCGGAGCCCTTCGACGAGGAGCTCACCGCAGCGGGATTCCACGCTGCGTTGCGGGGGACCAGGGCCCGGCTCAAGACCGCCGTCCTCGGGCAGCGGGTGATCGCCGGGGTCGGGAACATCTACGCCGACGAGGCGTTCTGGCGCGCGGGGGTGAACCCCGCAGCCCGACGTCTCGGCCGACCGGGAGCCGAACGGCTGCTCGACGCCCTCCGGGCGGTGCTGCAGGAAGGCATCGAGCACGGCGGCACGACGCTGCGTGACTACCGGGACGCGGACGGGGGGAGCGGGACCAACCAGCACCGCCTCGACTGCTACGGCCGAGGCGGCCTCCCGTGCCGCAGGTGCGGGGGCACCCTTCGCCGACGGGTGCTCGACGGCCGGTCGACGGTGTCCTGCCCGACCTGCCAGCGCTGAGCCCGCGCGGCGCGGCTCACCCGAGCGCAGCGGCGAGATCGTTCCAGCGGACCGGCGCCCGGTCGAGGTTCGCGAGGTCGCAGCGCGCGGCGAGGCCGGCGAGGTCCTCGGGTGCGACCCGCTCGTCGGCACCGAGCACGCCCAGGCTGCGGCACAACGTCGAGCACACCGCGACGAGCCGATCGCGGCGCGCAGCGCCGGTGCGCGCCCCGACCACCTCGGCGAGTGTCACCGCGCCGTGCCGTTTCGCGAGCCGGGCGCCGTCGGCGCCGACGACGAGCGGGACGTGCAGGTAGGTGGGGGTCGGCAGCCCGAGGAGACGCTGCAGCAGGACCTGGCGTGGCGTCGACGACAGCAGGTCGTCGCCGCGCACCACCTGGGAGATCTGCTGGGCTGCGTCGTCGACCACCACGGCGAGGTTGTAGGCGGCCACCCCGTCCGAGCGGGCGAGCACGACGTCGTCCACGAGCCCCGCCGTGGCCCCGGCGAGCAGGTCGACGACCGAGACGTGTGCGCCACCCGCCCGCAGCCGCAGCGCCGGCCGCCGACCGGCGGCCGCACGCGCCGCCCGTTCGTCGGGACCGAGGTCCCGGCAGGTTCCCGGGTAGGCGCCGTCGGGTCGGAGTCCGTGGGGGGCAGCAGCGGCAGCGTCGATCTCGGCCCGGATCTCGCGACGGGTGCAGAAGCAGGGGTAGACGAGCCCGGCGGCCTCGAGTCGGTCGAGCGCAGCCCGGTACCGGTCGCCCCGCTCGCTCTGGCGGACCATCGGACCGTCGGGATGCACGCCGAGCGCGGCGAGGTCGGCGAGTTGGCGTTCCTCGTGCGTCACCGACGACGTGACCTGGTCGAGGTCCTCCATGCGCACCACGAACCCGAGCCCCGACGCTCTCGCCGCGAGGTACGCAGCGATCGCGGTCCGCAGGTTCCCGAGGTGCAGCGGTCCCGTCGGCGACGGGGCGAACCGGCCGTTCACGTGCGCATTGTGCCCCGCCGCACGGCAGGCTCGGCGCATGGAGACGTCGGACCGGCCCGCTCGCGCGCTCGACCGACGTGCCCGTCTCGCCAAGATCCTCGAGCGCGATGGCGCGGCGTGCGTCTGGTGCCGGCGGCCGCTCGAGGTCGGGCTCGAACGCGCCACCACCGAACACCTCGTGCCCCGGGTCCGTGGCGGCCCGAGTTGGATCGAGAACGAGGTCGCCGCTTGCCGTCGGTGCAACGGGGCTCGGGGGCACCTCGGGGTGGCCGCCTGGGTGGAGGAGTGCATCGGCCGGGGCCAGGACCCCGACGTCGCGGTCGTGGTCCGCGCCCTCGAGTCGCTGCAGGCGGCGATCCTCGAGCGGGGCGGCCGCCGTCGGGCTCGCCCACAGGTCGAGGCGCAGCTTCGACGCCTCCGTCGCCGCTGAGCTCGCGGCGGCCGACCGTCAGTCGCCGAGCGCGGCGGGAACGGCGGGGATCGAGGCGACGAGGTAGTCGGCCGCACCGCGCAGCGCCACGTAGCCGGGCGTGCCCTCGAGCGGGGCGATCGCCTCGAGTGCGCCGTCGAGGTAGGCACGGGCGGTGCCGATGGCAGATGCGACCGCGCCACTGCGCACGATCGCACGCCGCGCTTCGAGCACCGCCGCGCGGTCGAGGTCGGGTCCGAGCAGACGACGGAGTCCGTCGCCCTCGGGGGTGGCGAGCGCCCGGATCGTCGGCAGCGTGTAGACGCCCTGCACGAGGTCGTTGCCCGCAGGCTTGCCGAGCTGCTCGTCGGTCGCGACGACGTCGAGGACGTCGTCGACGATCTGGAACGCCACGCCGTACTCGTGCCCGAAGGTGGTGAGTCGGTCGATCGTCGACCGCGGGTGTCCGGCGACGATCCCGCCGATGCGGCCCGCAGCGGCGAGGAGCGCCGCCGTCTTGCCCGACACCGACGCCAGGTAGGCAGCCTCGGTGCGACCCGGGTCGAAGGTGCTTCGGAGCTCGCGGACCTGACCCTCGCACAGCCGACCGATTGTGGCGGCGAGGAGCCCGGCGACCTCGGTGCCGAGCGATGCGGCGATCTCCGACGCCTTCGCGAGCAGGAAGTCGCCGCCGAGGATCGCCTTGAGGTTGCCCCAACGGTGGTTCACCGACTCGACGGTCCGCCGGGTCTCCGCCTCGTCCATCACGTCGTCGTGGTAGAGCGAACCGAGGTGGACCAACTCGACAGACACCCCGCCGAGGACGACGTCGTGGCTCGACGGGCCGGGTTCACCCGCGGTGACCGCAGCGGCGGCGATGGTGAAACCGGGCCGGATCCGCTTGCCGCCGGCCCTGATCAGGTGGCCGGCGATCTCGGTGAGCATCGCGTCGTCGGACTCGACCGCCTTGCGCAGCTCGTCGTCGACACGCGCCAGATCGGCGAGCATCGTCGGGAGATCCATTAGGGGGTTGGTCGCCGATGCGCCCACGGTCGGGGCTGCGGTTCGCGGGGCCACGACGACGACACTAACCAGGTGCCCCGGACTGTGGTGAACCGGTCGGTCCCCTCATCGGCACGGGATGAAACCCGGACCATTCGGCGTTGCATCTCTCTGTACGACCGGTCCGATCCCGGTAATGCGCAGTCCCGGCAGGTGGGTAGTATCGCCGGACGGATCCACCCTCGGTGGGAGGAAATTCACTTGTTCGAACGGTTCACCGACAGAGCACGCCGTGTCGTCGTCCTCGCCCAAGAGGAAGCACGGCTGCTGAACCACAACTACATCGGGACCGAGCACATCCTGCTTGGCCTGATCCACGAGGGTGAGGGCGTCGCCGCCAAGGCGCTCGAGTCGCTCGGCATCTCCCTCGAGGCGGTGCGGCACCAGGTCGAGGAGATCATCGGCCAGGGCGGGTCCTCGCCCTCGGGGCACATCCCCTTCACGCCCCGCGCGAAGAAGGTCCTTGAGCTCTCGCTGCGTGAGGCGCTGCAGCTCGGCCACAACTACATCGGCACCGAGCACATCCTCCTCGGCCTCATCCGCGAGGGGGAGGGCGTCGCCGCCCAGGTGCTCGTCAAGCTCGGCGCCGACCTCGCCCGGGTTCGCCAGCAGGTCATCCAGCTCCTGTCGGGCTACTCCGGGCCGGCGCAGGGCGACAAGCCCGGTGCGGCGGCGAGCGGCGGCGGTGCGTCCGGCGAGCAGCAGGCGGGCGGGTCGCTCGTGCTCGACCAGTTCGGCCGCAACCTCACCCAGCTCGCCCGCGACGGCGGTCTCGACCCGGTCATCGGGCGGGAGCGCGAGACGGAGCGAGTCATGCAGGTGCTGTCCCGCCGCACCAAGAACAACCCCGTTCTCATCGGCGAGCCCGGCGTCGGCAAGACGGCGATCGTCGAGGGCCTCGCCCAGGCGATCGCGAAGAACGTCGTGCCGGAGACCCTCACGGGCAAGCAGCTCTACACGCTCGACCTCGGCGCCCTCGTCGCCGGGTCCCGCTACCGCGGCGACTTCGAGGAGCGCCTGAAGAAGGTCCTCAAGGAGATCAAGACCCGCGGCGACATCATCCTGTTCATCGACGAGATCCACACGCTCGTCGGCGCAGGTGCCGCCGAGGGTGCGATCGACGCGGCGTCGATCCTCAAGCCGATGCTCGCCCGCGGCGAGCTGCAGACCATCGGCGCCACCACGCTCGACGAGTACCGCAAGCACCTCGAGAAGGACGCCGCCCTCGAGCGCCGGTTCCAGCCGATCCGGGTCGAGGAACCCTCCGTCGCCCACACGATCGAGATCCTCAAGGGCCTGCGCGACCGGTACGAGACCCACCACCGGGTGACGATCACCGACCAGGCGCTCGTCGCGGCGGCGAACCTCGCCGACCGGTACATCTCCGATCGGCAGCTCCCCGACAAGGCGATCGACCTGATCGACGAGGCCGGGTCGCGGCTGCGCATCAAGCGCATGCAGACCCCGCCCGACTACAAGGAGCTCGAGAACCAGATCGCCGACGTCGTCCGCCGCAAGAAGGAAGCGGTCGAGTCGCAACGGTTCGAGGAGGCCGGTCGGCTCCGCGACGAGGAGAAGGACCTCCTCGGGCGCAAGGAGTCCCTCGAGGGCGAGATCAAGGCGAAGGGCATCGACCTGTTCGACGAGGTCGACGAGGAAGCCATCGCGGACGTGCTCTCGATCTGGACGGGCATCCCCGTGTACAAGCTCACCGAGGAGGAGACCGCCAAGCTCCTCCGCATGGAGGACGAGCTCCACCGTCGGGTCATCGGCCAGGAAGACGCCATCAAGTCGGTCTCCCAGGCGGTTCGACGCACCCGTGCCGGGCTCAAGGACCCGAAGCGTCCGAGCGGCTCGTTCATCTTCCTCGGGCCGTCCGGCGTCGGGAAGACCGAGCTCGCCAAGGCGCTCGCCGAGTTCCTCTTCGGTGACGAGCAGGCGCTCATCTCCCTCGACATGTCGGAGTACATGGAGAAGCACACGGTCAGCCGACTGGTGGGCTCGCCCCCCGGCTACGTGGGCTACGAGGAGGGCGGCCAGCTCACCGAGGCCGTCCGTCGTCGCCCGTTCTCCGTCGTGCTCTTCGACGAGATCGAAAAGGCGCACCCCGACGTGTTCAACACGTTGCTGCAGATCCTCGAGGAGGGTCGCCTCACCGACAGCCAGGGCCGTTCGGTCGACTTCCGGAACACCGTCCTCATCATGACCTCCAACCTCGGCACGCAGGACCTGCGCAAGGCGTCGCTCGGCTTCAGCCGCGGCGACGAGGCGGTGTCCTACGCCCGCATGAAGGAGAAGGTCAACGACGCCCTGAAGACGCACTTCCGGCCGGAGTTCCTCAACCGGATCGACGAGGTGATCGTCTTCCACGAGCTCTCGAGGGACGAGGTGACCCAGATCGTCGACCTGATGATCCGTCGGGTGACCACGCAGCTCGCCTCGCAGGGCATCGGGATCGAGCTCACGCCGGCGGCGAAGGTGCACCTCGGCGACGTCGGGTACGACCCGACGCTCGGCGCCCGGCCGTTGCGGAGGGCGATCCAGCGCTACGTCGAGGACCCGCTGTCCGAACGGATCCTGTGGAAGGAGTTCCGGGCCGGCGAGAAGGTCATCGTCGACGCCGAACCGGACCCGGAGAACGGCGGACGGATGCACATCACGTTCCGGTCCGAGGAGGGCTTCCAGCCGCCGCCGCTGGAGCTCGCCGAGGCCGGTCCGACCGACTGATGACGCCAACCCGTCCCGGTGCAGTGCATGGCACTGCACCGGGACGGGTCTAGCGTCGTTCCGTGCGTTCCCGCCTCGCCGCCGTCCTCGGCGCCCTGCTCCTGCTGCTCGCGGGGTGCCGAGCCGACGCGACGGTGGCCGTCGACGTGGAGCGTGACGGCAACGGAATCGTGACGGTGACCGTTGTCCTCGACGCGGCCGCCGCCGCCCGGACGGTCGACCAGCAGGGACCGCTGCCCACCGACGACCTCCGTGCGACGGGCTGGTCGGTCGACGAGCCGGTGCGCTCCCCCGACGGGTCCGTGACGTTGCGGGCCTCCAAGCCGTTCGCCCACCCGGGCCTGCTCGCCGGCGTCGTGGCCGAGGTCGCCGGCAGCAACGGCCCGCTGCGAGACGTCCGCCTCGAACCGTCCGTCGTCGAGGGCGGTACGGGATGGAGCTTCGCCGGTGCGTTCGACCCGACCGGTGGGCTCACGGCGTTCACCGACCCCGACCTCGCGGAGGCCTTCGGTGGCACCCCGCTCGGCCAGTCGGTCGAGGCGTGGTCGGCGGAGGCGGGGGTCCCCGTCGATGCCGCCGCCGGTCTCACCGTCACCGTCGACCTGCCCGGTGAGGTAGAGACGCACGACGGGGTCCTGGCGCCGGGAACCTCGACCGTGTCCTGGTCGACCACCCTCGACGGGTCGCCGAAGGGGTTCAGCGCCACCTCCTTCGCGGCGGACACGCCGCCGACGGCGTTCCGCTGGCTCATCGTGGTCGGGGTCGTGGGTCTGCTCGCAGCCGTCGGTTGGGTCGTGGCCGCCCGGCGGCCACCCGGACGACGACCGGGCGACGCCCCACCGCCGGCTCGCCCGCGTCGCGCACCCGCCGCTCGGCCGTCGCCGTCGGCGCCGTCACCCCAGGAACCGCCCGCTGCGCCGCCCCTCGTGACCCGACCCGCACCCCGTCGTCCGGCGGCGGTGCGTCGCAACGCCATCGTGCTCGCGCTCGACGGAGGGCTGCTCGAGGCCCGTGACCTCGCCGACGACGCGCTTGCGCCGTTCCTCGGGGCAAGCGGCATCGACGTCGACCGGGCGGCGCTCGCCCGACGGTTGGACGCGCGGCTCGTCGGTCGCATCGACAGCTCGACGTTCTGGCGCTCGGTCGGGATCGCCGGCGACCCAGCCGAGCTCGACGGGTCCTTCGCCGCGACGCTCGCCCCGGCACCCCACGTGGAGGACTTCCTGCTCACGGCACGGGAGCGCGGGACCCCCGTCGTGGTCGCCGGGGACGGGACCGCTGCGTGGACCGCGAGGTTCCGCCGGCGCCTCGACCGGGACGGGCTCGTCGTCGGTTGGGTGCTCTCCGAGGACGTCGGTGCCCGGTCGCTCGACCCGGCCCTGCTGTTGCTCGCCGCCGACGCGACCGGCGGCGCGCCGTCGACGGTCACGGTGGTGGCGGGGAGTGTCGCACTCCTCGACGTCGCCCGGACGCTCGGGTTCCGGACGGTGCAGTACGACCCGCGACCGGACGCCCCGCCGTCGGAGCACGCGCTGCTCACGACGTTCCGACGCGTCGCGGCCGGCTCCTGAACCGGTCCGACGGGGCGCAGCGCCGACTCAGTGCCCGGCGGGCGGCACGTACCGTCGGCGCGCCGCCTCGATCTCCGCCTCGGCCGCAGCGAGGCCTTCCCAGTCGCGGACGTCGCTGTCCTTGTTCGGCTCGAGGGCCTTGTAGATCTCGAAGAAGTGCCGGATCTCGGACCGGAGGTGGTCGGAGAGGTCCTCGAGGTCTCGCACGTGCGCCCACCTCGGGTCACCGGCAGGGACGCACAAGATCTTCGCGTCGCCGCCGGCTTCGTCCTGCATCCAGAACACCCCGACCGGCCGGGCCCGGATGTGGCAGCCGGGGAAGGTCGGCTCCTCGAGCAGCACGAGCGCGTCGAGGGGGTCGCCGTCCTCGCCGAGCGTGCGGTCCACGAAGCCGTAGTCGGCCGGGTAGGTCGTCGCCGTGAAGAGGTGCCGGTCGAGCCAGATGGCGCCGGTCTCGTGGTCCATCTCGTACTTGTTCCGTGATCCCTTGGGGATCTCGATGATGACCTCGATGTCCGTACGTCCTCCTCGGCATCGGAACGTCGCACCGGCCGCCTACCGTGCGGTCCGTGGCAGCGAAGCGGGTCGAAGGCTATCGGTGCTCATCGTGCGGGGCGCCTGCGGCGAAGTGGGTCGGCCGGTGCCCGGCGTGCGAGGGCTGGGGGACCCTCGAGGCGGTCGCCGCGGGAACCGGGCGCGGGGTGGTGGTCCCGCTCGGGGGAGCGGCCCGGCCGATCGCGGGGACCGACGCCACTCAGGGCGCCACGAGGCCGACGGGGATGGCGGAACTCGACCGGGTGCTCGGCGGCGGCATCGTCCCGGGTTCGGTCACCCTCATCGGCGGTGAGCCGGGGATCGGCAAGTCCACGTTGCTCCTGCAGGCCGCAGCGAGCGCGGCCCGCAACGGCGACCGAGTGCTCTACGTGAGCGGTGAGGAGTCCGCTTCGCAGGTGCGGGCGCGCGCCGAACGCCTCGACGCGCTCGAAGAGGACCTCTGGCTCGCCACCGAGCGGGAGGTCGAGGCGGTCGTCGCCCACCTCGACGCGGTGGCCCCGGCGCTCGTGGTCGTCGACTCCATCCAGACGATCCGTGCGGTGGAGGGCTCCGGCCCGCCCGGCTCGGTCACCCAGGTGCGCGAGGCCGCGGTCCGTCTCGTCGCCGAGGCCAAGGCGCGCGACGTCGCGGTCGTGCTCGTCGGCCACGTCACGAAGGACGGATCGCTCGCCGGACCCCGGCAGCTCGAGCACCTCGTCGACACCGTGCTGTCCTTCGAGGGCGATCGGCACCATGCGCTCCGGCTCCTGCGGCCGGTGAAGCACCGCTACGGGACGACGGCCGAGCTCGGGTTGTTCGAGATGACCGGGTCGGGCCTGGCCGAGGTCGACGACGCGACCGGGTTGTTCCTCGCCGACCGGCGTGCCGGGGTTCCCGGGTCGGTCGTGCTGCCGCTGCTCGAGGGTCGTCGCCCGCTCCTCGTGGAGATCCAGGCACTCGTCGTGCCGTCCCGCGCCCCCGCGCCGCGCCGGTCGGCCGAAGGGGTCGACGCCGGCAGGCTCGCGCTCCTGCTGGCCGTGCTGCACCGGCGGCTCGGTGTCCCGGTGCTCGAGGCCGAGGTCTACGCCCTCGCCGTCGGTGGCGTGCAGGTGTCCCAGCCGGCGGCCGACCTCGCGGTGGTGCTCGCCGTGGCGTCGGCGGCGACGAACGTGGCGCTGCCGGCCGATGTCGTGGCCTTCGGCGAGATCGGGCTCGGCGGCGAGGTCCGAGGGGTGCGCGACGCGTCGCGTCGACTCGCCGAGGCCCGACGCGCCGGGTTCCGCCGGGCGGTCACGGCGGCATCGACGCCGACGGACGGTGTCGGCGACATCGAGGTCGTGCGCGTCCCGACGGTCGCCGCAGCACTCGCTGTGCTCGATCTCCTCGACGGTCCGCCCGGACGGTGACGGGCCGCCTACCCGCCGGGTTCAGCCGGCGCGTCGTTCGAGTTCGTCGCGGTTGACGATCGTGTAGCGCCGGTCGGACTGCTCGAGCCAGCCGAGCCGGATGAACTGAGCGATCGCTTTGTTCACCCGTTCGCGCGACGCGCCGACCATGCCGGCGAGCTCTTCCTGCGTGATCGGGAGCTGGAAGTCGTCGGCCCCTGCGGCGAGCTCGAGCAGTCGCTTCGCCGTGCGGCCGGTGACGTCGAGGAACACCGAATCGGCGAGAGCGTCGTCGGTGATGCGCAACCGACCGGCCAACATCGCCACGACGTGCCACAACGACTGGGGCTGCTCGTCGTAGAGCGCTCGGATCGGGGCGTAGGGGAGGACCATCACCTCGGAGGTCATCAACGCCCGAGCGTCGGTCGACCGGCCTCGACCGTCGAAGAGGGGCATGTCGCCGAACAGCGCGCCGGACTCCATGAGTGCGATCACCGACTCGCGCCCGTCGCCATTGCGCTTCGCCATCGCGATGCGGCCGGACGCGACGACGAACAGCTCGTTCGCCTCGTCGCCCTCCTCGAACAGGACGTCACCGCGGTGGATGCGGCGGACGGTCGCGCGGGCCACGAGTCGTTCGAGCTGCGGGGCGTCGAGACCGCGGAAGAGTTCGGTTTCGCGCAGCAGCCGTGTGTCTGCGACAATAGCCATGGCGTGCACCCTAGTTGCGGCCACGGATGTCGACGTGCCCCGGATAGCGATCCGGATCCGGCAGAATGCTGCACAGATCCGACGGCGCGTGCCGTCGGACGATCCCCGGGGAGACGGCCATGGACCTCCGCGTCGGGCAGGGCTTCGACGTACACCGCCTGAGCGACGACCCGGCGCGCCCACTCGTGCTCGGGGGGGTCGTCTTCGAGGGGGAGCGGGGCCTGCACGGGCACAGCGACGCCGACGCCGTGGCGCACGCCGTGACCGACGCGCTGCTCGGTGCGGCCGGTCTCGGGGACATCGGCACCCTGTTCCCCGACACCGACCCGGCATTCGCCGGTGCCGACAGCATGGCGCTGCTCGCCGAGGCGGTCCGGCAGGTGCGAGCTGCCGGCTGGGTGCCCGGCAACGTCGACTGCACGGTGGTGCTCGACGCCCCGAAGGTCGCCCCGCATCGGGACGAGATGCAGCGACGTCTCGGTGCGGTGGTGGGTGCGGAGGTCACCGTGAAGGGCAAGCGGGCGGAGCAGCTCGGGTCGATCGGACGCCGCGAGGGCATAGCCTGCTTCGCCGTGGCGATCGTGAGCAGGGCGTGACGGGTCGGGGCGCACGTCGGGGCCCGACCGCAGGACGGGGTGCCGGCGGCCCGGCAGGCGGGCGTGGCGCCTCCGGTGGTCGCAGTGCCCCAGGTGGTCGCAGTGCCGCGGGCGGTCGCAGTACAGCGGGAGGTCGCGGTGCGCCGCCCGGGCGCACCGGTTCGGCCGGACGGGGCGTGTCTGCGGGCCGTGGCCCGGGAACCGGTCGCAGCGGTGGCAGGGGCCCGGGGCGTGACGCCGGGCGTGACGACGCGGGTGAACGGACGCGCAGCGCCCCGGTGCGTGGCGTCGGTGGCGAACAGGTCGAGGGTCGTCAGGCTGTGCGCGAGCTGCTGCTCGCGGGACGACGGCGGGTGCGCGAAGTGCTCATCGCCGCCGATCAGGACCCGGCCCCGATCCTCGAGGACATCATCGAGCTCGCCACCGCGCGCCGGGTGTCGGTGCGCGAGATCACCCGCGGGCGCTTCGAGGCACTCGCTGCGACCCAGGGCCCGCAGGGCGTGATCGCCCGGGCGCAGCCGTTGCCGGAGGCGACCCTCGACGATCTCGCCGTCCGCAGGGGCAACCGCCGCCCGTTCCTCGTCGCGCTCGACGGGGTCACCGACCCGGGGAACCTCGGGGCGCTCCTCCGCTCTGCCGAGGGCGCCGGGGTGACCGGGGTGGTGCTGCCGCGGCACCGGTCGGTGCACGTCACGCCGTCGGTCACGAAGGCCGCCGCAGGTGCGGTCGAGCACCTGCCGATCGCTCTCGTCGGCGGGCTTCCCACGGCGTTGCGTCGGCTCGACGAGCTCGGGGTGTGGACCGTCGGGCTCGACGCCGGGGCGTCGACGAGCCTGTACGACCTCCCCCTCGGCGACGAGCCGGTATGTCTCGTGCTCGGGTCCGAGGGCTCGGGGCTGTCGCGGCTCGTCCGGGAGCGCTGCAGCTCCGTGGTGGGGATCCCGCTGCTCGGCCGGCTCGACAGCCTCAACGTCGGCGTCGCCGGTGCGGTCGCGTGCTTCGACGTGGCCCGGCGTCGGCGGGCAGCCGCCGTGGCAGTGGACCCTGCGGTCGACGCCGCACCGACCGACTGAACCGGTCGCCGACACGGGTGGAGCCCGAGCGGGGAATCGAACCCCGAACCCCGTGCTTACAAGGCACGTGCTCTGCCGATTGAGCTACTCGGGCGCGGGCACATGCTACGGCTTGGGCCGCGCGTCCCCTTCCGCGGGCCCGAGTCGGTAAGAATGGTCGGCATGGCCGGTCAGCACGCCGCACGGGGCTCGCGTCCCGCCCGCCCCTCGAACCCCACCGCTGCGGCGGGTCGGGGTGTGGCGATCGTCGTCCTCGGTGTGGCGGTCGCGTTGGCGGTCCTCGGACTCGGCTTCGACGGCGACGGCCCGACGGACGCGGCGACGTCGACGACGGCCGCAGCGAACGGGTCGACGAAGGGCACCGCGGCCGGCGGTGCGACGACGACCCCGCCGTCGGCGACGGTGACCACGATCGCGGCGGCGCGGCCTCCGGCCGACGTGACCGTGCTCGTCGTGAACGGTCGCGGGGTGCAGGGCGCGGGCGCAGCGAACAACACCGAGCTGCTCGCCAAGGGGTTCAACGCGGTCGCGCCGGAGACCTACCCGACCCTGTCACCGACGACGGACATCTTCTACGCCGAGGGTTACCAGGCCGACGCGCTGAACGTCGCCCAGAAGCTGAGCATCGCAGCGTCGGCGGTGAAGCCGTTGCCGTCGACCCCGTTCCCCGTCGACCGCAAGGGCGCGAAGGTCGTCGTGCTGCTCGGGACCGACGGGCAGGGCCTCAAGCCGAACTGACGCCGACCCGGCGGGCCGCCTGTCCCAGACCGGTCGCCGACGTGCGCACAATGGTCGGGTGCACGTGTTGGCAGCGCCGGACAAGTTCCGGGGGACGGCTTCGGCGGCCGAGGTGGCCGCGGCGATCGGCCGCGCCGCCCGGCGGGCCGGCCACACCGTCGACGAGGTGCCGCTGGCGGACGGGGGCGAGGGGATCCTCGACGTCCTGGGCGGTCCGAACCGGACGACGGTCGTCGCCGGCCCGCTCGGAGATCCGGTCGTCGCACCGTGGCGGTTCGCGGAGGGCACGGCCGTCATCGAGATGGCCCGGGCGTCGGGGCTCGTGCTCGCAGGTGGGGCCGAGGGGAACGACCCGATGGCGGCGTCGACGACGGGGACCGGCGAGCTGATCGCCGCTGCGCTCGACGCGGGGGCACGACGGATCGTCGTCGGCGTCGGCGGTTCTGCGTCGACCGACGGCGGACTCGGTGCGATCCGAGCGCTCGCGCCGTTGCATCGGCTGCGCGGCGTGGAGCTCGTCGTCGCGTGCGACGTCCACACCAGGTTCGTGGACGCGGCGGAGGTGTTCGCGCCGCAGAAGGGCGCGAGTCGGCCGCAGGTCGCGCTGCTGCGGCGCCGGCTCGAGCGCCTCGTGCAGGTGTACCGGTCCGATCACGGGATCGACGTCGCAGACCTCGACGGGGCAGGTGCGGCGGGCGGGCTCGCCGGCGGTCTCGCCGCGGTCGGCGCTCGTCTCGTCGGGGGATTCGACCTCGTCGCCGACGAGGTCGGGCTCGTCGACCGGATCGACGGCGCCGACCTCGTCGTCACCGGGGAGGGGTTCGTCGACGCGCAGTCCTTCGACGGCAAGGTCGTGGGCGGCGTCGTGGCGCTGGCGAGGCGTGCCGGGGTCCCGGTGCTCGTCGTTTGCGGGGAGGCCTTCGACGAGTTGCCGTCGGGCCTCGAGGTCGTCTCGCTCGTCGCCGAGGTGGGGGCGGACCGGGCCTTCGGCGACACGGTGGCGTCGATCGAGCGCCTGATGGCCCGACGGATCGGCGGCCGGGCGGGTTGATCGCGCGCGATGCGGTCGGTCCGTGTTGCGAACGGGTCCTCGGAGGTGCTTCACTTAGCACTCGCATGCCGAGAGTGCTAACGCTCTCCCGGCGGCCACGGTGTCCGGGGATCCCCCGACGTCCGTCCGGCTCCGGACGACGCGCCCCGGGTCGGAGAGACCAAGACGGAGGTCAAGCACATGGCGAAGATCATCGCGTTCGACGAGCAGGCCCGGCGGGCGCTCGAGGCCGGCATGAACCAGTTGGCCGACGCGGTCCGGGTGACGCTCGGTCCGAAGGGCCGCAACGTCGTCCTCGACAAGAAGTGGGGTGCCCCCACGATCACCAATGACGGCGTGTCGATCGCCAAGGAGATCGAGCTCGCCGATCCCTACGAGAAGATCGGCGCGGAGCTCGTCAAGGAAGTCGCGAAGAAGACCGATGACGTCGCCGGTGACGGCACGACCACGGCGACCGTGCTCGCCTGGGCGATGGTCCGCGAGGGCCTGCGCAACGTCGCGGCCGGCGCCAACCCGATGACGCTCAAGAAGGGCATCGAGGCGGCCGTCGCTGCGGCCGTCGACTCGATCCGGAGCCAGTCGGTCGAGGTCGAGGGCAAGGAGCAGATCGCCCAGGTCGCCGCCATCTCGGCGGCCGACCGTGAGATCGGCGACATGATCTCCGAGGCGATCGACAAGGTCGGCAAGGACGGTGTGATCACCGTCGAGGAGTCCCAGACCTTCGGCATGGAGATGGACCTCGTCGAGGGCATGCGCTTCGACAAGGGCTACATCTCGCCGTACTTCATCAGCGACCAGGATCGGATGGAGGCGGTGCTCGACAACCCCTACATCCTCCTCGTGTCGTCGAAGATCGCCACGGTCCGCGACATGCTGCCGGTGCTCGAGAAGGTCATGCAGACGGGCAAGCCGCTCGTGATCATCGCCGAGGACATCGAGGGCGAGGCGCTCGCCACGCTCGTCGTGAACAAGATCCGCGGCACCTTCAACTCGGTCGCGGTGAAGGCCCCGGGCTTCGGTGACCGCCGCAAGGCGATGCTGCAGGACATGGCGATCCTCACCGGCGGCCAGGTCGTCTCCGAGGAGGTCGGTCTCAAGCTCGAGAACACCACCGTCGACCTGCTCGGCCAGGCCGGCAAGGTGATCGTGTCCAAGGACGAGACCACCATCGTCGAGGGCAAGGGGTCCAAGGACGACGTCGCCGGTCGGATCAGCCAGATCAAGGCCGAGATCGACAACACTGACTCGGATTACGACCGTGAGAAGCTCCAGGAGCGGCTCGCGAAGCTGTCGGGCGGCGTCGCCGTGCTGAAGGTGGGCGCTGCGACCGAGGTCGAGCTGAAGGAGAAGAAGCACCGCATCGAGGACGCCGTGTCGACGACGAAGGCGGCCATCGAAGAGGGTGTCGTCTCCGGTGGCGGTGTGACCCTGCTGCGTGCCCAGGCGGCCGTGCTCGCCACGGCGGACGCACTCGCCGGTGACGAGGCGACCGGTGCCCGCATCGTGGCCCGTGCGCTCGAGGAGCCGCTGAAGCAGATCGCCGTCAACGCCGGCGAAGAGGGTGGCGTCGTCGTGGAGAAGGTGAAGGGCCTCACGGGCAACGTGGGCTACAACGCCGCCACGGGCGTGTACGAGGACCTCGTGAAGATCGGTGTGATCGACGCCGCCAAAGTGACCCGGTCCGCACTGCAGAACGCAGCGTCGATCGCTGCGCTGTTCCTCACGACCGAGGCCGTCATCACCGACGCCCCCGAGGACAAGAAGGGCGTGCCGGCGATGCCCGGCGGCATGGACGACTTCTGAGGGTCCGACCCGAACGGGTCGGGCTCGACGAATGCCACCACGCGGAGCGACCCCCCGGACGCGCAATGTGGTGAAAACTGGCGGAGGAGCGCCGAATCTGGCGCTCCTCTGTCATTTTTCTCGACCTGATTCGCACGTGCGTCACATCGGTGCAATTATGCGACGCACATGGCCTCCCCCGCCGCCGCACCGCATCGGGACACCGACGTGCTCTTGTCGGTTTGCGGCGTCTCGATGACCTTCCCCGACGGGACGCACGCCCTCGACGACGTCACCCTCGACGTCCGCCAGGGGGAGTTCGTGACCATCGTCGGACCGTCCGGCTGCGGCAAGTCGACCGTGCTGCGCATCGCCTCCGGCCTCCTCGCCGGCGCCACCGGCGCATGGGAACTCGCGGACGACAACCTCGGATACGTGTTCCAGGACGCCACGCTCCTGCCGTGGCGCACCGTGCAACGCAACGTCGAACTCTTCTGCGAGCTGCACGGCGTCCCGGCCAAGGAGCGCACCGAGCGGGCCAGCGAGGCGATCGACCTCGTCGGTCTCGGCGGCTTCGAGCAGAGCTACCCGCGGCGGCTGTCCGGCGGCATGCTCATGCGGGCCTCCCTCGCGCGGTCGCTGGTGTTGCACCCGAAGCTGTTCTTCTTCGACGAACCGTTCGGTGCGCTCGACGAGATCACCCGGGAGCGGCTCAACGAGGAGCTGCTGCGGTTGTTCCTCCTCGAACGGTTCGGTGCGCTGTTCATCACCCACTCGATCTCCGAGGCGGTGTTCCTCTCCACCCGGGTGCTCGTGATGTCGTCG